>Ga0302325_10002274_pt1 | contig 46774 bp, 45 predicted proteins | sample Palsa_T0_2_FD_201948 | JGI IMG/M metagenome (GOLD analysis project Ga0302325, IMG submission 201948) | Peat permafrost microbial communities from Stordalen Mire near Abisko, Sweden - Palsa_T0_2 | ecosystem: Environmental > Terrestrial > Soil > Palsa > Peat permafrost | place: Sweden: Abisko...
TCGCTGGCAACCCAGGTCTTCCTGGGCGGCCAGTCCTTGCCGCTCTACTTCACCAGCGGCAAGCAGATTGACGCCATCGTGCCGTACGACATCGCCGCCAACTCCACGCAACAGCTCATCATTCAATTCGGAAACGCCCTTTCGCAACCGCAGAACGTGACCGTGGCCACCGCGCAGCCCGGCGTGTTCACACAGAATCAGAGCGGCAGCGGTCCAGGCGCCATCCTGGGGCAGAAACCGGGCGGAGTTCCCAAGCTGAACACGGCGGCGAATCCGGCCAGCGCCGGCGACGCTTTGTTGATTTACTGCACCGGCCTCGGGACCGTGACTCCGCCCGTTGCGGCTGGATCGGCCGCGCCGACCTCCCAACTGTCCAACACTGACAATGCGGTGACGGCAACCGTCGGCGGCCAGAACGCCCAAGTTCTGTTCCAGGGGTTGGCGCCGGGATTCGTCGGGTTGTACCAGGTCAACGTGACCGTGCCCTCCGGTATTGCCGCGGCGGATGATGTTCCGGTGATCTTGACTGTCGCCGGCGCTGCCAGCGCGCCCGTCACGGTTGCGATCCAATAACGAACTTCTCAGCTGGCGCCGTTCGCCGGGAACCCGACGTACTGCACCTCCTCTTCGAGTTCCAACCCAAACCGGGCCATTACGCGAGCCTTCAGTTCGCCGATGATCTCGCACAACTCGCGGGCGGTCCCCTGCCCGGCGTTGTAAATCAAGTTGGCGTGATAGTCCGCCACCCGGATATCCCCGTTCCGCATGCCCTTGGCGTCCACCTGTTCCAGAAAGTAAGCCGAGGGCACCTTGCCTTCGCGAATCACGCGCTCCGGAACTTGTTTGCGAGCCGCTTCGGGAAGATCCGCCCAAAGCAGGTTCTTGAATATGCTGCCGGCGCACTTCATCGAAGGTGGGTACTTCGCCGTCCGGATTTCGAGAATCTCCGTAGCCTTGGCGCGTAGCCCGTTCCCGGCGCCTTTATCCATCCGGAGTTCCGCCGAGAAGATCACCCACTCCTTGTGTTTCTTGAAAACGCTCTCCCGATAGCGGAACTCGCACTTGGGGTTTGTGAACACGCGAATACCGGTCCCGTCGAAGAAGCGCACCTGCCGGACTCGTTCTTCCATGGAGTGTCCATACGCTCCCGCATTGCCATAAATCGCCGCGCCCACCGAGCCCGGTATTCCGGTCATGGTCTCGATGCCCTGGAGTTCGCGGTCGATACAATAATCCACCAAGGCCTGCAGCTGGGCCCCCGCTTGGACGCTCACCGTATCGCCGTTCGCGTGGATGCCCGCCGCTGTGAACCGCAGCACGATGCCCGGAAATCCCCGGTCGGAGACGATCAGGTTGGTTCCATCGCCCACCACCGTGAGGGCCGCCCCGCCCGACCGCGCAATTTTGACCGCCTCCATGAAGGTGGACTCTCCGCCCGTCTCGGCGTACACTTCCGCCGGACCGCCGATTCCGAATCGCGTGCGCCGGCTCAGCAAGGCTCCTTGCGAAGTCTTTAGAAAGGGAAGGTTGGCCAGCCGCTCGATCACTTTTGGATGAACGGGCATCTTGGTCCATACTAAGCGAAAGGAGCATCTCCATGCCGTCCGCCGTTTTCCCGGGGTTCCCCGCCGAAGGCATCGCGTTTCTGAAGAGCCTCAAGCGCAATAACCGGCGCGAGTGGTTCCAGCCGCGCAAGCACTTGTACGAACAACATCTCAAGGAGCCCATGTTGGATCTGGTTGCGGCGCTCAATGCCGAGTTCGTCAATTTCGCGCCCGAATACGTCAGCGAACCCAAAAAAGCGGTCTTCCGTATTTACCGCGACACGCGCTTCAGCGCCGACAAGACGCCTTACAAAACGCATATCGCCGCCTATTTCTCACGCCGGGGCCCGTCGCGTCTGGCCATGGGCGGATTCTATTGCAGCGTTTCCACCGATCAGATCGAGGTCGCGGGAGGGATCTACCATCCGGCCCCCGACGTAACGCTGCTCCTCCGGTCTTACATCGCCGAAAACCACGGGGAATTGCGCCGCATACTCGCCGGCAAAAACGTCCGCAAGCTCCTGGGCGATCTTCAGGGAAGCGAGCTACAACGCATTCCGAAAGGCTTCGACGCAACGCATCCGGCGGCGGATCTGATCAAGAAAAAAGACTGGATTCTAAGCGTGCCCCTGGATCCATCCCTGGCCACCACCCGTAAGCTCCACGGCGAGATCGCCGAGCGCTTTCGGGCCATTGCCCCTTTAATCGAGTTCCTCAACCGGCCATTAGTCGCGAGAAAGCCGGATAGAAAATCGCTGGAGTATTATTCCTGACCGCGCCTCGAGACAAACCCATTTGTTCTTTCCGTCCTAATCAGGTACAATGCTTGCAATTAGCCCTCGCGCTAACGGCATTGGGGATCGTCGCACTCACCAAACATAAATTATTGTTTCTGTTCGCTGACGCACCGCTGCCGATTTTCGGTCAACAGCGGGGTTCTAGGGAATTCTGATAATGTGGAACGCGAATCATTTTTCACGATTCGATTTTTCGACCACAGATCAAAGGAGATCCCATGAAGAAGCTTGTATTGTCGTTTTGGCTCGCCCTTGCGGCGGCCGGTCTTTTCGTCGCCCAATCCGCCATGCGGGCGGACGATCCCGCACCCACGTGCCCGCCGGAATGTCCGGGGCAAGGTAATTAACTCGATTCCAAGCGCGCGGGACAGCTCGGCTGTCCCGCTGCTTCAAGCGGCCTGTTCTTCGCGGAGCGGGCCGTTCGGCAAATCCTGGCCGGGACGAAAGACGCTGATCCAAATCACGAGACAGAGCGTGAGCGCCGACAGCATATAGTTGTTAACCAAAGTTTTCTTCGTCCAACCCATATTCATCACAAAGTACGCGATAGCATAGATTGCGAAATAGCCGGCCAGCATGCTTTCGTGCCGGAACAGACTGGTCTTCAAACTGCTGCGAACGACAAAAAGGAACAACAGCGCGGACAGCACAAGAAATACGGCCAGCACGGTGGAAACATACCGCTTCGTCAAGAACTCAAACTGCAACACTGCCTGCAAGCGGATCGCGCTAAAGCGGCCGAGTTCGGCTCGCACCGGAAGTGCGGCGAACAGCAATGCCGTCAGCAGCGCGAACAGCAGCAGCGGCCGCGCGGATCGAATCATGGAGCCGTATTGGTTCCAAAGAGCCGCATGGACCTCCAAGGCCACCCCGATCTGCAGCAGCAGAAGAAGCGGTTCGGTCCAAAGCCAGAAATACGTGTAGGAAATCGGCAGAGCGCCGTTGGATGCCACCGTGTAGTGAACGGCGACCAGCGAACGAAGCACCGCGCAGCCCAAATAGAGGGTAAAGATCGGGTGCCGCTTAGCCAGCCGCGTCCACAACAAGTGGGCGCAGAACAAGAACTGGACCGCCACCGAACTGTACCACAGTACATTAGTCGGTCCTGGCATTATGTGCTTGTAGAACAGTAAACACTAGAAGCGTCTTAACGTCAAGACCGAAAGAGCCGCGTAGCGCTACTACTTTTTCTTCTTGGGCGCGTTCGGATTCGTATAGTCGGTCTGAATGGTCGCGCCGATCATTTGAAGCATCGCCTTGGATGCATCCGCAAACTGTCCGGTCGGCTGCAAAGAAAGATATTTCTCCAGAGCTTCCTTCATACCCGGAGGCGCGTTCACTTTTCCATCCGCTCCAGTCGTCAACCTAGCCGAGAGCGCCGTCGCGTACTGAAACTGTGCATCGGCATAGTCCGGATTGGCCTCGATGGCTTTCTTGAAGGCTTGTTCGGAAGCCGCGGTCTGGCCGCTGTTCACCAGCAACGCGCCCAGATTGTAGTAGTATTTTCCGGCGTTCGGAGGGTCGAGTTGCGCGGCCTTGTTCAGTTCGGTTTGCGCGTCATCGAATTTTTTATCCCGAGCCAGCGCCAGCGCGTAGTTGTTGTGATAGGCGGGATCGTCCGGTTTCAGGGCAATGGCCTTTTGAAACGCGTCTAGGCTCTTGTCGAGGGCGGCCTGCTGATCGGCGCCGGTCTTGGTCTGCGCCAATCCCACATAGGCGTCCGCCAAATTCGCGAAAATCACATGCTGGGTGGCGTCGAGCTCAGCGCCCTTTTGGAACGCGTCCACGGCCGCATCGTAGTTCTTTGAAGCCAAGGCTTCTTTGCCCGCGTTGAACGTGTCGTTCAGAGCCTTATTCTTGGCGATGGCGGCGGCATTTTCCTTGGACCGCTTCTCCACCGCTTCCTTCTGCTCCTTGGTCATGCCCCGTTCCTGTTCGGCGGTGGCTTGACCGGCGGATGCGGCCGCCTCGGTCTGTTGCGCGGCTTTCAGGTCGAAATTGATCGGAGTCGGATCGCCCAATGTGGTTTTAACACGATCGACGTGGTCCTTCACTTGGCCATCCACCAGCACACTCACGTTGTAAGTGCCGATCGGCAGCCCGTTGTAAATATAGTGGCCCTTCTTATCCGACTTGGCGCCCTTATACGTTCCTTTCATGTCCTGGCGCTCGATCAGGATCTGTGCGCCTTGCAGCGGCTTGCCGTCCGGACCCTTCACGTCCCCTTCAATGGCCGTGATTTGCGCCCAGGCGGCGCCGGTGAAAAATACGAGACAAAACGCAGACAAAATGTAGCCGCGTGACTTGGCGAGCATATCAAACGCCCTCCCCAGGGGTTTTTGGTTTTCCAACATACAGCATACTACGGCTACTCTCGAAGTGGAAACAAGTATCGAGGCCGGTGTTGCGCCGTTTTGGATGCAGCCCGATGCCCCATCCATGCATCTAAACAGGGTAAGCGGGATTCTTAGGATGCGGGGAGCCATTATTTTTCTGGGCTGGATGCCCTTTCTATGCGCGCAGGACGACTTTGCGCGCGCCGAACGGCTCTATCAGCGGACCGACTATCAAGCGTCTATAGCGGTGTTGCATTCGGCTTCCGCGCACTCCGCCGCATCTCACGGTTTGGCGGGCAAGAACTGGTTCATGCTGGGCGAATACAAAAAGGCCACCGCTGCCTTCCACCAGGCGCTGGAGCTCGAACCATCAAATTCCGAGTACGCGCTTTGGCTCGGCCGAGGCTATGGACGGCGGGCGGAGACCTCGTCGCCGTTGACGGCGCCCCTGTATGCCGCGAAGGCCCGCCAGTATTTTGAAGAGGCGGTGCGGCTTGACCCGTCTAATGGAGAAGCGTTGAACGACCTTTTCGACTACTATCTGGAAGCTCCGGGATTCCTGGGCGGCGGCTTCGACAAAGCCGAACGGATCGCACTGTGCATCGCCGAACGCAATCCGGCGGAAGGCCACTTCTCCCAGGCGCAACTCGCCGATCGGCGCAAACAATTCGACACCGCGGAGGAGCAGTTGCGCCGGGCCATGGAGCTTGCGCCTCTCCAGGTGGGAAGAGTGCTCGACCTGGCCAAGTACCTCGCCAGGCGCGGACGTTATCGGGAAAGCGATGCGGCCTTCGATAAGGCTGAACAAATCGCGCCTGCGGCTCCCAAGGTCTATTTTGCGCGCGCCAGCGCGTTGATCGAGCAAAAGCGAAACCTTCCCAGGGCGAGGCAGTTGCTCATCCAATACCTCCAAAGCGATCTCACGCCCGACGATCCACCGCGCGAGCAAGCCGAACGGCTGCTGAAACAAGTCGCGGGAAGCTGAAATCCGACGCCTTCCATGGGATCGCAAGCGAAGGAGCTGATCGCGCTGCTCAAGGGCGGCGACCGTCGTTCGATCGGACGAGTCGGCGAGGTGGTCCGGATCGTGAACCAGGCGCCGGAGCGATTTCGAGCGCTGATCGACGGCCTGTTCGCCGAGAATGAAGTGGTCGCCATGCGTTGCGCGGACGCCATCGAGAAGATCAGCCTGCAGCACCCGGACTGGCTGCAGCCGCACGCGAAGTTGTTTCTGAAGCGGGCCGCCGCATCGGCGCAACCGGAGATTCGCTGGCACATGGCTCAGGTCATGCCGCGGCTCTCCTTCACGCCATCCGAACGGGCACGGGCGATCGATCTGCTGATGAGCTATCTCGAGGACAAGAGCGTGTTCGTTCGCGTGAGCGCGATGCAGGCGTTGGCCGAAATGAGCGACGGGGATCCGAGGCTCAGGAAGAGAATCGTTCCGCTGATCCGGGAAACAATGGACCGGGGCACAGCCGCCATCAGAGCGCGGGGAGGAAAGCTGCTGATCCGGCTCGGGGCGCGATACTAATAGAAGCAACGATTCGTCATGTACATTGGGGAAGCATTCCGATTCAGCCTGCAGGCGCTCCACGCGAACAAGTTCCGGAGCTTCCTCACCGCTCTGGGATTGGTGATCGGCAACGCGTCGGTGATCCTGGTGGTAACGATCTCGATCAGCAGCCGCGATTACGTCTTGGACCAAATCCGCGGCGTCGGCTCCAACCTGATCTACGCGCAATACTCGTCCGGCACGAACAGCTCCACCCAAGTGGACGCGGATTTCATCAAGCTCGGGGATCTGGAGGCCGTGCGGCGACAGTTGGGCGCCCGCCTGGTTGCGGCCACCGGAGTGATGAGCAATTCGGGCAGGCTGCTCATCAATGGCAAGGAGCAGGATGTCTCCGTGATCGGTTCGGACGAGCAATATCCCGTGGTGCGGAACATGATTCTGCTCGCGGGCCATTTCATGGACCAAAGCGACGTCCGCCAGCGTCAGCACGTGGCGATGCTTACCGAAAAGCTGGCGGTGCGGCTGTTCGGCAGCCCTCGAGCGGCGGTCGGGCAGCTCCTCAAGCTTTACGGGTGGCAATTCACGGTTATTGGAACTTTCAAGGAACGGACAGGGACTTTCGGTTTCTCCGAGATTACCAATGAAACCGTGCTCATGCCGATCACCGTGGTAAAGCTGATTACACCGGTGGAGCGCATTGACCCGCTGTATGCGCAAGCCCGGTTCGCATCCGACGTTCCGCCCTTAACCGCCGCGATCAAACAGATCATCGAAAGCCGTCACCGGGCCGGCGCGCGCTACGACGTGGAGAATTTGTCGGGCATTCTGGAAGCGGCGCAGAAGATCGCCCAGGTGCTCACCATCGTCTTGATCATGGTGTCGGCCATCGCGCTCATCATTTCCGGAATCGGGATCATGAACATCATGCTGGTCACGGTCACCGAGCGGACGCGCGAGATCGGGCTGCGCATGGCGGTGGGCGCGTCGCGCCGCGCGGTACTCGAGCAGTTTCTCACCGAGGCGGTGGTTCTCAGCCTGGCCGGCGGTTTCATCGGCATCCTGCTCGGCATCTCCATCCCGCTGAGCGTCCGATTCCTGACCGACGAGATCCGGGTTCCCATCTCGGCGACGTCGGTGGTGGTGGCGTTCGGAGTTTCGGTGATCGTCGGCGTGGTGTTCGGGATGCTGCCGGCCAACCGAGCCTCGCGATTGAATCCCACCGATGCGCTACGGTATGAATAAGGAGTCAGCGGATGATGCCCTTGCGCACCGCGTACAGGATCACTTCCGGGACGCTGTGCAGGTTCAGTTTCTGCAGAATGTGCGTGCGATGCGTATCCACGGTGTACACGCTCACGTTCAGCGCATCCGCGATTTCCTTGTTGGTTTTTCCCTCCGCCACCAGTTGCAGAATTTCGCGCTCGCGGTCGGTCAGCAGGTCATAGCTGTCGTCGGCGCCCTTACGCCCCAGCGCTTCCACGTATTCTTCCTGCAAGATTCGGCTGATGCGCGGACTAAAGAACGATCGTCCTTCGGCCACCGCGCGAATGGCCGCAATCAACTCCGCTTTCATGGCGTCCTTCAGCAAATACGCGCGCGCGCCGGCCTTGAGCGACCGGATCACGTAGCTTTCGTCGTAATGCATGCTGAGGATCACCACGCCCGTGCTGGGGAATTTTTCGACGATCCGGCGGGTGGCTTCGATGCCGTTCATGTTCGGCATCGCGATGTCCATCACCACCACGTCGGGCGAGTGCTCTTGTGTGAGCTGCACGATTTCTCGTCCGTCGGCTGCTTCGCCCACCACGGAGAATCCAGGCTGCCGCTCCAGCAGCAGCCGCATCCCGTCGCGCAGGATGTTGTGATCGTCAGCCAGCAGAATGCGAACTTGTTCCATTCCGTCCGTTTCCGTTTAATTTAGAAAGCGGCAGCGCGACTTGAAGCAGCGTTCCGCGCCCCGGCCGCGAATCGATCTCGAAAGTCCCTCCCAGATGCCGCACGCGCTCTTCCATGCCGAGCAAGCCGAGGCCCCGGACGCGCTCGGTATCGAATCCACTGCCGTCGTCTTGGACGCTGAGCAGGATCTTTCCAGGTTCGCCGTGCACGGCCACCTGCACCGCGCTGGCGCGGGCATGCCGCGCGCAATTGTTCAGCGCTTCCTGCACCACCCGATAAATGCAAGTCTTATGTTCCTCCGGCAGTTCGTCGGAAAGTTCGCTGGCCACCTGCACTCGCATGCCGGTGCGCTTGGCGGTTTCGCGAGCCTGCCAATCGAGCGCGGGCAGCAGGCCGAAATCGTCCAGCATGGATGGGCGCAGCAGGAGCGACATGTTGCGAATCTCGTTGATTCCCCTCTCCGCCAGCCCGCGCATCGCTTCCAGATGCGGACGAGCTTGCTCACCCGGGTCCAGGTCGAGCAGGTTTTCCGCTTCCATCAAGACCGCGGAAAACGCCTGGCCGACTTCATCATGCAATTCGCGCGACAACGCTCGACGCTCTTCCTCCTGCGCCCGCACCAACTTGGCCGACAGCTCCTGGAGGCTGGCCTGAGCGTACACGCTTTCCTCAAACCGGCGCTGCGCTTCGCCCTCCAGCTTCAAAATATGAAAAATGGTTAATCCTGCTAAGCCCGCCCCGCCCAGCAGCGTAATCGCAATCATGAAAAACAAACCCAACTGAAGCCGTCCGAACAAAGCCACCAGTTGTTCGTTGCCTCGCCTAAGTGCGTCTTCGTTCAGCGTTTCGATGCGGTCGGCGATTTGAAGCATCGAAGTCCGCCGCGGCACTAGTTCTTCGTAGAAAAACGCATAGCGATATTTCGATCGCTCGTCGGTGGACCACGAAAACGTGCGATCCAGGACCTTCCAATAGGCCTCGATTTCGGAACGTAGAGCGGCAAAGGGCGCCGTTTCCTCCGGTTCCAGCGAACGCGCGTAGCTATCGAGCGCGCTCTGCGTGTCCTGCCGCAAACCCTCCACCGAAGCAAGCTGGGCGCGCGCGCCGGAGATCTCAGGCGCGAGCAGCGAATCGCGCACGTAGGTGCCGGAAAGATAGATATTCGATCGAATCTGTTCCAGCGTCCGGTTGCGGCTGAGAAAGCGAGCCTGGAGACTGGTGTCGTTCCGGCGCAGCGTGTTCAGGAGAAACAACGAGGCCGCTTCAGCCGCCGCCATCATAAGCAGCAGGCCGCCGAATCCGAGAACTAAGACTAACCAGGGGCGCTGACGCATTTCTCCTCAGTGCTGGGAACCCGAGCCGCGAAATCACGCTCTTTTCAGCTTAGAACCACTCGCCCATGATCGGCTATCGCGTTGTTCCTGTAGTAAGGTTGTTTGCTGCCGCGAAAATACAGGAGGAACGGGATTCTCTTCCAATGGGACCTCCTGTATTCTGTAACAGCGTGATCCAGCAACTGCAACATCCCTTGGAGGCTCCAATGAAATTTCGATTTTTGGCCTGCGTGGCCGGCGCGGCTTTGTGCGTTACTTTTAGCGGTTGCAACAAGAAAGTCGTGGCCAAAGCGCCACCGCCGCCCGCGCCTGTCAGCGCCGCTGCCACTCCGGCTCCAGCCAGATCCTCGGCGTCCCAGACACCCTCGCGGCCCTATCAGTCGGCTTCTAACTCGGCGTCCAACATGCCCGACGCCGCAACTCGGGCGCGTATCCAGGACCTGCTGAACCGGATTCAGGATGCTTATTTCGATTATGACAAGCACACCCTGCGTCCCGACGCCGAAGTCGCATTGAAGACCGACGCGCAGACGCTGGCCGACATCATCCGCCAGTATCCCGACTTCAAGTTGACGGTGGAGGGTCATTGTGACGAGCGTGGATCGGAAGAGTACAATCTGGCGCTCGGCGATGCGCGCGCCAAACAGGCTAAAGAATACCTGGCTGGCTTGGGACTTCCCGCAGACCAGTTGCGGATCCTGAGTTTCGGCAAGGACAAACCCGTTTGCGATGAACACGACGAGGCGTGCTGGCAGAAAAACCGGCGGGCGCATCTCACCCAGGAACAGCAGTAGCCCCTCCTTGGTTTAACGCGCGTATCGGCCGACGATGCGAGACGTCGCGTCGTCAACTCCTCCCGCCGAACCGCATGGCGCTGGCCGCGCTTTCCATAAGCGCGCTGCCAGCGCCACATTTTCTTGTGTAGCATCGTCCAGCTTGCTCGCCGGAGTGCGCGCAGCCAGCGTCTTGCGGGCCGTATCCAAGTCCGCGCTTCCAGATTGACATTGCGCCAGCATGTTGATCACGCTCTCGAGCAACTCCTTGCTGCGGCGATTCCGTTCGGTGGCGCGAAGTCCGGGCAAGTCAGGATCCAATGCCAGCACGCGCTCACAAAGCCCGGCTTGCTTAGCGGACTCCTGATCGTAAGGGTTCAACCGAACCGCGTTGCGAAAGGCGTCCAGCGCCTGCGGATAATTTCCTTGCGCCAGCTCGGCCGTCCCCAATCCCGAATAAGCTTCGGCGTCCAGCGGATTGGCGCGCACGACCTCGCGAAACTGGTCGGCCGCCTCGTGCGGGGAACCGTAGCTGAGTAAAAGCTGCCCTGCTTTCTTCTTGGACGCCGGATCGCGAGCTTGACCGGCCGTGGCCAGCAACTCGGCGATGGCCTGCGTCTTCTGGCCGGTCTTTTCGAACAGGGCCGCCAGCTCGAAGCGCCCTTCCCTCCGGTCGGCCTGTCCACCGGCGGGCCAGGAACCATCCAAGGCGCGGTGATAGTGGGTGACTGCCTCGGAGGGTTTCCCGCGGCTGACGTCGATCCTGGCGAGGCCGAGATTAGCGGGACCATTCTCCGTGTCGCGACTCAGCACTTCGTTCAGGTATACGGCGCCCTCGTTAGTCTGACCCGCTTGCGCGAGCGTAATCCCCAGCGCCAGGCGATAGCGAGCGTTGCCGGGCGACACCGATAGCGCGTTGCGGAATTGCTCGATGGCCTCTTGATAGCGGTCCTGGCGCGCGAGCTCGTTGCCGGTTTTGTAGTACTGCTCCGCCCGGGCGCCACGGGCGGACCGATAGTAGTAATTCAAAAACCCGACCAGCATGAGCAACGCCAGTGCCGCGGCGATCACGCCGGGTACGAAGCTCTTGCTGGTCATGGCCTGCTCCATCATGGGCTTCTTGGCCCGGTTCTTCTCGTCGCCGAACCCATAGGCCTCCAGGATGGTGTTCAGCGTAACCACGCCCTGGAGCTCGCGCACATTCGCGCGGCTCACCACCGGCAGAACATTCCATTTGGCTTGCGCCATCCGCCGCAGCGCGACGTCCAGCGGGTGATCCATATGAACATGCGGAAAGTTGTCTGACTCCAGCAGTTCTTCTGGAAGATACGCCGGCAGAATCGCTCCCAACTCCCGGCTCCCGTGCCCTTCCGCTACTTCCTTTTCTGCTTGCGCGAGCGTAACCATTCCGAGCAGCTTCTTCCCCTCCGCCACCGGCCACGCATTGCGGTCGCGATTCAGAAATTGAACTGCGTCGTCGAAGCGCTGATGTTCGGTCAGCACGTGGGATGGCGTGGACGCGGCATCGCGGACCGCGAGCATACCCTGCCGGTCGCGCAGCCCGGATGGCAGATGCAGTCCGTCCTGATGCTGCAAAGCCTCGTAGATCGGCTCCGGTTGCAGACGGTAGGAGATGTAATAGCTGATCAAATTGGAGATCATGAGCGGCACGATGATGGAGTAGTCGCGCGTCATTTCGAAAATCATGATCACCGATGTCAGCGGCACGCGCACGATGCCGGCGAAGGCCGCGCCCATGCCGACCAACGCATACGCGCCCACGCCGCCGGTGTAATCGGGCAGCAGTTGATGCGCCACCGTACCCACCGCTCCGCCCATCATCGCGCCGATGAAAAGACTGGGGCCGAAGATGCCGCCTGCATTGCCTGTGCCATAGCAAACGGTGGTGGCTATTAGCTTAAGCACCACCAGCAGCGCCATGACGCGTAGCGCCATCTGGCCATTCAAAGCTTCGCTGACATGCCCGTAGCCGACGCCCAGCACTTCCGGAACAAACCAGCCCATCACGCCCACCACCAGTCCGCCCGCAGCCGGCTGCAACCAGCCGCTCCATTTCGGGAACTCCATAAAGCGCTTGCGGATGTACAAAAGCAATTTCACGAATGACACCGACATCACGCCGCCCACCAGCCCCAGCACCGCGTAGGTTATGAATTCCACCGGGCTCACCAATTGATAAGCGGGGACGTGAAAGAGCGGCTCGTCCCCCAGCAGAAGGTGTAGAACAATCCACGATGTCGCGGAGCTCAGAACGATGGAGCCGAGCACGGGCGCGTGCAAATCGCCCATCACTTCTTCCAGGGAAAACAGAACCGCGGCCACCGGCGTGTTGAAGGCTGCGGCCAGCGCGGCCGAGGCCCCCACCGGGATCAACTGGCGAATGTTGTTTCTGCCCAGGCCCAAGCGGCGGCCCAGCACCGAAGCCAAACCGGCGCCCACTTGCACCGAGGGTCCTTCGCGTCCCAGCGCGATTCCGCTGGCCAGAGAAACCGAGGAGCACAAAAATTTGCCCAGCACCGTGCGAAAGCTGATGAAGCCGTCCCTCAGAAACAGCGCCGCCTTGGTCTGAGGAATTCCGCTGCCGCGCGCGTTCGGAAAATAGCGCGACAGAAGGAAGCCGGTCAACAGCGCTCCCGCCACCGGAATCAGCAGCCGCCGCCAGGGCGACCCTCCGGCCGGGTACATCCGAGCTCCAAGATTCTCGGTGACGTAAATGAATCCCGCGATCACCAGGCCCACCACGGCGCCCATGATCAGCGTGAGAAGAAGGAGAACTTTGTCTTCGTGCTGGCGCAGGTGTTCGCCCGCGGCCCACTGCTTCAGGCGAGTGGTCCAAGGGGCCGGTAATGTAAGCGTGAGACCGGAGAGCGGAGGAGTTGCATCCATCGCGAAAGATAAATCCCTAGCGCGGCGCGAGACGATGCCGCCGCTCACCAGATTAACAAAATGGATGAGATTCAGATGGGATGAGCGACGCTCAGCCGTGGGTCAGAGTGTGGCGACGAGTTTTGCCCGGTACGGTCCAGGCGCCTTGCAGCGACCAACCGCTATCCACCGTCGCGTTCCGCACTTCCATGTAGATGTTCTTCGCCCCGTCAAACGGCATATAGAAACTCAGCGCCAGGCTCAGCGTCAGCGTATCGCCAGAAATCGATACCGAGGAGGCGCCCGCATTCACCTCGCACTGTTCGTTTTTGGACGTTCCCGCGTTGCCGATAATCATGCCCGCTTGCAATGCGCCCGCATCGTCCGCCAGCGAGATCGTGTTCGTTGCCCGATTATAGGAAAGGTAACAGGCATCGGTAGTGCCCTGCGTGTCGTTGAAATTGATTTGCGCGGAAACGATGTCCCTGGCTCCGTTCGCATCCGCGAACTGCAAGAAAAACGTCTGGACTCTGCCGCTGCCTGAGTTCGGCGCTACCGAAACGACGGAAGGGCCGACCGCGCTCCCCGGCTGCGACGCCTCGCCCGAATCAGGATCCACTATCAGAGGCGAAACATCCACGGCCTCGAAATCGGAACCGGTAATGGTGGTGAGAGCGTGCAGATCGTCGTTGTTCCAGCGCGAATCGGTGGCCCCCGAGATGAACCACGAGGATCCATTATCGGCCAGCATTATTCCGTATTGTTGGAGGGCCGTCAATATAATCTGGTTAATCGAAGAGAAACCGGAAATATTAAAACTAGATTTCAAACGAAAACGCGCGCCCATGGGCGGATACTCGGCGCCAGTGAGCGACGAAGCGTAGTGCCGGGCGGGCCACAAGTAGGCCTCTTGAGTTTGCGGAACCGTAAAGCGGATGGCGTGATGAATGGCGCCAGCGATGATCTCGTCATATCGCACCAGTCCCGGAAATATCGGCAAGCCCGCGGCATCGGCGGACGTCCAGGTTGCCGGACGCAGGGCATCCGACGTCAAGTTGAAGATCGCGCCCGAGCCACCCTGCCAGCTTGCGGTCTGCGGGTATGCATCGTAGATCTCATACAGGATGCAGTTGTCCGTATCCACCGAGATCACGTGCCGATCGCCGGTGCTGTTGCTGCCGCCTTCGATGGGCGCATCGAGAGGGATGGCGTAAGGGCCGGGATCGCTCTCGCTCTGATAAAGGAATGTCGCGGGATACTTGGTCTGCGTCCCGGGCACGGTAATGTAGGGGATACCGATGGGCGCGCCGTCGTAAAGCCCGGAGCCGAAGTCTGGATGCAGCGGCTTCGAAGGACCGATCGTGTTTACCCAAGTGGAAGAATTCGGGCTTACCGGCAACTGGTCGATCCGAGTATTCCAGATGTTGTCAGCTGGTAACACCGGACAGTTACCAATGGTCGGCGGCTGCGCAGCGGCGAGGCCAGCCAGCGCGAGCCAGGCGGCGGAGCGAGCGATGTTCTTAAGAACGGAGATCTCCTGCAAGCCACAAGCATAGATCCCGGAGAACTCGCTGGCAATCGGGTAACTGCCTGAGTGCGAGTACTAATGTGACGGCTTACTTCGGCCCCAGCAGAAGCTGAAAACCGACATATGCGATCCAGCTCGGTTGGCCGTTGGTGATCGTTACGGTCTGAAAACTGCGGCCGGCCATCAGTAGCAGGTTCAGCGTCTTGTCTTTGTTGACCGCCTGGCGACCGCCGACGCCGAGCGTGGCCTCGCGCTGCTTAGGGTAGCCGGTGGCAAATTCTCCGATGCCCTGCCCCGGAGCGATTCGGTTGGCGTCCTGTAGGTCATAGAATTCGAGGTAGACTTCGGTGCGGTCACTGAACTCGTGGCCGACCAGCAGTCCGCGGTTCCAGGTTTGCGGGACGGCGTGGTTGCCGAAGCTGTAGCCGACCTCGCCGTTGATCCGTATCGGTCCCAGGCGAGCGTTGAACTCGATCGGCAAATAGAAATCGGGGCCGCGCGCCACCAGGCCCCGCTGCACCGCGCTGGTTGGATTGTCGAGGAAGATCTGCGGGTAGGTGGAGACGCTGAAGTTCAAGAGAGGCTCCGGGATGTCTTTGGCGCCGGGCGAATCGCCCGAGTCGGACGCGGGCAGAGGCGGCGGCTCGTGGTGGCCGAAGAGGCCCAGCAGACCGGTGCCGAAGCGATCCTTGATCCAGGACTCGCCAGGGTGATGCTCGTAGAAGCGCCATTTGATGCCGAGCAGGCTCTCACCGAGGCCCGCGATCACATGTCCGGCTTGCGCGGGCGCGGTGGGAGTCGCGGGTAGCGGGCGAATCTCCTCGATGGCGATGGGGAGTTCGTATTTGAGCTGTATGCGGTCGCCCAGCCCGTAGTTGATGTCGAAATCGGGTACCTGGTAAGCGCCGGCGGCGGGGTTGCGGTCGCCGATCCAGCCGAAGTTGATCTCCCAATGCTGGTTGCCGGGGGTTTCGGGATCGTCGGTGCGAAAGGGCGGACCGCCTTGCCCGTATGCCGCGACGGCGAAGAGGGCCGGCAAAGCAAAGCCTATCGCGCGCACCCAACGCTTGGGTTGAAGACCCGATTCGTGAGTACTCATAATACTTTTCCGGCCTTGGCAGATTGCGCGTAGGCTATCAGTTCCGGGCGCAAGCCGGGAGTCGCGGACAGAAATTCGTCCACGATGCCGGCCAATTGGGGATATTCGTTAACCCAGTGTCCGATGCCATGTAGCGCGCTCTCACGGCACGCGTCATGCGGGATGGCAAGAATGGTGGACAGCGTAGGGGTCAATTCAGCGTCCAATTGAGCTTGTGCTAGTCGCCGTGGTTCGCAACGGTCGAGCACTATATCAAACCAAATGAAGCAGGCGCTGTTGAGGGCGCTCGCGCCTTTTTCGTCGAGATGGGACAGGTGAGGGGAACAGCGCGCCGCCATCACCTGCTCGAACAACGGCACAAAGGATCTCAGGGCGCGAAGGCGTATCTCCAAAGGGATCTCCGCATCGAGCAGGGTACCCATGAAGTCGGGAGGGCCTTGGTAAAGGAGGTACCAGAAACCCTGGTCCAGCTGCTCGTCAGAAAAGCGCGAAAGCAAGCTACCTGACTGCTCGAATGTTTCCGCGATATGGACCGCTATGTCCTCCGGTGCTTCGGGCCACTCTTCGAATTCTTCTAAAGAGGTGTACCACGAGGTGACTGGATGATCGAAGACATGATTTATCCAAGCGTCTAACGGTTCAGTGACATTCATGAGTGCGGTTCAGATCCCGAGGCGGCTCTTCAGTGCGCGGACGCGATCGCGCGAGACCGTCAGCTCGGTTTTTTTCTCGTCCTTCAAACGTAGCATCATCCGGCCTCCGAACCAGGCGTGCAGTTCGTGGATGTAATCCAAGTTCAGGAGCGTGGCGCGGTGGATGCGGAAGAATTTCTTCGGGTCGAGTTTGCCGTCCAGCTCCTGGATGGTCTGGTCGACGATGTAGTTCTTAGACGGCGTGGCGGCGTAGGTGAGCTTGTCGCTGGCGAAGAAGTGCGTCACGCGAGCGAGTTCCACGAATTCGACGCGCTCGCCGATACGGGATGCGATGCGGTCCGGATACTCGGGCGGCTTGGCGGCGTTGGTGAGCGCCGCGACGCGCTCCAGCAGCTCGCGGATGGCGAGCTGCGGCTCGACGCCGCCGCGGATTCGCTCGATTTTGTCGAGAGCGCGCTCCAGTTGGGCCGGTTCGATCGGCTTCAATAGGTAGTCGATCGAATTCACGCCAAAGGCATCCAACGCGTAGCGGTCATACGCGGTGGTGAAGACAACGAGCGGCTGCGGATGGATGCGCGAGAGCATCTCGAAGCCGGTCATGCCCGGCATTTCGATGTCGAGGAAGAGGACGTCGGGCTTCGCGACGAGAATAGAATCGACAGCTTCGGCTGGATCGCTGCTTTGGCCCGCGATTTCTACGCGGCCGGTGGCCGTCAGCATTCTGGCCAGGCGCTTCAGTGCCAGCGCTTCGTCGTCAACCAGGAAGGCCCGCATGGGTGGTGTGGGTTTGCGGAACCGAGAGCGTCAGGTGGTTGCAGTCGTCCCGGCGATCAAGGAGCAGCGAGCCTTCCGGGCCGAAGAGAGCGGTCAAGCGTCGCTTCAGAATGTCGATGCCGTGGCCGGCGGGCGCGTTTTCGAGCTTGAATTCGGGGCCGTCGTCGAGCACTTCCAATCGCAACAGGCCGTTGTCGCGAGCAGCGCCGATGCGGATCTCGCCGCCCAGCCGCCGGCGCGAAACGGCATGCTTGACGCTGTTCTCGACCAAAGTCTGGACGGCGAGCGGCGGCACCTGCGCTTCGTTGAGGCCGGGCGCGAGATCGATATGGTATCGCAGACGGTCGCCGAAGCGAGCGCGTTCGATCTCCAGATAATCCGCCACGATTTTCATCTCGCGCGACAGAGGCACCAAGCCCGCGTGATCGGCGTCGAGCGAGAATCGGAGCAGCGCGGCCATCTGCTCGATCAGCCGTTCGGCCCGCGCGGGATCTTCGGGAATAAGAGACGAGATCGAATTGAGCGTATTGAAGAGAAAATGCGGATGGATGCGGGACTCGAGCGACGCCAGTTGCGCTTCGGTGGCAAGTTTGAGAGCTTGCACGCGTTCGAGCTCCTTGGTGCGAAGCTGCAGCGCGGATTCTTCCAAGCGAGCGGTGAAACTCTCGTACATCGAAAGGCCGCCGCCCGCCACCAGCGTCAGAAAGATGGCGATCCTCAAGCTTCCATTGAACTCAGGCCAGTAGAGCGCGAGCGGAATCCAGCCGAGCGCCACGAAGATCAGGCACGCAGCTAGACTGCCGGACAGACACGCCGTCAACATCCCAGCGATTCGCGCCAGCCAGCGAATCCAACGTGGCCGTTGGAGCGTGGCCATCCAGATTTTTGGGATGGTTGCAAAGGCGATGCCGCCGATGCATTGGGAATAGACGAAGGAGAAGCCGAAACTAATCAAGAGCCGTTCTCGCGGCACGCTATCCAGCGCGAACAGCAAGAACGGCGGGACAAAAGCGATCAACGTGTCCAAGATCAACACTCGGATCAGGAGCTTGCAAACGACCATCGTACGCCCGCTGTTCATCGGCCAACGCCTGGGTCCATTATCTTACTTGCCGGCGTGGCAGCCGAGACAACCGGCCTCGCGCGGAGCGAGCGTTTTGGTTTCGAGCCAGGTCTGCGCGGATTTATCGTAGGGCGTGCCGGGCAGTTCCTTACGGATGCGCTCGAACCATTCCTGGGCCTTGTCCTGGTTCCCGAGGCGGCTGTAGCCGTCGGCGAGTCCGATCAACAGCTCGCCGCGTGAGTGCGTCGCGAGGCCGCTGAGATCGGGTCCCTGGATGGAGTAGGCTTTCTCCAGATCCCCGACGCCCTTCTCGATCAGCGGGCGGGCCATGCCAGGGTTAGAGATAGAAAGGGAAGCGGTGAGAAGCACCGCGCCGCGGGGTATGCGAACTTGCAGATCGTCCGGCGCGATAGCCGCGGCATCGTCCATCTCCTTGAGACCGCGCTGCCAGAGGTCCAGGGCGGTTTTCTGATCGCCGCTGCGGAAAGACTGGCCGGATTCGAAGAACTGCCCCGCGCCGTGCCATACCATCGCCGGAGCGTTCTTCGGATTGGCCGCGATGAGGTCCTCGCAGATTTTCATGCCTTTATCGAGCGAGGCCGCATCGCCGCTGAAACCGGCGAAAAAATAATCGCGCACTTTGTAGTCGAAGCGTTCCTGGCTCATCAGGATTCCACCCGTGGCCAGCAGCACAAACAGGATGTCGAGGTTTCGTTTCATGGGGTAACTCCTTTCCGTTCCAGAATAGGTCCGGCGGGCGAGTTGGGAGGCGATGATCGGACGAATCGTCAAAATACCGGATGAGAGGCCGCGACGGCATGACGACGGTCCGGTAGTTCAAGGCGCATATCCCGGCAGACCTCGTCCAGCATCTCCGCAGTGGCGACGTTCTCGCCTGAGGCAAAGGATGTCAGCAGGAGGTTATCGCAGATGGAGTTGATCAAACGAGGGATGCCTTGAGCATGGTCGTGGATCGCTTGGACGATGGTGGGCGGAAAAACGGACTGCTCCGGCATCCCAGCCCGTTCAAGGCGAGCGCGGATGTACAGCTCCGTATCAACCGCCTCAAATGCAGCAAGATGGCAGCGGAGAACGACGCGTTGCTTCAACTGCCGGAGATCCGGAGCTTCCAGCTTTCGATCCAGTTCGGTTTGACCCGCCAGGATGATCTGGAGGAGCTTTCCGCGCGGGTTCTCGAGGTTGCCGAGCAGGCGCACTTCCTCTAAGACATCCGGCGAGAGATTGTGAGCCTCATCCACGATCAAAACCGTGGTGTATCCCAGTTCGGCCTGCTTCAAGAGCAGCGTATTGAGCGCGAACAGGACTTCCGTCTTGGACGCGCGCGGGCACGGCAGTTCGAAATCGTAAGCGAGCATTTCGAAGAACTGGTCCGGCGTCAGGCGCGAATTGAACAGAGACGCGAACGCGACATGGTGCGCGTCGAGGAACGCGCGGAGGCATTCGAGCAGCGTGGTTTTGCCCGTTCCGGCGTCGCCAGTGAGTACAATGAAACCCTTTCGGTTTTGCACCCCATAAATCAGATTCGCCAAGGCTTCCTCGTGCTGGTGGCTGCGATAGAGGAAGCGCGGGTCGGGACTGAGATTAAAAGGACTCTCCGAGAATCGGAAAAACTCGTTGTACATGAATGGCCGGGATGACCGCGGAGATGGCAGTCCGTGGGAGTGGTGTTACTTAGGGCATGTTAGCATGCCGCGTCGGTGGAGCTATGATTCCAGGATTTGCAACTGGACGAATCCGGCCAGCGACGCGGGCTGATTGCCGAGAAAAACGATCTTGCGGGTTTTGGGAAATGGCAGACCGGATTGGATGGCGCGGGCGTAGAATCCCACTTGCCCCAGGATCTTGCGGTAGTTTTCGTCCTGCGTATTGAGAAACGCCGTCTTGGAGACAAACCCGGCCGCCCATCCGAGCGGAAGCATGCAGGCGTGTCCGATCTGGCGAAGCTCGGCCAGTCGCGTCTCCAATTGCTCGAGCGTGGACTTCAGCAGCGCCAGGCCGGTCCAGTCGCAATATTGCTTTTGGATTTTAAGAATCTGCTCGGCATATCCGTTTACCAGGCCGAAGATGGCCGCCGCGTCCAGGCGTTCCCGATGGCGCGGCTTCTCTCGCCACTCGCCCTCAAAGATGGCGCCGGGCGCGGCCATTTCGGCGAAGATCGGCGTGCTGTCCTCGGCGCGTTTCACGTTGCCGCGCGGGTTTTGCTTCCAAGCCAACTCTAGTTTCCCGCCGCCGCGAGATTCGAGCGTGGCTACGCGCAGCAGGAAAATTTTGAACACGCTTTCGGGAACCGTTCCCGAGTCGGACGCCGCGATAAGGCGCATCGAATCCGAGCTGGTGGGGCCGAGCGCGGATTCTTCCGCCGAGCTGGCCGGGCGCCGCGGCAGCCTTCCTTCCGATGCGGCGCGCGCGACGAGATCGGGCATCAGCCGCTCGGAAAACCGTCCATGCACTGCGCCGGTGCGCAACGCGCCCTTGAGCGCCGTCGCCGGAAGATACGGACCGCTGGGGCCGGTGGCGAAGGTGGGAATGAACAGATGCTCCGCGTGGGTACGCTCCCAATATTGCGTGGAACTGGCGTGCTCAAACGGAATCCGGCGGCCGGAATAGTTCTGGGCGAAGCCGCCCCAAGAACCGAAGTCTAGCTTTTCCGCCTTTTTCAATTGGCTCAGGTAGCCCTCCAGGCGCGGCCCCTTGGCGAGCAGACGAAAGATGCGCCGCTGATCGAGGACGTTGACGTTGTCTTTCCACACCATGTAGTCGATGGGCGCGAGCTTCTGGCCGTCGCCGACCAGGGTGGGAGTGAGGCAAGTGAGGCGGTATTTCATGCGGTCATCCGCCACGGAATGGGGACAGTGAGCGCGAAGCCGGCGCGATAGACCGGATGCTCGAAGCCGGCGGGAGCGACGTCCCGCACATCGCCGCGCGGCTCGGCGCCGGCCAGCAAGACCGACCCTTCGGCGATCATCACGGTAGAGTTTTTAGGCGCGCCCCAACCGGCGTTGCTCTCGATGCGGCCGCCGCGTGAGAGCGTCGCGTAGTTTCCACGATTCCAGTCCACTGAATCGTTGCCGGAGGGCGTGTATAGGGACAACAGCCAGAAGGCTCGCTCCTGCGCTTCGGACGCGGCGCTCGCGGCCGGTAAAACCCAGGGCGTCCACACGGGCGCTTCCGCACGGCCCCAACCGCGCGAACGTTCTCCTCCGACGCCGGAATCGGCCAGAAGCCGGAGTGCGCTGCGAACCGGCTGTTCCCATTCGGCGACGGCATCTTCGTCGGCGAACTGAACGATAGTCCAAAGCCCGGCGTCGCGGGAAAACTCCAGGCACGCGGTGGCATGCGCGTCGACATTACCCGGATACAGCCGATCAACGCCCGCGCTCGATCGCAGGCCGACGCGAAACGGTCCACTGGCGGCGTCGGCGGGGACCAGGCACTCGCTTTCGCCATCCACGGCCCAACGATTTTCGTCGATGCCTTTGTCGTCGAGCAGGGCTTCGACCACCGAAAGGGGAACGAAGCGCGCGCCCTTGTATCGGATCTTGGTGGATTCCGGCGGCGGCCAAAGGCTGCGCGGAGGGATCACCAGCAGCGTGTCGCCCTGAAACGGATAAAGAGAGCTAAAGCGCACAGACGGCGTGCTGGCCGACTGCGCCGTGGCTTCCAGCCAGCTTTTCCGCAGACCGAGTTGAGACATGGCGGAACAAACGGCGGAGAAAAGCGCGTCGCTGTGGTAGATGAGATCCACGCGATCGCGAGCGCCCGAATCCGGACCGAAACGCCAAGGTCCAACCGGCTGAAAGCGGACCGAAAAATTGAGAGACATCGTTATTCGGCGAGCTTCTCCGGGAAATCCGACGCCGTGACGAGCGATTGTAAACCCGCCAGGCCCGCGCCCGCGAGCAACCCCTGTTCGGCCGCGCCGGAGGCATAGAAACCGCGCCCGCGCCAGGTGAGCTTGAGATCCGCCAAAGCCACGCGGCCGTTTCCGCGCGATCCTCCGCCGCCCAGGCTGTCGTCCTCCAGCAATCGAAGGCCTTCCACTAAGCGCGGGAGCAGCTCCCGGTCCTCCGGACAAAGCACGTCCAGAACGATGCGGAAATGGAAGCGCGCGCCCGCCGGGACGCGTTCGAGCGTGCGGGGATTGGCTTGCGACGTGATGCGATCAATGGCGTTCTCGCTCTTGACTTCGGTCAGCTCGTCGTCCATGTTCTCGCGCATCTGCGGCGTGATGCTTTCGGTCAGCAGCGGCGAGTCGTAGACGGTGAGACGCGCGGGCGTGGCGGCGGTGGATTCAAAAGCTTCGCCGGAGACGCGATCCATGCGGCCGGGATTGCGGCCGAAGAGCACACAGATGTCGTCGTCGGGCCGGTCGCTTTGATGGATGCGGACCTCTTGTCCCTTGCGCTTGGAAAGGTACACCAGTTCCGAGGGCACGGCGAGGCCGGAGGATTGTTCGAGCAGCGCGCGCAGTTTTCCACGCAGAGAGCTGCCGGGAATGTAAGGCAGGCCGAAGGCGTCCTTCACCACGGGGTTATCCGCGCCGCCGATTTCCAGAGATCCTTTGCCGGCGCCGATGTGCAGGCCGGTCTGGCACGTGATGTCGCCTTCGAGAATCAGTTTTCCAATTAGCTTTAGTTCTGTTTGCGCTGTATGCGAACTCATGTAAATTGTCTTCTATTCGTTGTAGGCGACGATGGCTTCGAACAGATCGCGAAAGCGCTCGTATCCGCGCGCGTCGTTCTTGCGAGTCACTTGGAGCAGCAATTTTTCGAGCGAATCCATGCTGCGCAGCGAATGCCGCGCGATGGTGTAAGCCAGGCGCGCGCGGAGCATGACGAACTGCTGCTGGCGCTCGTTCTCCGGCGCCCGGACGGCGCGGCGGACGGCGTTGTAGAGACGGCGCAGTTGGCTCTTGGTCCCGGAATCCATGTCGCGCATGCGGCTGACGACGCCGTGCGCCTGGTTGTCCAGATAAAGCGGATCCGAGATTAACTTCTCGATATCGATTTCGGGAGGGCCTTCGAATCGTCCCCGGTCTCCGCCGCCCCGATCGCCGCGATCGCCGAAACGGCCGCCTTCGCGCCGCTCGCCTTGCGGCGGGCCTCCTCGACCTTCGCGCCCGCGGCCTTGGGGACCGCGACCCTCCGGTTTCGACTCCGGTTTCTTTGGTTCCTGCTGTGTCTCAGCCATTCCAAACCTCGTTTCTACTCTGGCCTTCGGTGGACAACCTGGCCCATTCTAACGCCACGCGGCCCGACGGCCGCAACTTCAGATTCGCGGGATTCTTGCCCACCAGGTCGGCGATCAAGCTGGTTCTTGCCTTCTGAAAATCGCGCGCGCGCGAGCTGCCCAGGATGCGATAGAGCCGGCGATGAAAGCGCCACGGCCTTTCGGCGCGTTGGGCGCGCGGACCGCGCTTAGTCTCGCGATAAATCCCGCACAGGTCGCGAATATATTGGGGCGCGACGCCGAATTCCCGCACCATCGCGGTAAGTTCGTCTTTCAGTTCGGCGGCGTCCGATAGCTGCTTCCATTCGAGCGTCCGGCCGAGCAGGTAAAAGCAGTCCTTGTCGGCGGACTTCGCGACTTCGAGCCTATGCCCGGCGCGCTCGTAAACCGAGCCGAGGGGCATATCCAAATCGGGCGCCAATGCTAGGGCCATGCTGATGGTTTTGCCTTCCTGGCCGGGAAAATCCTTGAGATGCTCTTCGGTGAAGCGGTGGAACAATCGCTCGAACTCGCGCGCCAGGCCGATCAAGCCGTCCCATGCGCCATAAACGGCGAAATCGTCGCCGCCGGTGTACAACAAATTGACTTTGCGCCAGAACTCGGGCAGAGAGCATAACACTTCCACCTCGCCGGCGAAGAACTGTTTATACAACATCGAAAGCTGAACGTGCTCCTCGATGCTCTGCAAGCGGCGCAAGCGAATCCCAAAGCTGTCGACATCGCCGCGAAGCACTCCCCAAACCGGCCGACCCTCGGCGCGAGAGGCGAGTACGGAAGCCGTGGCGGCGGCGCGGCCATCGTCGGTGAGGGCGGTGTGGCGCGCGAGCGGCAACGAGTCGGGTGACGAACCGATATTCCAGGTGTGCTTGCCGCCGGAAGCGCTGACGCGCGCCGGATATTGCGGCGACCAGCCGAGCGCGGTGGCTTCGGGCAGCAAGCGGCTCAAATCCGCGAAGTAGCCGTCGTCGGACTCGTCTGCGGGCTGGGCTTCCATGAGACCGGTGGCCGCTAGCGGTGTGCCCTGCTTGCGCTGGAACTCGTCGTTGAGTCGCTTGCGGACTACAGTCCAATCGCCAAGATTCTCGGTAATAGCCCACAGCAGGTCCAATCGGGCGCGGCTCAACAGCCGCAGTTCGGCCCGCGCCGCGGTCAGGAATTGTTCCGACTGCGCGCGCATTTCCTGCGGGAGCACGACCAGAAACTGATCGCCGCCGCTCGATCCGAGCAGCATTTTCGAGAGTCCCAATTCCTCGATCAAGGCCCGAGGCAGGACCTCGCTTAGAAGACTCGCCCAGCGCAAGCGACCGGTGAAGCGCGACTCCTCCTGGTCGCCTGCCAGCAAGAAGTCGTTCGTTCCCAAAATCTTGCCTTGTAACAGGATCTGAACGGACATGTGAAGTATTAGCGAAAGCTCAAATGTACCACGCGCGCAAGGCCGGGTGGCTCTGGGTCACAGCGTTTTCCAACATTACCGGAGCTCGGTTCGGACCTCGATGTTCACCCCCGATGTCCAGCCCGTGGATGAGCGCATGGTCACCGGATCCTAGCGCAGCCGACTCTTTAGTGTCGCCCGTCCCGCACCGTCTGGAGAAATGTTGTAACCTCGCGGAGTGTGTCGGCATCGTGACCGACCAAGGCATGACCGCCGGTTGGAAAGATGACGGCCCTGCCGGCGTGCACACTGGCGGCAATATTTCTCGCCCGACTCGCTGTGCCGAAGCTATCGTCTTCAGCGCTAATTGTCAGGACTGGGCAGTCGATCTTCTCGATCGAATACGGCTCGTGCGTGGCGGCAGTCTTTATGTCAAAATGCATCCCTTCGACGCGCGCGCTTACCGGCAGAACGTGTTCCAGAATTTGCTGCACTCGCGCTTTTTCGCTGGGCTCGGCGGCGCGCAAAACGGCGCTGTCGGTTCCAAGCATCGCCCGAGTCATGCCGCCAGGCATGATCGGCATCAGTTTCAAAGCTGCCCAAGCGACGAAATCGAAGTTGAAAATCGCCTTGGCTGCGGCGCCGCCGTGGATGGACGTCCCCGCCGGCAAGTAATCGGCGGGGACAAGTAGCACGAGTGCCCGGCAGCGTTCCGGATGACGGATCGCAAACTGCAGGGATGACCATGCGCCGGCCGAGATGCCAACAACGGCCACCTTGTCGATGTCAAGGCGGTCGAGGAGTTGGGCATAGGCGTCGGCCTGCATCGCGGTCGTAAGGTGGCCGGGCAGGGTCGAGCGAAGATAGCCAAAGCGTGACGGCGCGATGAGCCGATATCCGCGCCCGGTCACCGCGCCGGTCATATCGATGGCCTGATCAAAGCCGCCCGAAGCGCCGTGGACGGTCAGCATCGGCTCGCCAACGCCCATCTCGGCGTACTCCAATGTGCCGAATGACGTTTCTACCGTCTGGCTGCGGCCGACGAGACGCGAGCGTGCGGCTGCCAGATCACGCGTATAGATCGTGAAGACGGCGGCGGCAATGATGAGGATTGCGAGAACGGTCAGAAAAAACAGGCGCATATGTGCTCAAGAATCCGAATCCGCCGCAGCTATCAGCAATCCGTCTGCCAGTGTTAACGCTTCCGGGAACACCAACAAACACAGCCCCCTACCCCAGCTTCTCCAAAAGCCAATCGCAGCCAACCGCGCCACCACGCTCAGCGCCCCCGGCTCTTCAAACAAATGACCCGCGCCTGGAACTCCAGCTCCGTTTCGCACACGATCTGCGCCATCGCCTTGTTCTGTTCGACGGCACGCCCCACGCTTGCTCGCTACCTGAGTGGGGATTCGAGCCGGCACTTTCTAGTAGCCTGAAAGTATGCAAGTCCACTTCACACCCGAACTCGAAGCGAAACTCGCGCAGACGGCTGCTCAGCAGGGCCGAAATCCCGACGAGTTGGTACAGGAAGTTGTGGCCCGGTATTTCGACGAGGAAAGCCGCTTCATGGAAGCGGTGAATCGTGGCGAGGAAGCGTTACGGCGCGGCGAGTACCTCACACATGAGCAGGTGGGCAAGCGCCTTGATCGGTTCTTGCGGCCTGATGGAGGTTCGCTGGTCCCTCCCCGCAGCTGATGATTTGGAGCGTATTTGCGACTGGATCGAACGCGACAATCCCGAAGCAGCCCGCCGCATCGCTCGAACGATCTATGACGAGTGCGCCCGGTTGAAGGATTTTCCTAATCTTGGACGAGCCAGCCGCCGCATGCCCGGACGGCGCGAACTCACATTCGCTCCTTTGCCCTACATCGTCGTCTATCAGATCACGCCGATCGCGATTGAGATTTCGCGGATTTTCCACGGTGCGCAAGACTGGCCATAAACTTAAGACCGGCTGACGGACGGGTTACGGCCGAAATCAAGCTCGCCATCCGCAAACAACCCACGAACAGGCGCGAAAAGTTCATCGAGGTTCTTGGCTTCCGGAGCAGGTGGCGCGACGGGTTCCTGGAGAGCATCGAGCGCCGTCGTTAGAGGCTCGTCGATGTCATGGAACCGACCGCTTTGCAAATGCCGCTGGATGAGGGTTTCCGTTTCAGGCTTCGTGATCTCGATAATCATGGAGCTACTCCTCCCGTTCAGACACGGCTCCAGTCCCCACCCTACTCCCGCCGTCGTGCGCCGTCAAGACAGCTTCGCCCGAAACCAATCGCACGCCAGCCGCGCCACCACGCTCAGCGCACCCGGAACGATCTCCAACTCGGTTTCGCAAATCATCTGCGCCATCGGCTTGCGATTCAAATCGAGCACCACCCCATCTGCTCCCCAGCCGCAAAATTGCGATTGTCGTCTCGGGCAAGGCGGTACCCTTTCCCGGAGCATGGCGCGTGAGGGAAATGATAAAATGTTGTCGATGTTTCCTCGGCACCTTTTTGGTCCCGGTGGCCTGGTTGCTTTGTAGCGGTAGCGCTCTCTCTGCAAAGGAGCCGGAGGTTTGGATACAGGGCAAGCTGATCAATGTAGATGTCGGCTCCTACACGAGAACGACTTCCTCCCCATATGTCAATAATGGACAGCTCATTACTCATCGTGTCAAGGTGTTCACATACTCGGTAGGCGCAGGCGAAAAGATATATCAGGCCGAGGGTAATTTCCCTCCGACGGCAATACGCGTAGACGTTAACGGGCCGCTAGAATACCGGCTCGACAAGGATCACCTCTACATCAAAGATGCCGACGGCAAGTCCCACAAGCTCGATCTGATCAAAACTACCCGGAAAGAGTAGCCAATTCGACGCCGGCACTATGGCAACACGAACGCGAAGTAAAGAATTATTGGTGCTCGGGCGACTTCGGACAGGGACGCTCTTCAAAGTAACCGAATCACGGCAAATTGGAGTCGTAGTGCTTACGGTTGAGGCCGTTTACCAGATTGGCACCGCAAAGGCAGATCGTGGCCGCAAGATCAAGATTCGTGACCTCGCCGGCTTGCGTAAGAGAGGAACAGGCTTCGTTTACGAATAAGCCCTAGAAATCCCGTCCGAAATCGCACAGCACATCGAGGTTTACAGACTTCCCGGGCGCGCCACAATCTAGATAGAGCCCGAGCCTGTCGGACTGGGGCAGCGGTGCGCGAAGCCGGATCTTCGTTATCCATCTGCGACCCGTCTACGGGCAGTTGCCATGGGCTTTCAAAGGCACAATTCCGAACCCCCCGCTCGATCGCGCAACTTTGTGCCCTTTCTGTCTCGCTACCCATGAGCAGATTATGCATAAGTTCCGATGATGAGCTTGAGAGATTCTGGTTGCTTTGGCCTGGCTCCGTTCCAACCCACACTACCGCAGCTTCTCCAAAAACCAATCGCACGCCAGCCGCGCCACCACGCTCAGCGCGCCCGGCTCTTCGAACAAATGACCCGCTCCCGGAACGATCTCCAGCTCGGTTTCGCACACCATCTGCGCCATCGCCTTGCGATTCAAATCGAGCACCACCCCATCTGCCCCGCCGACGATCAGTAGCGTCGGGGCCTTCACCCGCCCCAGCGCCGCGCCGGCGAGATCCGGCCTTCCGCCGCGCGACACCACCGCATGCACCAATTCCGGACGCTTGGCGGCAGCCACCAACGCAGCTCCCGCGCCCGTGCTCGCTCCGAAATGGCCAATCTTCAGACCCCGCACCTCCGGTTCCCGCACCAGCCATTCGGTGATCGTGACCAATCTGCCAGCCAGCAAACCAAGGTCGAAACGAAGATGCGCCGTCTGCAGATCCACTTGCTGCTCGTCCTCCGTCAGCAGATCGATCAGCAGCGTCGCCAGCCCGCCCTCGTTCAGGATGTCCGCCACATATCGGTTCCTCGGACTGCGCCGCGAACTTCCGCTTCCGTGCGCGAACAACGCCACGCCACTCGCCGCCGTCGGGACGCTGAGATCGCCCTCCAGCTTGACCGAGCCCACCGGTATCAGAACCGGCCAATGTTCAATTGCTACACCAGGGTGCATACTGGCCTCCTCTCGTCCCGAAAAGTTAGCGTACCGGCGCAACGTACGACGCCGCCGATTCGAGCAGATCGCGAACCTCTTGATCGGTGGTTTGCGAGAACTCTTCGTACCACAGGCTCACTGCGTGGAAATCGTCCGGGATGTTCGGGCAAACCACCTGGTCGGCTTCGCCTCCAAGAATCCGGCAGGTTTCGGCGGCCGCCACCGGCGCGGCCACCACAATTCGTGCGGGATCGCTTCGCCGCAGCGCCTTCACGGCGGCCCGCATCGTGGAGCCAGTCGCCAAGCCGTCATCCACTACGATGACCGTTCGCCCCGCCAACTTCGGAAAGGGAACATTGCCGCGATAGGCGCGCTGCTGCCGTTCCACTTCACGCTGTTCCTCGGCGGCAACCGCGTCCACCAGGCCGGGAGCAATCCTGAGCGCGTCAATGACATCGTGATTCAGCACTCGGACGCCACCGCTCGCGATCGCTCCCATCGCCAATTCCCGGTGGCCTGGAACGCCCAGCTTTCGTACCACGAAAACGTCCATCGGCGCATGTAACGCCGTCGCAACCTCGTATGCAACCGGCACCCCTCCGCGCGGCAATCCCAACACGATCACGCTAGGATCGTCCGCGTACGCCCGCAGACCGGCGGCCAGCGTCAAGCCGGCATCTCGACGGTCTTTGAAACGGCGCAACATAGCTGAGGAAAGCCTGCAAGCCGGCATCCACTCGGGTTCGGGTTTGCCATCGCCAGTGTATCCTAAAGCTTAGAGGCACATTTTGAGTAGGATCGCACTCGCATTTCGCAGCTTTTTTGCAATTCTGTTTACCGGCAAACTTCCGGGTGACATCGCGCAGTCGTTGGGATTTGCCCCTAGCCGTCCCCAAACTCCGGCAGCCAAGCCGGTTCCGCAAGCACGCCCCGCCGATGGCGCGCTGCAAATCCTCGGAATCCTGCAGCGCGATTCGCGCCTGATCGATTTCCTGATGGAAGACATCTCCGGTTATTCCGACGATCAAGTCGGCGCGGCCGTCCGAAATTTGCACGACCAAAGCCGCGATTCGCTTAACCGTTACCTGCGTCTCGCGCCCGTAATCGACGCGGTGGAAGGCAGCTTCACCAAGCTGGATTCGAACGACCCGGCCAGCGTGAAGCTGTTGGGCAACGTTCCGGCCAGCGGCAAAGCGACCGGAGGAGTGCTGCGCCACAAGGGCTGGCGAGCCGAGAAGATCGACCTTCCGCCGCTTGCGCCCACCAATTCGATCCTGGCGCCCGCCGAAATCGAAATCGAGTAGCCGCCGATGAATATCGGTATCGACCTGGGCACCACCAATTCCGCCCTCGCCTACGTGGAGCACGTGCGCGGCGAGCTGCCCGACCATCCCGAAATCAAGGTGCTCGACATCCCGCAATACGTCGCGCCGAATCAAATCGAGCAGCGCCGCACCCTGCCATCCTTCCTTTTTCTCGGCGATCAAGCCTACGTCGGCGTTTACGCCCGCGAGCAGGGCGCGCTGGTACCCACCAAATCGGTCCACTCCGCCAAGTCCTGGCTCTCGAACCCGGAAGTCGATCGGACCGCGAAGATCCTGCCTTGGGATGCTCAAGAGGCCGGCCGCATCCTCTCCCCGATCGACGTATCCACCGCCATCCTGGCTCAGATGCGCGACGCCTGGAACAAGGCGCATCCGAACGATCCGCTGGCGGCGCAGGACATCGTCCTCACAGTGCCCGCTTCCTTCGACGAAGAAGCCCGCGAACTCACTGTCCAGGCGGCGCGAGATGCAGGAATCGAAAAGCTGACGCTGGTGGAAGAGCCCGCCGCCGCCTTCTATTCCTGGATCGCGAATCACCTGGCGCAGTCGCAAAAAAGCCTGTTCGACGGCCAATTGGTGCTGGTTTGCGACGTCGGTGGAGGCACCAGCGATTTCACTCTGATCCAGGTCCATCGCGACGGCGATCGCATCGAGTTCACTCGCACCGCCGTCGGCAAGCACCTGTTGCTAGGCGGCGACAACCTCGATCTCACGCTCACCTGGCTGGTGGAAGCGAAGCTCAACACGCAGCTGTCGATCCGACAACGTAGCGCCCTGAGGAGGCAGTGCGCGGCGGCAAAAGAACGCATGCTCGCCGATCCGAACCTCAAGAGCGTCGAAATCACCGTGCTCGGTGCGGGATCGTCGCTGGTCGGCGGCACGCTGAAAACCGAAATCCTGCGCGAGGAAGCGCTCGAACTCGCTCTCGATGGTTTCCTTCCGTTCTGCGGCCTGGACGATAAGCCAGCCGAGGAAAGGCGCAGTCTGTTTCGAGAACTCGGCCTGCCCTACGTTTCCGATCCCGCCATCACCAAGCACCTGGCGGCGTTTCTCAGCGCGAATCAAGACGCCAAACCCGACGCGATCCTGTTCAACGGCGGCTTCTTCATTCCCGAACTTTGTCAGCAGCGCGTGGCCGACGTGATGGAACGCTGGTACGGCAAACGCCCGCTGATCCTCGAAAATCGCGATCTGGATCTCGCGGTCGCGGTCGGCGCGGCTTACTACTCCTACGTGAAAGCCACCGGCGCCGGACTCCTGGTGCGCGGTGGACTGCCCCGCGCCTATTATGTCGGTGTCGGCGACGCGGAGGCCGTTTGCCTGGTGCCGCGCGGAACCGAGGAAGGCCAGTCGCTCGAGCTCGAAAGCCAGGATTTGCATCTGGTGGCGAATAAGCCGGTTTCCTTCCGTTTGTACAGCTCGCTCGCCCGCGCCGACGATAAGATCGGCGACCAGATTACCGTCAGCGAGGAACTGCATCTGCATGCCCCGCTGAACGCCGTCATCCGTTTCGGCAAGTCCGGCGAGCGCTTAGTGCCGGTGAAACTGCGCGCCCATCTCACCGAGGTGGGCACGCTCGAAGTTTGGGCGGATTCCAAAGTGAGCGAGCATCGTTGGCGACTTCAGTTCGATTTGCGAAAAACCGCTAGCGCGGCCGCCGGAAAGCCCGCAGCACTGGTAAGCGACGCAGCCATCGTGCAAGGTGAAGCGTTGATCGACGCGGCGTTCAAGACCGCCGCTCTCGCGCCCCCGGAACTTCCCGGCAAGCTGGAACAGGCGCTCGCCCTAGGACGTAACTCTTGGCCCATCAGTACTATTCGGCGATTATCTGATCACTTGCTTGACGCCTCCGAAGGCCGCAAAAAATCGCCCGCACACGAGCTGCGCTGGCTCAACCTGTGCGGCTTCTGCCTCCGGCCCGGGTTCGGATTTCCGGCCGACGACTATCGCATCGAACAAGCCCGCCGGATTTACGCCACTGGACTCCAGTTTGCCAGTCAAGTCCAGAATGAAATCGATTGGTGGATCTTCTGGGGTCGCGTCGCTGGCGGCTTGAATAAGAATCAACAGGTCGATATCTTTCAGCGCCTCTCGCCGGTGCTGTTGCCGAGGCCGGGCAAAAAGCCGAGATTGAACAACAGCCTGTTGCGCGAAATGTGGCGCGCCGCTTCCAGCCTCGAGCTGCTTCCCCTCCAGACCAAAACGCAGCTCGGCGACGCGCTGCTCGCGCAGTTGAAGAAGGGCGAGCTGATCGACACCAGCCTGTGGTGCCTCTCGCGGCTAGGTGCGCGCAAGCTTTTCTATGGACCCCACAATCAGGTGTTGCCCGCGCTGGTGGCCACGCGCTGGGTGGAAGCGTTGCTCAAGGTTCCAAAATCCGAAGACGCCGTAGTCGCCATCGCCCGACGTACCGGCGATGTGAGCCGCGACCTGGCGCCCGCCACCATCGAGAGTATTCGTCACCGTATTCCCGCGGCGCTCGTGCCGGCGCTCGACGGCGAAGTGGAAGAAGACCTTGGCCGCGTATTCGGGGAAGAGCTGCCGAGCGGGCTGGTGGCCGCCGCATCGTGAACGAGGTATCGTGAACGAAATCGATTTTGTCGGCCAGCTGCGGCGCTATTCCTCCTTGATCGGGGACGACTGCGCCGTGGTCAGTCCACCGGTCGGCCACGACTTGATCTTGACCACGGACTTCACCATCGAAGGCGTACACTTCCAGCGCGACGCCCGTGCGGAACACGTCGGACATCAGGCGCTGGCTCGCAGCCTCAGCGATATCGCAGCCATGGGCGGCGAGCCGCTATACTGCCTGGTGGCCCTCGCCATCGCGCCTTGGACCGATCGCCGCTGGATCGACGGATTCTATCGAGGTTTGAACCGATGCCGGGGCAAATGCAAACTGGCCGGCGGCGATCTTTCGCATGCCAAGCAGGTGGTTTGCAACACGACGGTGTGTGGAGCGACGGCGCGGGGCCAGGCGCTGCTTCGATCGGGCGCTCGTCCGGGCGATCGCATTTTCGTTTCGGGAAAGCTGGGGGGATGGAAACGCAGGAAGACCATTGTTCCTCGCTTGGACATAGGCCGCAAGCTGGTCGGCAAAGCCAGCGCTTGTATCGACGTCAGCGATGGACTGGCCATCGACTTGTTCCGGATTTGCTCGGCGTCGGGCGTGGCGGCCGAAATCGACGATATTCCGTTGCTCGACGGCGCTACCTTAAAACAAGCGCTGCACGATGGCGAAGACTACGAGCTGTTGTACACAGTTCCGCCGGGCAAGCGCGTTCCCGGAAAGCGAATCGGCAACATCGTGGACGGCGCGCCGGGGACGGTGACGTTTCAAGGCGAACCACTCCTGACAATCGGCTATGACCACTTCCAACATCGTTCTTGATTTGATCGAGGCGTTCCGCCGCTCGAAGACGATGTTCGCCGCCGTCGAACTCGGCATCTTCGACGGCCAGCGGCCGGCCGACGTGAAGGAACTCGGACGCTTGTTGGATGCCTGCGTCGCCCTGGGCTTCCTGCAAAAAGAGGGCGACGAATACCACAACACGCCCGTGGCGGAAAAATACTTGCGCTCCGACAGCCCCGATACAATGAGCGGGTATATTCGTTATTCGAACAACGCGCTCTATCCGATGTGGGCTCATCTCGAAGACGCGCTGCGCGAAGGAACGCATCGCTGGAAGCAGTCTTTCGATCTCGACGGCCCCATCTTCTCTCATTTTTTCCGAACCGAGGCGGACATGCTCGACTTCCAGCGCGGCATGCACGGGTTCGGACGCCTGAGTTCGCCGGCGGTGGTCTGCGCCTTCAATCTCGGCCGCTTTAAGCGCTTGGTGGATTTGGGCGGCGGCAGCGGACATCTGGCCCAAGCGGCCCGCGAGAATTATCCGACGCTCGAGACCGCCGTATTCGATTTGCCGGCCGTCGCGAACATCTTTGCCGGAACCATAGCCGGCGACTTCTTCACCGATCCCCTGCCCCCGGCCGACCTTTATAGTCTCGGCCGCGTTCTGCACGATTGGTCGGAAGACAAGATTCGCAAGCTCCTCCTGAAGATCCATGAGGCGCTTCCTTTGGACGGCGGCCTGCTGATTGCGGAAAAGCTGATGGACGAGCGCAACGTCCCCGCGCACATGCAATCCCTCAATATGCTGATCGTGACCGAAGGCAAGGAACGCAGCGCCGCCGAGTACGAAAGCTTGCTCCGCGAGGCGGGCTTTTCGAAGATCGATAGCCGGCGCACCAGCGCGCCGCTGGACGCGATCCTGGCGATCAAGTGACCATGGCCGGTTACTTCCGGCCAAGCACAACCACTTCGCCGCAGTAACGCTTTAGGCCAGGGATGGCGCCGAGCAGCATTCGGTCGAGCGCTTCCAGCGCGGCCATCGAGAGCCGCGCGAATCCGTTGGTGAACTGGCCGCGCAGCAGACGCTTGGTCATCGCGAGCAAATTGAGCGGGATCAACTCGACTTCCGCGAGCCGTTCCCGAAGAATCCGAACATGCTCGTCATCGAACAGAATATCCTCGCCCGCTTCGGACGGTTGCGAGCGCAGCCTCCACCCCAGCCGCCGCGCGATGTTCAGGAGCTTATTGTTTCCGTAAGTCTCCGCCAGGATAAGCCGCCCGCCCGGCTTTAGCACACGCAACAGTTCCTCTAGCGCGTTGGGATATTTCAGCGTGTGATGGATGGCCGCGCTGGCAAAGATCAAATCGAATGCGTCGCTCGGAAAGCAGGTCAGGTCGCTGGCGTCCCTCGCCTCGCCGCGCAAGCGATCACCGACGCCGCTGGCCGCGGCCCGGCGCAGCACGAGTGCGATGGCCACCGGCGAAAGGTCCAAGCAGGTGACCAGGGCGCCTTCGCCCGCCAATAGCAGGCCCCATTCGCCGGTTCCGCAGCCATAGTCGAGGACCGAACTGCCCGCGATCGGCTGGGCGAGCAAGGCTTTCAGGACGGTCTCGTACAAACGCCTGCGCTCGTGGATGGGTTGCGCGGGGTTGGACAGGTCCGCTTCCAGCGTCTTGCGATTGCAAACTAGGGCGTGATCGGGGACGCCCTGAAATCGGGAATAAACCCGATCATAAAACCCTCGTTCCTGATTCGCGGTAATGCTCACGGCTTACTTGCGCAGATACGCGTCGTCGCCCCGAATCCAATCTTCGCGAGGCGGCGAGAACAGGTCCACGGCAACCGAATCCTCCAGCGCCACGGCGCTGTGCGGCGCGTTGGGCGGAATCCGCAATACTTCGCCGGCGGTCAGCACCTTCTCCCGGCCGTCGATCACGAACTTCAAAGAGCCGGCCTCCATCATCGAGATCTGCTCGTTGTGATGGCTGTGCTCGGGAACGAAGCAACCCTTAGCGAGGTAAACGCGCGCCACTGTCATCGTGTCGCCGTGAATTACCTGCCGCGAAAATAGCGGGTTCAATTGTTCTTTCTCGATTCGGTCCCACTCGTATACCTGCATGGCGAGATCGATTCTAGCACGGACGGCGGTACGGCCCGTGTATCATGGACTTAATGTTTTGGAAAAAAATTGAGGTGCCTTTTTGAAGGGCGTCGTCCTGGCCGGCGGCACCGGCAGCCGCTTGTTCCCGCTTACCAAGATCACCAACAAGCATCTGCTGCCGATCTATGACAAGCCCATGATTTACTACCCCATCCAGACTCTGGTGGATGCGGGCATCCGGGAGATCCTGGTCGTTACCGGCGGCCGGAATTCGGGCGATTTTCTGCGCCTGCTCGCCAACGGCCGTGAATTCGGGCTTAAGCACTTGGATTACACCTACCAGGAAGGCGAAGGCGGGATCGCCGACGCCCTAGGGCTAGCCGAACATTTTGCCGATGGAAACAGCATCTGCGTGATCTTGGGCGACAACATTATCGAGGGTACGGTTCGCGCCGCGGTGGAGGCTTTCGGCGAGCAAAAGCGCGGCGCTAAGATCCTGCTCAAGGAAGTGCAGGACGCCGAGCGCTTCGGCGTGGCCGAGATTCGCGACGGGCGCATTCTGGGAATCGAAGAAAAGCCCAAAAAGCCGAAATCGAACTACGCGGTAACCGGCATCTACTTATACGACGAGACGGTGTTCGACAAGGTTCGCACGCTGGTACCCTCCGGGCGCGGCGAGTTGGAGATCACCGACGTCAATAACGCCTATATTCGCGAGGGCACAATGACCTACGCGTACCTGGAGGGTTGGTGGACGGACGCAGGCACTTTCGATTCGCTGCTGAGAGCCGGGAATCTGGTGGCGCAAACCCAACCTCGCGGCGATGCGGAATCGGAACCCGCGCGGGAAACGCCGGCTGGAGAGCGCCGCGCATGAGCTCGTTGGCGCAGGATCAGTCGCTCGCGCTGGAAACTCCAGCCTGCCAAAAAGGTATCGGGAGCGTGATCAGCTCGATAGATTCGAAAGATCTGATCGCGGGCGTCCGGGCCCTTCCCTCGGCGGTGTGGCCGGACGATCGAGGATACTTCCTGGAAGTGATCCGTATGGGTCACGGGCTGCCCCACGAATTTTCAAAGGACACCACCCAGGTCTCGGCCGCGGTGAGTTATCCGGGAACCATAAAGGCGTTTCATTTCCACCGCCATCAGACGGACTGCTGGGTGCCTGTCTCTGGAATGCTGCAAGTCGGCCTGGTGGATTTGCGCAAAGGTTCTTCCACCTTCGGCGCACGCAACACGCTATACATCGGCGCGTTACGACCCTGGCAGTTGCTGATTCCGCCCGGCGTGGCTCACGGCTACAAAGTCATCGGCGGTGATCCAGCATTGCTGGTCTATGTGACCGATCGCTTTTACAATCCGCAGGACGAAGGCCGCATCCCTTACAACGATCCCCAGATTCAGTACGACTGGGAAACGCAGCACAAATAGCCGCTGCCCTTCAAATCACATCCGCGAAACCCTTGCGCAGCTTGTCGAACCAGGCGTGGCCGATCAGAAAAACGACCGCCGCCAAGATCCAAAGTTTCACCAGCGGAAGCAACTCCGGCGCGTGGCCTTCCAGAAACACGGATCGATAGCCGCGCACCAGCACGTAAATCGGATTCTTTCGCAAGATCACCATCGCGCGAGCCGGCAAACTCGATTCGGGATAGCAAATCGGCGTGATGAAAAACCACAGCGTCAGCAGGAAGCCCATGATTTGGCCGAGGTCGCGCACAAACGCGCCCAAGGCTGACAGGAACCACGACATTCCCAGCGTGAACAAAAGTTGGGGAACCAGCAGCGCCGGGAGCCACAGAACGGATGCGGGAATCGAATGGCGAATCATCAGCAACGCCGCAAGGAACACCGCGGCGGCGAACACTTCCGTCACCAGGCCGGCCATCACTTGATTGACCGGCAGCGTGTCGAGGGGAAAAATCAGCTTCTTGACGAAATTACGATGCTCAAGAATCACGCCGGCGGAGCGCCCGGCGGGCTCGGCGAAGGCCAGCCACGGCAACATGCCGGCGAGAAAATACAAAGCGAAGTCGGTGGAACTCCCATGGGCGCCGAACCGAGTCCGCAGCACCACGCCGAAAACAAAAAAGTACGTCGCCATGAGCAGCAGCGGATTCAGAATGGTCCAAAAAACATCGCCGAAGGACCCTCGATAGCGCGCCAGGATATCGCGCCGCGCCATGGAACGAATCAAGCGGCGATTGGCGAAGATGGTCCGGAAAGGTCTGGCGAAAAGTCCCGGAAGCGCGCTCCCGAAGCGCCGCCGGCGTAAGCCGCGCGTGGTGGCAATCTCTTGTTCTACAATCTGGACCCGGCCATCTCCGGCTTGGACGGCGATCCGCACGAAAGGCTCGCCGCGAAGATACGCCCAACCTCCCGGTTGCTCGATAGGAGAAACATAAATATCGTAGCCGCCTGTCTCCGGCGGAAACGAGATCGCGAGATCGAAGGCGGCGCTGCCGCCCGGGCCCACCTGAGACGGTACAGGCGTCCAATTCCCCTCCAGGATGAAGACATTGGTCAACGGATCGAAGAACTGCCAGCCGAGCGAGAATGTCTCGGGCGCCCAGATTTTGCGCGAGCGGTTTTCGAGCAGGATATGAACCTGTAGCGCCCCGCCCTCTCCGCGGACCTGGACGCTGCGGTATTCGGCTTCGCTCATTGATACAACCAAGCAGGATAACGATCGCGCACCGGACCGCTTTTCCGCCCCACGGCATATATTCCGTCGCCGCGCAGGTCGGGCGGGCATTCGTAGCGGGCCAGCAGATGCCGGACCCATTCGTGATCCGGCTTGGGCGCCTCCAAGAATGGTCCGGTCTCGAGCAGCGTCACGTCGAATCCGGAATCCACCAGCAAGCGCGCGGCCTCGCGAGGCGTGTATTCCCGATTGTGGCGCGCTTCCGGCTCTTCGCCCTCGGTGCGGGGGCGTACGTAGGCGGGAAAAAAGCCGGGATGAAAGCCCTGTAGGATCGCGGCGATGGCGCGCAACGAACCGATGTTCGGCGTAGTGAGCACCAGATACCCGCCGGGCTTCAAGATGCGATTGATTTCGGCCAGCATGTGCATCGGATCGGCAGTGAGGTGCTCAATCAGCTCGCCGCACAGCACCGTTGAAAAATATTCGTCTTCGTAAGGAAAACGGTCCTTTTCGGCATCGAACAAATCCAGATCGCACCTGAATTCCGCGCCTGTACTGGAGTGCGCAACGCGGTGATCCACTTGCCCGGCCGGCCCATAATAACAGCCGCGCACCTCGCCGTACCCCAACCGGTCCCGCAACGCGGGAGTGATGTGGAGATAAGCGCCCATCTCCAAGATCCGATCGTTCGGGCCGCCCAACGGCGTAATCGCGAGCGTTTTTTCGAGGCGCGTTATGTGCGTTTCGACGTAGTCGGCGGCGGCTTTGTCGGGCGCCCAGGAACGGATGAACTCCGGTTCCACTTCGATTCGAGCGGTTTCTTCGAGTGCCTCGGCGGCAGCGGACGGCGGCCGGAAGCTGCGCCCATCCGCGAGAGCTTCGAGAAACTCCGCGTAGCGCCGCGCCACCTTCGGCCAGGCGCATTCGGTCTCCACCCAGTGGCGCGCGCGGTTGCCTAGCTCGCGCCGGATCTCGGGGCGGCTCACCAGGAGGTTCAAGTACTCAAACAGGTGGTCTTCCTCGCTCGCATCCACCGGGGCTTTCAGACAAACGCCCGCGGGCAGTTCGCAAAACGAACCCACTTCGGAAACGATCACCGCTTTGCCCAGCCCTAGCGCGCGCATGAGAGTTCCGGAATTCTCGCCGACGGTGGGATAGCGTAGATTCAGGACGACGTCGCAAGCTGCGACGTAGCCCACGAACTCATCGATGGGACGAAAGCCAAGCACTCGCACGCTGTCACGCAATTCGAGCGATTGAATGAGGGATTGAAGAGGAAAATCCGGATGGGGCTCGCCCACCAGGATCATTTTGGCCGACGGCTCTACGCGGATCAGTCTTCGAAACGCGCGCAACGATTCGGCGATCCGTTTGTACGGCTTCAGGAACCCGAAAATGCCGACGAGGGGCGTGGTTTCATCGATACCCAAGCGGTGGCGGAATTCCGACCGGCTGGCTTCGGGAATCCAGGCGCCGTGCGGGATGGTCGCGATGGGTCCCGCAAATCCCGCCCGGCGTAATTCGCGTTCCACGCAGCGGCTATGCACCACGGCAGCCTTGGAGCGGGTCATTAACCGCCGCAACATCGGCAATCCTTCGTAGTCTGGGCCGACCTCCAGCGCGCGCACTCGCCGCGCGTGTTCCACAGCTTCGGGAATCCCTTCTTCGGCCACCGCGTCCAGGTATCCATCCCAATCGCCGCGCTTGATAGTGATGTCGGCGATCAAATGATGCAAGTTGGCTTCGTGGATCACTACCACGCCCGGATATTCCAGCGCGGCTTCGTAGCAGAAATCGTGATAGGCGTTATTGCCGATCTGATACAACGCCAAGTCGAACTGTGCAGGGTCGAAATGCGGCGGCTTGGATGCGAACACCGTCACGTCCACCAGCTTGCCAAGTTCGTCCAACAGCGCGGCCGCATAATCGGCGATTCCGCTTCGGGCCGGCGGCAAGGGAGAAAATAAAGCGACCTTAATGGACACGGATGTTAAGTGACACGACGCACACCGGCGAGCTCGAGTTCTATCGCTCCAGCTCCATCGAGAACGTACCCAGAGCCAGCGGGACACGCACCAGCGCGGGCGTGCGAGTCCGGTCCTTCAAGAAAAAGACTTCGACGTTGATGGAGGACGCCGGTCCTCTGATAGTCGCCGTCACCCGATCCGCGTCCACCGGCTTGTCGGCTAGCCGGATGCTTTGGGTTCCGGTATACTCCAGCCGCACTTCATAGGCCGATCCCAGGAAAACGCTCTGCGCCGGCGGAATTCGGCCTTGGCTCAATTCATGGCGAGCGTAGTACAGGAATGCCAAGGCGTCCTTGGCGCATTGCGAGGTGGTAAGGTCCGACTTACCGCCGCCGGCCGTCTCGCGCGTAGCCGTCCCGTTGCGGAGGTCGAAGGTGGTTTTTTCGTCGGTCTTCTTGGGGCCATGCACGGCGGTCCGTTGAAACTCTTCGGAACAAAAATCGGGCGAAACGGCGGAACGGTACCGGTCTGTCACGGTAAATCCCGGGATGCCTGCGTCCACGTTAAATTGCAAATGAAGCTCGGCGGCGGCGTCCGGCGATGCCTTGGAGCTGGAGGCGTCCAACTCCGCTTCACCCAGACTCAGGCCGCTCGGCCAATTGATGGCGTAGCGCAATTTCTCATTCTCGAACGCTGGCGCGCTCGAGGGCGGCGCGGCCAGCGCCAACGCGGAGATCAACACCATCGATCCGGGATTGCCAATCCAAAACTTCATGATCGCGCCGCCGACGCGCTCCTGGTCACGGTGGGACGAGCGAGGTGCACCTCCCCCGCGCACTCGTAATAGAGTTCGAGAGTTTTCGATGCCGTTCGCTCCCAACTAAACAACGCGGCCCGTTGCGTTGCCAACCGCTCCATGCGCGTGCGAAGTTCCGGATTCAGCAGCAGGTCGCGCATGGCCAGGACCAACTGATGGGTGGAGGCGGGATCGAACAGAATGGCGGCCGAATCGGCTACCTCCGGCATGGCCGACGTATTGGAGCAGGCCACCGCGCGGCCGCACGCCATCGCCTCCAGAATCGGCAAACCGAACCCCTCGTAAAAGGACGGGTAGACAAACAGATCGCAGGCGCCGTAGAACTGATGGAGATCCTCATCCGTAACGAAGCCGGCGAAGTGGATGCGCGATGCGGCGCTCGAGGCTTTGGCCGCCTCCCGAACCACCGAGCCGTGCCAGGATTCCTTGCCGACCAGCACCAGGTGGTGCGTTAATTCCGGATGCGATCGCACCAATTGCTCGAATGCCTGGATCAAACCCAGATGATTCTTGCGAGGCTGAAGATCGCCAACGGTCAGAATAAAAGGATTGTCGAATCCCAATACCGGCTTCACGAATCGCCGCGCCGAGTCTCGCGACAGCGGACGAAAAGCGGATGAAACTCCATTGGGCACTACCACGACCTTTTCATCGCGCAGATGGTAGGCTGCCAGAATACTGCGCTTCGAGAATTCGCTGGCGGTCAGGATTCGCGAGGCGAGCTTGACCGTGCGCTGAACCGTGCAGCGGAGTTGCACGGCGCGAAATGCCGTGAAATACTCCGGATGCTCCAGGAAACTGACATCGTGGACGCTCACCACAACCGGAGTGGGACAGAAAACGGGCGCGGTGTACTGGACATGCAGCAACTTGGGCCGGTCCTGACGCAGCCTGCGTGGAAGATCGACGCCCAGCCGTACAAACGGATTTGCGGACACGGGGCGCTTAAGAAATCTTTCGGGCAGGTCCCCCGGCATGCCGGAACGCGAAATGTAGGCGATGAAATCGCTGCTCTGGTCCAAAACCGCGAACGCGTTCAGGAGGTTGCGGATGTAGGTCTCATTCCCCGTGAGATGCTGACCGATCGCATGAGCATCAACCGAAAAGCGCATTGCCTTCTCCAGTATAGAGCCTTTCCCGTTTACCGCCGGCCTTTTGCAAATTTTTCACAATTTGTCGGCAAAGTTGCTCATCCAATCGAGACCTTGAACCCGGATAAGAGGATTCCGTCGCTCGATTAGACTGTTATGACGCGGGGCTGTTTCCAAACACAACCTGGAGCTTCTTCCAGGCGACGGGCCAAGTATAACACTGCTCGTACAGCTTGCGGCCGGCTGCTCCTATTCTAATACGCTCCCGGCGCGAGTCCAGCAGGCGCGAAACCGCCTCGGCGAAGCGCGCGGGAGCCTCGGCCAACAGCAGATGCTCTCCATCGCGGAAATCCAGACCTTCCGCGCCTAAAGGCGTAGCCACCACCGGGGTTGCAGCCGCCCAGGCCTCCAGGATCTTTACGCGCGTGCCGCTCCCGGAAAGGACCGGGACTATCGCGACCTGCGATCTCGCCAGGGCAATAACGGCGTCGTCCACAAATCCGGGCACCTCGATTCGCGGATCGTTGCCGATAAGATCTCGAACTGCAGCCGGGTTCTTTCCGATAATTCGCCATTTCAGCCCAGGGCGCGAAGCCAGCAGCGGCCAGACGGCATCCCGAAAAAAGTGGACCGCATCGATATTGGGTGCATACTCCAGATTGCCGCTGAACACGATCTCTTCGCGATCCTCCCGCGGTGGCTCCGGCATTTCAGGGAGCGCGTTGGGGTACGCGGTTACGTCCGGATGAGCGACGATTTCTCCGAGCCTGCTGGCTTCGAGCGCCGAGGTGACCAAGATGGAGTCGAACTCTCGCAGCCATTTGCATTCCAATCGACGCGCGGCGGCCGCGAATCGCCGCAATGCGTAAGCGCGTGAAGCCGTCTCGCGCTGGGCCAAGCTTTGGTGCCAAAGAGATTCGATATTGTGGAGATCCAGGACGACGCGCCGGGCATGCGGGCGGATTTGGCGCACGTAAGGAGCGCACCAGAAATGTTCCGCCACCGCCACGTCGTACGTGTTATCGGCCAGGCAAGCGACCAGCGGCGCGGCAAACCCGGAAAAGCGATCGATCAACGGCGGAGTGCGCCTCACCAACCGTGACGCATTCCTCGCCGCGCGCGCAATCGTATCCTTCGAATGAAACGGCAGCTCGATCACATCCAGCCGATCGAGCAGGCCCGTCGGGATGGCCCGCGCGGGATCCGGCGATCCCGGTTCGCGAAAGACGATAGCGTGTACTCGAAAGCGCCCCGCCAGATACTCGAGCAGCGAGGCCGAGCGCAGCGGCCCGCCTCCAACCACCGGATAAGGAGCTTCCGGCGACAGGAACAAAGCCTTAGGCATTAGGCTTTCTCGCGAAATCGCTCCGCCGCCTGTGCATAAACCTCTCGAGTAAGTTTTGCGGTCTTGTCCCATGAGAACTGGGCGGATCTGGCGAGTGCCTTCCGGCGAAGTGAAGCGAGCTGTTCGCTATTCGATGCCACGCCGAGCAAAGCTTCCACCCAACCGCGCCGGTCGGCCACATCCAGCAGGATAGCGGCCTCGCCCGCAACTTCGGAAATGGCCGCGTCCCGAGAAGCGATCACCGCTGCTCCGCACTGCATCGCCTCCAGCACCGGCAAACCGAAGCCTTCATATAGAGACGGATACACAAAGGCTAGCGCGCCGGAAAAAAGCCGCGGCAAGTCCTGATCGCGCGTGAGTCCTACGAGGCGCAAGCCGGGTTCGGGATCGAGTTCCGGGAAGTCCGCGCGGCGTCGGCCTGCCAGCACGAGGTCGATCTCCTGAGACCGGCGCACCTCGCGCCAAACGTCGAGCAGCAAATCGAGATTCTTTCTCGGTTCCAGCGTCCCGACATATAGAAAATACGGCGTCCCGTTTTGTGAATCCGGCGCCGGGCGAAGAAACGGCGCAGCCGCGTGCGGTACTGCCACCACCCGGTCGGGCGACAGACGAAAATGCTCGATCGCCTGCTTCCGAATTGCTTCCGACGGCGTGACTACCATGCTTGCCCAACCCAGCCGCAACAGCACTGGAGTCCGCCTGCGCACCCGAGCCGCTTGGATGTGCCAGGCCGGATCCATCCACGGCGAAAGATCATGTAGCGTCATCACGCTGGGGCGCGTGGGCAAATAAGGGACGGCGAAGTCCGTGCCGTGGAAGACGTCTATTCCGAGTCGTGCCATCTCGCCCCGCAGGCCCCACAGCCACCAGTGGCGATCCAGAAAGTTGCGCGGGCCATGGCCCGTCCTCAGGTTGGCCGGACTTGGGCAGGGGGCTTCGAACTTCTGGTCGGAGAGCAGCCAGAACTCGTCGTTCGGGAAGTTTTGTCCCAACGCGGTGGTGAGTTCAACCACGTATCGCCGGAGACCGCCACTCGCAAGCGTCAGCGGAGTGGCGTCCAGCGCGATCCTCATGCTTCGATGATAGATCGCACCGGCGACTACTTGTTACGAACCTGAGAGCTGCGCCGGCCCATCGATAGGCGCACCGTCTTCGGCTTGCGAGTCGGGTGGACCCTCCAGCGGAAGCAGTTCCTCGGGCTCCCCGGAGGATGGACCTTGCCGTCTACGTTCCATCCGCTTGGAAAGCTTTTCCTGCTGCTTCTCTTTGCGTTGTTGTTCTTTTTGTCGTTTTTTGAAAGATTGTGGTCCGCGACCCGCCATTGTTGCTCCTCGCGCCGCTTCGCGCGGCTTAATCTACCAGGCTCGGCCATGAGACTTCGCGCCGCCCTAGTTGAGAAATTACAATCTGGCCGTCGCGTCTCTTATGCCTGTGACTCCCATTGTACCAAGCCGGGTTTCCGCTTAATAAGGCATCTGGCGCTTGGTGTACTTTCGGCCGATTTCGGCCGCCTCCGGGCTGGCCGGGCCGATCATCACGCCTTCCTTGATCATGTCGATCACGTTGTTCGCGTTCATGCTGTTCAGGAAGAAAATCTTGTTGGCCTTGCAGGCGGCGAAGACCTTGGCGCGCGCGGCCCGCATCCGCGGATCTTTCTCGGCTACGTCGCCGCCTAGGACGCCCAGGGACAACGCCATGTCGCCAGGCCCCCATTCGGCGAATGCGATGCCTGGGATCTTCAGGCTCTCTTCCGCGCTGGCTAGGGCGTATTTGTCCTCCAACTTCAAACCCAGCAGCAATTCGCCATGCGGATTGAGCGGCCAGGTATCAGCTGTGTCGAGATACTCCTGCTCGGAGACGCCCCAGATGCTTGCCGCGGACGGAGCCCCATGAACACCCCGGCGGCCTTCGCCAATTCCCTTGTCCAAGCCCTGCTTGTGGATGGGCAGCCGGACGGATTCCACGAACGCGCGTACCGCATCCGGGGTATCGGCGTGAGTGAGAAGGATGCCGTGGACACCGGTAGCCAGCACCTGCTGGAACATCCAAGCGTTGGCTCGGACTGTAACCCCATCCGTGCCGTTGACCGGGACGTTGACGATCACCGCCGGCGTGCGATGGCCACTCTTGGTGGGACCGCCCGCGACCAAACCCCGCATGTACTCCGCCAGTCCCTTGACGTCGAACGGCGCATGCTCCATGTCGTAGCTGATGTAGTCGGCATAAGTCTGAGCGTCCTTCTGACCCTGGTTGTAAGTTCCCTCGGTGCCGGAATGCGAGCCAGCATAGTAAATGGGCTGGCCTTGTTCCAGCAGTTCTATGGCGCGATTGATGCGCCTGGGCTTGGGGCCTTCGGCCAGCAAGGCGGTCACGAATAAGACCAGCGCGAAGCAAGCCGCCAGCGAAGCGATAACGGTCTTCCTGTTCTTCATAATCCGCCTCCAGCGTCGTAATTCAGGATATCGAATTCGAGGAACCGGACCCGGAAAGAGTACGTCAAACCGATCGAATCCGGCGGCAGCTTGGCAGGATGAAGGTTACCGCGCGAGAATGGGAAGTGGGCATCGCATGAGACTAACATTGGCGCTACGGCTGGCGATATTGGCTCTTGCGGCTGTGCCGGCGGCCGAGGGTCAGACGTACCACGCGAAACTGGCGACCGAAGACGGCAGCCCGCTGCCCGGCACTCCCCAGATTGTTCCCGCGCTTTCTGAAAGACTGGTGCCGAACTGCCGCATCGTGACGATGTTCGGCGACGGCGGCGTGGACTACCTGGTCGACTACCGCTCCCGCCCTTACGATCCCGCCACCGCCGATGTGTGCGAAGTCACGATTCGGCTGAAGGGATACCGTACGATGGAGGCCACCTTCCGGCAAGGCGGCGTAGTGGTGCTGAAGCGGATCGGCGACAACGAAGGCTCGCTGGTATCCATCACCGCCCTGAAAGCGCCGGAGCAAGCCCAAAAGGCTTACGGCAAAGGCGTGGTCGCGATGACGGACAAGAAATGGGCCGCCGCGCAGAAGAACTTCGAGCGCGCGGTCGAAATCTATCCGGACTATGCGGCCGCCTGGAGCGATCTCGGCCTGGTCCTTTACGAGCAGTCCAACGCCGAAAAGGCTCGTGCGGCTTGGGAGCATGCTGTCGCGGTCGATCCCAAATACATGAAACCCTACTTGCAGCTGACGCGGCTCGATTTGGAGGAAAAACGAACCGAAGACGCGGCCAACCTCGCGGAGCGCGCGCTGGCCACCAATCCCGTCGAATTTCC
>Ga0302325_10002275_pt1 | contig 46765 bp, 44 predicted proteins | sample Palsa_T0_2_FD_201948 | JGI IMG/M metagenome (GOLD analysis project Ga0302325, IMG submission 201948) | Peat permafrost microbial communities from Stordalen Mire near Abisko, Sweden - Palsa_T0_2 | ecosystem: Environmental > Terrestrial > Soil > Palsa > Peat permafrost | place: Sweden: Abisko...
GCGGCCTCTACTGGAACCCGCACCCGCGCGACGACCCGATGGCGATGATCGTCCACGAGCTGATCCCGATGTGCCGTCGACTCGGCCTCGGCAGGTCCGCACACGGCACTGGCACGATCGGCATCTCCATGGGCGGCTACGGTGCGCTGTTGCTTGCCGAGAAGAACCCGCAGCTGATCGCAGCGGTCGCCGCGATCAGCCCGGCGGTCTGGACCACCTACGCCGAGGCCCGCGCCGCGAACGCCGGCGCGTTCGCCTCCGCTCAAGACTTCGCCAGCGACAACGTCATCACCCACGCTTCAGCGCTCGCCGGCATCCCGGTGCGGATCGCTTCCGGCACGGACGACCCGTTTCACCCAGGCGTCGTCGTCCTCGAGGGCGCCCTCCCGAAGTCGGCGACCGTCGACATCACGGCGGGCTGCCACGACGGCGGTTTCTTCGGCAGCCAGCAGCATGCGTCCCTCGCCTTCCTGGGTGAGCACATCGCACAGGCGTAGCTCGCGTGGCGGCGTAGCCGCTCTGCTTCCACACTCGCAAGGGCGGCCAGGGCACGCACCTTGACGGCTGACCACCTAGTCATCTAAAGTGCTATGCACCTAGTGATATGGAGGATCGTCCTGTGATCGAGTTCCATCTCGACTCGCGTTCTGGTGTGTCGCCGTACCTGCAGATCGTTCAGCAGGTACGTCACGCGCTGCGCCTCGGCGTGCTGCGTGAGGATGACCAGCTGCCGACGGTCAAGGAGGTCGTCGCGCGGCTCGCGATCAACCCGAACACCGTGCTGAAGGCCTACCGCGAGCTCGAGCACGCCGGGCTCGTCGCCGCCCGGCCGGGCATCGGCACGTTCGTCACCGGCTCCTCGCTCGCTGATCCCGCGATCGCCGCGCACGGGCCGTTGCGTCGCGAGCTGCGTGGCTGGATCGTCAAGGCGCGCCGCGCCGGCCTTGACGAGGAGTCGATCGAGGCGCTGTTTCGCGACGCTGTTCGCTCCGCCCGGATCGAGGGGGTAGCGTGAGCGGCAAGGACCTCGTCCTTGCTTGCGAGTTCGCCTGGCGGCGAGCTCGGGGCCACGAGGTCTCGGCGTGAGCGCCGCGCTGGCGACGCGCGACCTCGGGAAGCGCTACGGGCGCCGCTGGGCGCTCTCGGGCTGCACGCTGCAGGTCCCGGCCGGCCACGTCGCCGGGCTCGTCGGCCCGAACGGCGCCGGCAAGACAACGCTGCTGCACCTCGCGGTCGGCCTGACCGAACCGAGCGTGGGATCGGTCGCCGTCCTCGGCGAGGAGGTCGCCGGAACGCCTGCGCAGCTCGCGCGCGTGGGCTTCGTCGCTCAGGAGACGCCGCTGTACCCATCGCTTTCGGTCGCCGACCACCTGCGCCTCGGAGCCGCGCTCAACCCGGGCTGGGACGCGTCGCTTGCGCAGGCGCGGATCGCACAGCTCCGTCTCGACCCCGGGCAGCGCGCCGGCAAGCTCTCGGGCGGGCAGCGCGCGCAACTCGCGCTGACACTCGCGATCGCAAAGCGGCCCGAGCTGCTCGTACTCGACGAGCCGGTCGCCGGCCTCGACCCGCTCGCGCGCCGCGAGTTCCTCCAGGGCCTGATGGAGTTCACCGCCGAGCACACGGTGACCGTCGTGCTCGCCTCGCACCTCGTCGCCGACCTCGAGCGCGTCTGCGACTACCTGATCCTGGTGGCCCACGGTCGCGTCCAGGTCTCCGGCGAGGTCGACGAGCTGCTCGCCACCCACCATCGGCTGAGCGGGCCGCGCCGCGACGGCGCGGGGCTGCCGGCAAGCCAGCAGGTGATCGAGGAGAGCCACACCGACCGCCAGAGCACCCTGCTCGTCCGCACCGAGGAGCCGATCGCCGACCCGGCCTGGAGTGTCGAGCAGGTCAGCCTCGAGGACATCGTCCTCGCCTACATGGGCCGGGTGGGCGGGTCGAGATCCGATACCGTGCGGTCGAGGATCGGCCGATGACCTGGGTCGCCTGGCGCCAGCTCCGCACGCAGGCGCTGGTCACGCTCGGCCTGCTCGCCGCGTTCACCGTGCTCGTGCTCGTGACGGGCCTGCATCTGCACGACGTCTACAACTCGCTCGGCGGAACGCACTGCTACGCACGCAATGATGACTGCACGGCACTGGGCGCCCACGACACGGCGCTGGCGGACCTGCTCGGCCCCGCGCTGCTCGCGATCCCCGCGCTGCTCGGGATGTTCTGGGGCGCGCCGCTGGTCGCGCGCGAGCTCGAGACCGGGACCTACCGCCTCGCCTGGACGCAGAGCGTCACGCGTCGCCGCTGGCTCTCGATCAGGGTCGCGCTCGTCGGCGCGGCCGCGCTCGCCGTCGCAGGCCTCGCGAGCTGGCTGGTCAGCTGGTGGTTCGCGCCGCTCGACGCAGTCAACATGAACCGCCTAGACCCGAGCGTCTTCACCGCACGCGGAGTCGTCGCGATCGGCTACGCCGGCTTCGCGTTCGTACTCGGCGTCGCGACCGGCACGTTGACGCGCCGCACGCTGCCGGCCATGGCCGCGACACTGCTCGGCTTCATCGCGGCGCGGATCGCCTTCACGCTCTGGGTCCGCCCCCACCTCCTCCCGGCCAAGGAAGTGCTGGAGTCCACGATGCTCGGGAAAGGTGTCGAGTTTCTCTCGACACCGTCGGGTGCCGGCGTCCGGTCGGACCCGCCCCCGATCCCCAACACCTGGACCCTCTCGGGCACCCTCGTCGATCGCGCCCGCCACGCGCTCAGCACGGCGCAACTGCACGATCTGCTCGTCCGCGTCTGCCCGACGACCGTGACGGGCCGGCAGCAGAACTTCAAGGGTCCGGCGGGGAGCGGAGCCTCCCTGCGCTGCCAAGTCGCACTGTCGCATCACATACAGCAGCTCGTCACCTACCAGCCGCCAAGCCACTACTGGCCGCTGCAGGCGCTCGAGACCGGGATCTTCCTGCTCGCCGCGCTCGCGCTGACCGGCGCCACGATCTGGCGCATCGGGCGACGCGACCCGCGCACCCCGGCAGCGGCCTCGGACTTGACGGGCTCACCCAGCGCTCGACCGAAAGGAAGCGAAACATCATGCGCTCTCGCCGTCCACCCATCCTGACCACCGTCATCGCGGCTGGCGCAATCTCGCTGCTCGCGGCCGCCTGCGGCGGCGGCTCGTCCACGACGGCTGCCACGACGACGCAGCTGAACGGACCGCTCGCCTACGCCCACTGCATGCACCATAACGGTGTACCGGACTTCCCCGACCCCAACAGCAGCGGAGAGATCCCGAAGGACCAGGTGATCGCCCTGGATCCCAGCAGTCCACAGTTTCAGGCGGCCCAGCGGGCCTGCGCACGGATTATCGGCGCTCCAGGCCAGACCTCGACGCAGGGTCCCGCGCACACCGCCGCGATGCTGGCCTTCGCCCGCTGCATACGCAGCCACGGGTTCCCGAGCTTCCCCGACCCGACCAGCAGCGGCCAGTTGACACACGAGATGGTCGCCGGCGCGGGGATCAACCTGAACCAGCCGGCGGTGCTGCAGGCCGGCGACGCGTGCGTCGGCGTCACCCACGGGGTAATCACCAAGGCCATCGTGGCCCGCTTCGTCGCAGGACAATAACGCCCCCTACCACCTACCCGTGGTGCCGGGCAGCGGCGGCGGCGAGCTCGACGCGCGAGGAGACCTCAAGTTTGGTCAGCGCGTGCGAGAGGTGGGTTTGCACGGTGCGGCGCGAGATGATCAGCCGCTCGCCGAATCAGCTCAAGAAGCTGCGCAAGATCCGCTGAACCTGAACGTCGGTCGGACGAGGCCGCCGGACGCGCTCAGATCGTCCAGGTGACGATCGACACCACCGCCGAGGGCGGCTTCGCGCGAACTCAGCCGAGGCGTTGGCGGAAGGCGCCAGAGCGGAAGAGGGTGAGGATCTCTCGCACGCGGTCGCTGTCGAGATCGGCGAAGGCGTCGTGGTCCGCGAAGAAGTCGTTGAGACCATCGGAGGCGTTGCGGAGTTCCCCCAGCGACACGCGGCTGTAGCCCATCGTCCAGTCGGCGAACGACCGGCGCTCGATCGGCTCTCGGATCAGTAGCGCGGTCCGGCGGTGCCGGCGGTCCTGGCGGATCCGCTCGAGGAGCGCGTCGATCACCGCCGGCTCTCCCTCGAGGACTTGGAGGAAGGATGAGTTCTCGGCCAGAAGAATGCCGGTGACGTTAGCGAGCGTGTTGTGTTTCCGCGCAGCCCGAAGGATCTCTTCCAGATCGGCCAGGCCGAAGCCGGGCACCGCAGCGCTCACGTACACCAGATTCCAGAGCGTCGGCTCCGCGGGCGCTGTGGTGTCGAGGACACTCACCTCGGTCATCGGGCACCGGCCACGACGAGGCGGGCATGCCAGTCAGCCAGCCAGTTGCCGACCTCTCGGGCTGGCATCGGGCGCGCCATGAGATAGCCCTGAGCGGCGTCACAGCCGAGCGACCGCAGCTGCTGCAGGGTCGCGGGTTCCTCGACTCCCTCCGCCACGACCGTCAGCCCGAGGACGTGGGCCGTCTCGATCATCAGCCGGACCAAGCTGACGTTGCGCGGATCGTCGGAGGCGACGAACGAGCGATCTATCTTCAGCTTGTCGGCGGGAAGGCGGGCCAGCTCGCCGATCGAGGTGAACCCCGTGCCAAAGTCGTCGACGGCGACAGTAATTCCCAGCAGACGGGCGCGGGCCAAACCAGAATCGCCGGTCTCGCTGGGCCGGAGTGCGGTCTCGGTCAGCTCGAGCTCCAGCTGTGATGGCCGGATACCCGCGGAGTGGATCGCCGTCTCGACGTCGTCGGGGAAGCCGTCCTCGGCGGCGTGGCGGGCGGAGATGTTGACTGCGACACGCAGTGACCCGTCTGGATGCAGGCCTGCCGCTGACCATTCAGCGAGCTGCTCCGCCGCCTCGCGCAACACCCACCGACCGAGATCGCAGATGAGCGGCGTGGACTCGATCGCCGGGATGAAGAGGCCTGGGGGCACGAGGCCGTGGCCGGGCCGTTGCCAGCGGACGAGGGCCTCCAGCTGGGTGACGTGATCGTCGCTCAGGTTGACGATCGGCTGGTAGTGGAGCTCGAACTCCCCCGCATGGATGCCCTCGGCGAGCGCCGTCTGCAGGAGATCCCGGGCGGCGAGCGATTCCTCGTAGGCGATGGTCCGGTTGCGCCCGGCGGCCTTGGCCTCATACAGCGCCTGGTCGGCGCGCTCGACCAACTCGTCTGCCTTCAGAAGCTCGCGGTCCGGAAGCCATGTGGCCGCGCCCACCGAGACGCTGAGCGGCCAGTCCGAGGCCTGACGGATGGTGGTCGCCCTGACCGCGTCGACGAGCCGCTGTCCGACCAGGCCGGCGGCGACGACGTCGGCTCCTGGGAGGACGACGGAGAACTCCTCGCCGCCATATCTGGCAACGAGGTCACCTTCACGGAGCAGCTGTTTCTGCAGCGCTCGGAACACCGCGACCAGCGCCTGGTCGCCGACCGGATGCCCGAAGGTGTCGTTGAACTGCTTGAACCGATCGACGTCGACCATCAGAATCGACAGTGGTTCTCGCGACCGGTTGCAGCGGCGCCACTCCCCGCGCAGCGCCTGGCTGAAGGCGCGGCGGTTCGGCGCTCCGGTGTGCGCGTCGGTCATCGTCATCCGCAGCAGCTGCTCCTCCATCGCACGCTCGGTCGTGACGTCCACCAGGAGACCGACAGCGCGGATTGCCCGGCCGCCGGGATCCCGTTCGAGCACCCGCCCCCGGAGAGAGAGATGTCGCTCGGTGTTCGGCTCGGCAACGCGCAGGCCTACCTCGGCCACGTCGTGGTCGGCCAGTTCGGCGAATGCCGCACGCACCGGTCCCGCGTCCCGCGGATCGATGACGGCGGTCAGCGCATCAACCGTGGCCGGGGCCGGCTCGGGGACGACTGAGAGCATCGACGCGGCCTGCGCCTCCCAGCGGAGACGACCCGACGGAAGCTCGAGATCCCACATCGCGGTGGTCGCGCGACCGACCGCCAGATCAAGTCGAGTCCGGAGATCGCGCTGCTCGGACACAAGATCGGCCAGCTCCGCCGTCGTGCTCTCGGCGCGCCACACGCCGGGGGCCTCGGAGCGCTGGACCCACTGGAGGAACACCGGATGCCCGACGCTGCGGACGAAACGGCACGACATCCGCACCTCCTCGTCTGACTGATCACGGTCAACCCGGGCGGCCTCGACCGTGGCCAGGTCATCGGGGTGGATGATCTCGCTCAGTCGCCGACCGACCAGCTCCGCGCGCGTCACGCCGAGCAGCGACGCGAACGTCTCTCCGACCTCGCGCAGGCGCTGGTCGGACTTCGACAATGTGAACAGGTGCAGCGCCGGCCCGTAGCGCGGGCGGCGTGCGGCCACCGCCATCAGGCCACGCGGTTGCGCGAATAGAGCATCAGCAGCCGCTGCGCGACCCCGCCGTCATTAACGAGGTCAGGATTGACCAGCGGGTACTCGGTCTCCGGCACGAATCCATCGAGGCTGGCGGCGAGCTGCTCGTCGTCGACATGCTCGAAGCCCATCGTCCAGTCCGGAAACAGCCGGGAACCTGCCTCAACATCTAATAGCAGCCGGAGATTGGTATGACGGTCGTCCGCCATGATGCGCTCATAGGTCGCATGGATCGCCGCCGCGTCGCCCTCGAGCATCTGCATGAAGCTCTCGCTGCAGTACAGCAGCATTCCGGTGAGCCCCGATTGTGTGTTGTGCTCACGCGCGAGGGCGAGCAGATCCACGAGCTCGTCAGGGCTCATATCGTACGTGGCCTGACTCGAATAAATGATCCGCTTCACATAGTCCTCCAAGATCGGCTCGACACTCGAAGGGCGACATCGCCCACGGTCTGTTCATCGGCACGAAAACGGGCGCGTGCACCGTGGTTTCGACAGCCGATCTGCGGGGAAGCCGCACACATCCTGCGGCTTCTCCGCAGGCCAGTACGTTCTGCCAGTGACAACCCAACAAAGTACTACTAGGCAGAACTGCTGAAACAGGCGGATTGCCTGAGACCTGCCGCCGTGCCGGGCGTGTGCCGGGCGTGTGCCGGGCGTGCCGGGCGTGCCGGGCTTGCCGGGCTTGCCGGGCTTGCCGGGCGTGCCGGGCGTGCCGGGCGTGCGATTGTCACGCGCACGTCGCGGTCATGTCCCATCCGTGTGACTTCTACCCCGAAACGGGCCACACCAGATTCTGGCGTGATGAATTCGCGACAACAGTTGTCGATAACTCAGCACGACCCCAAGAGGAACCCGCCGCCCAACGCACCCGCCGACGCGGAGCGCCTCAGGCAACCCCCACCACCACCCGATCTAATTAGATCAGGCCCTGAGCGGACAGGACGGGGCGACCGCGAACACATACTCGCGACCGGCACCCTCAAACCCCCCGCGCAGCCCGATCCTGCCGCCATACCCGCAGTCGCCCAGCACCAGGCGCCTCGCCGATCCCCCATCCCGCAGCGCGCTCGATCAGCTCAACCCTCTACCGACCTCGCCCAACCTCCCCGAGACCCGACGACCGTCAGCGAAGACTGCTACAAGCTCCGACACTCAGCCTCCCCACGGTCCGCCGCCACCCCGCCGAACTCCACCAAACACCTAACAAAGTGCTACTAGACACGACAGGTCGATCCGACGAACGCCCGGGCTTGCCTAGTGTGACTCGGCGGGGCGGCTGCCAGGCTCGCCCTCGGACAGCTTGCGGTCGATTCCCATAAGGCCAATCTGTATGGGGATGAGTCCAGCGATGGCGACCGCCCCTAAGACCGCGAGGAGCCAGAATCGGGAGTCGTGGAGCAAGGCCGAGCCGCCCGCCGCGATGACGACAGCTGCAACGCTGATGAGGGCAAGCTTTGGGCGCTGGCTCGCGAGCTTGTCGCGGGCGGCCCTCAAGTCCGGAGACGCAGCTACTGCTGGAGCCTGGGGATGCTCGGCGTGGGTCTGGCTCCTGGCTGCGTCGAGCGCTTGGCAGACGCGCTCCATCTTCGGCTTCAGAGACGACGTGCTCGTCGTTGACGGCAGCACGACCGGCTTGCCGTCCATGCCGATGACGTAAATGCCGAAAACGGCGCTCGCCTTGTCGACTTTGAACCCCTTGATGCCCGACCATTCGTAGGTGGTCGGTCGGCTGAAGATGGGCACGCACGTAATCCCCGTGTCAGTCACATAGACGCCGGAGCGCCACATGAACGGGAGGACCACGGCGAATGCCCCCAAGCCGATGATGGCTCCTACTAAGTGGTCCCGGTCCAGCGCACCAGCGATCGGCAGCGCGAGGAATATGAAGGCAGAGAAGACTCCGACGCCGAACGGTACCTGGTCCCGTCGGGCCTCAATCTCAGGCTCATCACTCTCGTATCGGCTTGGGGGCCTCACAGGTTGAGCGAAAATGTGATCGGACCGCCCTTTTCCTGGGGGGTGTCCCTATGGGTTTGTCAAGGGGTTCGGGCGTGGGGGCTGGGGAAGGGGTGGGTGTGCCGGTCTTGCCGGCATTTCGCCGTAGCTGAGGCCGGTGCTGAGCATCTTGTGGATGAGATCGCATCGGCGGCGGGCGAGGCAGAGGATCGCGGCGTTGTGCTTCTTGCCCTCCGAGCGTTTGCGGGCGTAGTAGTCGCGGCAGGGGTCGTGGTGCAGCGAGCAGAAGGACGAGAGCCAGAGCGCGTTTTTGAGTCGGTGGTTGCCGCGACGTGAGCGGTGCTCGCCGTTGATCGAGCGGCCGGACTGCTTGGTGACGGGCGCGAGGCCGGCGTAGGCAGCGAGGTGGCCGGCCGTGGGGAATCGGGTGACATCACCGATCTCGGTGAGGATTCTGGCTCCGGTCCGTGCCCCGATTCCCGGGATGCTGAGCAGGACCGGCGCCCGAGGGTGGCGTATGAAGACCGCCTCGATCTCCGTGGCGAGGCGCTCGCGGGCGGCGGCGAGACGTGAGAGCTCGACAGCGAGATCCCGGATGACACGGCCGATCGTCTCCTCGGCCGGGACCACCACGGTCTGCGCGCCGAGTGCTGTGTGGAGCTCGTCGATGAGTCGGGCGCCCATTCGCGGTGCACGGGGCGCAACGAGGCGGATCAGGCGACGCTTGCCGGCGGTGCGCATCGCCGTGGGCGTCGGATAGCGCTCAAGGAGCGCCCGGACTGCGGGGTGCTCGAGCCGGGGACCGAGGACACGCTCGACCGCGGGCGCGGCCTGGAGCAGCATGTCGCGCAACCGGTTCGCGGTCCTGGTGCGGTCGTGCGCGAGGTCGTCGTCGTGGCCGCCGAGCACGCGGAGCTCTTCGAGCAGCTCATCGCTCTCGGCGAGCCAGTGCACGCGCGCCTGGTGGATGCGGGCGGTGTCGGCGATCACGAAGCTGTCGCGCCGGTCGGTTTTCGCCTCTCCGGGATACAGCTCTGACGCTCGGCGCATCACCAGTCCCGGCACGTACGCGACCGGGATCCCACGGCGGCGTGCGACCGCCAACGCGAGCGTCCCGATCGAGCCCGGCTGATCGATCACGAGCGCCGCTCCTTCCCCGGCCGCGTCGAGCAGCCGCTCGATCGCTTGCTCGTCGTTGCGCACCGCGCGGTCGAACCGAACCTCGCCGGCCGCGTCGATCACCGTCGCGTGATGATCGGCCTTGCCGACATCCAGCCCGACCCAGACGTGGATCTCGCCCATCTGCTCCGCTCCTCGCGTCGTCTTCGCTCGTTGCCGAGGGCTCGAGGGACACCTCAGCCGCATCCACCTTACGAATGAGCCCTCCAACGGGCAGGTCCCTATGAGCGGCGCGAGGTGCCCGACGAGCCGGGTGGCAACACCCCCCAGATCACGAAGACAGGGGGCAAAAAGCCCTGCCCGACCCGCCGAGCCCTACAACCGAAAACAGTAAGGTGACATGGCTCTCGGCGGGCAGCGCGGGCGTGGTCATTGGCCTACGCCGCCGCAGCCGACGCACGCAGTCAGCACCGCCGATGTGAGGAGGCACGCCGCGAACCCGAGCGCCCGGCACCATTTCGGGGGGTTGGTGGGCTTCGGAGCGGTTCGGGAAACGGTGACGCTCACCCCGCGGTACGTTCGCCGCGAGCGTCGACATTCAGCTCGCGTGACGAGAGGGCTCCCCACCGACGATGACCCCTGTCGCCAGACCCAGCGCGCGGGCTTGGTCGACAGAAATGATCTCGCGGCCGAAGGGAAGTAGCGAGACGGGGATCAGCTTGAAGCTCGCCAGGCCGAGTGGGATGCCGATGATGGTGAGGCAGAGCAAGATGCCCGTGAAGAGATGGGCCAGCGCGAGCCACCAGCCACACAAGATGAACCAGAGGATGTTCCCGAGCGCCGAAGCGACGCCGGCGTCCGCTCGCTTGACGACGGTTCGTCCGAACGGCCAGAGCGCGAACATGCCGATTCTTAGAGACGCGATGCCGAACGGGATCGTGATGATCAATACGAAGCAGATGAGTGCGGCGAGCGCATAGCCGATCGCCAGCCAGAAACCGGCGAGCACGAACCAGATGATGTTCAGCAGCAGCCGCATAGTGCGAGGCCGAGAAAGGGCATCGACCCACGCGGATCTAACGAGTTGGTGGTCAAGCTGGAACCTCAATCCGAGATAAGGGGAGTCGATCGACGGCGGTCTGCTGCAAGTGAGCCAGTTTTTGCCGGGCAAAGAACGGGCGAAGGCGGCGTTCCATCTCTCCTGGTGACACTTGCCGGCCGTGGTAGCGCTCGCGCAACTCAGCGGCTTCCGCCAGCGCGGCTTTGGTCGACGTCACCGTCTTCTGGTCTGGATGGACGCGAAATGCTCCCAGGAAACGCGGGAGGCGTACCAAAGTGTGACCACTGGAAACTAAGCTGAGCAGCAGATCCCAATCCATCGCGTAAGAAAGGCGAGGGTCGAGTCGTCCGCCGACCTTCGCCCAAGCTCGCCGCCGCCAGAACAGCGTCTCCTGTGGGACGAAGTCCTGGATCGTGACTACCCAGTTGCGATGGGGGGGCAGGAACCACATGCCGATGTCTTGGTCATCTTGGTCGATCAGAATGCGGTGCCCGTAAACGGCGTCAACCTTGGGATGGGTTGCGAAGAAGCGGGCGACAAAGGCGAGCGCGCCGGGCAGCAACAAGTCGTCGGAGTTGAGGTACGCCATGATCTCGCCCCCGGTCACGGCGAATCCGCGGTTGATCGCATCGGCTTGACCGGCATCCGGTTCTGACACGACGCGGGTCAGCCGCTCGGAATAGCGATCGAGGACGTCGAGCGTCCCGTCTGTGGACCCTCCGTCTTGCACCACGTATTCCACGTTTGGATATCCCTGCCCGAGCACGCTACGGACCGTCCGCTCAATGAACGGGCCCTGGTTGAGCGTTGGGGTCACGATCGAGATCAACGGGGCCGGCGTAGGAGGCACTGCTGCCAGGTACCGGCGAGGGACACGCAACGGGCGCGGCACATGTTGTGGGTTCAGCCCCAGTGCGGGCTTGAGCAGGCTGAAGCTTCGCTCCCGCTCAGCATTTATCTGCCCAGCGAAATCCAACAGCAGTTGGACCGATTCCTGGAGCTGCTCGATCCTATCCTTCTGCCGTTCCAGCTCTTTCGCCTGGTCGCGAACGGCGCGTTCGAGGTCCGTCATGCTCTAACGGTATCGCCGCTCGTCGGATCCGAGGTTTCCTAGCAAGCCGACCCGAGACCGTTCGCGGCGAGTTCACCCCTCCGCCCCCGCGCGTCCCGTCCGCGCTGCGGCTCGTCGGGAGATCCTTCGCCGTCCGTCATCAGGAAGTCCAAACATTACGCCGTTCTCAGACCCGATCCCAACACTGCGTTTCGGTGCGCTGGTGGAGGCGTCCGACATGGCGTCCAGGGTTGTCTCGCCGACCAACCCTCGAAGCTGCGTGCTGCCCGCGGCAGACCACGAAGCCGCAGCGGGCACCAGACCGGATCATGCGGTCTCACGATCTTCGCGCGGATCCGGCTGATCGTCCTCGCAGACATAGCACTCGCTCCGCAGCCGGCCACGCTGCCGCAGCGGACATCGCGACCACCAGGAGCACAGTACGACGCAGCGCCAACGCACACCACCAGATCGAGAGGGGCCGACCACAACATTACGCGTCGAGGACCTCCCGATCACCCGCAGGACGGCCGACTACATGCCTGGCGCGCCAGCCTCAACCGCCGGGTGCCGCGACCGGCACTGCGAAGCCACGGCCGGAGGCCGGGAACGGGAAGCCGCACGTGTCCCCCGCGCGCTTGAACGCGGGCGATTGGACCATCGACGCGGTCAGCGAGAAGGAGCCCTCGGGACCGCCGAGGAACACGGCGTTCGGCGCGGGGAGCGTGGACGGTGGCGAGGTGGTCGGATCGGGGAACGACCTCAGGCCGTGCGCGCGCATGCACTCGGCGAGCTTCACACCTTGCTCAATGCGTGTCGCCGAGTCACCCCCTGGGCCGGGGAGCCCTCCAGGCAACAGCTTCTGACACGCGCTTTGGGCCGACGCGAACGCTGGCGACCGCGTATTGATTCCGAAACCCGACAACTGGACTCCCCCGCCGGCCGAGATCGGGTCAGGGAAGTTCGATACCCCATGCACCCGCATGCAGTCCGCATACTTGATCCCAACCGACGCAGTCGCTGAACCCGAGCCATCGCCCGGCTTCCCGGAGGACCCACAAGCGGCCAGGACCAGGACGGAGCTGACGGCCGCGAGAGCGATGGGAACGGCTGGTCGACGCGTGCTGGCTCGCACTCTCGGACTTCTAGCGAATAACCGATAACAGCGAGGTAACGCCACAACCACAAGAGGCGAGATCGCCTCCCACCCAAGACCGCATCCACCCCTGCTCCGACGCCAGGTGCTGATGCGACCACCGCCGTCTCCTGGTCTTCGAGGCCGCGCTTGGCTTCCTCGTAGGCGAGCTTGAAGGCCTCACACGCAACAGATCCTCGCGCCAGGAGTCTGTTCTGCGTCGGGCTTACTGGAGGAGCCAGCGGCGCGGCCGGATCGACCGGGTGAAGCTCGTCACGCCCGACATCGGCCGCCCGGTCGATCGGGCCGTCACGACTCTCGACGCGCTGGCCCTAACAGAACCGCCCCCCGGCACAAGCGCGGAGGGCGGTTCGAATTCTTTGCAAAGGTGGGACAGTTTCCAGATACCGCGGCGTCTGGTGATGCGGCCCCTCGAACGAGGCCTTTGTAAAGCTGCCCGGCGCCTTGTGTAAATCGGGGCGACGGCATCGGCGAGCCAGTCGCCGAGCAGGAGAGCGCGTTTACGGGTGCGCGGCTCGTGGCCAGCGGCTCCGCGGAGCTCGCTGGTCTGGCCACTGCTCCGGGGAGATAGGGATGGGCTTCTCCAGGTGTCCGAGTCGTTCGAGGACCGGACGCACAACGTGTTGGGGGACGTCCTCCCAGAACCAGTCGAACTGCTGCAGCGCCGCGTGCCGGCTCAGCAGCGACAGGTCGTCGTCGCTGACATTGACCATGCGGCTGAAGTGAAGCGTCTCCAGTTTCGGGGCGTCGGCCACCCCTGCCAGTGAGGCCAGCCCCTTCATCGAGCCGAGATGGACACGCCGCAAGTGCTCGTGCGTGCCCAGACTCGGGATGGACTGCACTCGGGGAAGACCGTAGAGCGCCAGGAACTCCAGGGACGTCAGAGCGCGGAGTTCACGGAGGTCGTGAAGGCCCCGAATCTGGTTCACGTCCAGCCAGAGCAGCGAGCGGCAGCCGTGGAGCGCACGCAGGTCTTCGCCCGACCCACCTCGAAGGCTCACACCTGAAAGGTTCGGGAGGCAGGCGAGCGCCTCGTCGGGTAGGCGCACGTTCCAGAGCACGAGCGACTCCGCGGGGGCCATCCACGCGAGGTCGGCGTCGCGGACGGTCGCGTGGTCGAGCCACAGACTTGTGGGACTCCTCCACTTCGCCATCGACGCGGCTGCCTTGTGCGAGGCCATCCGGGACACGATGCCATCTTCTGAGACCGGTCCGGGCATTCCTCGCGCAGGAAGACGTCCCGCTCGTGACGCTCGGGTCTGTTCCTTCCGGGTTGTGTACCCCACCCGAGCCACCTGCAGGCGGCGTGCGCACGGTAGCGTCATGGCATGGAGTTTCAGGGCGTCACGTTCGTTGGCAGCACGGTCGATGACCGCGAGACGTTCGACCGACTCCCGCCCGAGCTGCAGCAGTTCCTCGAACAGGCGAACGGACTCGTCGCCTATTACGGCGGCCTTCACATCCGCGGTGCGTGTGTCGAGCCGACCTGGAACTCGCTCCGCGTGGTCTGGAACGGGCCTGATGCCTTCCACGTGCGATACGACGCGGTCGACGAGGCCGACGTCCCGTTCGCGCAGGACGGCGTCGGGGACCAGTGGCTGCTCCGCAACGGCAAGGTCGTCCGCCTGCTCGCGGAGACCGGGGACCTTGAGGAGACAGGACTCAGTTTCGGGGAGTTCCTGACGGCGGTCGAGCAGACCCCCATCGACACGCTCGGACTCCAGCCGCTCATGCAGTTCCAGTCCGACGGTGGCCGGCTTGAGCCTGGCCAACTGCTCAACGTGTACCCGCCTTTCTGCACTGCGGAGGCCGCGGCGGGCGTCAGCCTTGGGGCGGTCCCGGTGGTCGAGAGGCTTGCGTTCCTTGCCGACCTGGCGGCACAACTACCCGCTGATGGCCAGTTCCGAGTCAGGTTCGTGGACTGAGTTGCATCGCCGGTTGAAGGGCCGGAGCGGGGGCTGATTCTCGGGTCGGACGTCGTGACCTTGTTCGCCGCACGCCCATGCCGCAGAGTGGCGGTTCGCGAAATCCTGGCGGCTTACAGCACGAGGAGCCGCGCTGCGATGTCGAGCAGCGCGCTCGGTGGCGACTCGCCGTAGTGCGTCGTGGCGTACTCGCCACGCCCTTGCCCGTCCCAACCCGGGCAGCCCGCCCACGTGAAACAGGTCCGCAGGTAGCCAACGAATGTGGTTTCGTGCGGTTCGAACAGCAACTCGGTGTCCGCGGCGTCGGACGGAATGATGAGGCTGTACGGCATGCCTCCGCTCGTGTCGTCCTTGTGAAAGTAGTCCGGCGCGAAGCACCACTCGACGTAGTGTTCCTGCCGGAAGCGCCAGAACTCGGGGTCGTCGCGTCGCTCGACATAGTCCTCAAGGCTGAAAGCAAGGGGGATGCTGACGAGCGCGTCCGGGTACCCATGTGAAGGCCAGTCCGGATGGTGTCCGCGGAAATCAACCGTGCCCACCTCCTCATACCAGGCCCGCAGCGAGAGCGGTAGCGGACCTCCAACCAGGCGCTCCGCTTCGTCGAGTTGAGCACCTACGTCGCGAGCGGGTGGCTCGTATGCCCGCTCAGGCTCTGCGAAGACCCACCCAACGCTGGGAAGAGCGACGTGGAGTGCTTTGACGTTGTGCCGGGCACGGCGCATCGTCTCGCGAGCAACCGCGCGCGCATCTTCGAGGTGGCCTGGAGCGCGAACGGAGTCACCGAGAGCCACAAGGTCCGCCCAGACTCCTTCTCGGTCACCCGCAACGTAGCGCTGAAGGAAGGTCATGTTCTCCGGAGACTGGCATGCGCTGGCGCGGGCTGCGCGGTTCTGCCCTGGCTCTTGAGTCGTGGACTGCCACCTCGCAGCCGCTCCCACGCCGCGTCGCGGACGGCTGCCCAGCCGCCGAACTTGTCGAAGGTCTTCGACCACGGCGCGCCTTCCTGGTCGCGCGCCCAGTCGTCGTAGCCGCGCTTGCTGGAGCGCTGGCCGGCGAGTTGGCGCAGGTAGCGGGTCGCCCAGTCGACAAGTTCGTCGAGGTCGTCCCACGTGTCCTTGGCGCGGCGCTCGCCCGGCCGGCCAGCGCCGACGTCGACCGTGTAGTCGGGGCGCTGGGCTTTCGGCGGCGGGCCGCTCGGCACCGGGAGGCCTTGCTCGGTGCGGTGCTCCTTCCACTCGCGGGCGTAGTCGCTGAACGGCCTGCCGGCGTCCTTGCGTGGGACCGGGATGCCGTTCGCCTTTGCGAACGCGGCCAGCTCGTTCGTCGTCGGCTCGGTGCCGTGATGCTCGTAGCAGCGGTCGAGCACGTCGATGATGGAGACGGCGGTGCTCCGGGCACGGTGGCCGCCCCGGCCGTGCGGTCGTCTCCGGAGGCCAGCGTGGCTGAGCGCCCGGTCCCAGTTGCCGGCGAGCGCGACAACCTGGGATTCGGTCGGCAGCCGGAGGTTGCCGTGGCGGTGGTTGGCGAGCATCCGAGCCCGCTCTCCTCGGTACTCGCTCGGTGTCAGCGTCGTTACGCCGAGACGACGAGCAATGAGCGCGAGCACGAACTCGGCGTACTCGAACGTCAGCCAGTCGCCTTCAAGCTCGCTGAGCGCGCGACCAAGTGCGGTCAGCTGTGCCCGCGGCGGCAGGAACGCCAGCTCCCGGACCTTTGGCCACGGGATGCCGAGTCGCTCCGAGATGCGCCGCGCCGCTGGCGCGCCGCCGAACCTCCCGCTGAGCGGCCGAGCCGCGTCCCAGCGCCTCGTGCTGAGGCGCTCGGGGGCCGGGTCGCCAGATACCTCGGCGATGGTGCGGACCGCGGCGAGCAGCGCCAGCGGGTCGAGCGTCGCAGTCGAGGCCAGCACGGACATGGGACCAACAGTAGGAGCGAGCCCCGACGAGAACCCGGACCGGCCTGGCGGATAACTACCCATCAGATTCTTTGCTCAGATTGCGGGGACAGCTTGCGACGCGGGAGCGCGGGGCGAGTAGCGTGCGCGTCGTGGGTGCCCGGCACGACCCGAACGCGAAGGCCGAGACGAAGCTCGCGCGCGTCCGGATGGCCCGCGGCGTGACGCAGGACGAACTCGCCGAGGCCATCGGCATCTCCGTGCCGACGTACCGCCGCCTGGAGCTGAACACACTCCCGAACCCGGGCCTGCGCTATCTCATAAACGCCGCGCTCGCCCTCGGAGTCGAGCTGGACGAGGTCCTGGACGACGAGTGGCTGGCGTGGAAGACGTTCGATGCAAACCGGCCAGGACCGCCGGCCCCGGACGAGTTCTGGCGTCGCCCTCACGGGCCCGGCAAAGACGAGCTCGCGGCGCTGCTCCGCCGCCAGTCCGAGCGCTGAGATTCTCGCGCGCGTAGGAGTGTGTTCTGTCCGGACCGGATGCGAACATACGTTCTGTTTTGATGGGCTGTAGGTAAAGGTTCTGACGGGCTGTGCCCCGGTCGGAGCTCCGCTGAGAGCTACTTCAAACGGACCATGCCCCGCACTCGCTTCCAGCCTCCCGACCGTCTGATGGGCGCCACCGCGTTCTCGAAGGACGACGCGGTGCGGGGGTCGATGAACGTGGTGCGGCTGTTGAAGGCGAACCGCTGGCTGTGGCGCGAGCTGCGGGACGCGTGCGACTTGGAGAAGCTGGGCGGGGCTCCCAGGGAGCGCGGGAACTGGGAACTCGTCGCAGTCGCGTTCGTGGTGTCGGACTACATCGACCTGCAGCCGTGGCACGACGACAGCACGCCCGACCTGTGGCGTGCGTGCGGGTTCGAGGACAGGCCGAGCTACCGGACGACGTGGCGGCGCCTGCGAGAACTGGAGTCGGTCGCGGACGCGTTCCTGACCTCGGTCGGCGTGCTCGTTCGGCGGGCCAAGCAGCAGGACCCGCGGGTGATGGCGCACGTCCACTTCGACAACACCGAGGACGAGACGCACGCGGCGCTCATCCACGACTGCGACCGGGACACCTGCCCGCGCAGGAAGCGGGGTCACGCGGCAGGCCGCGGCCGCTCCGGAGCGGGAGCCAAGCCGGCGCGCCTGGACACGAAGGTCGTTCGCGAGGAGCGCCACAACCTCGCGGAGCTGCCACCGGAGGACGCCGAACGGGCGCTGGAAGCGCGGGGACCAGAACGAGTCGAGTTCGTCCGGCGCGGCGCGCGCGTCGTCAAGCGCATCCTCATCGGCGGCTGCTGGTACCGGACGCTCGACACCGAGGCCGGCATCCGCGCCTACATGGGCCCGCGCGGCGCGAAGCGGTTCTGGCACGGCTACTACTCCGGCAAGGCCGTCTGTCACTTCACCGGAGGCGTCATCCCGTTCGTCGACTCGGCCAGTCGCCAGGAGTACCACCTGTTCGAGGACCACTACGACCTCGTCTGCGAGCTCGTGGGCGAGGCGCCCGAGACGGCCATCGGCGACAAGGGGCTGTCCGTCGAGAGCGCGTTCAAGAAGTGCACGACGAACGGGACGGCGCCCGTGTTCCCGTGGCGGCCGGGCGGCGGCGACTTCAAGCGTCAGGACAAGGACACGCACGACCGCCACGGCATCCCCCGCTGCCAGCACTGCGGCGGGCCGACGACGTTCGTCCGATTCCACGAGGGGCCGGCGGCGAAGCCGGCGGAGCAGCGGCGCCCGCGCCTCTGGGTGATGTGCATGACCGGCGCGACGCCGGAGTGCGCGAAGCAGCAGAGCATCGCCTGCTCCGAGGACTACCGGCTGCTCATCCCGCTCTGGCGCACGACCTCCCTCTACCACGAGCTGAAGGAGTCCCACGGCACCTACGAGGCCGCACACGACTGGTGGCGCGACCGCTACAAGGTTGCCGCCGACGGCATCGGCGTGCGCCCGAAAATCCGCAGCCTCGGATGGCATCGCCTGCGCGCGAACGTCGCCTGCCTCGTCGACTGGCTGCGCATCTGCTTCCGCGAAGGGTGGCTCGGCAACCCGCGCCGCAACGGCCAGGGCACGAAGCGCAGGTTCAAGGACCGCGCTGACGTCATCGCCGTGAAGCTCGCGAACATGCGCGTCCGGATGGGCGTCATGGGCGCCTACGGCGAGGCCGCCGTCAGAGTCTTCCCCAACGCGATGCGCACGCCGCCGTCGCGCCGTGCGCGCGGCGCCCCGCCAGGGCAGACGACGCTCGACATCCCGGGCTGACCGGGCTCGCCGACCGCCCACGACCCTCAGCTGACAGCACACCGGCCGCCCGGGGATAACCCCTGGGCGGCCGTCGACGTTTCGAGGGCCGGGCCTGTCTGAAACGCCCGATTTGCAGCATTGAACCCGCCTCCGCGAGCGTCGACGTCCTCCCAGAACGACGAAAGACGCCCCAGTTCCCTATGTGGAAACTGAAGCGTCTAACTGTCGAGGTGGAGACGGCGGGAATCGAACCCGCGTCCGCGGTCGCGTAAGAGGTGGCGTCTACGAGCGTATCCGGCGCTCTGATCTCGCTATTAGCTCGCCTCGCCGGCGGGGTTGCCAACAGCCAGCTCCCTGAAATGTCCTCGGATTGGCGGGAGCGATCCTCACCGAGTGAAGCCTGCTATCTGATCCCGGCGATCCCCGCCGCAGGCGAGCGGGGGCCGAGAGCTTCCCGGGCTAGGCCTTAGGCCATAGCGGGGAGGGCGTACTCATGTACGTCCGCACTTATTGTTTTCCCGGGTGATTTACGAGGCCGCCCGGGAACCTCGACTCGCAACCTCCCCCACGATCCGACCACGTCGAAGCCTGTCGTCCCCTGGGGATGTGTACTGCCGCCCATTGTAGGAGATGGCGAAGAACTGGCCGGCGGCGGATCCGGAGGCTGCCACAATTAGCAGCATGGAATCGAGTTCACAGTGGCTGCCGCCCGCCCCGCCCGGCGTGGTGAGCGCGCCCGCCGCGCCCGTTTCCACGTCCGGTGGCCCGTTCCTGAGCCCTGAGCCTCCTGAGCTTGAGGCGCCGTTCGAGGATCGCAAACCGTCTTGGCGCAAGCGACTGGCGGCGCCGTTCGCCGCGCTGCTCGCATGGCTCGCGAAGCTGAAGGCGCTGCTGCTGCTGCTGAACCTGAAGCTGTTCACGACGGCCGGCACGATGGCCGTGTCGGTCGTTGCGTACAGCTTCATCTGGGGTTGGACGTTCGCGCTCGGCTTCGTCATCTTGCTGTTCGTGCACGAGATGGGCCATGTGATCCAGCTTCGCCGCGAAGGCGTCCAAGCAAGCACGCCGATGTTCATCCCATTCCTTGGCGCGGTGATCACCGCCCGGTCGCTCGGGAAGGATGCGGCCGCAGAGGCGCGCGTGGGCCTCGCCGGCCCGATCCTTGGCAGCGTCGGAACCGCGCTGTGCGTCGTCATCTGGCGCCTGACAGGCAACAACTTCTGGGAGGCGCTGGCGTTCGTCGGGTTCTTCCTGAACCTGTTCAACCTCCTGCCGGTCTCCCCCCTCGACGGTGGGCGGGCGATGGCCGCGATGGCTCCGGTGATGTGGTTCGTCGGGCTGGGGATGATGGTCGTGTTCCTGTTCATCACCCACTTTCAGAACCCGATCCTGCTGCTGTTCATCCTGATCGGGGGGCTCGACTCGTCGCGACGGTGGAAGCAACGCCGTGACGGCGGAGAAGAGGAACAAGCCTATTACCGCGTGCGTCCGATGACCCGGGCGCTCGTCGCCGCGGTCTACCTGTCGCTAATCGCTGTGCTGGTGCTTGGCATGTCGGCGACGAACCTTCACGCCTCCCTGTAGCCAAGGCGCGCCGTGGGTCGCGGTGGCAGGGACGACGCCACGGGCTACCGCCTCAGGTCGCGCAGCTCCCGGGCCATATCCCGCGCAACGTCGCGATCGCGGATCGAGTCTCGCTTGTCGTGCGTGTCCTTACCTCGCGCGAGCGCGATCTCGACCTTGGCACGGCCGTTCTTGAAGTAAAGCCTCGTCGGCACCAGGGTCCAGCCGCGCTCCGCGGTCTTCGAGATCAGCCGCGCGATCTCACGCTCGTGCAGCAGCAGCTTGCGCTCGCGCTCGGGCTCGTGGTTGGCTCGGCTGGCAGGAGCGTACGGAGGTATGTAGACCCCGATCAGCCACACCTCACGGTCGCGAATCGCCGCGTAGCCGTCCTTCAGCTGCGCCTTGCCCTCGCGTAGCGACTTGACCTCGGTCCCCGTCAGCACGATCCCGCACTCGATCCGCTCGAGCAGCACGAAGCGGTGGCTCGCCTGCCGATTGGTGGCGACGTCGCCCGAAGCCGCCTTGCGCTTACCAGTGCCCTTTGCCATCGCTCACACCTCCACCGGCAGCAGGTCCACCCTGCCTCGCGGGGCGTCGATCGTACCCACCTGGACCCGCACCGGGTCGCCGAGCCGGATCGTCTTCCCGCTACTGGTGCCGACCAGCACCGTCTGCTGCTCATTGAGCTCCCACCATTCGCCGCGAAGGCTCCGAACGGGCAGCATCCCTTCGAACAACGGGCTCGCCTCGCCGGACTCAAACTGGATGAACGCCCCCGCGCCCACCAGCCCCACGACCTCGCCGTCGAAGGCTGCCTCCGGACCCAGCGCGCGCAGAGTCCGTTCGAGCAGGAAGCAGAGGGCGACATCGTCGGCGTCGCGCTCGACCATCATCGCCTGGCGCTCGCGCTCGGAGCACCAGGTCGCCACTGCGGACAGCCCGGCCCGATCAGGCGGAACCTCACCGCTTCCGCCGACCGCCGCCAGCAGCGAGCGATGGCAGACGAGGTCGGGGTAGCGGCGGATCGGCGAGGTGAAGTGACAGTAGCGCGGCGACTGCAGCCCGGCATGACCGAGGTTGCGAGGGTCGTAGTAGGCCTGCTTCAGCGCCCGCAGGACGAGCCGCGTCAGCCCACGCCGGCCGCGTCCGGCCTGCGTAGCCAGGTGCCGTTCGAGCAGTTGAGAGGCCTCGCCGACGATGTCGGCCGCCTGCTGCGGCGTCACGCCGCCCCGCGGGAGCGCCGGCGTCGGAACTCCGAGCGACGAGAGCTGGTCGATCAGGCGCTCGACCGCGGGCGCATCCGGACGCTCGTGGACTCGGAACAAGGCGGGCGCGCCACGCTCCTCCAACACCCGCGCGACCTGCTCGTTCGCGGCGATCATCAGGTGCTCGATCAGCCGGTGGGATTCCGTCTGGGCCACCTGGCGGCTGGCGATGACGTTCCCCGCCTTGTCGAACTCGAACTCGGGCTCGGCCGATCCGAGCACGAGCGCACCCCGGGCCGCACGCCGCACCGCAAGCGCGGCAGCCGCCGCTCGAGCACAGGCGAGCGGCCCGGCCAGCGCACCTGGCGCGGGCTCGCCCGCGAAGATCCGGTCGACACGGTCATAGTCGAGCCGCTCGTTGGAGCGGATCAGCGATCGATAGAACGCCGCGCTCGAGACGGCGTCGCCGCGCACGACCAGCTCGGCCGTAACAGCCAGGCGATCCTTGCCCGGCACGAGCGAGCAGGCCCGATTGGAGAGCGCTTCTGGCAACATCGGTTCGACCGCGCCCGGCACATACACGCTCGTGGCGCGACGATAAGCCTCGCGATCGACGAGGCTGCCGGGACGCACATAGGCCGACACATCGGCGATGTGCACCCATACACGCCAACCGTCCTCGCCCGAGGCCTCTGCCGACAGCGCATCGTCGAAGTCGCGTGCGCCCGCCGGGTCGATCGTGAATGTCGTCAGCGAGCGTAGGTCACGCCGCGCGCCATCGGCGTCCCCACCACCGGGAAGATCGTCATCGATCGGAGCTGCGGCGGCGCGTGCCTCCCGCTCGACAGCAGGGTCGAACGATCGGCGCAGCCCTCGATCCAGCATCAGCGCCTCGATCACGTCGCGGGCGATGTCGGGGCGCCCGATCCGCCGGGCGACTTGGGCTCTTCCTGCGCCGCGACCGTCACGTCCTCCGTGGGAGCGCAGCAGAACCAGATCCCCGACGTCGGCGCGGCGGTCCCGTGACAGCGTCACGCGCTGGCCGCGCTCGAAGAAGGGCTCGGCGACCAGAAACCGCCCGCGCCGCTCCAGCACCGCGACCGTGGCGGCGCGCGAGGGTCGGCGAGAGGCGCTCACCTGACCTCAGCCGCGAGCGTCTTCAGCGCGATATTGAGCTGGTGGTCCGCCGAGCTGCTCGGATTCTCGGCAGCGTAGATGTTGGGCGTGACGCCGGCTCCCCGCTTGACGCCGCCGCCGCCGAGGTTGCGTCCGTTCGGGGTGTAGTAGTAGCCGGCGACGATCTCGAGCACACCGCCGCCCGGCAGGGCAAAGCTGTCCTGGAAGACGCCCTTGCCGAAGGTGTGCGTTCCGATGACGAGCGCGCGTTTGTCGTCCTGGAGCGCGGCGGTGACGATCTCGGATGCCGACGCCGTGTCGCCGTCGACCAGCACGACGACCGGGATCTTCGCCGAGATCGGGTCACCGGTGGCGGTGAACACCTGGCGCGGCGTGTTGCGCCCGTGGATCGACGCGATCGTCGAGCCCGCCGGGAGGAAGATGCTCGCTGTCTTGACCGCCTCTGTGACCAGCCCGCCGCCGTTGTCCCTCAGGTCGAGGATGATCCCCTTGGCGCCCTGGTGCAGCAGCTGCTCGACGTCCGCGCGAACATAGTCGCCCGCGCCCGGCTGATCGAAGGTGCTGAGCTGGACGTAACCTAGCTTGACGCCGTGGTAGGGGATCATGCGGCTCGTATCGATCGGGACCGAGATATGAGCGCGAGTGATGCTGACCACGTGGCGTCGCCCGTCAGACACGTACGTCAGAACCACCCGCGTGCCTGGACGACCCCGGATCAGATTCTGCGCAAAGGTCGACGAGTGTCCGGCGAGGGAGATCGAGCCGACCTTGATGATCAGGTCGCCGGACTGCAGCCCGGCGCGGGCCGCCGGGTACCCCATGTACACGTCGACGACCTCCAGACCGTCACGAGCGGCGGTCACGTCGACGCCGATCCCGTTCAAATGCGGCACGGAGAAAAGGCTCTTGTATAGCGATGGGCTGAAGTAATGCGAGAACGGGTCGTGCAGGCTCGCGATCATCGCCGTGAGTCCGCTGTTGACGAGCTGAGTGCGGTTGACCTTGCGGAAGTAGTCGGACTGGATGTCCTCCAGCACCTGATGGACCAGCCGTGCCTGACTGTCGCCGACGACGCTGCTACGCAGCGGCGACGGAAGCCACGTCGCGTGGCCACCCACCCAGACGCCGACGATGAGCGTGACGAGGGCGACCGCGATCAGACGCAGTATTCGCGGCGCGCTGGGAGACCGTTGACGCATTCCCGGGAGGGTATCCGGGCGCGGCTAATGGCCGAGTAAGTGGAACCGGCTGGCGCCGGTTCCATTGGCGGATTTGGCAGAGCCAAATCCGCCGGGGGTGGTTTTGCTGCGGGCTTGGGAGGCTGTTGGAAGACCTCGCGTGACGTGGGCGTCACAGCTCTCGAGCGCTTCCGTGGCATTTCTGGCGAATCTGCGCCGATATCCGGTCCGACGGGCCCACACTCCGGGGCCTGTGCTCGATTACCCGTCGTATTTCCGGTCAACTGATCATGCCCCCCGTCGGGCCCGGAATATCCACCTTCGGGCGGTACTCGGGGGATCGGGGGTCGGCTGGTCGGAGGGATCGAGGTCGGCGTGCGGGGGAATCGAGGGCGGCCTGCTTGGGCCATCACCCGGTATCAGCCTCGCGCCGAGTCCCGAGCACCATCACGCCGACAAGCGCCTCGTCACCGATTGATCAGAATCCGCCGGGGGTGGTCGAACCGGCCGGCGCCGGCTCCATTGGCGTGTTTGGCAGAGCCAAATCCGCCCCAGGGTCGTGGTGATCCGGCCGACGGGGGCGCTAGACGCGCAGGAAGCGGCGCAGCGATACGCCGGATCCGAGGGCGGAGATTGCGATGCCGGCGCCTAGCAAGACGATGATCAGCCACTCGAACCCGATCGTGCGCGGTGCGGAGATCAGAGTCCAGCTGCTCGCAAGCGGGTCGAGCAGTGCGATCTTGGTCACCGCCAGCAGGGCGATCGCGAGCGTTGCCCCGATCGCGCCGACGATGACGCCTTCGATCACGAACGGCCAGCGGATGAACCAGTCGGTCGCGCCGACGAGCTTCATCACCTCGACCTCGCGGCGCCGCGAGTAGAGCGACAGCCTGATCGTGTTCGCGATCAGAAGCGTCGATGCGGTCACCAGCAGCAGCGTCAACGCGAGCAGGATCCATTTCACATCGCTGGTGATCGTGAGGATCTTCTGCGTGTCTTCGGTGTGGTTTGAGACGTTCTGAATCGCCGGATCGATCAGTCCCGTCCGCCCATTCGGACCCTTCGGGGTCAGCTCGGAGCGGACGAGGAGCACGTTGCCTGGGTTATCGGGCACGACATGGAAGGTGTCGGGCAGCGGATTCCCGTTCAGCAGCGCATACGCGGCCGGGTCCTGCTTGGACTGCTGCGCGAGAGCCTGCGCCTTGGACTCGAACTGGACCGACCGGACATGGGGCAGCGCGAGGATCTCCTTGTGCACGCGGGCGTCATCGGCAGCGTTCGCGGTCGTCTTCATATACACGTCGACGAGCACGCGGCCGCGAACGCTGTCGGCGGCCCCGGTCGCTGCCTGGAAGACGGGGATGAACACCCCCAGCACCAGCATCGTGACGAGGACCGTGGCGAGCGCCGCGAAGCTCGGAGCCGCGTTGCGGCGCATCGAGCGCAGCGACTCGCGCAGGAAGAAGCCGAGGCGCATGAGAAGCTAGACCTCCGGTGGGCTGATGCCCGCGCCGCGCAGCCGCGCGGCGAACTCACGCGTCGTCTCGTCGCGAGCGTAGAGGCCCGTCGCCTCGTCGCGCACGACACGGCCGCGCGAGAGCTCGAGCACACGCCGGCGCATCTTGTCGACCATCGCCTGGTCATGCGTCGCGACCAGCACGGTCGTACCGGTGCGGTTGATCCGGTAAAGCAGCTGCATGATCCCGATGCTCGTCTCGGGATCGAGGTTCCCCGTCGGCTCGTCCGCGAGCAGCAGCGGCGGGTGGTTGACGAACGCGCGCGCGATCGAGACGCGCTGCTGCTCGCCGCCCGAGAGCTGCTCAGGGTAGCTGTGAAGCTTCGTCGAGAGGCCGGTGAGGCGGAGGATGTCAGGGACCTTGTCCCGGATCTCCCTGCGCGTGCCGCCCGTCACCTGGAGCGCGTACGCGACGTTCTGGTACACGGTCCGGTTCGGCAGCAGCTTGAAGTCCTGGAACACCACGCCGAGGTTGCGCCGGTACAGAGGCACGCGGCGGCGGGTGATCTCCTCCAGATCGCGGCCGGCGACCCGGATCGTGCCATCGGTGCATTCGATCTCCTTGAGCAGCAGCCGCATCACCGTCGACTTGCCTGACCCGGTGCTGCCGACGAGGAAGACGAACTCCCCCCGGTCGACCGAGAACGTGGCCTGGTCGAGCCCGACGTCGCCGCTCGGATAGAGCTTCGACACCGCGCGGAACTCGATCACGGGCGCTTGGCCGCCGCCGGCGCGCACGGGGCGCGACACCTTCTTTGCCCGGGTCGTCGGCGGAACTGGCCGGCGACGGCTGCGGTTATGCGGCTCGGAGACGGGCATCTGGACTTCGCGCAGGTTAGCGGCACCCCTCCTCTGATGCGGGCCTAATGGCGGTGCTGCAACAGGATTTGCAGGACGTTTGGACAAGCTGCCGCAGCTCCGCGGCCTTTACCTGCGGGCGTTGCCGGCCTTCTGAGGCCGCTAGGAGCTTGGACCATCACACCGCGCGCTAACGTAGTGATGTGCCCGAGATCACCTCTTCATCACTCCCCAATCACCTGCCGCTGCACCGGATCGCGATCGACGGTACGCGCGCGGTGACGATCCTCGTCGCCTTCGACGCCGGCGCCAGGACGGAGCGCCCCGACGAGAACGGCATGGCCCATTTCCTCGAGCATCTCGTGTTCAAGGGCGGCGAGAACTATCCGACCTACCGCGACGTCAACGAGGCTGCGGAACGGATCGGTGCGCAGCTGAACGCGTACACGAGCCACGATCTAGTCGCGTTCCATATCACCGCTCGGGCCGAGCGCGCGCTCGAGGCGATCGACCTGCTCACCGACTTCGTCGGGCGACCGCGGATCGACCCCGACGAACTCGATCGTGAGCGTGGTGTCGTCGTGCAGGAGATCGCGCGTTCGAACGATCAGCCCTCGATGGTGGCCGAGCACCTGATCGACCAGGCGGCGTTCGGCGAGCACCCGCTGGGCAGGCCGGTGCTCGGGCCCGAGGAGCACATCCGCGACACCTTCACCCGCGACGCGATCGTCGCGTTCCGCGAGCGCCGGTGGTCGGGAGCGAATGGCGCGGCGTTCGTCGTCGGCAACCTCAGCTCGCTGCCGGGCAACGGCGCGCTCGAGGGGCTCTTCGGCCGCTTCCCGACGCTGCCCGCGCCCACGCCCTACGAGCCGGCACCCAGCTTCGCGCCCCGCACGCTGGTGAAGGAGCGCGACTCGAACCAGTCTCATCTCCGCATGTCCTACCGGCCGACGGGCGACGTCCACGACCCTGCGTGGCGCGCCGCGCTGCTGATCTACTCGACGTTGCTCGGCGGGACGATGGGCTCGCGCCTGTTCGATGAGATCCGCGAACAGCGGGGACTCGCGTACTCCGTCAGCGCCGGCGGGCACTCGTATGCCGACGTCCCGCTGCTGCAGCTCTCAGCGGGCCTGGACTCGGCGAAGTGCATCGAGGCCTACAAGCGGATGCGCGAGATCGTGTCCGAGCTGCGCACCGACGGCCCAACCAAGGACGAGGTCGAGCGGGCACGCGCATACGCCGCCGGCGCGCGCGCGATCGCATTCGAGAACACTGGCGTCGTCGCACGCCAGGCAGCTCAGCAGGCGATCGTCTACCGCGGCAACATCGACCCCGACGCCGCGATCACGCAGCTCGACGAGGTGACCTACGATCAGGTCGTCGAGGTTGCCCAGGGCATCACTGACGAGCTCTCACTCGCCTGCGTAGGCCCGCATACGGCCGACGATTTCAGCTAGCCGACAAGCGGGTGTCGGCCGGCCCGGAGCCGGCAATAGTTGCCGCCGCAGCGTTCGCAGGCGAGAATCCCCGCTGTGGAGTCAGAAGGCGGCCTCAATCTCCGCGAACTGAGGCGCTACATAGACCGGATCGGGGATCGCTGGCCCGTCGAGGAAGCCCTGCTCGGCGGGGCCCGCGTGGCCGACGAGCAGGGCGCGCCGCCCCAGCGCGAGCGCGGCCCTGAGTTCATCGTGATCTTCGTCTCGCAGGCTTTCGACGGGGTTCCGTGGCTCGAACGCGTGTACCAGGCCGGGTCGCTGTGGGACGCGATGGAGATGGGCGGCCAGGCGGACGTCCACTGCTACACACCCGATGAGTTCGGACGTAAGCGCTCCACCCTGCGCTCGGTCCGCGAGACGGTCGAGAACGGCCTCGACCTGCTCGCCTCTACCCGATAGCCACCATCCGCTCGATCGGCAGCCGCGCGCGCGCGGCGATCTCCGCCGGCACCTTGACTTCATAACGCGCCTGCGCGTCGACGTCGTCGCGCAGGGCGTCGCGCAGCTTCGGCAGCGTGATCATCTTCATGAACCTGCAGTGCGCGGCCTCGTTCGCGGCGATGAACTCGGTGTCCGGAGCGGCACGGCGCAGCGGGTACAGCATGCCGGTCTCGGTCGCGACGATCGCCGTGCCACCGTCCCCCCCGCCGGCCCGCTCGTTCGCGTAGCGGAGCATGCCCCCGGTCGAGAGCATGTGGACGCCATCGGCGTCGACATCACCCGCGGCGACGTACTCCATCACGCTGGTCGAGCAGCCGCACTCGGGGTGGATCAGGAAGTCGGCGCCGGGGTGGGCGGCACGGATCGCGGTGATGTCCGCCGGCAGGATCCCGGCGTGCACGTGGCATTCGCCGTCCCACACGTGCATCCGCCGGCCGAGCGTCTTCTCGACGTAGGCGCCGAGGAACATGTCGGGCCCGAACAGGATCGTCGCGTCATCCCCGTGCTCGCGGTAGATGTGCTCGACGACGGCGACCGCGTTGGCGGAGGTGCAGCAGTAATCGGTCAGTGCCTTGACCTCGGCCGTGGTGTTTACATACATCACGACGATCGGGTCAGCGGAGGCGAACTTGGCCTTCCACTCGCGCAGCTGCCCAGGAGTGATCGAGTCCGCGAGCGAGCAGCCGGCATCGGGATCGGGGATCAGAACGCGCTTGTCGGGGCAGAGGATCGAAGCCGTCTCGGCCATGAAGTGCACGCCGCAGAAGACGATCGTTGCGGCGTCCGCGCTCGCCGCCTGCTGCGAGAGCCCAAGCGAGTCGCCCACGTAATCGGCGACGTCCTGAATCTCGGGCAGCTGGTAATTGTGGGCGAGGATGACCGCACCTCGCTCACGAGCGAGCGCGCGCACCTCCCGCTGTAGCGCGGGGATGTTCTCGAGCATCAGAGGCGACCCGGTGGCCGCGCCCAGCAGGGGTAGGTTCATGACAGCTGTTCGAGGATCAGGGAGAAGTCGAGCGCGCCGGCGCTGTGCGTCAAGGCGCCCACCGAGATGAAGTCTACGCCGGTCGACGCTACGTCCCTGAGCGTCTCGAGCGTGATCCCGCCGCTCGCTTCCAGCTCGGCGCGACCGGCGACATGGACGACTGCCGCGCGCAGCTCCGCGACGCTCATGTTGTCCAGCAGGATCCGCGGTGCACGCGCAGCCAGAGCCTCCTCGACCTCCGCGATGCTTCGCGCTTCGACCTCGAGCGGCAGGTCTGGGGCCGCCGCGCGTGCCCGGCGGACAGCCTCGCCGATGCCGCCGGCGAGCGCGACGTGGTTCTCCTTGATCAGGATCGCGTCGTAGAGGCCGGCGCGGTGGTTCGTCGCCCCACCGGCGGCGACGGCCGCCTTCTCGAGTGCGCGGAGCCCGGGCGTCGTCTTGCGGGTGTCGAGGATCCGGGCGCCGGTGCCTGCAACCTCGCGTACGTAGCGCGCGCTGAGCGTCGCCACGCCGGACAGACGCTGCAGGAAGTTCAGCGCCGTCCGCTCGGCGATCAGCAGGCCACGCGCGCTGCCCTCGAGCCGCAGGACGGGCCCGCCCTCACGCCACTCCCCCTCAGGTGCGAGGCGCTCGATCCGCACGTCCGGATCGAGCTCGAGGAACGCGGCTTCGGTGACCTCGAGGCCGAAAACGACTCCCGGGGCCTTCTGGAAGATCACCGCCCTCGCGATCGCGCGATCGTCGACGGCCGCGGCCGTAGTGACGTCCCCGGAACCGACGTCCTCGGCCAGCGCGCGCTCGACCGCCTCGCGAACCGCCTCGGCGTCCACTACAGGAGCACCCGCAACGTCGTAAACGTCGGATCAGCCGCGCCGTGAAGCCGTGCCCCGGCCACCGTCAGCTCCTGCAAGTACGCGACGACCTCCGCCGTCACGCGCTCCCCGGGCAGTAGCGACGGCACTCCTGGCGGATAGCCGGCGATCGCCTCGCACGAGATTCCGCCGACCGCGTCGAGGACCGGCACCGCGTGGCTGTCGCCGAGGAAGGCGTCGCGAGGCGAGATCACCGTCTCCCGCTGGAACGCAGCGGGCGGTCGTGTGAGTGCCCGTGCAGTTCCGGGACGCGCGATCTGCTTGACGGTTTCCGCGAAATCGTGCGCGAGCCGCTCGAGCGGCTCCACCGGCTGCGCGATTCCGAGGACGAGGACCAGCGTGGCATGGGTCGCCAGCTCGACGTAGATGTCGTACGAGCTTCGGAGGGCCTCCGCGACCTCATATCCCGTGCATCCGGTTCCCCGGACGTCGATCACGATCCGGAGCGGATCCCAGCCGGCGATGCCGGGCTTGCCGACGAGGCCGTCGCCGAGCACAGAGCATCCCTGCACCGAGTCGAGCGCGGCACGGGCCTTGACGGCGGCCTGGATCGTCCGATCGAGCAGCGCCTCACCGTGAACGGCAAGCTGGCGCCGCGCTGCATCGAGCGAGGCCATCAGCAGCGAGCTGGGGCTCGTCGAGCGCACCAGCCTCACCGCGCGTGCGACCGCGTCCGGGTCGACGCGCCCGCTCGACCCGACCAGCAGCATCGCCGACTGGGTGAGGCTGCCGACGATCTTGTGCGTCGAGGCGATCATGGCGTCGGCACCAAGCTCGAGTGGAGAGCGCGGAAGCGCGACGTGGAAGCCGAAGTGCGAGCCCCAAGCGCAGTCCACGATCAGCGCGACCCCGGCCCGGTGCGCAACCTCGGCGCAGCCCGCCACGTCGGCGGCCATGCCGTAGTAGGTGGGCGAGACGATGAACGCCGCCCTCGCGTCATCTGCGCGCTCGAGCGCTTGCGCAAGCGCCTCCGGGGTCACGCCGTGTGCGATCCCCAGCTCTTCGTCGTACTCGGGAGCGACGAAGCTCGGCCGGCCTCCGCTCAGAACCAGGCCATCGATCATGCTCGCGTGCGAGTTGCGCTGGACCACTACGCGCGCCTGCGGCGGAGCGAGTGCCAGACACAGCGCGTGGTTGCCCTGAGTCGCACCGTTCGTCAAGAACCACGTGCGCTGCGCGCCGTAGGCCTCGGCGGCGAGCTGCTCCGCGCGTTCATAGGGTGTCGGCGACGGGCCGACATCGATCCCCTCGATGTCCTGGGGGATGTCGAGCAGCAGCGCGTCGTCGCCGAGTGCGCTGCGGAGGCCGGGATCGGCACCCTCGCCGCCCTTGTGCCCGGGAACATGAAAGCGGGTCGAGCCCCGGAACCCGTACGCCGTTATCGCCTCGAGGTAGGGCGCCGTCGGCTGCGCGGCCGGGCGACGCCCGCCCGGGCGAAGCCCAACGCTCACCGGGCGGCCTTCAGCAGGTACGCGCGCACGAACCCGTCGAGGTCGCCTGCGAGCACCCGGTTCGCGTCGCCCATCTCGTACTCGGTCCGGTGGTCCTTCACCATCGTGTATGGATGCAGCACGTAGGAGCGGATCTGGGAGCCGAAGTTGACGTCCTGGGCCTCGCCCTTCTCGCGCGCGATCTCCTCTCGCCGCTTGCGCTCCTCGAGCTCGACCAGCCGCGAGCGAAGCATCGCCAGTGCCGTCGCCTTGTTCGAGGACTGAGAGCGCTCGTTCTGGCATTGCACGACGATGCCTGTCGGCCGGTGTGTGATCCGGACCGCCGAATCGGTCTTATTGACGTGCTGCCCGCCGGCGCCGCTGGCCCGGTAGGTATCGATCTGAAGGTCGTCGTCGTCGATCTCGACGTCGCCGGTACCCTCGACCACCGGCGAGACCTCGACCCCGGCGAAGCTTGTCTGGCGGCGGTTGGCGGAGTCGAACGGGGAGAGCCGCACGAGCCGGTGGACGCCTTTCTCGGCGCCGTAGAGACCGTATGCGTTCTCGCCCTTGACCCGGAAGGTCGCCGACTTGATGCCCGCCTCCTCGCCTGGTGAGAGCTCCAGCAGCTCGACTTGGAAGCTTCGCTTCTCGGCCCAGCGCATCTCCATCCGCAGGACCATGTCGGCCCAATCCTGCGCGTCGGTCCCTCCTGCCCCGGCGTTGACGGTGACGAGGGCGTCGCCGGCGTCGTAACGACCGGAGAAGAGGCGCTCCTCCTCGAGTGCATCTAGGCGAGACTCGACCGCCGCCACCTGCTCCTCGAGCTCGGCTGCGATCTCTGGGTCCTCTTCGGCGAGCTCGGCGAGCGGCTCGAGATCCTCGACATCGCGCTCGAGCGCGCGATAGGTCACGAGCTTGCGCGTCGTACGCGCGTGTTCGGCGCTTACCTTCGCGGCCCGCTCCTGGTCATCCCAGAAGCCGGAGGCCCCCATCTCGGTTTCGAGCGCGCTCGCGCGCTCGCTCAGCGCAGCTGGGTCAAAGATAGTCCGAGAGCAGCTTCAGCTGATCACGGATCGTCGTCAGGCGCTGTGAGAGCGGCTCTGAAGGGGCGGTTGCCATCGCCGACCAACCCTAGCAGCCGGTGCTCAGCGCCCGCGCGCGCCGCAGCGCGCTTGCGCGCCGCTCACCGCGACCGGCGCCGCGCATCCTTTCGCAGCAGCGTCTGATGGCGGTCGTTCCACTGCCGGTACCGCGCGAGATCCTGCTCGACACGCTCGGAATCGGGCGCCGGCCCATACAGGAGCCAGCCGGTGCGCAGCACTGGCAGCAGGCACACGAGCGCGACCCAGATCGGCCAGAACCACGAACTCGCGCCCGACGCCACCCAGATGCCGGTGCAGAGGGCGAACAGGATGACTCCGCCGCCGGACTCCTGTGCCAGGCGCCGCCGTAGCTCGCCGCGGCGCTCGTCGAGGTCCGCCTGAAGCTGCGCCGGCGAGACGCACGGGTCCGCGGCGCCGTCGCTAAGAGCCATGGCACTTCTTGAACTTCTTGCCCGACCCGCACCAGCAGGGATCGTTGCGCCCGATCTGCTCGGCCACGTCGACGCGGCGCTGCTCGACTTGGGCCGGCGCGGCTTCCTCGGCGGCTTCTGTCTGCGCGGCCGCGGCCATTGCGAGCGCACCCTGCGCCTGCATCGAGCCACCCGAGTAGCGCACGTTCCCGCCCCCGGTCGGGGAGCTCGCCGCCGCGCTCGGGCGTACCGACTGGGTGGGCGGCGGAGCCTCGGCACCGTTCTCGCCAGTGAACGCGACTTCGACGTGGAACAGGTAGCGAGCGAAGTCGTTCCAGACGCCGTTCATCAGGTCGTGGAACAGCGTGAACGCCTCGTTCTTATATGCGACCAGGGGCTCGATCTGTGCGAACCCGCGCAAGTGGATGCCCTCGCGCAGGTAGTCCATGTCGTACAGATGCTCGCGCCAGCGCATGTCGATGATCTGCATCAGCACGTTGCGCTCGAGGAAGCGCATCAGCTCTTCGCCGAGCTCCTCCTCGCGACGGTCATAGTGCGCGAGCACCTCGCCCTGCAGGTGCTCGGTGAGCTCCTCCCGGTCGAGCCGCTCGTCGAACGGCTCCACTCCGGTGTGAGCCGGAAGGATCTCCTCGACGCGGCGCACCAGGCCTTCGAGGTCCCAGTCGTCGACGAAATCGCTCGCCGTGTACTCCTCGACGAGACGTTCGATCACGTTGCTGATCTCCTCCCGCGCGGCCTCGCTCATGTCCCGGCCTTCGAGCACCTCGTCGCGATAGTGATAGATGACGTCCCGCTGCTGGTTGAGCACATCGTCGTACTCGAGCGTGTGCTTGCGCTGGAGGAAGTGCTGCTCCTCGACCTTGCGCTGCGCCTTCTCGATCTGCTTGGAAAGCATGCCGGCCTCGATCGGCTCCTCGTTCCCCTCCTCGTCGACGGTTCCGAGGCGATCGAGGATCTTGTAGATCCGCTCGCCGGCGAACAGGCGGACGAGGTCGTCCTGTGCGGACAGGAAGAAGCGGGACTCGCCCGGGTCTCCCTGGCGACCGGCGCGGCCCCGCAGCTGGTTGTCAATCCGGCGCGACTCGTGCCGCTCGGTGCCGAGGATGAACAGACCGCCGGCGTCGAGGACCTGCTCACGGGCCTCCGCGACGCGCCTGTCGATCTCGGGCAGCACCTTCTCGTAGTGCTCCTGGTAGTCGGGGTCGCCGGGCTGCAGGCCGAGCTTCGCGACCTCGAGTTGCGCGAGGTGCTCGGAGTTGCCGCCGAGCTTGATGTCGACGCCGCGGCCGGCCATGTTGGTCGCGATCGTGACGGCGCCAGGCGCACCGGCCTCGGCGATCGTCTCACCCTCGCGCTCGGCGTTCTCTGGCTTGGCGTTCAGCACCGAGTGCTTGATCCCCTTGCGCTTCAGGGTTGCCCCGAGCAGCTCGGAGACCTCGACCGAGATGGTGCCGACGAGCACGGGCTGCCCGGCCGCGTGGCGAGCCTCGATCTCTTTGGCCACAGCCGCCCACTTGCCATCCTTGGTCTTGTAGACCTGATCGTTGCGGTCGGCGCGGACCATCTGGCGATTGGTCGGGATCTGGACCACCGGGAGCTCGTAGATCTTCATGAACTCGGTTGCCTCAGTGAGCGCCGTACCGGTCATGCCGGAGAGCTTGTCGTACATCCGGAAGTAGTTCTGAAGCGTGATCGTCGCGAGCGTCTGGTTCTCCTCCTGGACCCGCACGCCCTCCTTCGCCTCGACCGCCTGGTGGAGCCCCTCTGACCAGCGGCGACCCTCGAGGATGCGTCCCGTGAACTCGTCGATGATCTTGACCTCGCCGTCGATCACCGCGTAGTCCACGTCGCGCTTGTACAGCGACTCCGCCTTCAGCGCCTGGTTCAGGTGATTGACGAGATGGCCGTTCTCGGCGCGATAGAGGTGGTCGATCCGGAGGAAGCGCTCGGCCTTCGCGACGCCCCGCTCGGTCACCGACACCGTCTTGTGCTTCTCCTCGAACTCGTAGTCGAAGTCGGCGATGAACTCCTTCTTCATCCGCGGATCCATCCCGTCCGGCGTCTTCCCCGGCTCGAGCTTCGGTGCCAGCTGCGCGAACTTCGCGTACAGGTCCGCAGCCTGCTCGGGGGCACCGGAGATGATCAAAGGCGTCCTCGCCTCGTCGATCAGGATGTTGTCCACCTCGTCGACGACCGCGAACGCGTGGTAGGGCGACTGACCCTCCTCGGGCTTTGGACGACCGCCGTGCTGGACCTTCTCCTCGAGCGACGTGGCCATGTTGTCGCGCAGATAGTCGAAGCCGAACTCCGAGTTGGTCCCGTAGGTCACGTCGGCGGCGTACGCCGCGCGCTTCTCCTCATAGGGCTGCATGTTCTGGAGCACGCCGACGGTGACTCCGAGCATGTCGTAGATCGGCTTCATCCACAGCGCATCGCGGCGGGCGAGGTAGTCGTTGACAGTGACCACGTGCACGCCCCGTCCCCCAAGCGAGTTCAGCGCCACGGCGAGCGTGGCGGTCAAGGTCTTACCTTCGCCCGTCTTCATCTCGGCGATCGACCCGTCGTTCAGCACCATGCCGCCGATCAGCTGAACGTCGAAGTGGCGCATCCCCATCGCGCGCTTGCCGGCTTCGCGTACGAGCGCGAAGCATTCATAGAGCAGGTCGTCGAGCTTCTCGCCCCCGCGGGCACGCTCGCGCAGGTCCTCAGCGGCCTCGCGGAGCTCCTCGTCGGTGTACTGCTCTACCTCGGGCTCGTGAGCGTTGATCCGACCGACTCGCTGCTCGTAGGACTTGAACTTCTTCGCTTCGCCCATGCGAAGCGCGCGGTCCAGGAAGGACATACGGCTAGGGTAGCAACGGGCTCAGTGGCCGTGTTATGCGGCCGGCGAGACGTCCCCGGGCATCGTCGGCTCGGCGGCGGCGGCGCGCGACTCGCGGCGCTTACGGCGCTTGTCGCGGTGTCGCTTGACCTGAACCGACAGCTCGTCGGCACACAAGTTGATCGAGTGGACGATGTCCGGCGAAGCATCTCGGGATCTGAGCGTGACCCCCTTCAGGTGCAGCGTCGCCTCAGCCACCTGCGAGTCGGCGATCGCAGGATTTCGTTCCTCGAACAGCTCGACCTCGAGCTCGGCCAGCTCCGATACCTGGCGCGACACCTTGCGAAAGCGTTTGGTCACGTGCTGCCTCAAGTCGTCTGAGACCGGTAGGTTGCGGCCCTTGACCTCGATTCGCATCGACTGACCCCCTTCAAGAAGCTGGGTGTAAACGAGCTTCGCTCAGCGTAGACCTCGTTGCGTCGTTTGTCGATTGCCAAAATGTCCGCCGTGGCACCGAAGATAGTGTGGCCGTTCGAGCCGAGCGTATTGCTCGGGGTGGCCGCGTTCGGGACGGTGTACGTGAAGGGCTGGCGCCGCGCCCGATTACCGGGGATGCCGCATCCCCCCGGCTACGGACGGCTGACGCTCTTCCTGTCCGGGCTGATCGTGATCTGGATCGCACTGGCGTCGCCGCTCGACCCCCTCGGCAAGCAACTGCTCGTGCTGCACATGCTCCAGCACGTGCTGCTGCTCGATATCGCACCAATCCTGCTGATCCTCGGTCTGACGAAGGGGATCCTGCGCCCGATCACCCGCCGCGTGCGCGCCGTCGAGGAGCGCGCCGGGTTCCTGGCCCATCCAGCCTTCGCGGTCGCGTTCTATGTCGGCTCGATGTGGTTCTGGCACATCCCCGCGATGTACGACCTGGCGCTGCGCTACGTCAACATCCATGCGCTCGAGCACGCCACCTACCTGCTCGCCGGCTCCCTCTATTGGTGGTATCTGATCTCCCCGATCCGGAGCCGGATGCGGCGCGGCGGGCCGGGGCCGATCATCTACATGGTCAGCACCAAGCTGCTCGTGGGGGTGCTCGGCATCGGGCTCGCGTTCGCACCTGACGCTCTCTACTCCTACTACAGGCATCAGCCCCAATACTGGGGGCTCACCGCCGTCGAGGATCAGTCGCTGGCCGGGCTGCTGATGGCGCTCGAGCAGTCGATCGTGATGGGAATCGCGCTCGTGGTGCTGTTCATCCGGATGCTGAACGAGTCAGAACAGCAGGCGCGACGGGCGGAGCGGCTGGAATTGGCCAACGACCCACTGGCGGCTGACCGTCTGTGAGTCAGCGCACGCAGGCGAGCAGGTCGGCCCGGGAGCGATGGATCGCGAGGAAGTTGGCGACGAAGAATGTCTCGAGGTCGAACGTGTACCGGACGGGCTCGGCACCCCCGCGCCGGATGCGAAACATGTCGTAGCCGGCATGCTCGAACAGCTCCGCGAAGTCGGCGAGCAGGCGCCGCACGACAATGTTGACTCGTCCGTACTCGAACTGAACCGCCCCGATCCGGCCATCGGTAACACGTCGCACGAAGCCTTGGAGAACATCCCACTCCGATCCGTCGGTGTCGATCTTCAGCAGGTCCACTACGCCCACGTCCGCGCGATCGGCATAGGCGTCACCTTCCTCTAGCTCGACCTCGATCCATGCGTGCTCAAGCTCGTGGGGGTAGTCGGCCAGCGAGTTGAGGTGGCTCGCCGCCGGGTACTGCTTGAGCATCCGGCGACCCGTTGCGGCGTGCAGCGCGGCGGGAACGATCACAACGCGCTCGTCTGACCCGAGGCGCGACGTCAGCTCCCGCCGCGCCGTCGCCGACGGTTCGAAGCAGTGAACCCGGCACGACGGCGCCGCCCGGAGCAGCGCCGAGGTCCATGCGCCGTCATGGGCGCCGACGTCGAACACGACTCGGAGGCCTGGCCCCAGGGCCTGCAGGATGCCGGCCTCGCCGCTCGACTCGATATCCGAATGCGCCCAGTTGAGGACGTGGTTCAGTGCGCCGACGCCGCTGGCGGCACGCCGTAACAGGCGATGGTCCTTGTGATCGCCTACCCAGCGGTGAATGGCGGTTTCACGCATCGCCCGCCGGCGGGGGCGGAGCCTGCCGGATCGCGTCATCCAGCGTTTGCGAAAGCTTGCGAAAGCTCAGGTAGAGCCGCGTCGAGTTCGCCCATACCGCGGCTGCGAGCACCAGCTCGAGCCAGATCGCCGCGGCCGAGTGGTCTGCCTGCTTGGAGATCAGGAAACCGATGACGAGGACCACCGGCGTCCCGCCGAGCAGGATCGAGATGTAGAAGCCGATGTTACGTGTGCGCAACCGGGGAACGACCCGGACATCGCCCGGCTGACCGGGGCGGATCAACGTAGTGGCGTCTGTGCCACCCTCATCGAGGTCCCTGAGGAAGGACTCCCATTGCAGTACCCCGGGACCGGCGCGGGGCGCCAGGCGCAGCGCGGCGTACGCGGCAAGCTTCCAGACCTGGATGGCTTGGTCCAGCCACAGCATCCACAGGCACGCCGATACGACGGCGAGAGCCAGAGCGACACTCGGCGTCTTCGCGACCAGCGACAGCCCGGTGCCGAGCGCGGCGAGATCGAAACCGACGATCGTGACCCCCAGCTGGGTCCTCATGTTGATCTCGTCCCTGACGGCGCTGAACTCGGCTTCGACGAGCTTGTCCACTACCGCTACACCCCACCCCGGTAGATGGATTGGAGTTGGTCGAGGTATCTGGCCAGCGACCGGGGTGCCGCCTGTTCGACGGCGTCCTTGCCCATGGTTGCTTTCAGCCGCGGGCTCTCGAGCAGGGAAATCGTCTTCTCGGCGAGCGCGCGCACGTCCCCGGGCATGATCACGAATCCTCCGCGGCCGTCGACGACTGTCTCGCGCATGCCACCAGATGATGTGACCACGACCGGACGTCCGCACGCCATCGCCTCCAGCGGCACCAGGCCAAACGGCTCCTCGGCACGAGTCGGGTACCAGATGACGTCACACGCCGCGTACGCGGCCGGCATTTCCTGACGCGCGAAGTCGCGCAGAGCGACCGCCTGCGGCATGCCCGCGGAGTCGAACAGCCTCAGGACCTCCGCGCGTAGCGCTGTGACCTGCTCGTGCTCAGTGAGGATGTTGCTTGAGGCGACCAGCAACAGCGATCCCGACCCGGTCCTGCGACGAACCTCGATGAACGCCGCCGCGCTGTCGAGGATGCCCTTCCATTCCAGCAGGCGAGCGGGATGGAACACCACCGGCCGCTCCAGCGAGGCGATCGCGGGATGTGGCCGCACCCCGGGTCGGAACGCAATGGTGTCGATGCCGAGATGCAGCACCGAACAGGCGGGCGGTCGCGGCAGCGCGTCCTGGAGGTAACGCGAGGCGAACAGGACGTGATCCCAATCTCTTGCCAGGACGCCGCTGCAGCCAGGCTCGGCGGGCCGGTCATGCACGCTCGCGACGACGCGAGCCAAGCCCCGACCGCCGAGCACAAGATCCGCGAGCGCCGGGTCGAAATGGTTCGGGTTATGGACGTGAATGACGTCAGGGGCGAACGTCCGGCGGGCATCCGCGACGATCGACTCCAGAGCGAGCCGGTCGAGCCGATGGCTCGAGAACAGGTCGGCACCTGCGATCGCGGGCGAGACGAGCAGGCCGCCGCGCTCCGTGTCCTCGCCACCGCCGCGACCGCAAGCCAGTAAGACCTGATCGCCGCGCCCGGCGAGACCGACCCGGAGGTCCTCGAGATGGGACTCGACGCCGCCGACAACCGGCGCGCACGCCTGAGCGAGCATCAGGATCCGCGACACCGTCCTACCTCGGGCTCGCCATCGAAGCTACAGCCACGACTCCCGGTAGTCCGCCTGCTCGCGCGTCGGCTCGTCGATCCTGACACCCAGGGCCGCGAGCTTGAGGCGGCCGACCTCTTCGTCGATCGCCGCTGGAACGGCGTGCACACCGGGGCCGAGCTCGGCGTGGCGGCGCACGAGATCCTCTACGCACAGCGCTTGGAGCGCGAACGAGACGTCCATCACCGCGGCCGGATGTCCTTCGGCGGCGGCCAGATTGACCACGCGGCCGCGAGCGATCAGGTTCAGCCTGCGACCGGAGAGGTCGTACTGCTCGACCAGGGGACGGACCTCGCGCGCATCTCCCGTGGCGAGTGCGCGCAGGTCGTCGAGGTCGATCTCGACGTCGAAGTGGCCGGCGTTTGCCAGCAGCGCGCCGTCCTTCATCCGCGCGAAGTGCTCGCCGCGCAGGACGCGGCGTGAACCGGTCACGGTGACGAAGATGTCGCCGCGCTCCGCGGCTTCGAGCGCGGGCATGACCTCGTAGCCGGCCATTCGTGCCTCGAGCGCGCGTAGTGGGTCGATCTCGCACACGATCACCGCTGCCCCCGCCCCTCTCGCGCGCTCGGCGACACCTTGGCCCGCCCAGCCGTATCCGATCACGACAAGCGTGTGTCCGGCAAGCAGCACGTTGCTCGCGCGCACGATCCCGTCGAGGGCCGACTGGCCGGTGCCGTGACGGTCGTTCAGCGCCCGTTCGGTGCGCGCCTCGTTGACGGCGAGGACAGGGCAGGTGAGGTTGCCGGCCTGCTGGAGCCGGCGCAGACGCACGAGACCAGTGGTCGTCTCCTCCGTACCCCCGATCAGCTTGGCCAGCGCCGTCCCACCGGCCGCGTGGGCGCTGACGAGCAGGTCCGCCCCATCGTCGATCGTGATCTGCGGCTCGCCCGCAAGCAGCGCCAGGACGTGCTCCACATAGGCGTCGAGATCCTCACCGCGGATCGCCCTTACCTCGACGCCATGCTCGAGCACGAGCGCCGCCGCGACATCGTCCTGCGTCGAGAGCGGGTTCGCCGAGCACAGCGCGACCTCGGCGCCACCCGCCTGGAGCGCGCGGACGAGGTTCGCCGTCTCGGCGGTGACGTGGAGGCAGGCGGCCACGCGAAACCCGTCCAGCGGCCGCTCGCGCTCGAATCGCTCACGTATTCGTCGCAGCACGGGCATCTGCGCGTCCGCCCACTCGATCCGGTCTTCGCCCGCGGGAGCGAGCGTGAGGTTCGCGACCGCGTGCTCGGGGACGTCCTGTCCGCCCGGGACGTCCTGTCCGCCCGGGACGTCCTGTCCGCCCGGGACGTCCTGTCCATCCTGTCCGCCTGGGCGGCCCCGGCGCGCGGCCGCCCGCGCGCCTGGGGATCCGTCCGCCATCGAGCGTCTAGTAGCGGTAATGGTCCGGCTTGAAGGGGCCTTCGACCGGCACTCCGAGATATGCCGCCTGCTCGGGTGTCAGCTCGGTCAGCCTGACTCCGAGCGCGTCCAGGTGCAGGCGTGCGACTTTCTCATCGAGGTGCTTGGGGAGCGTGTACACGCGCTTCTCATAGATCTCGGGGTGACCGAAAAGCTCGATCTGCGCGATCACCTGGTTCGTGAACGAGTTCGACATCACGAAGCTCGGGTGGCCGGTCGCGTTACCGAGGTTCAGCAACCTGCCCTCCGAGAGGACGATGATCGTGTGGCCGTCGGCGAACACCCACTCGTCGACCTGTGGCTTGATGTTGATCCGCTGGGTGCCTTCGAGCTTGGCGAGCCCGGCCATGTCGATCTCGTTGTCGAAGTGACCGATGTTCCCGACGATCGCCTGGTGCTTCATCCGAGCCATCTGGTCGGCCCTGATCACGTCCTTGTTACCCGTCGTGGTGATGAAGATGTCCGCCGTGCCAAGCACGTCCTCCAGCGTCGCGACCTGGTATCCGTCCATCGCGGCCTGCAGCGCGCAGATCGGGTCGATCTCCGTGACGATCACGCGCGCGCCCTGACCGCGCAAGGACTCCGCGCATCCCTTGCCGACGTCGCCGTATCCGCACACGACCGCGACCTTGCCACCGATCAGCACGTCGGTCGCCCGATTGATCCCGTCGATCAGGGAATGGCGGCAGCCGTACTTGTTGTCGAACTTCGACTTCGTCACCGCATCGTTGACGTTGATCGCGGGGAACAGCAGCTGACCCTGTTCGGCGAACTGGTAGAGCCGGTGCACCCCGGTCGTCGTCTCCTCGGTCACGCCCTTGATCTGCGCCGCGATCTTCGTCCAGCGCTCGGGATCCTCGGCAAGCGAGCGCTGCAGCGTGGCGAGCACGATCTGGAACTCTTCTGAGTCCGCGGTGGCCGGGTCAGGAACCGCGCCGGCGCGCTCGAACTCGACACCCTTATGGACGAGCAGCGTTGCGTCGCCGCCATCATCGAGGATCATGTTCGGTCCATCGCCGTCCGGCCAGCGGAGCGCCTGCTCGGTGCACCACCAGTACTCGGCGAGCGTCTCCCCCTTCCACGCGTAGACCGGAATGCCGCGCGGATTCTCGGGCGTGCCGTCGGGCCCGACTGCGATCGCAGCGGCTGCGTGATCCTGGGTCGAGAAGATGTTGCAGCTCGCCCACCGGACCTCGGCGCCAAGCGCGAGGAGTGTTTCGATCAGGACCGCGGTCTGGATCGTCATGTGCAGCGACCCCGTGATGCGCGCGCCCTTCAGCGGCTGACGCTCGGCGTACTCCGCCCGTGTCGACATCAGGCCGGGCATCTCGTGCTCCGCGAGCTGGATCTCCTTGCGGCCGAAGCTGGCAAGCCCCAGATCGGCAACCTTGAAGTCGGTAGCGGTTCCTTCGACGGTCGTGCTCATCTGCTCTCCATCAGTTCGAGTTCGTTCGAGCGCCGGCCGGCAGCGGCCAGCAGTCTCTCGTGTTTGTCCTGCTCAAATCGCAGCCAGTCGTCTGCGCTTACGTCCTCTGGCCTGCGCGCCGGCGCTGAGAGCCACTCCTGCACGGCCTCGCGCAGTCCCGCGCTGTCCGACAGCCTGGCGGCGAACGCGACGTCGGAGAGCGCCAGCTCGAAGCGGGCGAGCAGCTCGCCGAGGGTCCGCAGTCGCTGCAGCTCAGCCGGGCCGTACAGCCTGTAGCCGGACGGGGACCGGGCAGGCGTGACGAGCCCCGACCCCTCGATGTAGCGGAGCATCCGCGCGGACCATCCGGTCGTCTCCGCAGCCTCGTGGATCGTCAGCGACTCCATCGACCCGAAACCTTACCACGCCAGTGTCAAGGTTAGAGGGAGAACGGTCCGTCTAACCCCGCGCCAGCTCGCCCTTCAGCCGCTCGAGTACCGCCACCGGCGTCGGATCGACGCCCCGCAGCACCGCCAGGTAAACCGAGACCAGATCCCCGAGGAGCACCAGCGAGAAGAGTCGCTCCGTCCGGTGCTCGCCACGGCTCTCGACGCGATATGTCGCCGCCGCTTGCGCTGCGATCAGTCCGCGCGTGAGCTCGATCCGCTGCCGGATTCGCGGGTGCAGGTCGGAGTCGTCGAGGAACACGGCGCTGAAGCGACCGAGCTCTGCCGCACCCTCCCAGCCGACGATCTCGTTGTGGTCGAGCTCGGGCAACTCCGCCCAGAAACACGGCCGTTTGGCGTTCTCGTTGATCTGGGTCTTCCAGCGGTACGCGATCGGCGCGGTCAGCCCCGATCCGGCGATCTGCGGGATCGTGCCGTGAAGCCCGCGCGCCAGCTCCTTCGCCAGGCAGTCTTCCGCCCCGCCGGGTCCCCATTCGGCCGCGAGCTGCTCGGCGTGAGCGGCGGCAACGTCGATTTCGAGGTGAAGCCGCGGTCCGGCGCCGCAGAGCCCGGCGACCTCGAGCGCGACCACGACCGCGTAGGCGACCGCCGCGCGCGGCTGGAACCCGCCGGGCAGCGGGATCACCGGGACCCTGTCGGCGCGTGCGGACGCCGCGAGCTTACCTCCGGTGGTGGCGACGATGCGACGCGCGCCAAGCGCACCGGCCGCCTCGTAGGCGGCCAGCGTCTCCTCGGTGTTGCCCGAGTAGCTTGCGCACAGAACGGTAGCGTCAGGAGTGGTCCAGGGTGGCAGCCCGTAGTCGCCGGCGAGCACGATCGGGCGCGAGGCCCGGTCGCCGAGGGCGGCCCGCGCGAGTGCGCCACCGATCCCGGATCCACCCATTCCTGCGATCACCAGACCGCCGGGGGCATCATGCGGCTCGAGACTTGCGGCCTCGACCCGCCACAGGGCGTCGCGCAGCTGCTCGGGCAGAGCAACGACGTCGGCCAGCTGCCGCGACCGGTCGACCCGCTCGATCGTCTCCGGCGTCAGCTCCAGCGTGGCGGTCAAAACCGGATCGCTCCTGTAGGCAGTTGCACCCCGGGGAAGATACGCGCACCGTGAGCCAACGCGTTCTCCGACCCGATCCCGACACCGTCCCCCAGCACCACCCCACCTTCGATCTGGCAGTGCTCGCCGATCGTGACATTCGCGCCGATGATCGAGGAGCGGATCGTGGTGCGCGCGCCGATCCGCGCGCCGTCGAGGACCACAGAGGTCTCGATGTGCGCCCCCTCGCCGACCTCTACGCCCGTGCCAAGCACGGTTCGGCCACCTACGATCGCGCCCGCGGCGATCCGGGACCCGCGGCCCACGAGCGCCGGCGCGATGACCCTGCCGTCGACCTGGGCGCCCTCGGTGAGCGCCAGGTGCGCCTCGGCCAGGCGCCGGCCGATCTCGGTGTGCACGAGGCCCTCGAGGATGTCGAATGTCCCCTGGAGGTAGCGCTCGGGCGTCCCGATGTCGAGCCAGTAGCCGTCCGACGCGTAGCCGTACAGGCCCTCACCGACGAGCGCCGGGAATACCTCCCGCTCGATTGACACGTTCGTGCCCACCGGCCCGATCACGTCGAGCACGCTCCGCTCGAGGATGTACGCCCCGGCGTTGACCAAATCGGGCGCGACCTCGCCCGAGCTCGGCTTCTCGACGAACTCGGTGACGGCCTGGCCCGGATCGAGGTGCACCAGCCCGTACGCCGACGGATCCTCGACCTCGATCAGCGCAAGCGTTGCCCTCGCCCCGCTCTGCACGTGCTGCGCGAGCTGCGCCGTCAGGTCCATGTCGGTCAGCACATCGCCGTTGAGCATGAAGAAGCGCGCGTCGAGCAGGTCCTGTGCGAACTTCAGAGCTCCTCCCGTGCCGAGCGGCTCACGCTCCTCGACGTAACGAAGACGCACGCCGAGCCCTTCCCCGTCACCGAGCACCGAGCGGACACCATCGGCCATGAAGCCGCACGACATGATCACGTCGTCGACCCCGTGTCCCCGAAGCCACTCGATCATGTAGCTGATGAACGGCCGTCCAACCAGCGGGATCACCGGCTTCGGCATCGTCGAGGTCAGGGGCCGCAGCCGCGTTCCCTCACCACCGGCGAGGATCAGCGCCTGCACGTCACCGCCCGATCCCCTCGTAGGTCAGGCCGGCGGCCTGGACGGTGGCGCGGTCGAGGAAGTTCCGTCCGTCGATGACGAGGTTCCCGCGCATCCGCCCCGCGACCTCGGTGAAGTCCAGCTCGGCGAATTCTGGCCATTCGGTCACGAGCACGCAGGCGTCGGCGCCGTCGGTCGCTTCGAGCGCCGAGTCGGCGAAGTCGACGCCGAACATGATCTTGCGCGCCTCGTCGGCGGCGACCGGATCGTAGGCTCGAACCCGCCCGCCGTCGGCCTGCAGCCGGGCGGCGAGGACGAGCGACGATGCCTCCCGCATGTCGTCGGTCTGGGGCTTGAAAGCGACACCGAGCAGCGCGACGGTCTTGCCGACGATCGAGCCGAGGTGCTTCTGCAGCTTGGCCATCACCCGCCGCTTCTGCAGCTCGTTGACCTCGATCACCGCGGTCAGCAGCTGGAAGTGGTAGCCGGAGTTGCCGGCGAGCTGCTTGAGGGCGGAGACATCTTTAGGAAAACACGAGCCTCCATAGCCGATCCCCGGCTGCAGGAAGTGCTTCCCGATCCTGCGGTCGAGGCCCATCCCGCGTGCCACTTCGAGCACGTCGGCGCCGGTCTCCTCGCAGACGTTGGCGATCTCGTTGATGAAGCTGATCTTGGTCGCCAGGAACGCGTTCGCCGCCAGCTTGACCATCTCCGCGGAAGCGATGTCGGTCCTTACGAGCGGCGCCTTCAGTGGCGCGTAAAGCTCGACCACCGCGTCTCCGGCCCAATCGCCGTCGTCGCCGACAACCACCCGATCGGGGCCGAGGAAGTCCTCGAGCGCAGACCCCTCCTTGAGGAACTCGGGGCACGACACGTACGCGAAACCGGACTTGCCGCGCTCGTTGAACAGGCGCTTGATCGAGGCGCCCGTGCCGACCGGCACGGTCGACTTCATCACCAGGGCGTGCCGGTCTGACGGAGGCATCGCGTTTACCACCGCGTGCACGGCCGAGAGGTCGGCGTCGCCGGAGTAGGTCGGGGGCGTACCCACGGCGACGAACAGCAGGCGGGAGTGCTCGAGCGCCGGAGCGAGCTCGGTCGAGAAATGGAGCCGGTGGCGGTTCCGGGCGACCGATTCCGCGAGCCCGGGCTCGTAGATCGGGATCTCGCCGCGGCCAAGCCGCTCGATCTTCTCCGCATCGACGTCGACGCACCAGACTTCGCCGCCGAGCTCGGCGAATCCGGCGGCCGTGACGAGGCCGACGTAGCCGGTGCCGATGACGGCGATCGGTTCGCGTTCTGAGCCCATGCGAGGGCCGGAGGCTAGCGTGCCGTCTCGGCAGTCGGCGTTACGGTGCCGGGACGAGCGACGCCGCGATCCCGATCATCTGCGAGGTGTCGAGGTTGTCGGTGAGCGTGTTCGAGATCCAGTAGGCGCCGTGGCGTGTGTGCCACGCGACCAGGTCGAGCTTCGAGCCCTCGAAGTAAAGGTCGAGCCGCTTGCGCCCGACGCGGCGTACCTCGGTCGGGTCGGCGAGAATCGGCGGCCGCTGCCAGGTCATCCCCTGGACGTCGTAGTACTGGCCGAGCGCCGCGTCGAGCTCGACTGT
>Ga0302325_10002277_pt1 | contig 46751 bp, 49 predicted proteins | sample Palsa_T0_2_FD_201948 | JGI IMG/M metagenome (GOLD analysis project Ga0302325, IMG submission 201948) | Peat permafrost microbial communities from Stordalen Mire near Abisko, Sweden - Palsa_T0_2 | ecosystem: Environmental > Terrestrial > Soil > Palsa > Peat permafrost | place: Sweden: Abisko...
CTATTCGCTCGCGGTACAGAATCTCGCCACCGCCCAAACGCTCACGTCCAGTCCCGTCAGCAGTGCGGCGAACCCGGTCGGCACCGGAACGCTGAACATCAGCTTGGGCGGAGCGTCCACCGCGATCACCATTGACTCCAGCAACGACACGCTGCAGGGAATCGCCAGCGCGATCAACTCGGCTCCCGGCAATCCCGGCGTGAGCGCGAGCATCATCACGGCCTCCGACGGTTCGCGATTGGTGCTGAGCGGCACAGCGACAGGTGCCGCGAACAGCATCACGGTCACGGAGACGGACGGTGGCAACGGCCTGTCCTCGCTGGTTTACGATCCGGCGAACACGGCCGTCACCCCGGGCCTGACGCAGACTCAGGCCGCCCAGGACGCGAATTTCACCATCAACGGGTTCGCTGCGACCAGTGCGAGCAACGTCGTCACCGGAACACTGTCCGGCGTGACGCTGGATCTTTTGCAGCCCTCCGCAGTCGCCACAGCGGCAACGTTGACGACGCCGGCCACGTACACGCCAACGACCCTGACCGTCAGTCCCGACACCAGCACGGCCACGACCGCCATCACCGCCTTCGTGACGGCGCTGAACAATACGCTGTCCAGTCTCCAGACCCTGACCGCCTACGATCCGACGACTCAAACGGCAGGCCCGTTGCAGGGCAATGCCACCGTCGAGGCTTTCCAGAATCAATTGTCGAACATCCTCGATACGGTGACGTCCTCGACCACCGGCATCAACTCGCTGGCCGACTTGGGCATTACGGCGGATGCCCAAACCGGTCAACTTGATTCCTCGGCGAGCACTTTGTCCAATGCATTGACTTCGAGCTTGAGCGGGGTGGAGGCCCTGTTGGCCGGACCCAACGGCATCGCCACCCAGATCAACAGTCTGGTCACCCAGTACACGCAAGCCGGCGGTATCATCTCTACTGTCACCAGCGGCCTGCAGACGGGCTTGAGCAACATAGCGACGCAGCAGGCAGCATTGAACGCCCAGCTCGCAGCCTACTCGGCGACGCTGACCACTCAATACAACGCGATGGACGCGGCCGTAGCCGCGCTCAAAGAGACCCAGACGTATCTCACTGCCGAATTCGATCCGAGCTCGAGCTCGAGCAGTTCCGCAAGCACGAGCAATTTGAGTGCGGGCAACACCAGTACCTAACACGAGCACCAAAAGAGTTACCGAGTCATGATGCAATCCCGATATGGTGCGGCCCGATACAACACAGTCCGCAGCCACGGACAGGTGGCGGATGCGAGCCCGGCGCGGCTGGTGCAGATCATGTTCGAGCACATACTGTCGAACCTCGTAACGGCTCAGGGTTGCATGGTACGAATCCGCGACAACATGCCGCTGAACGAAGTCGTCATCAAATGCAAAGCCATGTCAAAGGCGGCACGGCTGATCGGGCATCTGGATGCGACGCTCGATATGAAGCAGGGCGGCCAGATCTCCGAGAATCTGCACAACCTGTACCTATACATGCTCGGCAAATTGACGACAGCCAACGCCAACAACGACGCGATGCTCGTGAGCGAAGTGGCGAACCTCGTGCGTACCGTCAAGAGCGGCTGGGACAAAATCGCGACGGACGGCCGATGAACCGCCAGGAAGCCATGGCAGGTTTGCAGCGCGCCTTGGAGCTGTCGCAGCAAATGGCTGCGGTGGCCGATGGCGGCGACGTGAGCCTCGCCGTCCGGCTCGACGCTGAGCGCCTGCAGCTGCTAAAGTCGGCGCGCGCCGCACTGCATCCGATGGATGAGCAGAGCCGATCGATCTTGAGCGAAATCGCCGTGCTGAATGATCGGACGCTCGGGCTGCTGGAGCACCGGCGGCGTGCCACAGGGCGCGACATGGACATGGCGGCGGTGGGCAGGCGCGCGGTCGCTGCCTACGCAATGGTCAGGATGCGGTCCTGATTCGACAATCTTAAAATGCAAGGCGGTGGTGTGCCAGAGTCCTTTCTTGGCGATGGTCTAGCGTACGAAGAATCGCTGCCGCTCGCCTGGACGCCCGGTCCGCTTGCCGAAGGCTTGAGTCTGGCGCGCCTCAACGCCGATAACCAGCAACTGCTTGCCGCCGAAGCCTCGCTCGACGAGGTGCGGGTTCACGAGGCCCTCAAGGACGAGTCGCCCGCGTTGCTGCACGAACTGCAGCGTCTGGAATTCAAGATCAACATTCTGCTGCGGCTCACCGCGGAGATCTCGGTTCGCGGCAATGTGCTGCCGCCGCCCCAGCGGGTAAAGCTGACCTCGCATGCGCTGGAATGGTTCGGCGAAAGTACCCCGCCGCAGGCCGCGTCTGGACTGCTCGCCCTTTACATCAATCCCGCCTTGCCTCAATCGGTGAAGATTCCCTGCGTCGTCGAGGGCGTTCGCACCGTGGATGGCTCACCCCTCGCGCAGTTGCGTTTCGTCGGCTTGAGCGAAGCGGTCGTGCAGCTGCTCGACAAACTGATCTTCCGGCATCACCGCCGCTTGGTGGCGGGCGCACGGCACGCGCCTTAGGGCGCACCCCGTACCGTACCTGGAAAAGCGGCTGAATTGCGCTGCTCACCTACACCCAATGAGATAAAACCCTGAAAGTGGTTTTAGGGGTAACCCCTACAAACTTTGCGGGGTTTTGCCAACTGCTTTTCTCTTAAGTCGATAAGTTAGTATGAACTCAACCCGGACATTGATTGAGCTATGTCAAAGGGTTAGACAAGAAGCTTAAGACGTAACCGGAGATTTGTGCGCTCCGTCACACTTTCATCAGGGAAGGAGTCCCGAATAGTGTTAGATGCCAAAGTAATTGTGATCGAACCTACAGATTCGGAAGGTAGCGCCCTCACGGCGTTGCTGCGTTTTTTAGACCTCGAAGCGGTCCACGTTCACGATCTGGCCGAACTCAACTCCTCGTCGCACCGCAACTCGGCCGATTTGCTCGCAGTCATCGTCGGCAAGCAAATCGTGGAAACCCAAGGGGCACCCTTAGTGGCTGCGCTGCGCACCCTGCGCGCACCACTGCCGGTGATTTATTTGAGCAGCGATGGATTGCCGAAGATCGCGGAAAGCAGCGGCGATCTGGCTTGGCTGCATCTGGAAGTGCCGGTCAAGCAGCGGCGCCTGTCGGCCGTGCTGGACCAGGCGCACAACGTGCGTGACGGCCATCCAACGCAGCCTGGCAATCATCGCTTCAGGCCCAGCGGCGCTTCGCGCGCCATGCGTGCCGTACATAGGCTCATCGAGCAAGTGGCGCCATTCGATACCAACGTGCTCATCTTGGGAGAATCCGGTACCGGCAAGGAATTGGTGGCGCGGCATATTCACGAACTCTCCGGACGGGCCAGCCATCCCTTCGTACCGGTGAACTGCGGCGCGATTCCGGCCGATCTCCTGGAAAGCGAATTGTTCGGTCACGAGAAGGGTGCCTTCACCGGCGCATTGTCGACGCGTCTCGGCCGTTTCGAATTCGCCGAAGGCGGCACGCTGTTCCTGGACGAGATCGGCGACATGTCGCTCCAGATGCAGGTGAAGCTGCTGCGCGTGCTGCAGGAACGAACCTTCGAGCGCGTCGGCAGCAATAAGACCATGCATTGCAACGTGCGCATCATTGCCGCGACGCATCGCGATCTGGACGCCGCCATCAGTGCGGGACGCTTTCGCGAGGATCTGTTCTATCGCTTGAACGTATTTCCCGTGCAAATGCCGCCCTTGCGCGAGCGTCTCGAGGACCTGCCGATACTGATCGAGCATCTGTTGCAGCGTCAAGCACAGAGCGCCGCGCGCAACATCCGCCTGGGCAAGGACGCCATGAACTGCCTGGCATGCAACCCGTGGCCGGGCAACGTGCGGGAGTTGGCGAATCTGCTGGAGCGTCTGGCCATTTTGTTTCCCGCACAAACCATCAGCGCCGCTGATCTACCGGAACGTTATCGCGGCGGCGCGCCCGTGGCTCGCTCGATGCCGAGCCTCACGCGGGCGGCCGAAGCGGCGTCGTTCTTGACGAAATCGCCCGCCGTCATCGAAGCCGAGGCAGAGATCGAAGATTTGGAGCTCGGCGAGGAAGAGGTGTGCGAGTTGGTCGAGGCGGCGGAAGCGGGCGCCCAAGCGCCCGGCGCGCCGCAGTTGTATGAAATGTTCGACGTCCACCTGCCGCGTGGCGGCATCGATCTGAAGGACCACCTCTCGGCGATCGAAATCGGTCTGATCAGAAAGGCGCTGGTGGAGGCCGACGGCACGGTTGCCGAGGCGGCGCGCCTGTTGCGCATTCGCCGGACCACGTTGGTCGAGAAGCTGCGCAAGTATCGCTTGAGCGCCTGACAATAAATTGACGCCGCCTGCTCGAGGCCGCGCATTTTAATCGTAAGCGGTTGATAGGCAGGGTAAATACCGGCAAGGCACAGAAGTTGCTTTCTCTAGCGGCATGGCAGCCAACAATCCAGAGCTGATGGAAAACCGTCGCGCCGAACTTCAGGCGGCATTTCATGCATTCGGTTCCGTATCGGAGCAATTGTCCGGCGCGTTCGACTCGTTGCGAGCACAAGTGGCCCAGCTGCGCGCGGACCTAGGGGAGGCCCATGCCGGCAAGGAACATCTTGCCGCGCGCTTGTCGGCACTCCTCAAGGGACTGCCGGGCGGTGTGCTGGTGCTGGACTCCGCCGGGCTGATCCAAGAAAGCAACCCTGCCGCCGCGCACCTGCTTGGCGAGCCGCTACTCGGCTTGCGCTGGACTGCGGTTCTGGCACGCGCCGCGGTCAATCCTCGCGCCACCACCGAACAGGTGGAGTTGCGCAGCGGCAAGTTCGTGAACATTTCGCAAAATGACCTGGCCAGCGGCGGCGAAGTGGTGCTGCTGGCCGATGTAACCGAGTCGCATCTGATGCAGGTGCTGCTGGCGCGCCAGCAGCGGCTGCTAACCATGGGTGAACTGGCGGCGGGGCTGGCGCACCAAATCCGGACTCCGCTCGCCGCCGCGCTGCTATACGCATCGCAGATGACGCTCACCGGCCGCTCGCCGGCGGACATCGGGCACTGTGCGGCGAAGACCGTCGACAACCTTCGGCAGCTCGACAAGCTGGTCACCGACATGCTGGCGTTCGCGCATGGCGGAGCGGCGCGCGAATTGGTCAGCGTCAGCGCGCTGCTGGAGCAGGTGGCGCAGTGGTTGCGCCCGGCGTTGCGCGCGGGGGTGCGCTTGACCATAGGCACTCAAGCCCCGAACTTGATGGTGCGCGCCAATGCGCCCTCACTGGTATCTGCGGTGCTCAATCTGGCAACCAACGCATTGCAGGCCGCAACGGCGCCGCTCGATCTGGAACTGCTGGCGAGGCGCAGCGCCGCAGGGCGCGCCCAAATCGTCGTCAGCGACAACGGTCCAGGAGTGCCGCAAAAGATTCGCGAACGAATCTTCGAACCGTTCTTCACGACGCGGGCTCGCGGCAACGGCATTGGACTATCCATCGTCAAATCAGTGGTCGAAGCGCACGGCGGCGGCGTCCACTTGGCGGAATCGTGCGTCGGCGCAACTTTCGTGATCGAACTTCCGGCAGAGGGCATGGCATGAATAAAGCGAATGAATCGGTTCTGGTGGTCGAAGATGACGCAGCGCTGCGCGAGGCGTTGCTCGACACGTTGCGGGCCGCCGGATTGTCGGCGCTGGCGGCGGCGGATGCGCCCACCGCGCTGCAGCTGCTGCAAAGCGAAGAGATCGCCCTGGTGATCTCCGACGTGCAGATGCCTGGGCCGAACGGCTACGAGTTGCTAAGCGCGATCAGGCAGTCCAGGCCCGATCTGCCGGTGGTGCTGATGACGGCATTCGGCACGGTGTCCCAAGCGGTTGCGGCAATGCGCGAAGGTGCGACCGATTACATCGTCAAGCCTTTCGACGCGCAGGCCTTGATCGAACTGGCGCGGCGTCAGTTGGCGTCTCGCGTCGCACCCAACGAGTTGATCGCCGCCGATCCCGAGTCGCGGCGCCTGGTGAGTCTGGCGCGCAAAATCGCCGACAACGACGCCACCGTACTGATCACCGGAGAAAGCGGCACCGGCAAGGAAGTGTATGCGCGCTTCATCCGCGACAATTCGGCACGCGCCGCCGCGCCGTTCGTTGCGATCAACTGCGCCGCCATCCCGGAAAATATGCTGGAGGCAAGCTTGTTCGGATATGAGAAGGGGTCGTTCACGGGAGCACTGACGGCGCACGCCGGCAAGTTCGAGCAAGCTCAGGGCGGCACGTTGTTGCTCGATGAAATATCCGAAATGGAGCTAGGACTGCAGGCCAAGATCCTACGCGTGCTGCAGGAGCGCGAGGTGGAGAGGCTCGGCGGTAACCGCACGATATCCCTGGACGTGCGCGTCATCGCCACGTCGAACCGCGACCTTCCGGAGGAGGTGCGCGCAGCGCGTTTCCGTGCCGATCTTTATTATCGATTGAACGTGATGTCGCTCAGGCTGCCGGCGCTGCGCGAGCGGCGCGGCGACATCCTGCCGCTGGCGCATCGCGCCATGCAATCCTGCGCGCGGCCGGGAACGGCCGCACTCAGCCTCTCGGAAGCGGCCGAGCGCAAGCTTCTGCAGTACGACTGGCCGGGCAACGCACGCGAACTCACCAACATCGTGCAGCGGGCGGCCTGGCTGGCCAGCGGCGGCTGCATCGATGCGAATGATTTGGAAACCGGGGCGCTCGCCGCGGAGCCGGAGCCGGCCGCAGGCCTGCCGGCGCAGCACACGGCCTCGATGGCGATGCCGCCGCAGGCGGGATTGGATCAGGGTCTCAAGGATCGTGAGCGCGAGTTGATCCTGGCGACGTTGCGAGTGACCGGCGGCAGCCGCAAGCTCACCGCGGAGCGCCTAGGGATCAGTCCGCGCACCCTGCGTCACAAGCTGCAGCAGTTGAAAGCGGCAGGCGTGGCAGTGCCGCGCATCCACGATCAACAATACCTGACGGCCTAACTCATGAGCAGCATACAGATTCAACAAGTGCTGGCGGAGATGCGCGCGCTGCAGGCCCGCGCCTCAGGTGTGTCCGATGCGCTCGGCTCCCAAGCGCCCGCCCCGGGCGGGCAACCGACGGATTTCGCGAGCCTCTTGAAAGGCACGGTGGACCACATCGCCACCATGCAAAATCAAGCGACTTCGCTGGCGCAGGCCTACGAAGCGGGCGACAAGAGCGTGGATCTCACCCAAGTGATGCTGGAAGTTCAGAAAGCAGGACTCGCGTTTCGCGCCATGACCGAGGTGCGCAACAAGCTGGTCGATGCTTATACGCAAGTGATGCAAATGTCGGTCTAAGACGACCGCGAGGATTGAAGCATGGCTGACATCGTACCTGCGCCGGCGCGCAGCTTGACGGACATACCGGGAGTCAAACAAGTAGGCTTGCTCGCGGGCGTGGCGGCGGCGGTGGCTGCCGCCATCTGGCTGGTCCTCTGGTCGCAGGGCCAGAACTACACGGTGCTCTACGGCCAGCTCTCCGACCGCGAAAGCGGTCAAGTCATGGACGCCCTCACCGCGGCCGGCATCGAATTCAAACTGAACCCCTCAGGGGCTGTGTCGGTGCCGGATTCCAAGGTACAGGAAGCCCGCATACGGCTCGCGAGCCAGGGGCTGCCGCAGAGCGATTCCATGGGAATCGAATTGATTCAAAAGGAGTCGGCGCTCGGCAGCAGCACGCTGATGGAGAGCGCCCGCTATCAGTCCGTGCTGGAAACAGAACTGGCGCGCACCATCGTCAAGGTGCAGGGTGTGCAGAGCGCCCGCGTGCATCTCGCGTTGCCTAAGCCCTCGGTTTTCCTGAGCGATTCGCGCAAGGCCACCGCCTCGATCATGCTGCAGTTGTATCCCGGGCGCCGCTTGGAACCCGGACAGGTGGCGGCCATCGTGCATTTGGTGGCATCGAGCGTGCCGGAACTCGCGGCGGGCGACGTGACGCTGGTGGATCAGGCGGGCTCGCTGTTGAATGCACCGGACGAGAGCGCGGAGGCTGCCGCGAGTACCCGGCAATTCGAATATACGCGCAAGTTGGAGGAGAGCTATCAGCGCCGCATCATCGAATTGCTGGAACCGATGGTCGGTCCGGGGAGGGTACGCGCAACCGTGACCGCCGATCTTGATTTCACGGTGACCGAGTCGACGCACGAGAATTACGATCCGCAGAAAACGGCGGTGCGCAGCGAACAGACCAGCAACGAGAGCCGCAAGGCCGGCGACGGCGCCGAGGGCATACCCGGCGCGCTGAGCAACCAACCACCCGGCACCTCCGGTGCACCGGTCATTCCCGGCGCCGCGACCCCGGGAAATCCCGCGCCGGCCGGACAGACCACGGCTTCCTCCAGCGGTCCCAGTTCGACCGCGCAACGCAGCACCCGCAACTTCGAAGTCGATCGCACGCTGTCTTACATCAAGCAGCCGGTGGGTGCGCTGAAGCGTCTGAGCGTGGGCGTCGTGCTCGATGACTGGCAGAAGGTGGATGCTGCCGGCAAGGTCAGCACCAGCCCCATGACCGACAACGACATCAAGCGTTTCACACAATTGGTGAAGGAGTCCATCGGTCTCAAGGACGATCGCGGCGATCAGCTCAACGTGCTGAACCAAGCCTTCAAGAACGACGGACCGATTCCCGCCGTCGAGGGTCCGCCGCTATGGCAAAACCCCATGGTCACTTCGCTGGCCAAGCAAATCGTCGGCGCCGGCCTGGTGTTGGTGGTTGCGTTGCTGGTGCTGCGCCCGCTGATGAAATCCTTGACCAAGACGGTGCCGCGCGCGAAGGGCGCAGCCGAGGCCGACATCGCCGGCGACAAGATCAGCCTATCGGGTCAGAACGCGAATGCCATAAAACTTTCGCCCAGCTTCGAGCAGCAAATCGCGGCGGCGCGAACCTTGGTGGGCCAGGATCCTCGACGCGCGGCGCAGGTCGTAAAGGACTGGGTCGCCGCGGATGGCTAACAACCCTGACGAAATTCCGGGGACTCAGCGTGCCGCCATCTTGCTCATGAGCTTGGGCGAGCAGGACGCGGCCAATTTGCTGAAGCAGTTGGACGCCAAGGAAGTGCAGAAGCTGGGCATCGCCATGGCGGAGCTCAAGGAGATCTCGCGCGAGCAAGTTAACTCCGTGCTGGCGAAGTTCATCGGCACGGCCGACGGCAGGGCAAATCTTGCCGGCGGCTCAACGGACTACGTGCGCCGCGTCCTGACACAGGCTGTCGGCAAACAAAAGACCGATATGCTGCTCGACCGGGTTTCCACGGGCCAGACCGGTCAAGGGATCGAGGCGCTGAAGTGGATGGAGGCCAAGGCGGTGGCGCAAATCATCAGCGGCGAGCATCCGCAGATCGCGGCGATCGTGCTCGCGCACCTGGAGCCCGAACAGTCGGCCGCCATCATGCCGCTGCTCAACGAAGAGCTGCGCACCGAAGTGTTGATGCGCATCGCATCGCTCAACGAGGTGCCGCAGACCGCGCTGACCGAGCTCGACCAGCTGGTGGAAAAGCAGGCCAATGTCGCGCCGCCGGTGCCGCTGCGCCGCGTCGGCGGTGCGCGCACCGTGGCGAACATCCTGAATTCCATGGAGCGCGACAAAAGCGGCGCGGAACTCGGCAAGATCGAGAAAGCCGACGGCGAGATGCATCAGAAGATCAAGGATTTGCTGTTCATCTTCGACAATCTGTTGGACGTGGACGACCGCGGCATCCAGGCATTGCTGCGCGAAGTGGGTTCGGACACGCTGGCCGTGGCATTGCGCGGAGCTGAACCTGAGGTGCAGGAGAAGATTCTGAAGAACATGTCGAAGCGCGCCGCCGAGATTCTCAAGGACGACATGGAGGCTCGCGGTCCGGTCAAGCTCGCGGACGTCGAGGCGGCACAGAAGGAAATCATCGTCATCGCGCAGCGCTTGGCTGAGGAAGGCACGATCAGCCTCGGCGGCAAAGGCGAGGGCGAGTTTGTCTGACAGCGGCGGCAAGACCGCACCCAAGGTATCGCTGTGGACTGCGCCGGCGATGGATGGCGCCGCGAATGGCAGCAAACTGGCGACCGTCGGCGGATTGGTCGATCTGCAGGCGGAAGCGCATAAGGAAGCCTTCCAGCAAGGGCTGGAGGAAGGCCGCCAAGCGGGTCGAGCCGAAGTGCGCGCGCAGGTGGAGCGTCTATCCGGCATGTTTTACGATCTCGCCAAGCCGTTCGAGGTTTTGGACGCCGAGGTGGAACGGGAGTTGCTGACCTTGGCCATGGCGCTGGCGCGCCAGATCGTGCGCCGCGAATTGAAGACTGATCCGACGCAGATCATCGGCATCATCCGCGAAGCGATCGCGGCGCTGCCCGTGGCGGCCCGCGAGGTGCGCGTCCATCTGCATCCGGAGGATGCCGCCGTGGTGCGCGACAATCTCGCGCCCACCGAAAGCGAGCGAGCCTGGACCATGATCGAAGATCCCGTGATGGCGCGCGGCGGGTGTCAGATCACCACGGCCACCTCGCGCATCGATGCGCGGCTGGAAACCCGCTTGGGCAGCATATTGAGCGAACTTCTGGGCACCGAGGAGCGCCAGGCGGAGTCCGGGCGAGGCAACCCTTGAGCGTTGCAGCGGTGCGGCCCAGGCCCAAGAAATGGGTCGACGCGCTGGCCCAAGCGCGCGAGCGCGCCGCGCACGCAGCGGAATTCATCGTCGAAGGCACGCTCAATCGCATGGTCGGCATGACCCTCGAAGCCATTGGCTGCGAGGCAGCCGTCGGCGGGCGGTGTCTCGTCGATACGGCCGAGGGCAAGCAGATCGAAGCCGAGGTCGTGGGCTTTGCGGGCGACAAATTGTTTCTCATGCCGACCGGCGATATTCGCGGCATCATGCCGGGAGCGCGCGTCATACCCATTCGGGGCGAATCCCCCGTGTTGGTGGGCGACGGTCTGTTGGGGCGGGTTCTGGACGGCGCCGGCCGGCCGCTCGACGGCATGGGCGAGCTGCGCTGCACGGATCGGGTGGCATTGACCGGCGAGCCTTTGAATCCCTTGATGCGCCGTGCAATCCGCGACCCCTTGGACGTTGGAGTGCGCTCCATCAATGCGCTGTTGACGGTAGGCGGCGGGCAGCGCATCGGACTCTTCGCGGGGTCCGGTGTCGGCAAATCGGTATTGCTGGGCATGATGACCCGCTACACCAAGGCCGATGTGACGGTGGTGGGATTGATCGGCGAACGCGGCCGCGAGGTGCAGGACTTCGTCAGCAACACGCTGGGGCCCGACGGCATGCGACGTGCCGTGGTGGTGGCGACGCCGGCGGACAATCCGCCGTTGATGCGCCTGCACGGCGCATGGCTGGCCACCGCCATCGCCGAATATTTTCGCGACCGCGGCCTCAAGGTGCTGCTGCTGCTCGACTCCTTGACGCGCTTCGCGCAAGCGCAGCGTGAAATAGCCCTCGCCATCGGCGAACCGCCGGCGACCAAGGGTTATCCGCCATCGGTATTTGCGCGGCTGCCGCAGCTGGTCGAGCGTGCCGGGAACAGCGACCGAGGCGTCGGATCCATAACGGCCTTCTACACGGTGCTGGTCGAGGGCGACGATCACAACGACCCCATCGCGGACGCTGCACGCGCCATATTGGACGGCCACATCGTGCTGTCGCGGCGCTTGGCCGAGGCCGGCCTATATCCGGCCATCGACGTCGAAGCTTCGATCAGCCGGGCGATGCATCAAATCGCGACGCGCGATCAACTGGATCTGGCAAACCGCTTCAAGCAGGTCTATTCCACCTACCAGCAGAACCGCGATCTCATTACCGTGGGCGCTTACAAGCGCGGTGCGGATCCGCGCGTGGATCTGGCCGTGGAACAATGGCCAAAAATCCTCGAATTCCTGCGCCAAGACATGTACGACCCGGTGGGATTCGCGCGCAGCCTCTCTGATCTGAAGCAACTCGTGACGCAGTTCTCAGCGCCGCCGCCGGCAACCGGCCGATAGTTCGCTGCCCATGATGAAATCCAAACGGTTCGAACCGATACGCGAGATCGCCGCAAACTCCGCCAAGGATTTGAGCCGTGCCATGGCCGAGGCGGGGCGCAAGGTCACGGACCTCGAGCGCCAGCTGCAGCAGCTGCAAACGTACAGGGATGAATACGTCCGCAATTCCATGCAGTCCGGCGGCGCGATCGACGCGGTGAAACTGCAGAATTATCGCTCGTTCCTCGAGCGTCTGGGCGAGGCTATGCGCCAGCACGAGAAGTCGTTGGCGGCGGCCCGCGCCGAATTCGAGAAACGCCGCCTGCTGTGGAGCGAAAAGCGCATCGAGGCGGAGTCCCTTGGCCGGGCCGTGGATCGATTCAAAAAGGAAGAGCGGCGCGCCGCGGACGCCCGCGAGCAACGCGACGGCGACGAAACCGCCATGCGCGTGGCATTGATGCTGCGCGGAGATTCGAGCGAGTAGTACTATGCTTCCCCATGGAGGAGGCATCCCCTGAATTCGTATGGGTTCCGTATACGGAGCTGAGCCCGGAACTATTGTGCGCCGTGGTCGAGTCCTTCGTGCTGCGCGAGGGCACGGACTACGGCGAGAAGGAATTGCCGCTCGATGAGAAAGTTGCGCGCATGATGGCGCAATTGAAGAGGGGCGAGGCCAGCATCGTGTTCGATCCGGATTCGGACAGCGTGACGATTCTGCCCGGGCGGGCGCCGGCAGGGGGGAAGCGTTAGCCCGTCGAGGAGGAGCAAATGGTCAATAAAGAGGTGACCGAGGCCGGCGCGGAAGGCACGCTCGACTTTACCGGGAAGCTGGTGGTCCTGCTGAGCGGATTGCTTTCGGCGCTATGCCTCACGGCAATCAACTCGGTCCTGCCGAGCATCGCCCGGGAGTTGGTTCGTGGGCCAAATGACGTCATGCTTGTCAAGCAGCTGATCGGGGCGGTTGCTCTGGCGATGGCGGCCGGCGCGCCGCTGGGAGGATATCTCGGCGACAAGCTTGGAATACGACCCACGCTGTTTGGCGCTTCGATACTTTATACGGTGGCCGGAACGGCGGGCCTCTACCTCAACGACTTGTCCGTGTTGTTGGTTTCGCGCCTGTTGCTGGGCTTGGCGGCGGCCAGCATCCAGGTCCTGGGCCTGACGATGGTCAACACCACACTCAGAGGCAATGCGCGCGCGAAGTGGATGGGGCTGCATGTGGCGGTCGCCATATTGGGCTCGCTGTTCATTTTCCCGCTCGCCGGCCAGCTGGGCGAAATCAGTTGGCGATTGCCCTTTGCCCTCTATGCAGGAGGCGCGATTCTGGTACTGGGGCTCTTGTTCAACCGAGGCAGCGGCCTGGCGAAGTCCGAGCCCGGCGTCGCTAAAACCGCCGCGGCCATAGGGGGGCCGGGAATGATTTCCTGGTTCCCCTGGCACTATGTGCCGCTGTCGCTCCTCATCGGTACCATGACTTTCCTGCCGACCGTATCGATCCCGTTTCAGCTCAAGGAACAGGCCGGGGCCACGCCTTCCATGATTGCCTATGTGCTGACCGGAACTGCCGCGATCGGCGCCATTACGGCCTTCCTTTATGGTCCGGCCCGCCGCCGCCTGTCGGTGCATGCGGCCTTCCTCATGAGCTTCGGCCTGGTGGGAACGGGTGCTCTGATCGCCGCCAATTCGTCGAGCTTCGCGGTGGTGCTCGGCGGCCTGTTCCTCCACAGCATGGGCGCTGCCTGGTTTGCCCCCAACATCATGACGGCGCTGGGTTCGAAGGTGACGAAGGAGCGGCAGGGCAGGGCGGCCGGCATCGTCAAGGCAGCTTCATTTCTGGCCGCACCCATTGCCGTCACCCTGGTCCAACCCTTCGTCAAGCAATATGGCGAGGTGATCGCGATGCAGGCAGTGGCCGTGATCGGGCTGACCATGTTCGTCGTCATGGCGGTGCGCATGGCAACGGCCACCAACCCTCCGCCGGCGCCGGCAAGGTAGGCCACTAGCCGGCACCATCTCAGATGCTCAGCGCGATATACTGACCCCGAGCACCCAGCTTCGAGCATATGTCATTCACACGCAAGGGCGTTTGAAGGAGAAGAGGAATGGCCCGAGGACACAAGGACATTTTCGCGAAGGACATCGTTTGGGCGAAGGGCACTTCGCCCGGCATCCAATACACCCGTTTCCTACTCGACGAGGAGAACCCCGCAACCTCGCCGATGGTGATCATGTCGAAGTTCGAGCCCGGCGAGGTGGTCGAGCCGCACACCCATGCCTGCAACTACTTCGAATACATCGTCGAAGGTTCGCAGATGGTCGGCAAGGTCAACTTCGTGGCCGGCGACGTGCGTTGGGCTGCCGGCGGCACCGGTTATGGCCCCATCAAGGTCGGCCCCGAGGGGTGCACCGTGCTGATCGTCTTCCAGGAAGCCGCGAAGGCGATGACCATTCCGCTCGGCAAGGCGAAGGTCACTCAACTCGCCTAGCTGGGCAACAGACAGACGATCAGCACGACGGCCACCAACACGTCCGAGACCATGGCGACGTTCTCGTTGATGCCGCGTGCCTTGCGCAAGAAATGGTTGATGCCGGCCAAGCCGTAGAACACCGAGCCCGCGATCGCGGCCGGCAGCACCCATCCTGGATACATGAGACTGCCCGCGCCAATGCAGCCGATCGACAGATTGCCGAATCCGAGTTCCCGGATCACTCGATGGCATTCCTCGCGTTTGATGCCGAGAATCACTTCGGCGGTGTAACGAGGCTGGATGATTTGACGAAATCCCGCGAGCAGCAAGCGCACGCCGACGGCCCAGAACACGAACCACTGAAGAAGTATGCTGAAGGAAAATACCCCGTGATTCGACCGGAAGACTTCGAAAATCGTGCAGCCGATGGGCACCACCAGCATCAGCGCGACGACCATGGACGCATACATCCGGCTACTCCTCTGAAACAATTGCTCGTCAGTTGGATCGCTCTGGCAGCACTGGCAGGCACGGTGTGCGCCGGCGCGGCTGATCACGATCTCTGGATAGAGAACGTCACGGTGGTCTCGCCCGAACGCGACCAGCCGCTGCCGAGAGCGACGGTACGCATTCAGAATGAACGCATCGTACAGATCGTGCAATCCCCGGCCGGCAAGCGGCCGTCGGGAACGCAGGTCATCGATGCGCATGGCTTGTTTCTCACGCCGGGCTTGATCGACGGCCACGTGCATCTGGGGCAAATTCCCGGCATGTTGCCCGATCAGGAGCGGGCGCATCCGGATATCGCGACGGCGGCGCGCGCGCAGTTTCCGAAGAGCTATCTCTACTTCGGTTTCACCACCTTGGTGGATCTCGCCTCGAGCCGCGCAGCGCTCGCGTCTTGGAAGGCCCAGCCGCTGCATCCGGATACCTATTTTTGCGGCGGTGTGCCGGTCATGGACGGCTACCCGAGCAATTTCTTTCCCCAGGCGGTTCGCTATCAGATACTGCCCTTCTTCCTGGTCGAGTCCGGCGCGGCCGGCTTACCGCAAGGCATCGACGCCGCTGAACATACTCCGCAGGCCGTGGTCGCGAGCATGCATGCGCAAGGCGCCATTTGCGTGAAAGCCTTTTACGAACATGGCTTCGGCGCGAATCACGATCTACCGGTCCCCAGCCTTGCAAGCATCAAAGCGCTGGTCGAAGCGGGGCATGCAGCGGGCCTGCCGGTGTTGCTGCACGCCAACTCCGCCGAAGCGCAGGAATTCGGACTGCAAGCGGGTGTGGATATTTTTGCGCACGGCCTGTGGAATTGGCGCGAGGGTTACAGTGCCGCCGCGCTTACACCCGACGTCGCGCGCATTTTGCAAGGCGTGGTCGATGGCCGACGCGGCTACGAGCCCACCATTCAGGTGCTGTACGGCGAGCAGGGATTGATGGACGAGAAGATCCTCAGCGATCCGCGCATGGTCAAGGCGCTGCCGGCCAGCTTGATCGAATGGTACCGATCTGCACAGGGACAGTGGTATCACGATGCTTTCGCAAAGCGCGAGGGGATCGCGCCGAGCGAGCGGCCGGAAGATGTGGACGCGGGCGCCATCGTGCACGTGAACCAGGTCGTATCGTTCCTGGCGCAGCACGATGCGCGCCTGCTGTTTGGATCCGATACACCGAGCGATGAAACCTTCGCCAACCCCCCGGGCTTGAACGGCTGGCTGGAAATCCAGCGCCTCGCGGCAGCAGGTGTCTCGGCGGCCCAGCTCTTCAGGGCGATCACGATCGCCGATGCGGAAGCATTCGGTTTGAGCCGGGACATCGGCACCGTTCAGGTGGGCAAACGCGCCAATCTCTTGTTGTTGAACGCCGACCCGACTCAGACGATCCATGCGTACGATAAAATCGAGAAGGTCATTCTTGCCGGTCGGCTCCTCGATCCGGCCACCTTGGCGGCCGATCGGCCGGCTGCCACGCCGCGCCCGGCGGCGCGGTGATCTGCTTACGGCAAACCGGCCTCGCTGCACCGATGCAGCGCCGCTTCGAGGGGAATCCTTGCAACGCTGCCGGCATGGTAGTCCGTCAGCCATATCGACCCGAAGCCAAGGCCAAGCGAATCGCCCCCGGGTCCGGCCCACTGGCACTTCAGCCTGCCCGACTTGGCGTCGATGACCGAAAGCGGCATCTTCCACATGGTGCTCCAGACCAAACCGGCGTCGAACTTGATGTCGCCGCCGTGGCCGGGCGTATGCAACGCGATGCTGCTGGTGTGCAGGGTGCGAACGTCGACGCGCGTCACCGCGCCGTCGCCTTGATCCAGAGTCCACACGGCCCCGTCGCCGGCGGTGAGAAATCGCGGGTTGGGCCCGGTAGCCACGGTCGCGGTCACCTTCAATGACTTTGTATCGACGGCGGTGAGCTGTGCACCATCGGCCTGAGAGATCCACACGGTGCCTGCGCTGTAGTGCGGATTGTAAGAACCCGCAGCGATCCGCACGGTTGCCTGAACCTTCCCGGTCGTGGGATCGAGGCGCACCAGGCTTCCGTCCTTGTCGGTGACCAGCCATACGCCGTGATCGTCGACCGTAATGCCGGCTTCGGCCGCGGCCGCTCCGATATTGAAGACCTCGAGCCGGTTGTTGGCGAGGTCGATCTTGGCCAGCGACGGAGTGGGCGTACACATGGGAACCCAGAGGCTGCCGAAGCCGACGGCGAGGCCGGCGCAGGGTGCGCCCGCAAGCGTGACGGCTGCGATCACTCGATTGGTCTTTGGGTCGATCCGGTGCACCGCGAACGGCCCCGTGCTGCCCACCCAGACCGCATCCGATGTCACGGCCACCCAATCGGCCGTCTTGCCGAGAGCAAGCGTCGCCGCCGGGACCAGTTCGCTGATGGATCGTGGCGCCATGTCGGCGGACTCCGTCGGCGCAATTGCGCTCACCATGAGATAAAGGAATGCAACAAAGAATGCAACGAAGCGGCTCACGCCGCCGACTTTCAGCGGCCTCATGGCGGCAGTATGACTGATTGCCCGCCGCATGCTGAAGCGCCGCGTGGCCGTTGTCCTTTTTTCGCCGACGCGAGATCATCGCGCTCATGAAAAATCCAGCGAGAAAGATCAGCAAGCTGCCCCTGACGGCGATCCTACTCGGCGCGGCCGCGGCCCATGCCGCCGATCCCGGCGCACCGGTAACGGAGCAAGTGCCGGTTACGGACACTTACCATCATGTGCAGGTCATGGACCCCTATCGCTGGCTGGAAAACGGCGACGATGCGAAGGTGCAGGCTTGGAGCGAAGCTCAAGATGCGCGCGCGCGAAAATATTTGGACGGGCTGGCGCAGCGCGCGCCGGTTTACGATCGCCTTTTTGCCCTCATCTCGGCCGCGTCCAACTCGTATCGCGACCTGCACGCAGTCGGCGATGTCGTGTTCGCCACTTACACTCAGCCGCCCAAGCAGCAGTCGATGATCGCGGTGCTGCCGGCCGACCTTGTCCCGGAGCATGCGCGCGTGGTCGTCGACCCGAACGCCATGAATCCCAAGGGCACGACGGCGATCGACTGGTGGTCGGCATCGCCGGACGGCAAGTGGCTGGCGGTATCGATGTCGGAGAACGGCAGTGAGGTCGGTTCGCTGCATTTGTTCGAGGTCGCCTCGGGTCATGAGGTTGGAGCGGTTATTCCGCACGTTCAGTATCCCACCGGCGGGGGTAGTGTCGCGTGGCGGGCGGACTGCAAGGGGTTCTGGTATACGCGCTATCCCGGCGCGGAGCGGCCGGCCGACGAGCAGCGGTTCTTTCAGCAGATCTATTTCCACAAGATCGGCGACGAGCCTGCCGGGGATACCTACGTGCTCGGCAAGGAATTTCCGCGCGTCGCCGAAGTGGCCCTGAGTACGCGATTCAATCCGAATATCGTGCTGGCCTCGGTCGCGAACGGCGATGGGGGCGAATTCGCGCACTTCCTGATCGATGCACGCGGGGCGCGGCAGATCACCCGATTCGAGGACAAGATCGTCGCGGTGAGCGTCGGTGCGGATGGGACGGTGTACTTGGATTCGCGGCTGGGCGCGCCGCACGGGAAATTGCTCAAACTCGAGCCGGGAGCCGCGGAGCTCGGCAGCGCGAAGGTCCTCGTGCCGGAATCCGCTGCAGTGATGCAGGGCGGCGGCGAATTCGGCGGCGAGCCCATCGTGCCCACTGCACGCGCGATTTACCTGCGCGAGCTGGTCGGCGGACCTTCCCGGGTGGCGATATTCGATCACGCCGGAAAATCCACCGGGGTGCTGCCGCTGCCCGATCCGGCGACCGTCAGTGAGGTCGAGCCGCTGCGCGACGGTACGATTTTATATTCCGTGGCCACCTATCTCGAGCCGCCTTACTATGCGCGTTACTCGGAAGGATCCGCATCCTCCGCGCAGACGCCGCTCGCCGAGACCAGTCCGATTTCGTTCGCGGATACCGAAGTGGTGCGGGAGTTCGCAAAGTCGAAAGACGGTACGCTGGTTCCGCTCAACATCGTAAGGCGCAAGGGAACCGTGCTGAATGGACGGAATCCGCTGCTTTTGTACGGTTACGGAGGCTACGGCGTCAGCGAGACACCGCGCTTCCTCGGAGCAATGCTGCGCCTGTGGCTGGACGCCGGTGGCGTCTACGTCGATGCCAGTCTGCGCGGCGGCGGCGAGTTCGGCGAAAGCTGGCACGCGCAAGGCGCGCTGACCCACAAGCAGAACGTGTTCGATGATTTCATCGCCGCCGCCGAGCACGTGATTGCGGAGAATTACACGACGCCCGATCGCTTGGCGATCATGGGCGGCAGCAACGGCGGACTGCTGATGGGCGCCGTCATGACGCAGCGCCCCGAATTGTTCCGCGCGGTCGTATCGAGGGTGGGCATATACGACATGTTGCGCGTGGAGTTGGATCCCAACGGTTCGTTCAACGTCACCGAGTTCGGCACGGTGAAGGACCCCGCTCAATTCAATGCCCTTTACGCCTACTCCCCGTACCATCATGTCAAGGACGGAACCCATTACCCCGCGGTCTTCATGGCGACCGGAGCCACGGACGGCCGCGTCAATCCGGCGCACTCGCGCAAAATGATCGCACGGCTCCAGGCGGCCACGAATTCCGGCAAGCCGGTGTACTTAAGCATCAATGCGCATGCCGGCCACGGGATCGGCAGCGCCTTGTCGATCCGTGTGAATCAACAAGCCGACATCCTGAGCTTCCTGTTCGACCAGTTGAACATGAAATTGCCGCAGCCGTAAGCGCCGGCTCGGCACCTTCCCATGACATTCAAAACCTGGTTGTTGTTCTTGACGATGGAAAGCGCGCTGTCGCTGTCTCCGGGACCTGCGGTGTTCTACGTCGTGTCGCAGAGCGCGCGCGGCGGCGCGCGGCGCACGTTCGCGGCCACCGCCGGCATCTTGAGCGCCAACGGTATTTATTTCGCGCTTTCAGCAACCAGCCTCGGCGCCATCATTGCGGCAAGCGCGCGCTTCTTCATCCTCGCCAAATGGGTGGGCGCTGCCTACCTGATCTATCTTGGGATTCGGGCGCTGCGCTCCGCCGGCATGTCGCAAGCGGTGACGTTGCGGGCCGGCGCGGGGGCGCCCGGCAAGGCGGCCGATGCCACGGCGCACGGCGCCGCGGGTCAAAATTTGCGCCGCACATACCTCGGCGGCTTGACGCTGCAGTTGGCGAATCCCAAAGCGCTGCTGTTCTTCCTGGCGCTGCTGCCGCAGTTCATCGATTTGAATTCGCGGGTGGTGCCGCAGATGCTGATCCTGAGCGCCACTTCGATGATCCCGGAGTTTTGCATTTTGATGGGCTACGGCTGGCTGGCGAGCCGGGCAGTGCGTGCATCGGCGCGATTCGGCGTGACCAGGCGCATGAATCGATGGCTCGCTTGGATCGAGGGAGCGGGATTGCTGGGCTGCGCGGCGCTGGTATTGAAGTTCGACCGCGGCGATTAGCTGCCTGCGACGAAGGGGACCATATTGAAAATCAGAAAGATCTCGACTCGTTTGGCGGCCGTCGGCTGCATGTGCGCGTTGACGGGCGCCGCGGCCATCGCGAATCCCACGCCCGGCATGGCGACGCCCGCCAATTTCGACATCATCATCACTCACGGGCACATCATCGACGGCACCGGCTCGCCCTGGTACGAGGGCGACATCGGCATCAAGGAGGGACGTATCGCGGCCATCGGCAATTTGTCGGGCGCGCCGCGCAAGCAAACCGTGGATGCCCACGGCATGGTGGTGGCGCCGGGATTCATCGATATGCTTGGCCAGTCCGAGTACGCCATATTGGTCGATCCGCGCCTGCCATCGAAGATTTTCCAGGGCATCACCACGGAGATCACCGGCGAAGGCGACTCGGTGGCGCCGGTGAACGAGGGTATTCTCAAAGAGAACGAGGCGAACTACGCGCACTTCGGCATCACCCATGATTGGCACGACTACCAAACCTATTTCGCGCGCCTCAAAAAGCAGGGGATCGGCATCAACGTAGGCGACTACGTGGGGGCGGCGACGGTTCGAGAAATGGTGATCGGCTACGGTGATCGCGCGCCTTCCCCGGACGAACTCAAGAGCATGCAGGCATTGGTGGCGACAGCCATGCAGCAAGGCGCACTGGGCTTGTCGACGGCGTTGCAATACCCGCCCGCGCCCTACGCGCATACGGAGGAATTGATCGCACTGGCGCAATCGGCGGCACAGTACGGGGGGATATACGCCACTCACATGCGCAGCGAGGGGGATGGGGAGACCGCCGCGCTCGAGGAGACGTTCCGCATCGGCAAGGAAGCGCATATTCCCGTCGAAATATTTCATCTCAAGGCATCGGGCAAGGCCAATTGGGGCAGCGCACCGCGCGTGATCAACGCCATCGAGGCGGCGCGCGCGCAGGGCATCGATGTGGCGGCCGACACTTATGCATACACCGCCTGGCAAAACAGCTTCTCTGCGTTCATTCCACCTTGGGCGCATGACGGCGGCACCTCGGCACTGATCGTGCGGCTCAAGGATCCGGCAACGCGCGCCCGCATCCGCGAGGCCATGACCACCCCTTCGAAGGACTGGGACAACGAGTGGCTGGCCATCAACGGTCCCCAGGACATTCTCATCACCGCCGTCATCAACAAGGAACTGACGAAGTATCAGGGCAAGAGGGTGAGCGAGATCGCGGCCGAGTGGCACGAGGACCCCATCGATACCATCTGCGATTTTCTCATCAGGGATCAGGCCGGCAGCAGCGTCGCTGTATTCGGCATGGACGAACCGGACGTGCGTTTGATTCTGCAGCAGCCCTGGGTGTCCATCGACAACGATGCCGCGGGGGCATCGACCGAGGGGCTCTTGTCCCGCGAGCATCCGCATCCGAGGGCCTATGGTACGTTCCCGCGCATCCTGCACAAGTATGTGCATGAGGAACACGCGCTGACGTTGAGCGACGCGATTCGAAAATTCAGTTCGCTGCCTGCGCAGCGCGAGCATCTTGCCGACCGGGGTGTGTTGAAGCTCGGCATGTGGGCGGACGTGGTGGTGTTCGATCCGAATTCGATCCGGGACGAGGCTACCTACGAGGATCCCAACCGCTTGTCGGCGGGCATGCAGTACGTGCTCGTCAACGGCGTGCCGGTCATCAGTCAGGGCAAGATGACCGGCGCGCTGCCCGGCCAAATCCTGCGCGGTCCGGGGTACACCGGGCACTAGCACCCATGGCCGGCTGGCATGCGCCTTGCAAAATGCCACCCTATGAACACCATTCAGCCCCATATTTCGACGCCGCCCCCGGTGGAGGTCGGCCAAGCTGCTTCCGATAGCGACGAATCCGCCGCGACGTCCCGCCCGAATCAGGGTTTTGCAGCGGCAATGGAGACCGCTGCCGCGAAACCGGCGCGCAAGGTCTCATCGGGCAAGCCCGCCGAGGGCAGCGGCGGCGGCGGCAAATTGCCGGACGCTGGCAAACCGGTGCCGCCTGCTCCAGTTCCGTTGCCGCCGCAGGCCGCGCCCGCCGCGGCGCCAACCGGATCGCCCGCTGCTGCCACTGCCACTGGAACTGCAACCGCGATCGCAACTGGCGCTGCAACCGCAGCCACAATGACCGGAGCCACAAAGACCGCAGCCGCTGCCTCAAACGGTGCGTCCCCAGAGGGTGCTGCGTCAGCCGCCCCTGCCGCCGGGACAGTCCCAGGCTCCGCGACTCAGGCGGGGGTCGACGCAGCCGCGGATCCTGCGGAGGCAGATGCGGGCGCAGATGCGGACGCAGCCGATGCACCAGCCGGCGCGGCTGCCACCGGAAGCCAAGCGCAAGCCACTCCCGAAAGCGGAGCCGCCGCAAGCGCGGCCTTGACGACGACCGGTGCGAACCTCGGGGCTATCCGCGGGGCCGCCACGGCAAAAACGGCTGCGAGCGCGGCTTACCAGACCAGGCCCGCCACCGCGGCGCGCGCGGCGGCGAGTGACAACGCAGTGAATGGCAGCGGCGCGAACGCTGCAGCCAACACCGCTGCGGCAGGGTCCGAGACTGCCAGTGCTGCCGCTGCCGCCGGCACCGCGGGCTCCGACACCGCGGGCGCCGGGGACAATGCCGCGGTAGCCGCAGCGACTTCCGGTGTCGCGCAAAATTCAGCGAGCTTCGATGCCCTGGCAACTCCCGACACAGGGACACCGGCGCAGGGAATTGGGCCTGACGCGGCCAGCGCGCTGGGCGCTGTCGCTGGAGCATCCGCGATGGCGGCTGCCGCGGCGAGCGCTGCGCGTGTGATTACGGCGCTCGCGGCCACGACGGCGGCCGACGACAAACACGCGCGCAGCGACTCGGATCTGGCAGCCACTGCCGCTTCGACGGGCGCCGATGGCAGCGCCGCGGCGGCGCAAGCCGCATCGGGCGCTGCGCCTGCCTCGAGTTCCGATGCGGCGGCCGCGACCACCCTGAAAGTCGGCGCCAACGTCGACAGCAGCGAGTTCGGTCAGGGTGTAGCCAACCAGATTTCCACGATGGTGGACAACAACATCAGCAGCGCCAAGCTGCAGGTGAACCCGCCGGCATTGGGGCCCATCGAGGTACGTATTGCCGTGCAGGGCGATCACGCACAAGTTTGGATGGTCAGCCACAGCGCCGTCACCCGCGACGCGCTGCAGGCGAGCACGCCGAAACTGCGCGAGATGCTCGGCGATCAGGGCTTCGGTCAGGTGAGCGTCGATATCTCGCAGCGTTCCTTCCAAGACCGTACGCCGACGGCACAAACCTACGAGTGGAACTCAGGCGCCGAGCGCAGCGATTTCGCGGCGGCGAGCGCCGTAGGCTCCACGGCCCGTGCGGCCAGCGGGATCGTCGACGCCTACGCCTGAAGAGGCGCCCAGGCCAATCGCAAGGTTCAGGCCATTCCACCGCTGATGGAAATGATCTGGCCCGTGATGTAGCCAGCATCGGGGGAGGCGAGGAACGCGACCAGGCTGGCCACTTCCTCGGGTGAGCCGGCGCGCTTCATCGGCACGATGTCGTTGATGGCCGCAGCGTCGAAGGCGCCGCTGCTCATCCCGGTGGCAATGATCCCCGGCGCAACCGCATTCACGGTGATGCCGCGGCTCGCAACTTCCAGGCTCAAGGCCCTGGTGGCTGCATTCAGGGCGCCTTTGGCGGCGGCATAATTCACCTGGCCGCGATTGCCCATGAGTGCGGAAACCGAAGAGATATTGATGATGCGGCCCCAACGGGTGCGGATCATGGGCAGCGTGAGCGGCTGCGTGACGTTGTAGAAGCCGTGCACCGATACATCGATCACCCGCTGCCATTGCTCTGGACTCATGCCGGGAAAAACGGCATCGTCGTGGATACCGGCGTTGTTCACCAGCACCTGTATCGGACCCTGCTCGAGAATTCTCTCCATCTCGGCGCGCGTCCCCGCCGCATCGGTGATGTCGAATTGCACGGCGAGCGCCTGGCCGCCGGCCGCAACGATCTGCGCCGCGGTCGCTTCCGCGGACGGCATGGAGCGATTGGCGTGAACGTGCACGAAATTGCCCGCGGCAGCGAGCCGCCGGCAAATGGCGGCTCCTAAACCGCCGCTGCCGCCGGTGACGAGCGCTCTCAATGGCGCGGCGCTCACGGCGTCAGCCCTTTGGCGTCGAGCACCACGGTCGCACGGCCCTCGAGCAGGCAGCGCTCTGCGGCGCTCAGCTCGAAGGAGTAAAGCGCGGTGGCTGCGTCGCCGGCCAGGTGACGAACTTCACAGATCAAGTCGGATTCGATGTCATCGAGGCGTTGCGCGTGCATTCGTATATCGCGCAAACCTGCGAGAAATCCAACCTCGGCCTTGGCGGCGGCACCGACGCTGCGCGCGCCGGCCAGCGCCGCGCCGGCGATTGCGCCGTGCACGGCCATTGCCTGCGCGACGTATTCGATGCCGCAGGCGATGCCGAGGCGACCGTGCGAGCGCAGCGGATGAGAGGCGCTGCGATGACCGCCGCTGCGGCAACGCAGGTGGCGCGAGTCCCAACTCAGCACTTCCTCGAGCAGACACATGCTGCCCTGATGCGGAATGTGCGCTTCGATCCAGGCGCGATCCAAGACCGCGGCGCCGTTCAACGGCATGGTTCGATCAGCACGCCGGCCCGCGCGATGTCCAGATATTCGATGATGGCACGTCCCCTTCCCTGCAGCGCCAGCGTCTCGAGCAAGGGCAGTCCGCGTGCGGCGGGAATCGATGCGCGCAACGCTTCGAGTTGTGGCTCGCGCATGGTATCAAACGCCTCATCGGTGAGGGCGACTTCCAGGCGCGCCAGCGATTGCGCAGTCAATCGCGGCGAGAGCACCATCGCAATGCCGAACGCGTCGGGAATCGGCCGCTTGACATGCAGCGGCGGCGGATACTCCGTGTCGTAGGCGACCAACAAAATGGCGCGTTGATCCACGTTCACTTGAGACATCGCATCCAGCAAGCCCGCGGTGAAACTGGCATCGAAGGCGCACAGTACGTTCGACTCCGCCATGGAGCCGGTGGCGATGCTCCAATATCCGGCCGGTGCATTGTGCACCGAATTGGAAAAACGCGTGGGCGACACCTCGCGCCCGGGCAGGGACAGCGCCTGGCAGATCTCGTGGCAGATGTGGCCGTCGCTGCCGCTGGAGGAGAACACGCTGGGCAGCAGCATCGCGTCGGCGCCCGCGGCTGCGGTGGCCTCGAGGGCTATGCCCAAGGCGACCTTCACCACCCGCCCGGTGCGGCGCCGTTCCGCTGCCGGCAGCATGCCGGGGGTGGGCAGCACCGTGGGCGCGGCATTGTAGGCGCGCCGGCCGGATAATATGGCGGCCGTTTGCGGCCAGCCGGAAAGACCCGGGCCCAGCACGCCGATGCCATCCACGTACGCGGCCAAGCTCATCGCGCCGAGCCGAATATGAGACTGCAGTTCGTGCCGCCGAAGCCAAAGGAATTGCTGAGCACGCGCGCCACGGCGCCGCGCCTGTTGTCGCGAATGTAGTGCGCGGTCAGCGTCGGGTCTACGCGCGTGGTGTGCACGCCGCCGGGCATCAGGCCATTGCGGATCGACAGCGCGCTGATCACTGCTTCCAAGGCGCCGGCAGCGCCCAGCGTGTGTCCGGTGGCTCCCTTGGTCGAACTGCAAGGAGTGGTGGCGCCAAACACGCTGGTTACGGCCTGGCTCTCCGAGCGGTCGTTGCTGGGCGTGCCGGTGCCATGCAGATTGATGTAATCGATGTCGGCTGGACTCAAGGAAGCGGCGGCGAGCGCCGCTTGCATCGCGCGGCGTGCGCCCAAGCCCTCCGGATGCGGGGCGGACATGTGATAGGCGTCGCTGGATTCGCCCACTCCGAGCAACAGTATCGCGTCGCCATCCAGGCTGTCGGGCACACGCTGCAGCAGCGCGAATGCCGCAGCCTCGCCGATGGAGATGCCGTCGCGGGCCACGTCGAACGGCCGGCACGGGACGGGCGAGGAGAGCTGCAGCGAATGAAAGCCGTAGAGCGTGGTAAGGCACAACGAATCCGTGCCGCCGACCAATGCAGCGTCGATGAGGCCGGCATCGATCATGCGGCGCGCGGAGCCAAAAGCCTTGGCGCTGGAGGCGCAGGCGGAAGAGAGCGCGACGGCGGGGCCCTTGAGACCGCAGCGCTGGCGCACGTAGTCCGCGACGGAAAAGGAGTTATGCGTGGTGGCATAGTGGAACGAAGCGGGCAGCGCGCCGCTGCCGCCTTCGCGATTGCGGTACGCCAATTCGGTCTGCAGCACGCCCGCCGTACTGGTACCGATGAACACGCCGACGCGGCGCGGCCCGTAGCGGCCCACAGCCGCTTGCACGGCATCCAGGAAGCCATCCTGCTGCAGCGCCAGTTCCGCCAGACGATTGTTGCGGCAATCGAATAACCCTAACTCACGCGGCAATCGCTGCGCATCGACACCCGGCACCTCGCCGATGTGCGTGTCGATTTTGACGGTCTCGAATTCGCAATGCCGCAGGCCGCTCTCCTGCTGCATGAGCGAGTTGAGCGTCGCCTCCACGCCGGTGCCGATGCAACTGGTGGCCGTAAAATGCTTCAACAACTGCGGAGTCATGCCGTTCTTCAAGTCAGCGCCGAGCGCAGGGTGATCGCCTGCAGCGCGTGCGCTCGCAGCGTATCGAGCAGCCGCTCCAGCACGGCCAAGATCACGGGTGCTCCGGTGCGATCGCGCGCGGCATTGCCGTCATGAAGCAGCAGGATGTCGCCGGCGCAGAGCGGTTCGGCCAGCCGCCGATACACCGACGATGCGTCGGCATTGACGGTATCGAATCCGCGGCGCGTCCAACTCGCCAGATGCAGCCCGAGATGCGTCAATACCGGGTCGAGGAACGGATTGCGAAGACCGGCCGGCGCGCGGAAGAAGCGCGGACGGCTGCCGGTAACGCGCTCGATGCTCTCCTGCGCGCAAGTGATCTCGCCGCGCATGCCGGAATAGCCGAGCAGCGAGAAGTTGTGGCGGTGGCGCTGGCTATGATTCTCGACCGCATGTCCGCGGCGCACGATTTCCTGAGCGAGATCCGCGTGGCGCAGCACGCGCTCGCCGACGCAAAAGAAGGTCGCCTGCGCCCCCGCTGTTTCGAGCAGCGACAATACCCGCGGCGTGACCTCCGGATCGGGACCATCGTCGATGGTAATGGCCACCGAGGCGCCGCTGGCGCCGGGTAGACGGGTCCAGTTGGGCCCGAGCAGCCTGCTGCGCGGCCATAATCCCGCGCCGGCCAACACGACGTGATTGGCGGCGACGGCGGCGAGCGCCCACGGCCAGGTGTGCGGCCGCAACAGGCAGGCAGCCGCGCCCGCATGCACTGCGGCGGAGGCATAGAGCAACGGCGCAGGCCGCCAACGATTCATGCGAAGAAGCGCGAATCCAAGAACCTCTCCCATAACATCGCCCAAGTCCGCCAATCGTGCCCGCCTTCCATGACCTCTACCGATTCGGCAGGAAGAATCCCCGCTAGCAGCTGCAGCGCCGACGAAAAACGGTCTTCCCTGCCAAATCCCAGGTACAGCGGCACGGCGTCCGTGCGGCGATTCTTGATGTAGCGCCATATTCGGCGTTCTACATCCGTTTCCGCAAGCTCGCCGGGCTGCCAATTCTCGAGTCCCCGAGCCTGCACGATCTCCTCGATCAGCATGCGATTCCCAAGATAGGGCGCCAGCAGGCACAACCCAGCCAGTTCGCCGGAATGCGAGGCCGCAAAATCCAGCGCCAGCGAACCGCCCAACGAGATTCCCGCCAACCACACGGCAATTCCGGCCTCGCGCAACGGCAATACGATCTCGCTGCGCAGTTGCCGAAGCGCGCCGTTATCCCCCAAGTATCGCAATTCCAGATCGATGAATTCCAGATCCAAGGGCAGGCCGCGCCGGGATACGGCCGCGCCGAATCCCGCCCGCACGAAATCCTCCGCCGCGTTGTAGGCGCCCGGCAGCCACAGAATTCGAGTGGCGGCCTGACTTGGATCCGCGGCAGGGAAGAGATTACGGCGCACGCGCAGCGCCAGGCGGCGCGAGCAGCGCCGAGAACACCAGTGCGAGGAACGCACCGGGCGCGACGGTGCAGCCGAGCGCCACGAGCACGGGTACCCGTGAGAACGACAAGAGGCCAAAACCGATCACCGTGCCGGCGTTGGCGATGACCAAAGAGGCCAGGACAGGCAGCGAGCTGCGCTCGCCCGCATGGCCCTGGCGGTCGAAGAACAGCGCGTAATTGGAACCGACCGCGACGATCAGCAGCATGCCCACCAGGTGTAGAATCGTGAGTTGTACCTGGCATGCAGCCAGCGCCGCAGCCACGACCAACACCGCCAGGATCAGCGGGCAAAGCACCAGTGCCACGCGCAGCGCCGAGCGCAAGGCCACGAGCAGCAATATCGCCACCGCGGCGAATCCAGCCAAGGCGAGGTGAATCGCCTCGCCCAAATAGTCCGTGTACAAATCATCGGACTCGCGTTTCAAGTCGAGCACACGGGCCGCGTCGAGATGCGCCGCGTGCAGCGCCGCGGCAACGCGCGGCAAATCGATTTCCTGTCCCGCTTCGGCCCCGTGCAGCGGCAACAACGCGTTCCAGCGCTCCTTTTGATGCAGGATCATGGACTCGAATCCCGTGTTCAACGAAGTGCCGGACAGATCGCGCGCACTCAGCAGCGGCCCATGCCGCGCCGCCTCGACGTCCTCCAGAAAGGGCTGCAAACGCTCAAAGCGGATCGCCAGGCCGGTACTGGCCTGGCGCAAATTATCGCGCAGCTGCGACGCGTTCGGCAGGCTGCCGCGCCGCGCCTCCTGGGCCGCCATGCTCGGCAGGTAAGCGGCCGGGCTGTCGAAGCTGCCGATGATCTTTTGGTCGAGCAGCGGCTGCAGAGCGCCCGCGGCAAGCTCGGCACCCCGCAGCACCGATTCCAGGTCGGGGCCCGAGACGACGATCAGGTCGCGCACATCGGCGGCGCCCAATTCGGCGCGCAGCTCGGCGTCGAAGTTCTGCTCCTCGACGGACACCGGGCTCAAGGCCGAAAGCTGCCGATTCCACAGCGACGCGTGATGTAGGTACAAAATGAGCGACGCCAGCAAGGCGAGAATGAGCGCGCAGGCCGCCACGACCACGCGCCGAAGCTGCGCGATGGGCGCCAATACGGCCGCAATTGCGGCACCGATCGGCGTGACGTCATGCACCGAGAACGCCTTTGGCAGAAGCGCCGGCAGGACGAAACGGGTCACCAGAGCCGCGGTGACCAGGCCGCTCATCGAGTACAGGCCCAGTTGCTGCAATCCCGGAAAGCCGGAAGGCAGCAACGAGGCGAATCCGCACACCGACGTCAGCATTCCCAATCGCACCGTCGGCCACCAGCGCTCAGCCCAAGAACTCCGTTCAGCGCCGCTGTCGCGCAGGTTGCGCGACTGGATGAAAAAATAAATCGAGTAGTCGACCGACTCGCCCATCAAGGTGGTGCCGAATCCCAAGGTAAGCCCGTGCACCACGCCGAATCCCAAGGCCACCGCCGCGATGCCGACCAAGGCGCCGCTGGCCACCGGCAGCAAACCCAACCCGAGCGCCGGCAGAGAGCGGTAGACGGCAAGCAGCAGGGTCACCACCAACGCGCCGCCGATGAGCGACAAGCGCAGCGCCGCAGATTCGATCTTGGCGCGCGCCGCGACCGCGAACACGCTCGGACCGCTCAGCTTCAGGACCGCCGGGCCAGGCGCTGCCGCCGGCGCGCCCTGTGCCGCCGCCGACCCGCCTTGTGCCCCTGCCGTCGCGAATGCGGCGCGGATGGCGGCTACCGCTCGTTCTTGCGCGTCGCTGTCGGACCCCGACGCCGCTGTTTGCGCCACGCCCAAGGCTCGCTTCCCATCGGGCGATACCCAGACCCCGTCGCGGGTTTCAGGCCCCGTTGTCGCAGAGAGTTGATCGATGATGTGCAGCAGCTCACCGGTCGGATCGCGCGGCAGCAGCGACTTGAAAAGCAGGCCGGTCGGCGAGGCAAGGTCAGCGACGCTGTCCCCGATCGCCGCGTGCAACCCCGCGGCGCTGAAGCGCTGCGCGCTGATCTCATCGCTCAGCAAGTAGCGATGCATGAAGAGGAACTCGCGGTCGGCCTGCTCGGTGACCGGCTCGCCGTTCTCGACCCGCGCGAAACGCGCATCGCGGCGCAACGCCGCCGCCAGAGCCCGCGACAGTTTCGCGCGCGTGTCTGCGTCGGCGCCCTCGATAGCGATCAGGATGAGACGCGAGGCGGGGCCGTCGCGCAATTGATCGACCAGCAGTTGCTGCGTGGGAGTGGGTTTGTCGGGCAGGAAAGCCGACAGGTCCGTGATGTAGCGCGCGCGGACGACGACGATGGCCGCGATGATGATGCAGGCCGACCACACGAGAAGCGCGCGCACGCGCGATCCGTTCATGGCGTCGCGGCGGGACGCAGAGTCATCAGCGAGCGGTCGCCGTCGGATTGGCGAATCTCGACCTTGAGCAATTGATCCTGGGCGCCGTCGATGCGTACCTGCGCCACCGAGCGTTTGACCTTGGCATCCTTGGGCACCAGCGTCAGCGTCCATCGCGCCAGGCTGCCGTCGAACTCCAAAGCGAAGAGCTTCTCGAGCGCGCCGCGATCGCCCGCCAGCGTGGCGCGCACGCTTTCGATGAACGGTTGCGCCTGCGGGTAGGCATGCAGGTCCACCACCCGGTGGGATTTGCCCCGGTCCACCGTCAAGATGCCGCCGTCCAGGATCAGCGTTTCCGCGCGGGGTGCCAGCGTGCGCTTCTCCAGCCGGTCAGGCGCGTCGTAGCGCATTTCGCCGGACGACTCCAGCGGATGGTCGAGTACGCTCAAGAATTGCTGCTCGACGAATTGCACATGGCCATGCTGCCTCTGGGCCAACAAAGTCATCAGAGCATCCAAGTCGCCGGCGGCGGCGGCCGGGGCGGCCGCGGCGCTGCCGGACAGCAACAATGCCGCCAACAGGCTAGGAATACGCATGCCAGAAATCGAAAAAATTGAACCAGTTGTAAGGATCGCTGCGGCAATACTTATTCAATACGGCGGCGTATCTCTCGACCGCAGCGGAGATTGCGGCAGCGCGCTCCCCGGCGGCCATGTCGGAGAAATCGGCGACCTTCTCGAACACGACGTGATAGTCGTTCCTGCCGCGATATAGTCCTGCCATGAAATACACCGGACGACGCAGGATGGCCGCCGCGCGCATGGGTCCTACGGGCAGATTTACGCGTTCGCCGAGCAGGGTGACCGCCTGCACGTTCTCGGCGCCCAGCGTGCGATCGCCGAGGACGCCGACGAAAGCGCCTTGATCGAGGCGTTCGGCGATATCGAGCATGGCTCCGATGTGGCCGAGCGGCACGATGTCCGGTTCCAGGTTGGGATTGATCGCCGCCAGGATCGCGCTGATCTTGCGCGCGTTGTCTTCGTACATGGCCATCGTGACGCGCAGACCGCTGTGGGTTCGGCCAAGGCAATGCATGACCTCGAAGCTGCCCATGTGGGCGCCGAGCAGCAATGCGCCGCGGCCGCCGGCGTGATTCAGCATCACGTTCTCGCCGTCGACGCTGATGTTGAATTTATCGAACTGGCCGTTGATCAGGTATACGCGATCGTGGATGGTGGTGGCGAAACTCAGGATCTGCCGGAAACGGTCGCGGGCCTTTGGTGCACGGCCGAGCGCGAGGCGCAGATACGCGTTGGAGCTGCGGCGCGCGCTGGGTGCAAACAGGAAAAAATAAACGGCGATGCCGTAGAGAATCACGCGGCTCACGCTTCTGCCGAGGCGCAGCGACAGGAATGCCATGACGCGCAGAAGCACGATACTGCCGCGCTCGCGGTGTTCGACCCACGCAGCCTTGCGCTCTGTTGCCGCAAGCAGCGAGATTTTTTGCGTCACGCGGGCGAGGCCTGCGCGGGGCCGGACAAGGTACCCGTCGCCACGGTGCGCTCCAGGCTGCGTATCGTAAAGCGGATCGCACCGTTGTCCGATGCCTCATGCTCGAGGCTCAAGGGGTCGCCGGGCCGCACCACCGCCAGAAATTTCGCCACCGCGATTCGACAATGCGTCACATCGATCGCGCGCGCTTGCTGGATGGCGGCGAGCACGGCGTCGAGCAGCACCGCGCCGGGGAGCACCGGGAAGGAGGGGAAGTGTCCGGCGTACACGGGATGATCCGCCGCGATTTCGAGCGTGCTCTTCATCGGCGAGTTCGTGCCCACGTCCGCGCTCTGCAAATGCTGCTCGGCGAACCCCTGCAGCGCCTGCAGCGGCAGCTTGCCGGTTGCGTTGCGCGGCAGCTTCTCCACCAGCAGCAGCGGCCGCGGCAGAAATACCGGATCGATGCGCTGCCGCAGCTGCTCGGTCAACGTCGCGACGCTCATGCCCGGCGCGACCACCATGGCGCTCAACCTTGCGACGCCGGTATCGCCGCTGCGGCCGTCGCGTACGAAAAATGCGCCGTCGCGCACTCCAGGAATTGCATGCAGTTGCGCATTCAAATAAGCGAAGGAGCTGCGCTTGCCGGCGACGTTGACCATGTCGGCGGCGCGGCCGTGCAGCAGGAATTGGTCGGCGCTCACGATCTCGATGAGATCGCACATCACCGTGCGCTGCTCGACGTGCCCGCCCTGCGCAAAGGTTAGATCGTTGACCGCGGTCAGGGTCACGCCGGGCCAGAGCCGCCAGGCATCGGTCTCGGCCGTGCGCCGCAGCGCAATCTGTCCGGTCTCGGTCGAACCGTAGATCTCCAGCAGGCGCGTTCGGTAGCGCGCTTCCACTTCGCGCGCCAGCTCCTTCGTCAGCGGTGCGGTGGCCGATATCACCAGGTCGACCCCGGGGAAGGGCACCTCGGAGGCCAGCAGTGCGCGCAAATGCACCGGCGTGGTCACCAGTACGCGCGGCCGCGGCAGCTGATCCACGGTGGATGCGACGTCGGCGGGATAGAAGGGCCGTTCCGCGCAGAAAGCGTTGCCGCTGAGCAGCGCCAGCAGCAGGGTCGACTCGAAGCCGTACATGTGCTGCGCGGGCACGGTGCCCACCAGCGCGTGCGATCTGCCGTCGAGCAACCCCAAGCGGGGCGCGCCTGCGAGTATGCAGTACGCCAATGGTCCCCAGGTCTTCTCATAAGGCAGCGGCGTGCCGGTGGACCCGGAAGTGAAGACGATGGCGGCGAGTTGTCCAACCGGAATCATGGGCACGTCGAATTCGGCGGCGTGCGCTGTCGGGTCCCCGGGCAGGGGCGGCTCATCCGGGAATAGCAGCTGCGGCAGCGCGATGTCGCAGAGCGGGTCGTCGGTGAGGCAGAAGGCGTCCGGAGCAAATGCTGCCATCTGCCCGATCACTTCGGGGGTATGCGTCGAGGGTAGAAGACTTACGCGGCGGGTGATCAGGCAGGCGGCGAAACCGACGGCGAACCGGTAACGATCGCTGCAGATGTTCAGTACATGCCTGCCTTCGGGCAAGAGAAGCGCCAGCCGCCGCGCGTCGTCGAGCAGCCGCTTGGCGCTGATGGGCTGTCCGCCGCGGTAGGCAACCACGGCGGCGGCGGATGGATGGGACAGTAACGCAATCGTATCCATCGCGCGTCAGCGAGGATCGGCGAAATACACGCGCAGCGTGGCGATCAGGCCGCCGGTATGCACCTGCTTCAAGACGCGGCGCCGGATGGCGTACTCGACTGCGAACATGAGGCCGATCAGCGGCAGCGAGCAGAAATTGACGAACAGCGACCAGATGCGCAGCGGCGCGCAGGCAAAGAGCAGCACGGTCGCCGCCATGTTGGCGACGAAGAACCAGGTCCATGCGGCGGTCACCCGACGGGTATAGCGCAACTCGGGCGGGCCCAAGGGGCCGTGCACTTTGTCGGCGAGCTGCGTGCATAGCGGCAAATGGCCGGGCAGTAGGGAGAGACCGAAAGTAGCCGCCATGAGGCCGTGGAAGCCGAGCTGCTGGATGAGGTACACCAAGGAGAAGTTCTGCTTGAACAGCGGCCAGTAGTGGAAGCAGAGAGCGCCGACTGCGGCCGCTGCCGATAGAGCCGTCAAGGCGCCGCGCCAGCGCCCCAGCAGAAGCAACCCCAAGGTCAGCATGGGTGCCAGGGCGAGGATGGTCGCCAGGTCGCGCGCCTGCGCATGCGAATTGCTGTAATGCGAAAGTCCGGAGTAAGCGACAATGAATACGCCAACGGCAGCGAGCTGCAGTCTACGCCCCCAATGCATGGTTACTTGGTTCTGTGTGCCGCAATGTACTCTGCTAGATGCCTCAGAGAACGAAAGATCTGCTGATTCTCCTGGCTGTCGGCGCGCAATTGGATGCCGTATTGCTTGGAGAGGATCAGCGCGACCTCCAAGATGTCAATGGAATCCAATCCCAAACCTTCACCGTACAGCGGCGCGTCGGGATCGATCTCGTCGGCCTGGACCTCGAGGTTCAGGGCCTGGACGAACAGGGCCGCGATTTCCCGCTGCAAACCGACGCCGGCCAGCGGCGCCGACTGTTGCATGAGCGACGCTTTGTCGGACATATAGACATTCGATGTGTTCTTAAGTGGCAATCATTATATAGGCGCGGCACGATGCGGCAACCCGTGGCTAAACGGTCGACCGCACGGCTGCCGATTATGACCGAATCGAGCGGTTCATGGCCTGAAAGCGGGCATGCGGGTGCTCGAAATCGGCGGTATCGGGCCGACTGCGCGCCGGGCGCACGTGCCGGCGGGCGGCGCTGCCGCTCATCCGGGCTTCGAGCGGCGGGCGAGGAGCAGGGGCGAGCGCAATAGAAAGCCCAACACCAAGCGGAGATGCATCCAGGTCAGCAGCGCGTTGTCGCGCCAATATTTGAAATGCGAGACTCCACCTTCAGCAGCGCTGAAATAGCGCACCGGCGCCGGCAGGTTGATGGCAGGCACGCCGCGCCAACTTAGGCGCACCACCGCCTCCACGTCGAAATCGAAACGCCGCATCCACGGCTGGCGCCGCATCACGGCGATCAGCGGTGCAATCGGATAAACGCGAAAGCCGAACAGCGAGTCCGAAATTCCCGCCCAGAGGGTTTCGAGATTCGCCCACCAGTTGGATATTCTTCTGCCCTTGACGCGCAAGCTCGGCGCGCTTGCGTCGAAGACCGGAGTGCCCAGCACCATGGCGCCCGGCGCGGCGAGCGAAGCGTGCATGAAGGCGGCGATGCGCTCGGCCGGATGCTGACCATCCGAGTCCATGGTCAGCACATGCGTGAATCCTGCGTTGCGCGCCTTTTGCAGTGCGAACCATACCGCTGCGCCCTTGCCTTGATTCCGCGGCAACATCCAGATCCGAAGATTTGGGTTGTCGTCGGCCATGCGCAGGAGTTGCTCGGCCGAGCCGTCGGTGCTGCCGTCCACCACGACCCAAACGGGAGCCCATTGCTCGAGCGCCGAGCGAACGGTCGGCAACAGCCTGCGGCCGGAGTTGTAGCTCGGTATGAGCACCAGATGCGTTTGCGATACGGCCGCCAATCAGCCGCCTTTCAGCCAACGGGACTGCAGCGCGCCTTGCAGCGCCTCGCGGTAGTATTGGTCGAGCTGCGCGGTGAACGCGGCGACGTCGGTCGGCGGATCGAAGCGCTTGCCGAGCCTCACGCGGTACACGATGGGCAGCTGCGGACGCTTGAACAGCGGCCAACCTTTGCTCAAGAACGGCGAATCGGTCTCGATGATGAGGGTCTGCACCGGGACATGAGCGTGTTTCGCGATCAGACCGACGCTGCCGACCAAGGCATTGATCGGTTGCCGCGTCGTGCGGGTGCCCTCGGGAAACAACAGCAATACGCCGCCCTGCTTGAGATGCGCCACCGATTCCTTGACCATTTGCCGCGAGGAATCGTTGCGTACATAGCGCGCCAGACGCGAGCCGGAGCCCAAAAACACGTTGTTCATCAGCTGCGACTTCATGACGCACACGAGATTCGCGTGGCGAGTGAGGATCAGCAGCGCATCGATGAGCGCGGGATGATTCGGCGCCAGAATCAAGGGCGGCCCGCCGCGCAGCGTATCCACGGCGCGCAGATCCAGGCGATAGGTGCGCGTGATCGACAGGGACCAGGCGTAGAGGCGAAAACCGTAGGTGATGCCGGCGCGGCCGATTTTGGTGCCCATCTTCCGCGGCAGGATGAAATACAAGGGCAGCGCGAACACGGACCAGGTCAGACAGATGATGCCGAGCAGCGTCAAGGAGCTGTACAGAGCGAAATACTCGTAGAGGACTTTGAGCGGACGCCACATCGTCAGTCGGGGACGTGTACCAGCCGCGAAGATTGACTGATCATCCAGGCGAAGCCCAATCCTCCCGACCAATAACTACGGCGCTGGACCAGCGGGCTGTCGATGAACGCGGCGCCATCGAGGCGGTCGTAGCGCATGTACGCACCGACCCAGAATTTGGGGAAGCGCTTCGAGAGCGCCGCCAGCGACTGCGTGCCCGTGTAGCCGCCGCCAGCTTGATACTCGGGCCGCGCAGCGGTCGCGTATTGCGGCGCGACCGAATAAAAATATTGGTTGTAGCGGCGGTCGGCGAACAACGGGCCGAGGGCGAGCCCCAAATTCCAGCCGGAATGGCCGAACGGATCCGCCACGTCGAGATTCAAGCGCGGCGTGAAGGTCCCGCCGATCCATTTCGGCGAGGATTCCACCGTCGCCGCCGCGCGCAACGGCATGCGTAAATCGAGCTTGTATTTGGCATCCGCGCTCTTGAACAAATGGAAATCGAACGACGGTCCGAGCTCCACCGTCGTGCGCAATTCCGGCATGCCGTTGCGCTCCGCATCGTTGCGCACCGGCGTGGTCAGGTTGCCGCTCACGTTTATTTCCAGCCAATCCTGATTGAACAGTTTGCCGCGTACGCCGTCGCGATCCGCTTGCAGAAACTCGCCCCGGTAGATGATATAGGGAACGGGCAGCGGATAGGCATGGGCCGTGGCCGAGCCGCGATAGTCCTCGAAGACGACCGCGCCCAGCCCCAAACCGAGTTCCCACAGGGGCTTATCGTCGGCGCGCGCGTGCGCGGCAAAGCCGCCGGCGGCCAGCAGCAATGATATCCAGGGAAACGCGCTGCGAATGGCCGCGACCATTCAAACGTTGGTCACATGTTCCGCCTCGGGACGGATATTGACGGCGCGTTGCCGCGCCGCCTTGAGCGTGCGGCCGATCCTGAAGATCGACGACAGGAAGTAGACCGCCTTGAACAGCCGCAGCGAATTCCAAATGGGCGTGCGCCCGAAGATGTCGCCCGCCAACAAGGACAGCAATGCCTCCTCCATGCGCAGCACGTTGCGCGGCCCCAGGAACAGTTCGCGCATGGCGGGATTGGTGACGCGGTATATGAACCAGGAGAACTGCTTCGGGCCGTGGCGCATGATGCGATCGAACTGCTTGAGCGCCTCCTTGGAGCGCTTGGGCTCGGTGCGGCTGATGTGAATCGCCTCGGCGGCGGCCTTGCCGCCATTCATCGCCAACATCACGCCGGAGGAGAATACCGGATCGATGAAAGTGAACGCATCGCCGATCAAAAAGTAGTTCATGCCACAGCTGCGTTTGCACTCGTACGAGTAGTTGCCGGTGGCCTCGACCTCCGAGATCAGTGCGGCGGCGCTCAGGCGTTCGGCAAGCGGCGGACAGAGCGCGACCGTGGCGAGGAAGAAATCCTTCACCGGCACGGTGCGGGTCTTCATGTAGTGGGGCCAGACGACGGCGCCGATGCTGGTTGCGCCGTCGTGCAGCGGAATGAACCAGAACCAGCCATGATCGAACCAGTAGATGGTGATGTTGCCCTCGCGCTTGCCCGTTTCGCGCAGCGCTCCGCTGAAATGCGCGTACATGGCGGCGCTGTTGTGCTTCTTGCTGCGCAGCTTGGCGCCGAGACGGTTGCCGAGCACCGTGTCGCGGCCCGAGGCATCAACGACGGTGGCAGCGCCGAAGGTCTCGCGGCGCCCGTCGCCGTATTCGGCGTGCACCTTGGCGCCATGCGCATTGAACTCCACGTCGCGGACGCGGCACTCCTCGATGACCCGCGCGCCGAGCTCGGCGGCCCGCCGCACCAATATTTCGTCAAATTCGGAGCGCCTGACCTGGTAGGAGAACGGCTGGGACTTGTCCCAGGCGTCGGCAAATTGGAATTCCTGGCGGCGGCCGTCCCAGGGCGAGACGAATTCCGCCCCCCATTTCTCCATGCCGATGGCGCGTACCTTGTCGGCGACCCCGAGGCGTTCGAGCAACGGCAGATTCGCGGGCAGAAGCGATTCGCCGATATGAAAACGCGGGTGGCGAGCCTTTTCCAGCAGGATCACGCCATGGCCGGATTCGGCGAGCAAACCCGCTGCCGTCGAGCCGGCGGGGCCGCCGCCAATCACCAGCACGTCGCAGGCTGTCTGCGGTAGGGTCTCCGGCATATGCATCCGCCTTAGGCTTAGGAATGAACCAGGGTGAACCCGCAGACCTCCGGCACAGTCTATCGTGCCGACAAACAGCGGTTCAACGCCTGTAAGATACCAGTCATGCACATCTTGATTGTTGAAGATGACGAAGTTGCACGCGACTCTCTGGCAAAGGCCCTGCGCGAAGCCGGACATTCGGTCGATGTAGCGAACAACGGTCTGGACGGCCTGCAGATGGCTTCCTCCATGGGGGTCGACCTGGCGATCGTCGATCGCATGCTGCCCAAGCTGGACGGTTTGGCGCTGGTGCAGTCGTTGCGCGCCACCGGCCGCAAGATTCCGGTGCTGATCTTGAGCGCGCTCGGCGACGTGGACGATCGCATCACCGGACTGCGCGCCGGAGGCGATGATTACCTGACCAAGCCGTATCACATGTCCGAGCTGCTCGCGCGCATCGACGCGCTGGCCAGGCGCGGCGAGGGCAACACCGCGGAGACCAATACCAAGCTCAAGTTGGCGGACCTGGAACTGGACCGCATGACGCGCCGCGTGACGCGCAACGGCAAGAAAATCGAGCTAACCGCGCGCGAGTTCCAGCTGCTGGAATTCATGATGCGCCACAGCGGACAAGTGGTGACGCGCACCATGCTGCTCGAGGGCGTGTGGGACTATCATTTCGATCCTCAAACCAACGTCATCGACGTGCACATAAGCCGATTGCGCCAGGCCATCGACAAGGATTTCGACAAGCCCCTGCTGCACACCGTGCGCGGCGCCGGGTACAGCTTGCGCGAAGACGAATAGCAGACCGGCAACGTGGGACCCGATCAACGGTTTCTCGGGGTACTGGCCACATCACCGTTCCGCATCGCGATCGTCTACTCGATCGTGTTCGCCTGCGGTGCCGCCGCACTCCTGGGCGCGGTCGATTTCGCGGTGTCGCGGGTCGTCGATGGCAGCACCGACAATCTCATCGAAGCCGAAGTGCAGGGGCTGCGCGAGCAAATGGTGGTGCTGTCGCGCAGCGATTTCATCGAGTTGATCGAACAGCGCTCGCAGGATCAAGACGTCCGCGGCGCCGTCTACCTGATGGTCGATCCGCAATTGCGCCCCGTCGCCGGCAACGTTCCGGCCTGGCCGAAGGAAGCCAACCAGGACAAGTGGTTTTACTTCAAGGTCTCCGTGCCGTACGGCGACGAAACCCGCGAGCACGAGATGCGCGCGCGGCCGTTTCATCTTCCCGGCGGCTATCGAATGCTGGTCGGGCACGATGTGCAGGAGCGCCAGGACGTCAAGAGCCTCATGATGCGCGGCTTGATCGCCGCGGTGGTGGTGACCTTGCTGATGGGTCTCGGCGGCGGGTTCTGGATGGGCCGGCGAATTCTCGCGCAGGCGGGAGCCATTTCGGCCGTGGCGACCCAGATCATGCGCGGCGATCTATCGCAGCGGCTGCCGGTCCGCGACGCCGACGATGAAATCAACAAGCTGGCGCGCGAGATCAACACCATGCTCGACAAGATCGAGCAACTCACCTTGGGGATGCGCACCGTCCTCGACAGCGCCGCACACGATCTGCGCACGCCGCTGAACCGGCTGCAGGCCACGGCCGAAGGAGCGATGCCCGGATTGGCGCCGGGTTCGCCGGAACGCCGCGTCCTGGAGCGGGTGACTTCCGAGGTAGATCACATGCGCAGCACCTTGGACGCACTGCTGCGGATTGCGCTCGCCGAGACCGGCACGGTGGCGCGCGAGCCGGTGGATCTGTCGGAACTGGTGGCGAGCGTGGTCGAGCTTTACGAGCCGGCGAGCGAGGAGCGCGGCATCGCACTGCACAGTTCGGTCGCGCCGGGGGCCACGGTGCAGGGCAGCCGCCAGCTGTTGGCGCAGGCACTGGCGAACCTGCTCGACAACGCCATCAAATTCACTCCGGACGGCGGCCACATCCGGGTGGTGCTGCGCGGCTCGGCCAGCGAGCCGGAGGTGATCGTGGAGGACGACGGACCGGGGATACCGGCCGACAAACGCGAGATCGTGCTCGGCCGCCGCGTGCGGCTCGACGAGGCGCGCAAATTCCCGGGTTCGGGCCTGGGACTGTCGTTGGTGGCGGCGGTGACCAAATTGCATGGCGCGCATCTGGTACTCGATGACGCCGGGCCAGGATTGAAGGTGTCGTTGAAGTTCTAGGACGCCGGCGTCAAATTACCGGCGGCTCGTTCGACCATCTAACAAACTGAATTCTATAGATTTATCCCGTTTGGGGTGGCTGGCATAGAACTTGCTCGATTCAGCTGGCGGCACGTGACCGCACCAGGAATCGAACTATGGCCGACTCAGCCGACGCTCCCCCAGCAGCACCCGCGCAATCCGGCGGCGGGCTCATCACTAAATTGACGAATGGCATCGGCATTTTCGTCGTGTCGCTCGTAGCCGTGATCGTGGGCGGCTTCATCAACGCGAAGCTGCACCCGATGCCGCCTCTCAAGTTGGACAAGGACGGCAACATCACCGCCGTGGCACCTGCGCCGTCCGCCGGCGGCCATGGCGATGAAGGCGGCGGCAAGGCCGCGGTCTACTACGCCATCGACCCGCCGCTGGTGGTGAACTTCGAGGACGGATCCGTGGTGCGCTTCCTGCAAATCACCATGGAAGTCATGGCGCGCGATCCGAAGGCCCTCGAAAGCATCCAGAAGAACATACCGCTGATCCGCAACAACCTGCTGCTGATCATGAGCAACCGCAACTATCAGACCATGATGTCGCGGGAGGGCAAGGAGAAGCTGCGCATGGAGGCGCTCGACGAGGTCCGTGCCGTGCAGAAGAAAGAAGGTGGTCCGGAAATCGACGATCTTCTATTCACCAGCTTCGTGGTGCAGTGATGGCGGACGCACAGGCGCAAGCGGTGAAGTCGGCCATTTCGGACGAAGAAGTCGCCGCACTTCTCGAGAAGAAGGACGGCAAGGACGTCGGCATGGCCAGGCCGTACGATTTCGCCGCGCAACGCATCAATCGGACCCAATTGCCGCTGTTGGACGGCGTCAACAAGGCCTTCGCGGCCCGCGCCTGCCATTCGCTCTCAGGCCTGCTCGGGCGCGATGCTGCCGTGCATTTCGATTCGATGGAATCGGTAAAGTGCAGCGACATGCAGGCCTCCCTGCCGACGCCGGCGACCCTGGCCGTGATCCGTCTCAAGCCCTTGAACGGCTTCGCCTACGTGAGCGTCGAACCGCAATTGCTGCTGACGCTGCTCGACGGTTTCTTTGGCGGCTCGGGGCGCGCCAACAACGACACACAGGCTGCGATTGCGCCCGCCGCGCAGCGGTTTCTCGCATTGATGCTGCGCAATTTCGCGCCCGATGTGACCGCGGCGTGGACACCGGTGGCGCCGCTGGAACTGGAACTCGTCAAGCAAGAGACCAACCCACGCCTGGTGCAATTCGGCGCCGCGCAGGAATCCGTGGTGGTATGCAAGTTCACCGTGGAGTTCGCGGCGCGCAGCGGCACGATGAACTGGCTGTTGCCGGAAGCGTTGCTGGCGCCGATCCGCGATACCCTGTCGGGCGAGACCAGCGGTACCCCCACCGCGCGCAAGCAAGAGCCCTGGGGCCCCGCGCTTGGCGCCGCCTTGCGGGAAGCGCAGCTCGACACGCGCGCGGTGCTCGCCGAGGCGCAGATTTCCCTGCGCGAACTGGTGCAACTGTCGCCCGGCGACATCATTCCCATCGATGCGCCCCAGCAGGTCACCTTGCTGGCGGGCGACGTGCCCTTGTACCAGGGACGCTTCGGCGTTTCGCAAGGACGAAACGCGTTGAAGATTCTATCGGGAGCCGCACGATGAGCACGAATGACCCCAGGAATTCCGCCGTGGCGCGCGCGCAGTTCAGCGATCTCGGTCCGAACGCCGCCGCCGGCGGCGGGCAGGAAATGAATCTGAATTTGATTCTCGACGTGGCCGTGACCCTGGCGCTCGAGGTCGGGCGGGCGAAGCTGTCGGTGCGCGATCTGCTGCAGCTGGCGCCCGGCGCCGTGGTGGAACTGGATCGCCTGGCCGGCGAGCCGTTGGACGTGCTGGTCAACGGTGTGCGCATCGCCCGCGGGGAAGTGGTCGTCGTCAACGAAAAATTCGGCATCCGTCTCACCGATGTGGTGAGCGCCACGGAACGGATGGAGCACGCCAAGTGACGGGGATGGCGCAAGCAGCTTCGCCGCTTTCCATCGGCAGTCTGGCGCAGCTCACCTTGAGCCTGATTGCCATCGTGGCGCTGATATTCGCCATCAGCTGGCTGCTGAAGCGCTTCAAGGTAGCGCTGCCGCGGAGTTCCAGCGACATGGCGGTGCTCGACCAGGTTTCGATCGGGCCGCGCGAACGAATCGCGCTGGTGCGCATCGGCGATCATCAAGTGCTGGTCGGCATCGGCGCCGGCGGTATCGTGCCGCTGACTCCCCTGGCAAATCCGATTTCGCTGCAATCCGGCGCGCGCACGCCGCCATTTGCCGAGCGTCTCCGCGACATGATGAAGCGCCCCGGCGGTCCAGCGTGAAAACTCTGAGCCCGGTGCGCCGTGTGTTGCTGCGGGCGCGGCAGTTGCTGACACGGCGCCGCTTATGGATGGCCGCAGCGCTGCTGCTGCCGATGATCTTGCTGCCGATGCACGGCGCGAGCGCGCAGGCGGCGCTGCCCGCGATCGCCATCAAGAGCGCGGCGGACGGCGTTCAGACCTACTCGCTGACATTCCAAATATTGATACTGATGACGGCGTTGACGCTGCTGCCGGCGATCCTGCTGGCCATGACGGCTTTCACCCGCATCATCATCGTGTTGTCGATTCTGCGCCAGGCGCTCGGCATGGCGACGACGCCGTCGAATCAGGTGCTGACGGGCCTCGCATTGTTCATGACGTTCTTCGTCATGAGCTCGACCTTGGAGCAGGCATACGCCGCGGGCATCAAGCCCTACATGGACGGACAGCTCGCCGGCGAAGTGGCGCTCGACCGCACCGTGCAGCCGCTGAAAAAATTCATGCTGGCGCAGACTCGCGAGAACGACCTGCAGTTGTTCGCCAAGATGTCCGGCAAATCGCAATTCGCCAGCGCCGCCGACGTGCCGTTGACCGTATTGATCCCGACCTTCATCACCAGCGAGCTGAAGACGGCCTTCCAGATCGGCTTCATGATCTTCATTCCTTTCCTAGTCATCGATCTGGTGGTGGCCAGCGTACTGATGTCGATGGGCATGATGATGTTGTCGCCCGTGCTGGTGTCGCTGCCGTTCAAGATCATGCTGTTCGTGGTGGTCGACGGCTGGTCCTTGCTGGTCGGCACCCTGGCCGCGAGCTTTCATACATGACGCCCGAGGTCGTGATGGATCTGGCGCACAAAACGCTGATGGTCACCTCCATGATCGCGGCGCCGATGCTGCTCATCGCACTCATCGCCGGGTTGGCGATCGGCATGCTGCAGGCGGCGACACAAATCAACGAGTCCACCTTGAGCTTCATTCCGAAGCTGTTGCTGCTGGTGCTTACACTGTTCGCAGCCGGACCCTGGATCTTACGCGTGCTGATCGATTTCACGCGCGATCTGTACGCCAGCATTCCCAGCCTGATCGGTTGAGCCGATGCAGCCCATCACTCTGAACGCCGCCGATGTTTCCACCTGGGTGAACCGCCTTTGGTGGCCGGCGCTGCGCGTCAGCGGATTCGTGCTCACCGCGCCCGTCGCATCCGAAACCTCGGTACCAAGCCTGGTAAAGATCGTGTTGACCTTGGGCCTCGCATTCCTGCTCGCGCCGCTCGTGCAGGTGCCCGAGGGCCTGTCGATTTTCTCGGCTGCCGGCATGCTGTCGGCGGTGCTCGAGCTGCTGATCGGCGTGAGCATAGGCTTGGTGGTGCAGCTTGCGTTCGAGGCGTTGACCTTCGCCGGCCAGTCGATCTCCCTGACCATGGGTTTGGGATTCGCGACCCTGGTCGATCCGCAGCACGGCGCGCAGACGCCGGTGCTCGGACAGTTGTTCATGATCCTTGGGACCCTGACCTACCTGTCGATCGACGGGCATTTGGTGCTGATCAACGCGCTCGCCGAGAGCTTCAAGCATCTGCCGATCGGCGCTGCGCACATCGGTCATGATTTCCTGCTGATGCTGGTGCTGTGGGGCGCCCGGGTGTTCGACGCCGGTCTCTTGATCGCGCTGCCCATCGTGATCGCGCTCGTGACCGTCAATCTTGCGCTCGGCGTCGTCACCCGCGCGGCGCCGCAACTGAATCTCTTCGGCATCGGTTTCACCATCACCCTGCTCAGCGGCTTCTTCGTGCTGCTGGTCGGTCTCGACGGCATCTTGAGCAGCATTTCCAGCCTGCTGAACAGCGCCCTCATGGCGGCTGCGGAACTCGTCGGCGCGAACGCCCCGGGAGCCCCCTGATGGCCCAGGAAGCCGAGACCGGCGGTGAACGCACCGAAGAACCTTCGCAACGGCGCCTGCAGGAGGCGCGCGAACGCGGCCAGGTGCCGCGCTCCCGAGAACTGACCACCTTCGCCACGATGATCGGCGGCAGCGCGATGCTGACCGCGATCGGCGGTTCGTTGACGACGCATATGTCGCAGGTGATGCGCCGCGGTATGACGATCGATGCGCTGGCGCTGCGCGACCCGCACTCGATGGTCGAGCACTTAAGCGAGGCATGCATCTCCGCGCTGACCGCGCTGCTGCCCGTGTTCGGCGCCTTGATCGCGCTGGTGTTGCTGGCTTCGTTGATTCTGGGCGGCTGGAATTTCAGCGGCCAGGCGCTGATACCGGACTTCATGCGCTTGAGTCCGGCTGCAGGATTGAAGCGGCACTTTGGCCTGCAGGGCGCGTCGGAGTTGGGCAAGGCCATTCTCAAACTGCTGGTGGTGGGCGCAGTGTGCGCGGCGATCGTCTCCTGGCTGTTCGCCGGCGCACTGGCGTTGGGCCACATGACGCCGCGCGCCGCCGTGGGGCGCGGCGCGGGCCTCCTGGGCTGGGCGTTCGTCTGGCTGAGTGCATCGCTCGCATTAGTGGCGGCCGTCGACGTGCCGCTGCAGCTGTTCCAGTACAAACGTTCGCTGCGCATGACCCGCCAGGAATTGCGCGACGAGGCGAAGGAACTCGACGGCCGCCCCGAGACCAAGCAGCGCATTCGCCAGATGCAGCAAACGCTGGCGCGCCGCCGGATGATGCACAAGGTGCCGACCGCGGACGTGGTGATCGTCAACCCGACCCACTTCGCGGTGGCCTTGAAATACGATCCTAAGAAAATGCGTGCGCCGCGCGTGCTTGCCAAGGGCGCCGACATGGTCGCCGCCAACATCCGCCGCATCGCCGAGGAGCATCGCGTGCCGGTGTTCGAGTCGCCGAAACTGGCGCGTGCCCTGTACCGTTCGACCGACCTCGACAAGGAGATTCCGCAGGGCTTGTATTTGGCGGTGGCGCAGGTCCTGTCGTACATCTTCAGGGTGCGCACCTTGAATCCGACGCTGGCGGCACGCCTCAACAGGCCGGATCCGCAAGTCGGTGCCGAGTACGGCGAGCCATGAACGCGCGCGCCGCCATGACGACCTTGGGCGAATTCGCCCGCAACGGGTTGGGAGTGCCGCTTCTGGTGATGATCGTCATCGCCATGATGGTGCTGCCGCTGCCGGCGTTCCTGCTGGACGTGTTTTTCACGTTCAACATCTCGTTGTCGCTGACGATTCTGCTGGCCGTGATCTATGTGCGTCGCGCGCTGGAATTCGCAACCTTTCCGACGGTGTTGTTGGGTGCGACCTTGCTGCGCCTCGGGCTGAACGTAGCCTCGACCCGCATCGTATTAATGAACGGGCACACCGGTTCGCATGCCGCGGGCCATGTCATCGCGGCGTTCGGCCAGTTCGTGGTCGGCGGCAACTATGCGGTCGGCATGGTGGTGTTCACGGTGCTGGTGATCAT
>Ga0302325_10002278_pt1 | contig 46751 bp, 67 predicted proteins | sample Palsa_T0_2_FD_201948 | JGI IMG/M metagenome (GOLD analysis project Ga0302325, IMG submission 201948) | Peat permafrost microbial communities from Stordalen Mire near Abisko, Sweden - Palsa_T0_2 | ecosystem: Environmental > Terrestrial > Soil > Palsa > Peat permafrost | place: Sweden: Abisko...
CAAAGGTGACCACCAAGAAACGGTAGAGTCGCCTGGCGCGCTCTCGGTCAAAAGCGCGCCGCCGAACTAAAACGCCCGACTGACATCCTTCAAACTGACCTGTGCGAGCGCCAATGGAATCTCCGCCGCCGGGTCAACCGCGTGAACCGGCCGCCAGCTTGCATTGGGTATCAAAGCCAAAAAGCCAAACACTACTCAGCCGATTGACGATGTCGGGCACGCGCTCAACTGGGCAGGGGCCAAGCCGACGCAATGCCGGGGGTAGGTTACCGCCACACGCGACAATTTACGGCTTGTTAGACGAACGAGGACCAGCCGAATTTTTGCCGCTGCCGTCGCGGCCGTTGCGCCTCGACGATCGGCTGCTGCCAACCATTTAGATGCACGTGCTGGGCAGCCCACGCCCGCATCGCAGGCGACATGCCGAGATCGTGATGCTGCCCGGCGGATCATTTATAGACGATACCGCTCTCGCGCTGCTCGTTGATGAGTATCAGGACGAGCGCGTTTTATCCTCGGGTTGGCCCCGCGAACTTTGCGTTACGTCTTTTGCTCGGATGCTGTGGATACCGCTGATCACTTCCTTTAGCTCCGCATTGACGGTCTCTTTTCAAGCGGCCCGTAGCGATTTAATGCGTTTTACATCTTCAGGTTTGAGATTCCGCTGTGCCATTTTCAGGTCGTAATGAGCCTGAAGATTCATCCAGAATTCTGGGCTATTGCCGAAGTACAAGGCGAGCCGAAGCGCCGTGTCAGCCGTGATGCGCCTTCTGTTATTTACAATCTCGGCGATGCGGTTTGGCGAAATCCCAATGGCCTTCGCGAGCCGGCTCTGCGATAACCCGTATTCAGCTAAAAATTCTTCCTTCAACATTTCACCAGGCGTAACTGGTGCGAACTCGTTGCCTGTCATCATCCTATTCCCTCAATGATAGTCCACGATCCGAACTTCATAAGGCTCTCCACTCATCCATTTGAAGATTAGGCGCCATTGATCATTGATCCGGATCGAGTGGAACTCCTTCAGGTTGCCTTTAAGCTTCTCGAGCCGGTTTGATGGGGGCTTCGCGAGATCGTCAAGCCGATGTGCCGCGTTTAGCGCCTCGAGCTTACGTTTGGCAGCGCGAGCGATGCCTTCAAACTGGCGTACCCGCTCATCCCGAAACAGCGCTTCGGTGCGTCTATCGCCAAATGAGCGGATCATTAAGCGAATTATACCGAATACCGGTATGAGGTCAAACCTTTGCGACAGCTGCAGCCCCTTTGGCTGCTCAGCCAATCGCGGCGTCGATGCTGGCTCACTGGCATCTGTGGCGAACGCCGCTAGCTGCGCAGTTGGCAAGCGGATGCCCATTCCGGTCCGACTACAGCCGGCGCTCCTCGCAAGCCTCGATGGGTGGATTTCAAAGCAAGACATTCTAACCAGCCGTCCAGAGGCAATTCGGCGGCTGCTCGAGCTCGCGTTGGGTATCAAAGGGAGCAAACCAAACAATACTGCCAGGTAGACCCTTGTCGGTGGAGAATATGCACGCGACCGGTTTTGACCATGTCGCGCCGCCCACGATCAACCGGGCAGGGGGCCAAGCTGCCGCTATGCATGAGGTGGATGCCACCGCAAAATGCGACAATTAACGGCAGTGGTAGTAACGCTACCCGACTACGAAGGGTTCCCCCTCCGATTTCCTTCCGCTGCCGGCGCGGTCGGTGGGCGTCGAAGATCGGCCTCCTACCAATGATTTAGATGCACCTGTTAGCCAGCCCAAGCCAGCATGGCAAGCGACATGCCGAGGTCGTCATGCTGTTCCCGCGGGCATTTATAGACGATGCCGCTCTCGCGCTGCTCCGAGCTATTGCAGGCCGCGGCCGCACGGGCGTGCATTGAACGGCGAGCGGGCGGGGCAGCCGGTAAAGCACGTTTTCTGGATCGTGCCACTTTTCGGGCAGCCACCGCGAGTCCATGAATCTTTCGTCAATGGTGTTCCACAGTTGGTCGGTGCGAAACTTGTGAAACTCGGCGATAAGCCGGGTTTCGAGCCGGTAAGCCTGCCGGTCGGTCAGCCCGCCAACGATAATCTTTTCCTTGATATCTGCGCCTGATCTGACGGCCTCTACCAGTCGCCGGTGCATGCTTGGACCCCGTTGCATTGTCCTGGCTCGGCAGCGAGCAGCTGACCGAATGGCTTCTATGAGGTGGGTGTACATCCGCCCGTTCCGCCCTTTGCCGATGTATCGGACCATCCCGTCAATAAGGATCGCATAGACGTACGCCGATCCTGTTTCGGAGTGAGGTGTACCGCATGTGCGCGCCTGGGCCATTCGTTCTCCGCTCCATTACCTTATTACGCTTGCTTCTTGCAGCTCTCGCGTTGGTCCATCCGCTCTTCACCGCCTCAACTGAAAAACTCGACTGGCAAAACAGTCGCGCCTCCGAGCCTGTCACCGCCAAACACCTAGAACTCGTCGCGGCACTGGAAGGTCAGCGTCAGAAAACAAAAGCTGCTAACAAACCATCACTGGGTTCCCACAGAATGGTAAGTGCTCAGGAGGGGCGGCGCCGTGCCACGCGACCGCGCTTGACGGGAACAGTCTGAGCAAGATTGTGGGATAAATCGTGGATCGCGCGCGAAAATTCAAAAATCGTAAAGCCTTTGCCCGGCCCCTGCTTCAATATGAAGGCCATCATATCGCGCTGGCTGTCACAAACACGGCCGACCGGATGGGCTGTTTCATCTACTGATGAGCCGGTGAGATTCATGAAGACCAGGATCACTGGCGAAGTGCTGTCGAATGCCAATTGTCCGGGTTGCGCACTCTTGTAAATTGCTTTTTCGTCGAACAGAGCCTTCGAATCTTTAGCGAGATTATTGGCGTGGGCTTTCTCCAATGAGCTACGAAGCTGCCTCATGAGCTTAATTACCGTCCCTTGCGGCAAGCCGTGCTCCAAAAGACGGACCCCTGCAAGTAGGGAAAACGCTCCATAATCGCCGAACAAAACGTCCGCACCCGTTCCCGGCGGAGACACGTCATAAAACGCATAGTGACGATCGGCCTCGTCGCGTGATTTGGGCTGAATTCCGAGTACGCGGTCTGCTGCCAGAAGCCGTTTGATGCGGAACCTAAGCTCGGCTGCGCGCTCATCCGCACCTCCCAGCGTTAAGCGAATCGCGTCGACCACTTGACTGGTTCTGAATTTCGGCATATTGAAGATTAACTATAGTCCGCTATTATGGGTAAATGCTGGTGAAAAGAATAGGTTGAGTCCCGACAGCGCCGGCCTCGTTTGCGGAGCATGCGGGATGTCGACGCGTTCATCCAGGTGCAAGGTGGCGCTGACGGCGTGGTCCGATAGGCGCGAGCCGGCAACGCCAACTGACCAGGTTTATACGATGATTTTCACTGCTGAAAGCCGAACGCCCCCGAGCCGGATCGTCGCGGACGCAAGCGGATTCGACACTCTCGGCGACTGCGAGCCTGCCACGATCGCGGCCGATGACGGCATCAGTTGAGTGACAACGATGAAAAAGCGACCCCTCGCTGCAAAACTGCCAGAAGTCCCGCTACTCATATCCGAATCAAACAACGAATTTGAGGGCGTGGCGAATGCTCTGCGCAAAGAGATCAAACCGAACGGAATGCTCGAGCGCATTTTCGTTGATGACATCGCCCAATTGACCTGGGACATTGTCCGACTGAGACGCAGTCAGACTGCAATCATCAACCTCGGATTCCGCGACGCGGTGTTCCAAATTCTGCGCACGTTGTTGCCGCCCGGCGAACAACCTGGGGACCGGGCACAACAAGCGCGCGACCTCACCGAGCGCTGGTACTTCGAACGCCATGCCAAAGCGGAAGTGCTTGAGCTACTACAGCATTACGGATTGGATGTCTCGGCAATCGAGGCCCGGGCTTTCATCGAACATGCCGACGAGCTTGAACGGATCGATCAGCTGCTCGGCTTCCGCGAGGCGCGGCGCCTCAAGGCTCTGTCGAGCATCAGCGCGTATCGCGAGGCATTCGCTCAACAAGTGCGCGAAAGCAGCGATCGGCTCATCGCCGGCAGCGTTCGTGAGCTCGAACATGTCAAGCCACGAGCTGCCGCTTGACCATGACGACTGAACGACAACGTGCAGCTAATCGCCGCAATGCCCGGAAAAGTACCGGCCCGCGTTCGAGCGGAGGCAAACGACGTGCAAGTCAAAATTCTCGACGACACGGCTTTACCGCTGTTTCCTTCCGTGCCGGCAACCCCAAACAAATCGAGCTACTAGCGCGTCAAATCGCCGGCAAGACAACTAACCCGGTTGTTCTCGAGAAGGCTCGCAGCATCGCCCAAGCCACGTTTGATCTGGCGCAGATTCGACGCGCCAAGCTCGAGTTGATCGCAAGCCGCATTGCAGAATCCAAGGATGCTCCATCGCACGGCATTGGGCAGCCGAGCGATACAGATGCACTCAATCTTGCAATCCAGGAAGCTGTACGGGACTTACGTAAGCTCGACCGCTATGAAAAGCGCGCGATCGCACGCCGATCCCAAGGAATGCGCGCAATGATCAGTTCTTCAATCAATAGTTGAGTCAGGGTCACGTTCGTTTGTGCAAAACGAACCCAAAATTCGATAAGAACAACAGCACTTAGATTGGCGGGAATGCGGCAGTTTGGGAGTTCACGCCGCGTGATGAGCCCACCGGCAGCGGGGTAAAGCGCGTGTCCGTTTCATTGCTCGTTGGATATGAAGCGGTGACGTCGAGCCGAGCACCTCCGAGCATCACATCTATGGCCGCGGATTTTGGATGGAGGCGGCCCCGGAGGTTCGTTCCAGCGAACGCATGAGGTGAGGAGGCGAACGCTGGAGAAGCTCCACTGACTTATTCGCCCAGGACCCGCCCTGGCTCGGCGGCGTGCTGGCTCCGAGAGAATCCAAAATTACGCCTGCTGTTTTGACCCTCGGTATTTTGGCGGTCAGGCGGCGGGGTTGGAAGGTGCCGCGCGTCGCTCGACTGCGACGTGAACCAAGCCGTTGATGAACACTTCCTGTAAGGCGCGCCAGCACTCAGTGGCGCGCCCCCGCCGCTATAACACGACGCCAAGCAAACGTCGGATAAGAGGGCCGCTCTACGGTCGGTCGAGGTGATCGTTAACTTCATCCTTGCATAAATGAAACGTGCCGAACGGCTGCCTCAACTGGCTCAGGTTATAGATGCCGATCTTGCCGCGCGCAGATTCGGAGTGAGGGAATTGACACTTACTACACATGCAATTGTCGGTGCCGCTATCGCTTGCGTGTTACCGGCGCATCCCTATTTGGTGATTGCCGCTGCGTTTGCCAGCCATTTTCTGTTGGATGCGATTCCACATTGGGATTATCCGCTACGATCAGATTCGGTGAATCCCAAAGTTGCAGCAGCGATGAAATACGATCGCGCGCTGCTGGCTGACATGCTCACGATTGGTACTGACGCCCTGCTAGGAATAGCGCTGGCGCTGTTTCTTCTGGCGACCCCAGGCGATTCTTTTCTTGTGCTATGTGCTGCCAGTGCCGCCATTCTGCCGGATGCCCTTCAATTTGCCTACATCAAATTCCCACGCGAGCCTTTAGTCTCGCTCCAGCGCTTCCACACGTGGATGCACGCGTCGCGGAGCATGAGCCGACGTCCTATCCTGGGCCTCTCCACTCAAATCGGCCTAGTCCTTTTCGTGGTGGTTATTGCGAGGCTTGTCGCTTCATTGTGAAATGTAGCTGCAGGGTGACATGCCGACTACACGGCCGGATTGCTTCGCCGCCGCGTGAATCAATCAGCAGATTCCTCGAAGCATTGGGATCGCGGACGAATAATCGAATCTGATACCCCGGAAAGGGCATCTCATGAGAAGCGACCGTACCAATCACGGTCTGCCTGCTGAGTTCTTTGTCGTCTAACTTGATGGACACAACAACTCCACGCACGGACGGTTCGTGGAGGCGTCGCATGGCGATATCAAGCAGCGCACCCTTCTGAATGAACTTGATTGAGATAAGTAGTGTCGAAACGCGCGAGTGTCGCCAACGCAGTCTGCTGGTTTCAACTGAGATGCGTCCGCAGCCAAAACGTGCGGGCTTGGACTTTCGGATTAATTCTCATCTTTAGCTACCACGCCGGTTCGTCGCCGCAACGATGAAGCTCGCGATGAGAGGCTCGTCGGAAAAGGCGAGAAGCGGTTGGCCCTGCTGACCAAATGTGAATACGGCCTTATAGCCGCAGTTCCCCTGTGGCAATCCGTTCGAAGAGCGTCTTGTCGAGACGGACGAAGGCTTTTTCCGCCGGATCGTCGAAATAAATCGGATCATTCGTGGCCGTGGGATCAAAGCCTTCGCGCTGCAAATGGGCTTTCGTGTGCTTGAACGTCGCAGTCGCCTCCAGCTGACCGACGAGGCGAAGGAACAATGGCCGTGCGTAAGGCGGCAGCTGCTCGGTGAGATGCTTGCTCAGTTTCGACAAATCCAGGTCGTCTGCGGAAACAATCGCCGCCATGCCGGCTGCTCCTTCCGTTCCGGGCACGCGCACGCCGTAAACGTTCGCTTCCATAACACCCGGGAATGCGGAAATCGCGGCGGCAACTTCGGAAGTGGACACATTCTCGCCTTTCCAGCGAAATGTATCTCCAACGCGGTCGACGAAATAATAGAAGCCGCTTTCATCGACGCGCATAAGGTCGCCGGTCCGATACCAGGCGTCGCCCTTCTCAAAGACGTGGCACAGGATTTTCTGCTCGGACTGGGCGGCTTCGCTGTAGCCTTCGAATTCGCTGCCGACGCCAGACGATCCGCCGCGAATTCGGCCCAGCGCTTCGCCGACTTCGCCGGAGAGACACCGAACGCAAAGCCCGTCTGTCCCACGTACCGGAGCGCCACCCTCCTCGTCGAATTTCACCAGCGCCAACGGAAAACGGTGGCGCAGAAACGACGGAACACGGCCGATGGCGCCGACCCTGCCCTCGACATTATAGAGGGAGAAATTTCCTTCCGTGGACGCGTAGAACTCAAGAATGCGAGGAACGGCGAACCTGGCCTGGAACTTTTCCCAGACATCGCCGCGGAGCCCATTCCCGCAAGCAAGCCGCAACAAATGCTCACGCTCGCGCGGATGCGGTGGCGCATTCACCAGATAGCGAGCGAGTTCGCCGATATATTGAAATATGGTGCAGCCACCATCGGCGATATCGTCCCAGAATTGCTGCGCAGAAAATTTATCGCGGATCAGTACCGAACCGCCGCGAACCAGTGCCGCGCCGGTGGCGACGATTCCGCCGATGCTGTGATACATCGGCAAGCAATTGTAGATTCGATCACGCGGGCCGGTGTTGATGAGTCCCGCGAACCAGAAACTCCACAGCAGCACCCGCCGATGGCTGACATTGGCCGCTTTGGGAAGGCCGGTAGTGCCGGAAGTGTAAATCAAGAGCGCCCGGTCAGCGATAGTTACCGATCGTCGCTCCGACGCAGAGAGCGCACTGCCGGAGAATCCAGCAACTGCTTGATCGATGCGCTCGAATGCATCGCTTGCGCCATGCGACCAGATTCTTGGCCGGGTTTTCAGGCTTGCCGCTGAGGACTGCAAACGATCGGAAAATTCGGCAGCGACTATCATATGAGTCGGCGCCGCCGTATCGATGCAGTGGGCGAGCGATGAACCGCGGAGCTGCGTATTGATTAGCGCGACCACGATGCCAATTGCGGAAAGTCCCAGCCAGACGGCCAGGTATTCCGGTTGGTTCGGCATCATCAAGCAGACGATTTCGCTCTCGGCAATGCGTTGGGCGATCGCCCAACGCGCGTAGGCGTTGGCGCGCGCCGCCAGCGCCCCATAGGTGAAGCTCTCAATGGAGGAAATGAGTCCCGGCGCACCGGGAGACGCCCGCGCCAAATCTTCGATGACGTGTAGTAGAAGCCGTTGCGGTTCGGCTGCGATCGGTGCAATGGAATCGAGCGCGCGCAGCCAATCACGCTGCGCCGTTTTCGCGGCATCTCCAACTTGTGGCGGTGGCGCGTATGAAGAAGTTCTCACCACCATGTACCCTTACCTGACCAGGACTTTCAATCTTTGCGCCGCGTCGTCATTAATAGAGCAAAGAATTGGACAGCTTAAAGCGAGTGGGTGCAACAGCTACGCTACCGGCTGACAGGGCAGGGGCCGAAAAAACTGCTGCAAAGTGGCACACACGCGACAGGTGACGGTCGCAGAAGATAACTTCAGAGTCGCGATGGGCGTGGTTGTGCGAAAAATCGCCGACGTTGCGGCCGCGCCCAATCGCCGAATTTACTCAGGGTAACGCTTCGCGATCGCGGCGACGTCAGATTTCGCAAATCCAATTAAAACGGATTCCAGGTCGGGGCTGAGGCGAATTTAAGATAGCCGACGTTGTATCCAAGTCGCAACCCAACACCGGAACGGATTGGCACCACAACGATATCGTCATGCGGCGCCGTCATCGCCGTCATACCGAGCCCGGCAGCGAAATAAGCCGACCCCGTGACACCGTTAAATTGGCCGAAAATCGAATTGGTTTGCGGCAGGTTGTACACCAGCATCATGGTGCGCGCACCGTCGGCACCGGCATCTACGCCAATGGTTGGCCCTTGCCAGAACACGCGCAGCTCGCCAGCATTTTTCGTGTAGAGGATACCATCGCCGTACCGCACCCCGCCAATGAAGGCGCCTCCCGCTTCCTCTCCCAGGATATAACCATTCGGTTCACCCCATTGGTCGACTGCTTTCTCGACGATCAAAGCCAGCCCCTTTGAGATCCCGCCAAAGAAGTGGTGGCCCTTGTCAATGATCTCGTCCGATGAGTACTGGGCTGTGGGAGGGGGAGGTGACGCTGGCGGGGTGTCCGACGCGAACTGCGGCTGTGTCGGAGAAGAAAGCTGCTGCGCTTGAGCTATTGTCGCGGCGAAGCCGACAATAGTTATGACAGCCATCGCAAAGCGAAGAGTGCTGCGCATTCCCAGGTCTTACGTTGGTGTTGGATACCTTGAATTACGTCGAGCAAATTAACAATGAACTAAGAGCGGTTGCCCGCCCGAATATTGTTGCGCAGTTACCCCCAAGCTGCGTAACCGATATTCGATAGCCTCTCGGGCGGAGAACCGGAGACCGACTAGGTTCGTGTCGAAAGTGCAGGTGGGACCGCGAGCGAATCGCCCACCTCGCGAGCGACATATCGGCTTTTGGTACAATCCCCCAGCGCAACTTGTCCCAAGGCGTCGAGATCGGCCGTCGAACCCATCTGGTCAATTGCCGAAATCGTTTGGATCCGGCGCTGTTCGCCTTCCGGGCATTTTTTAAGTCGCGAACTTTGCAAGCGAGCGCCGTAGCCGCCCGCCGGGCGCCGGCCGCGCTTTGGGCGTGTCGGTGTTCGGCGCCGCTCGGCCTAGACTCTCCTTCTCAAGGTCTTCGACGTATCTCGCCAGCTCATTGAGCGCTATTGCGATCTCGTCCAGCTTTTGCTCGACCGCACGAGCTCGGAGAGCGCGATTGATGTGCACTTTGATTTGCAGGCGTGACGGCATTCAATCCGCCTCGTTGATGAGCTGTGAGGCCATCGCTGATTCGGCTAGAGGTTTGCCACCGCGGCGATCGACCAATTTTCCAAATGCTTCATGCGCGATGGCTCGCGACCCTTCAAGGCGGCCTGGCACGAGCCGATCGAGCTCAAGGGCTCCGCCGCCGATTTGGGCAACAACGTCAATTCTGGTTGTTCCCGTACCGACCGTCCGCATGCTCCCTCTGAAAGCTCGTTGCATTGGTCAAGCGCTCGCCTCACCCCGCGAGCGCTTGTGCACTCTTCCAAAGGCGATGAGAAAATGGTGAGTCTGGAAAGGACCTCGGTCACCCCACAACCGGCAGCACACTGACCATACCACACATCGCTGAGCGCGGCGCGCTTGAATTTAAGGATTGGTTAAAATGGAAAACTCGGCGAGCGAGTTCCGCTTGCGGCGACGCAGTCTAAAGCGCCACAGCTTAGCTGCTCGAGTTTGTGGTGTAGTGGCGGGCCTTCCGAGAGTGCCAGGTGTCGTCGGCAGGATCGATCATCCCGAGGAGGGCGGAGCCTTTGCTAAATCAGCGACTGTTGCTAGCGGCGCAAGTTCAGTTCCAGGACAGCCGTGCAAAACAACTGCGTATCGTCACGTAATCCTCGTTGTGCAAGCTCGATAATTTTTCTGGCAATCAATTCGGCTTTCGGGTCGCTGGTTGAAACCATCAATGCCGCGCACGCTCGCTCGAATGCGTTCGATAATTGAGCGACTGTTTCGGGGCTAAAGTATTTGCCGATAAGAAATGGGAGGATAGTTTCGGCTCGTCCGGCGGCGTTGTCAGAGCTAGTACCCGAGCCACGCCAGCGGTTAAGGCGCCGCCGCGTAGCATCACGGTCGTCTACTGTGTACCTGCGAGCCAGCGCAAGCCAATCCCGTTCGAGCGCCAGAAACCAGTTCCGAGCATCATCAGTACCAGCGTCGTGCGCCTTCCTGGCGCACTCGTTCGCTCGCTGCTGACAGTGTCGAATTTGCGCGTTTAGACTGGTGAGCATGGGCAAAACTAGCCGCCATCCCCTTCAGCCCGATGAAGGCTAGTGGTGAATGGGAACATCCGCAAATGAAATCGCTAAGCGGTATTGGCGCAAAGATATTTTGCGGTGGACAAGCTGAGGCTTAGTTCTAGCGCGACTGTTTTTGTTACGATTTTATCACGAGGCACGCGTTAATTTGACCCGGCAGGGAGGGGCTTATGACTGTTAACATCACCGCCGGAGAGCCCAACGTGTTCTCAGACGTGGAGGACGTCGACGCTCGCGACAATGGCAGCGCCGCAGTGATATTCTTGGGAACAAGAGTAGAAGGCCAGTTCGTCACCGTGACTATCAATTTGACCTACGAACAAGCCGGCGACCTTGCGACGTTGCTAAAGGCGTTCGCGAACATGAACAACTGAGGTGGCCTTCTTCCTGATCAATTGTCAACGCTTCAGCCCGTTTCGCGTCGCTCAAGGTAGCTTGAGCAAACCCGAGGCTCATTTGTGCGAGCCTGAATGCCGAGCGGCAACCGATGGTGCGAAACGGAAAAAGACCCGCTGCGATCAAGAATTTCTCGGACAAGACACCTGAGTTGAGCTCCGATTTTGTCTTTGGTTCGCGCGCAAACTGTATTTCACCATGAGGGTCAAAACTCCAAATCCGGTTGATCGGCATGTCGGCGCGCGGATACGCATGCAGCGGATGGTGCGCGGGCTGTCGCAGACCAAGCTGGGCGAAGAGGTCGGCTCACCTTTCAGCAAGTGCAGAAATACGAGAAGGGCGTTAATCGCGTTGGCGCCAGCCGGCTGCAACAGATCGCCACTGTCCTGAAGGTTGCGCCGGATTTCTTTTTCGACGGAGCCTCGGCAAAGGCCGTTGCTGGCATATCAAAAGAGACTACACTCATTCAGGGGTTTGCTTCCTCGCGAGAGGGGATCGCTCTGTCCAAGGCGTTCACCAAGATCAGCGATCAGAAGATGCGACGCAGCATCGTCTCTTTGGTTGAGCAGATGCTCGAGACTAGGCGGGCTACCAAGAAGTAATCGGCAGTATGAAGTCTATTCCAATTGTCGGCTGGGTATTTTTCGGCTTAGTCGTAATCGTTCTAGTCTTTTACATGTTGAGCAGAGGGATTTATATCGATTCAACAATGGAATATCTTGGCTACGAAGGCGGCGCAAAGCCAAATTACCTGCGAACTTGCAACTATTTATTCTTCAACGGCATTCAATACGATACGCAGAAGTTGGTAGGGGACGACCAGCTTCGCCACTGTTCATTATTCCGGCAGCCTTTGCGATAAAAACTCAAACTGACCCACCACCGGAGTTTCGGCGCGCTTGCGCTTTGCTGCGTCATAGTTCTGATTTCCGGCACAAAGTTCAGACACGTCTGTACCGCGGGAGCTACATGCCTCAACAATCTGACAGATGGTAAATGTTATCGGACGTCCCCGAACGACGCTAATCAGGCCGCTCGCAATCTGACTGCGCTTGGGACGCGATCTTCAACCAGATGTAGGACGGTTAGAATCGAACTGACAGCGGGGGCAACTGCGGTGAGGTTGGGAAAAAATCATCGCCAATCGTGGCGTGATGGCTCCGGCGCCTTCTTTGTGTGGCCAGCTTGGCACGTTTGTTGGACAGCAGGGATCATGCCTCAAATTCATTAGGCAATCGTCCTAGCGCTGCAGTGCACACTCGATGTCCGTTCCGGGTCCAATGCGACGTCACGTCGTGTCGGCGTGATTTCCGTCGTTCTCGTGACTGCTTTGCTCACACGGCAATAGACGAAACATGCCATTCGACGACAAATGGCACCGCAGCAAAAACGCGCCTTCATTGAGCAGCCCTTGTCCAAACAAGGTCTACCTGACCGTCGACCCGGTCCAATTCATCCTTCGTGACCACGGTCCAAGTATTGTCACTGCCAAATATATGTGCCGTAAAACCGGCTGCTTGCAACTGATCGACCATAGCGCCGATCGACAGGCCGCCCGCACGACTGAGCTCAGGCGAAAATTCGGTTATCACTGCGTCGGTGCGTTCCAGCGTCTGCCGGGCTCCGGCTAATACCGCGGGCTCATACCCCTCGACGTCAATTTTAAGCACCAGCACCCGTCTATCAGACAGTCCATGAGAGGACAGCGCGGAGTCAAGATCGGTCATCGGAACTATGCGTGATCCACGGCCATAGTCGGTTAGCACCGAGTGCCGTCCAGCGTTGGAGCGTTTGTACCGGTACAGGCGGATTAATCCCGGCCGCGCACCGACAGCAGACGCGTTCACAACCACTTTATTGACGGAATTTAGCGAGAGATTTTGATCAAGCAGCCAAATATTGAATATATCAGGTTCGAACGCCACCACTGTTTCCACCGCCTGCTGCTGTGAAGCGTGAATGGAATGCCAGCCGATATTTGCGCCGATATCGACGAAGACTCCACTCGGCGCCGCTGAAAGAAACGTCGATATCCAATTCGTTAGGTGCGATTCAATTCCACCGTATTTCGCGATGTGACGCCCGGACACGTCGCGGTAACTCGCAGCAAACAACAATTTCGACTTAGCCGCTCGTACGCGAAATGACGGACGCCACGGTACGCACCAAGCTAATAAGAACGTGAGAGTTGAGATCAGGCGAGAGACCTGGATCATGCCACCACAAATCGATAGGTCGTTTATCGAGAACTACTCAATTAGGCTATTACGCGGTCAACGTACGTCTATTGTCGACTACCATGGCGAACCTCTTAGGACGCGTAAACGCGTCCTGAAGGTGGCCCCAGCTTGCCCGATCACCGATCGCCGCATCTGGCTGGGAGCCAGCACTCGACCAAACTATCGCGATAGCGGTGTCCAACATAGCTCGATAAGCGGACGATCTTGTTCCCTCAAAGGACTGATCCCCCCGGAATTGGACAGGCAGCTCTCCTGCAGAGGGCCGGCCCGCAAAGGCCGGCGTTGCAAAGCGAATCCGGTCCGTTTCGCCGTATTGAGAACGGGGCGGATTTCCCCGCGCGCCCCCAAATGGTCGCCGGATAAGCCAGACGAAACGCCCCGACTATTGGCCCAGCCGAAGGAGCTGCCATTGATCCCGCTCGCCGAGCGGCATCGCGCCATGCAGCGCGCCCGGACGCCGCGCCAGCAGTGTATTGGCGTCATCGCCCGTTGTGATTATCCAGGCAGGACCCGGCATTGTCGCAAGTTCTTCGAGCGACGCGTTGAGAATGTGGCCTGGCAGATAGGGCAGAATGTTCAACGCCACGTCGCCATACCAATAGATCGTCCCCGGCGCAGCTTCGATCAGTGTGGCGGCTTGCTCCGCCTGAACCTTGTCGTGACGGAACTGCATCGGGAAGAACGGCGACGCGACAGCGTAACCCAGCGCGTAGAGCAAGAAAACCGCTGCCACCACCAGCACGGGCGCCACGATCGCCGGCCGGCGCGCGCTCATTTGGTCGTAGGCGAGGCCGCCGAACACGCACAGCGCGGGCACCATCGGCAAGTAATAGCGCGGCACCGAACCGAACGGCCAAAACAGCACAAAGATCGCAGCGACGAAGGCGTAACAGGCTAGTGCTAGGGCAAAGCGCGGAGCCGCCAGATCCTTGTCGCCGAACGCGCGCGAAATCAGAAAAGCCGCCGCGGCCAGTACGGCGGGGAATGTCTCAGCGAGCGTGTGAAGGAGGGCGGTGACCGGGCCGTAAAAAATCGCACGCGGATGCGCTAAACGCATGTACGCGGCCCAATCCGACTGGTCTCCCCCGCCGTAAGTGCCAATCGCCCACAAAGCGACGGGAAGGAAGCAAATAACACCGGCGAGGACGAGACCGGGAATTTGGCGCCACGAGCGCGTGATGACGACAAAAAGCCCGATGCCGAGCGCGAAATAGCCGATCGGTTGCGGTCCCTTCATCATCGCGGCCAGCGCCAGCACGATGCCGATGGCAAGCCAGCGGGTGAAGCCAATCCTTCCTTGCGCGTGGGCACTCCACCACAACACGAACGCAAAAAACAATAATACAGCGAGCGGCAGATCGGGAGTGACGCTGACATAGAGGCGCATCACCAGCGGGCAGGCGACAAATAAGGCGACGCCGAGAAGTGCCGCCGGAACGCTGGCGGCGACCTTTCGCAACAGCCAATAGATGAGGCAGCAACCGAAAAGCAAAAAAAGGAAGCTCGGCAGGCGCGCCGTGATCTGGTTGACGCCGCCGAACGGCGCGCTCAGCGCAGCGATGATCCGCGCCTGCAGCTCAGGGCTTTCAACAAAGCGGACATTGTACATGTGCGGGACGAGCCAATTGCCCGTTTCCAGCATCGTCCGCGCGATGGAGACGGCAAGCCCCTCGTGTGCGTTGTAGCCGCGAAAAAAAATCAGCGGCCCCGCCAAAACTACGCATGCAAAAATAACGGCAACAGCCGGATTCCATCGCGCGGAAATCGCATTCCACGCGGCTACGAAGCGCTCGGCAACTCGCTCGACGCGCAAAGTGCCGGTCCCGAACCTCATCGTCAGCGCGCTAAGCCGGCATCGGACAACCGATCGATCGCATGCAAAGCCCCCTCGGCCGCATCGGCGCGCATTCGCGCCAAATTCGCCACCGTCGTTTCACGATGCGCGCAGGCGAGGCAGCGCAGCTCGGCAGTGGGCATAGGCGTCAGAAAGGGCTGCTCGCAAAACGCGCAGTGCGATGCACCGTCGGCCCAGGCAGTTTTTCCCCACGTCCGCCATATTTTCAGGCGCGCCAAATTGAGCGCGGCGCGCACGATCTCCATTTGAGAAATCTTCGAGCTGCCATGCTTGCGTTCATGAAAATGAATCGGGATCTCACTCACATTGAGGCCCGCGCGCACAAAGCGAACCGCGCATTCGAGGAAGAAACCGTAGCCCTCGCTGACGATAGTCTCCACCAAGCCTCCTGGCACACGGTCGAGTCGCGCCGCGCGCAAGGAGGTCGTGTGTTCGCTCAGAGGCAGATGCAGTACGGCGCGGGCGAGGTAATTAGCACTTCGGCTGACGAACCGGCGCCACCCGGCATAGTCGAGCCGCGCGCCGGGCATGAAGCGCGATCCGATGACCACGTCCGCGCCGGCGTCAAGCGCGGCGAGCAGACGGGGGACATCAGCAGGATCGTGGGAGAAATCGGCGTCAAGCGTCACGATGCGCTGGTATCCGCAGTGTCGCGCGTGCATCCAGCCGAGCATATGGGCCGAACCGACGCCGAGCTTGCCCGGTCGCACCATGATTGCGAGACGGTGCTCTGAAGCCGCACGGGACAGGAGAATATCGGTGGTCCCGTCAGTCGAACGATCGTCGACGATTAACAGGTCGCAGTCTACCGGCAGCCCTAACAACGCATCGATCATCGGCGTGATGGCATCACGCTCGTTATAGGTCGCCAGAAAAACCAGCGTGTCGCTCGAGCGGGCGGGACGGAACACCGCGAAAGGCCGCCTGTGTGCCGAACCAGACGGAGAAGGCTTACGACTCCCGGGCCTTATGTTAACATTCACAATCGCACCCTGGGCACTTTGTCACCGCCCAATACCGCTCGAACGCGCTCGACTATCCGCGAACAAAAGCCCTGCGTAAAGCCCCGGCTGCGGTTCGAGCCTAAGTCGGACCCACGACGTCGGGCTCGGGCGCGAAAGCGAGTTGAAACCACCCGGCAGCCGAATTTTACCGAAGCGCCCTGCGAGGGCGCTCGACTCCTGTCGGAAAAGGGTTCGGCGCCGGCACCATGCGAGCGTTCCTTCATAGACGCTTCTGGGGGTCAGCGTGGTGACTAAGTTTCGCCGCTGCGAAGCCGGCGGAGGTCGGCCTCAACCATTTCGGCGACGAGATCGTCGAAGCTGTAACTGCGACTCCAGCCAAGCTCCTTTTCCGCTTTCGCCGGATTGCCAATTAATCTGTCGACTTCGGCGGGACGAAAGAATTGCTGGTCGACACTGACGACATGCTTTCCGCTCTTTCGGTCGATGCCCTGCTCTTCGAGCCCCTTTCCTTGCCAAACTATGTCCATCCCTACGCTTCTTCCTGCCGCGGCCACAAATTCGCGAACCGACCTCGTCTCCCTTGTCGCCAGTACATAGTCGGCGGGAGTGGGAGCCTGCAGCATCTGCCACATGCCTCGCACATAGTCGACCGCATGACCCCAATCCCGACTGGCGTCCAGATTGCCGAGCCTGATCGTATTGATCTCGCCTTCCGCTAGCCGAGCAAAGGCTCGCGTTACCTTTCTCGTTACGAACTGGCGCCCACGCAACGGCGATTCGTGATTGAACAGGATGCCGCTCACCGCGAACATGCCATAAGATTCCCTATAGTTGATTGTGATCCAGTGGCCATAAAGCTTCGCGACTCCATAGGGACTTCTTGGGTGAAATGGCGTATTCTCATCCTGGGGCGCTGTACCTACCTTTCCGAACATCTCGGAAGTTGAAGCTTGATAGAAACGCGTCTTTGGAGAAATGAGGCGCAGGGCCTCAAGCAGACGTGTTACGCCGAGCGCGTCGGTGTCACCCGTCAATACTGGCTGCTCGAACGAGGCACCGACAAAGCTCAGCGCTCCAAGGTTATATACTTCATCAGGCCGGAGCTTTTCGATCGCCCGTAATATATTTGTCGACTCGAGCAGATCGAAATCCACCGAATGAATGTCTTCAAGAATGCCAAGTTCCTTGAATCGCCAAGGAGTGAAAGAGGCATTCTGCCGCACACATCCATGAACAGTGTATCCCTTCTCGAGTAGCAGTTTGCTGAGATAGGCGCCGTCCTGACCGGTTATGCCTGTTATTAGGGCCGATTGCGCCATGACGCCCCCTCGGAAAAGACCGGGTTGACTAATTTGCTCTCAACAAACAGCGCGCTTGGAAAGCGATCGATCAAATAAACCGAACCGGCAATTGTCAAATGGGTACCATCTCTAGCAACTATGTCCGCAGGGCCGTCACCAACCCTGGTCACACACCCTTCCTCGTTACACATCGTCTCTATCGGTGATACGTAGATTGCGCCGGCAAGACGCGACCGCTCTCTCAATTCGCTGTCAAATTGAGGATTTAGTTGTAACCCCGTTTTCATTCGCCCTGGAACAACTGCGTGATCCACGTAGTATTGCAGAAGACACTGTCTCAGGCCGTTCCTCCAACTCGGTACTGGACCCACTACCAAAACGTGGGGGACCTCGGCGCTTTTCAAAGCGGAGATGGTGTCGCGCAACGCCAGCAAATCCATATGACTTACATTGGACCACCAAGCCGACAAAATTACCCACTCGGGCTTCAACGTCGCGACGCGGTTGAAAACCTCATCGTTTCTCTGCCGGCACCCTGGAGCGAGCGAAAGCTCCGCATGGAGAAGCGGAGGGCAATTCGAAGTAGTAAATTGGGCTAATCTGAATCCGAAGCGATCCTGTTGGTGTCGTAGTCCAGGGTACAAATGGGCTGCGTGAGAATCACCCCAAAGAAATATCAAAGGCTCGTCCAGACTTTCTTTGTCGACGCATTCATCGGCGAAGGCGTAGCCGGATCCTGCCGGCAACAAACAGGCGTCTTGTCGATAAGCGGCGAATGTTCGGAAATCGTCTTGCTGAGTCCATTGTAACGTGGGCGGAAAGCGGCCTGGCAGACCTTTGGCGACCAAGGTAGACAGCCCCAAAGGGGTGACCACGAGCATCGCGAGGCCGGCAAGTGAAGTCGCCAATGCTGCTGGTGGAACACGTAGATGACCAAATCTGATGGGTTTTTCGACAAACTCGTAAGTGAGCCACGCGAAAAGGAACGCAGCAGCGATGAGACCAATCCGAACAAGGTCGTTGGAAGAGTGAGGGATCGCCAATCGGGCGAACGATAGAATCGGCCAGTGCCAGAGGTACAGTGGGTAGCTGATCAGTCCCACGAACACCAAAGGCTTACTACTGAGGATGGTCCGATTGATCCAAGCATCCTGACCCGAAATAACGAGAAATGCAGCGCCTGCCGTCGGGATGAGAGCCCACCAGCCAGGGAAGTGTCTGTCCGGCATTGCCAACATAGCGCCTAACAACAAAAGCAAACCTATTACGGAAAGCGAATTTCGGACCGTTACCCCCGTTAAACGAGAGGGCGTTTTCCGAAAGAACTGTGCGTAGGCGAGCCCACTGCCAATCATTAGCTCCCAAAAGCGCGCATGCGGTAGATAGAACGCGTCCGATGGGTGACTGAAGACAACCATCACATTACTAGCGAAGGAAAAAATACCAATCGCGACAACGATCAGCAGCAAATTGAGTCGCTTCTTCCACGCGAGAAACATAACTGCTGGAAAGAAAATATAGAATTGCTCTTCGACCGCCAGCGACCAAAGATGAAGCAGCGGCTTCTGATCCGCGAGCTTCTCGAAATATTCGGAATCATTCCAAAAGAAAATGTTCGACAAGTACCCGGCGCCGGCAGCGATGTCCCGGCCGAGGCGTTCAAAATCAGAAGGAAGCAGCGTCCGCCAACCAACGATCCAGACTACGACAAGAACAAGAAGCAAGCTTGGAAGAATTCTTTTAGCTCTCCGACTGTAGAAATCGACGAAGCTAAACTCTTCCGTAGCGAGGTCAGCGAAAATGATGGTAGATATCAAATAACCAGAGATCACAAAAAAGACGTCAACGCCAACAAATCCGCCGGGTACCATTGAGGGAAAGGCATGGAAGCCGATGACTGCGAGAATCGAAATCGCTCGCAGACCATCCACATCAGCACGATAAAAGGCTTTCGAGAGATTCATTCAGTCCGCGCATAAGGCAGCCCCTACAATCGAACCTGCCAGACCGGTAGCGGGATGGTCAAGGCACGTTAGGTAGGCACGGGTTCGATGAACACGATCCTGTCCTCGTAGCGATTGCTGTTGCCGGGTATGTTGCGTTTAGTTCGCTGGTCTGCGTTTGGTCATTCGCGTCGCTTTGCTCGACGCGGCCTTGTGCCCGTTCTTCAGACGCCGAACACAGCGATCGGCAGGGCAGAAAACTGCCAATAACGACGAAATTGTCTCGTTGTCGAAAAAGGTGCCATTTGTCAAAAGTGGAAATAGGAGAGACAGGGCCTACATGTGTTCCTTACCGGGAGGAAGATCAATGATTCTTGCTGATGCCGTCTCATCAACTATGGCACGCGAGAAAAGCTTGATGATCCATCTTCCGACGGCAATAGCGGGGCGCTCAATCAAGACAAAAGTTATGAGGGAAAAAATAGTCGCGACGGCAACACACGCGGCCGCCACCAACCAACTCGAATAGCCGTCCGCTATGAGAAGCCCGCCAACCTGCGAAAGGAAAATAGCGTGGAGTAAATATAAGCTGTAGGAAATACGTCCGAATAATTCGATAGGCCTCGCTCGAATTGGGAGGCGGATGGCTTCATAGAGAAGTATCGCGCAAACGGCCGGTGCTAAGCCAAGGAACGGCGAGATGATATCCGGAAATGGTGAGATGAATGGCAGGATGCCTGCAGCGGCAGTCACAGTAATCAGCGAACCCAACAATACCCCCCGACCGATCGCTTTCCTTCGCCACGCCCCAAACTGAAGGCCAAGATAGCAGTACGCTAAATAATGGGGGGCAACGCCGGACCGTACGCCGAAAGCCCATAATGTCCCGAATAGTCCTATCGCGACATACGGACTGAATCGAATTGCACGCCGCCCAGCAAAGAAAACAAGCGGAACAGTCGCGTAAAACAACATCTCAATGTAGAGTGTCCAATACACCCCTGACATTCTGGTGACATGCATCGGGCCCGTTGCAAAAATTGCGTTTGCCATCACGTCCCGGAGTGTCCACCCACGCTCTGTCACAAAGATCAAAAGGATCGATACCCAATACATGGGCAAGATGCGGAATAACCGACGGATGACGAAAGGACCGAGCTGCGAGTGCTCGGCATAAGTTCGGTCCATGAGAAAGCCGGATAAAAAAAAGAAGAGAATGACGCCGAATTGGCCAAAAAAGAGAATTAGCGATCTTGGGGCAGGCAGGTCCGTCGGCCAGGCATGGCCAATCAGCACTGAGATGATTGCGATGCCACGCAGTACGTCTAGGCTCGCAAGATTGTTATCGCGAGATGTTGGTTTCGACATCCGCGCTGCTACCACTCTTTTCCATCGGAGTTCGGGCGCAACCCTCGAGGGCGGCAATGCCGTCCTCATGACCCTACCTGTGTCGAAACTACGAGATCAAGCAGGACAAGCTTCGCCAGCCGGAACTAACGCCTGGGATACGCTTGGCGGTCCCAAAGTCTTAGGAGACGTTGATGTCTGCTCAGGGGCTGTCGTCGCCATTTAACGATGCCGTCGCCGCGTCGGCTATTGTCGCAAATCGAGGCAATCAGCAAAATCGGCGCGACGCGTGCCATCGATATATCAGGTTGAGGGCGCGTCCTCTCGTCGGTAGCCGTAGACGATGTAGTGATTGATAAGAAGGTCCTCACGATCACACACGCGGAAGCGCGGCGCCAGGATTTTAGGGAGTAGTCTGACGTCGTCAGTATGAGCAGCTTCCGACCATTCAAAATCTAACTTTGAGAACACACGTCGCCAATCCGAGGCGCGCAAACGGTTCCCGCGCACGTCGTGTTGACTGGACGAATAATCGTCGTCCTCCGCCAAAAACCCATAAGGATTCCCCACAATGTCGCGATGGTCCGCGAGGTGAATGTAGTGATACATGGCGCCCCCAGGTTTGACGAGTTGCGCTAGTCGTTCCGAAATCGTTGCTGCCAAATGGGCGGGGATATGCTCGAGCGTTGAGCGCGACACGATCAAATCGTAATTCTCTGCCGGTCCCGACTCTGCAAGAAGGTCAAAAGGCGCAATATAGCGAATGCCGAGCTTCGTGTACCAATGCTTACTAGGGTCTTTCAGCGCATCTGCTAGCCGGCGAAACCACTCCTCCGCCGCCTTTTGCCCCACCCGATCGCTCAAACAGGACGAAAACCGCTCCCAAGCGCCTTTGGTGGCATATTGCCTAAATGCTCCTGTTTGGAGCAGCGATTTATAGTCGACCGCATCTACCTCAACAGCACCGAGCATGGAATATGCGAAAGCATCGGCTAATAGTAAGCCGGAACCGAAGTCCAAAACCCGGTGACCACGGAGAGACTGCTTACCCAAGGCGTCGAGAATCGCCGCCATATCTCTCATAAGCGCTTCAGGCCGTCGCCATGTTCTTGCTAAGCGGCGCGCGCGTAGCGGATTGAACACGCTTTGGAGATGTCCCGCTCCGCCCATAACCTCTTTGATCTGCTCGCGGGAACGCGCTGGCAGAAGTCGGAACCCGTCGAGCAACCAATCACTTAGCAAGACGAGCGCAGCGATTGCATGATGCTGTCCTGATCAGGGCTTCAAGGTGATCCAACCTAAGGCGATGATAATCCATACCCCGTCCTTAGACCAACGCCGATCAGTGATGACGCTACGACCCAATCACGTTACTCGATGTCGCCCTCATGTCGACTTATCGACCCGATCATCCGCACGGGCTTGCCGGAGAGTGGCCGAAACAGTGAGGCTCGGATTAGCGACCGCGCTACCCGCGACACGAAACCAGCCACTTCTCGCAGACTGCGAAGAAACAGCGACGCTTATTCTTCGAAAATACGGTTCGGTGGCTTGAAGCGTTGCTTCTCTTGCGGGCGCGGGTTGAACGCTGTACGGGCGCCTGACGCCGCGCATCTGACCTTGGCGTTATAGTGCACGCCGTAACGAGCGCCTTCGTAGAGGGAGCGAGCGTGCGCCAACAGATGCCGGCGACCCGCTTTATTGTAGTGTAAGCGCACCATTTGATGACAGATCGGGCACTCGGCGTTAAGCGGGTGAAGCCGCCGCCGACCCACGAGCTTTACGAGTTCCAACGCCCAGACGGAAAAGATCCGCATATCCTCCTCCTTCAAGGAGTGCCGACCAGGCGCTGATAAATATGCAGCTGGCACAGCGGAGTCGGGTAGTGTGTCAGTTGGAATTTTGCCTTTCTAGCAAGCTGACCGCCGCTCACGGCATACTGCCCTTCGGCAGAATGGTGCGAGCTACCAACTTGGTCAACGGCCGTACCACTGTGGTTCGCATCAATGATCGTGGTCTCTTCGTCAAGAATCGATTGATTGATCTTTCGCAAGCGGCAGCGCAGCAACTGCAATTTTCCGGACTCGTTCCAGTATCATTAGAGATTGCAAGCACGCACGAATGAGTGCGGGTTTGCGAAGCACATGGCCACGCCGATTGTGCCAGTGGTGACGGCTGCGATGATCGTGTTCCATCGCTCGCGATATAGCAGGCGATCACGGCGTTACACTATCACTAGCCGAGCGCCCGGCTCCTTGACATCCACTAGTAAACTCCTGAAACGCGGCTTCGGTCAGTTGCGGCGGCGTGCCGCAGTAAGCGAAGTCCCAGAGTGCTTCAGTTCCGCCGAAGAAAATGCCTGCTGCGGGTCGATAGCGTCGCCTTGGATATCTGCATCATGTCCGATTTACTGGCAACAGCGCATTCGTTAGGTGGCTCGGCACGGCAGCGAAGTGCCGTTTTCTGTCGTGGGCCGCAAAACGCACGTGCAGCCCTTAACGGACCAATCATAATAAAGGTCGAAAATCGGGGTGTTGGAGAGCAACGTGCCGCCACATGGCGCGCTCAGAGAGACATGCCGATGTCCGAAGACCGCCTGTCGGCGCCTTGCCCAAGGTGCCACACCGAAATGAGCTACGTTGCCGCCTTACCGCACTCAAAATCGCTAACTATGCGGAAAACGACTTTCGTATGTTACAGCTGCAAGCAGACGCGAAGCTATGCTCTTTCCGAGGAGATGGCGAATGCGTACCTGGCCAGCCATGGGGATCCGCTTCTCACCGTCAATACATAAGACCGGGTAACGCTCACACCGTAGCGGCCGCAAGGTTGTCGACGCGAGAGGACACGGCGCGCGGGGCGGCCATGGTCCGTTATGGGAAACGCGCTTCCGTTTTCTCGACTCGATCAGCGGCCGAACCAATTGAAGCGCCAGACGAGCTCCGTCGAAATCATCTCGGACGCCTTCTGCGAGTTGAGTGCAATCCCGGCGGGGACAACGAGAGCGCCGCCGGCGGCACCGGTGATTGGAACGTTGGCCGCGCTGTACTGCGAGTAACGATATTCGGTCTTGAGGAATAGACCGGAGATCGGCAGCCAATCGAGCGAGTATTCGAAACCGCCGCCGAGGAACCAGCCGTTATAGGTCTGCGCCGCCAGACTCAAGCCGGTCGGCCCACCACCCGCAATAGCGAGATTATAACCGACTGAACCGTAGTGGGCTTGGGTCCAGCCGCCGTCAAAGTAGGTTAGGACGCGGGTGCGACTACCGCGCCGATGCGAGCGCCGGCCGCCCAAGCCGCGGTCTCAGTCTCGGTTCCAACGACGCCTGGAAAGTCTGATGTTCCGCGAATGCTGCCGCCCTCTTAATCGCCGAATATCCCGATCACCAAGGGAATGTTGAAGAGAACCGGGGTGTTGAATTGGTAATCACAGCCGCCTTGGCCCTGACCGAACCACCCTTTGCCCCCATTCGTGATCGACGCGGTAACAGGGGCCCCGGCGAGTTGCACGAAGCTGTCTTGCGCCCACCAGCCGTAGCCCGCACCGCCGCCGACATAACAGCCAGTCCAGCTATATGTCACCGGCGGCTGCGGCGACTTATAGACCGGAGGGGGCGGCAGGTCCGCTGCGTTTGCCAAGCCAAAAGCCGCAATCGTCAGAGTCGCAGCCGCGAGAAATCTTGTTTTCATGATCCCCCCCCCCAAAAAAATGCGAGTCAAGCTGAAGTCAGCACTTTACCACGCCGCGCGGCGATTTCTGTGTCTTCTGGGACACAGACCTTCATGCCGTTGCGCCATAATATTGGGTCCGGAATTGCCGCGACCGGTCATTTTCCACCGATCGACGATGTCAGCGCGACGTCCGCTTTCGCTCTGATCGCTCCGTTGCGGCCGATGAACAGGCACAAGCGTGGCGCTGACTTATAAGTGTCATACTGCCACATTAGCTTGACTGCTGAACAACTCCTATGAGCCCCGCAGCGCGGCTGCAAAGGCAAGTTATCAAATGAGCAAACTAGTTGCGGGGCTTGTAAGCACGGTGTTTATATTTGGATTGGCACTCGCTCCTTGGCCCGCCGCTGCCGATGCTGGCGCCGATAAAGCGGGGCAGCTGCAAGCTACCGCTTTGTGCAAATCTCAGGTGAAGGACTACGCCAAATACAACGAAACGTCGTGGTGGCAGCGGCACAAGATGGTTCAAAAATGCGTTAAAGATGCTCTGGCGAAGAAGTAACTTTCGCCCCGCTGCCGGGTGGGTTGAGGGCGAAAGTCAATCAACGCAATAACTATCCTGGCGTCAAAAACGATTGCGGCGATCCATCACATGTGCCGGCCTTCTGCACAATTTGGTGAAGCGGAAAGTGTTCCGGCAGTTGGTGCCACGTCGGAGAGAGTTAGGACGCTACCGCAGCACGTTAGACGGCGCCTGTCCCGGGGCCGCCCCGACCTCTCTTCTGGCCTCGAAATTTTCGTGAGGTGCTGTCCTTTTACCCCAAGATCGTTTTAAATACGGCGGTTTATCACCGTAGCGCGGAGGGGTATCGTGGCTCAGACGAGAGCAGCAGCTCTTCAAGAAGTGGCCGACCAACTTGATTCTCTTGGGGGAGCGATTAACGGCCTTTCGCGCGTTGCTGAAGCCATAGCCGCCGTCCCTGCCAAAGAGCGGTCTAAAGCTTTGACAGCAGCGGAAGCTAGCTATCGTCAAAGCGCGCTCGATCTCGGCTATAATGATATCGAAGCCCATGATTGGCTTGCCGCCATCATATTCAGGCTGCGGAACGAAGTGCGCGCGCGGTTAGCGTTCGAAGAAAGGACTTCGGCGGAAAGCATCAAATCAACGAGTTTATCGGCCGCCTGACCAATAAAAAAGTCGCGCTTGAGCAAAACCCTGTTCGGCAGGAAAGGCAGCGCGCCACTAATTACGCGCTCCGCCACGCCCGGGTAACTGTGACGTCGGAGCAATGCGTTATCAATAAGGCTTCCGTGAACTCCCCCGTTGGTTGGTTCCTTCCAATCCGCGCACGGATCGAACTTGACGGCGCGGGTAATGAAAATCGTCGCGCGCGCTGACGCACACTTGATTGCGAAGCAAATAGAGAACCCCAAGCGCGGGAGGGGTTGCGCCTGGGGCTCAATAGGGCTTCTTTCTAGGAAGGTGCCAAGGTGTTTGTCCGCCCCGAGCCAAGGTAAGCACGTGGCATTGTCACATTCCACGGCGAAGCAGGATTAAGGTTACGGCTCGGCCATTTTGCCATTTAGCTGGGATGTTCGGATGTTTGAGCAACCAAAGCGCCGGCGCAAATCCGATTACCATATTGCGGATTTGCGGACCGTTGCCCCTCGCTGCTGTGGTCGTAGTGTTGTTGATTGCTGCTTTGCAGGGCTGGTTTCGCATTAGTAATTCGGCCATTCCCGTCGTCACGAGTACACGCCAGGCTCGGATTGTCGCCTAATCTGTGCCTCGGCCCCATCTTGCCGGGGCCATTTTTCTTACATGAGACCAGACCTGAGCGCCTTCGTCCTAGTTTGGCTTATTAACGATCCTCTTTTGAATCCCGTTGCACCAATTACGCTGGGGTATACAGTTCACTGTACACCGGCAGTCCCATCTGGTTCCCAGCCTTGCTTCTGCCGGTTTAGCCCGCCGCCGATGCCCCGACACGCTTCGGCTGCGGGGTGCTAGTGCGGTGGAGCATCTGATGGATAAACATTCAGCGATAATGGCGCCCCTCTGCCCTGTCTGCGAGCAGCCCATGTCCGCATCGTCGATGCCGAAATCGAAATTTTTTCCGCTGCCAAAATCGCGTACTTTTGAATGTAAACGCTGTGCTGTGATTGCGACTACCACCGAAGTGCAGCTTCCAGATAACGAACACGTGCATCACTAGGATGGGCGTCGTGTTGTCTGCGTTTTTTTCCTAATTTGATTCGCGCGCTGTCCCAATTTCCCTTAATCTGCTCTCTTGCACCAGGGCAGATGGGGCAATGCCTCCCCGGAATCTGAACGATGCGAAGCATTGGCGTGACCGCGCGGCCGGGCTGCGCGCGTTGGCTGACAGCTATCTCGATAAGAAGGCGGCGGCGATTTTACTTCGGCGGGCCGACGACTATGACAGGATGGCCGAACGAGCCGCTGATAGAGCAAAACGTAAAATGCACTTGCCGAGTTCGAACGCGCCTACAAAGGAACAACTGCAGTAGGCTGCGTTAGTTGGCGACCTTTTTCGTTTTCCGCTGAGGCCGGAGATGCCCTTATACCCGCTTGATAGATCGCCACGTGTCGAAATGCTCGCGGTCCTGAAATGCGCGCATCTCGGAATCTAGCTGCATCTGATGCCCTCAATCGAGAGCACGAGCTTGGGCGCAACGGGAGACCTCTTCTGCCGGCAACGGACCGCGCGCGGCAGCCGAAGTGATGGATGCAACGCGCTGCCATGTTTGTTTGCTGCGATAATCTCAAAAGGATCAGCAAGTGCTTGCCTACATTCTCTTTCAGAGAAAGCTTTTCAAAATCAAACGCCGGCAGAGGCGCGACGAACGCCCGATAAAGGCTGCGCTCGCGGACGCAAAGACCAAAGAATTCCCTATTGATGAAATTGGTAACCTGGAGAATGATTACGGCCATATACAAGTCCGCTATCTTGACGAAATTCTTCGACTTCATACCGAGTACCTGATTCGAGAATCGAACCGGCTCATTGTTCCGTACCCGGCCGCTAACGAGCCTGGGATGTGGGAACGAGATGACGAGGGATATGTCCGTCTGACGGAAGCCGGCATCAGCAAGCTAAGAGCTGATATCAGAGCTGAAAAAAGAGCACGCCTTGAGCGCGTCATAATGTGGATGCCCGGCGTGGTGGGTATCCTCGGCGCACTGATAGGGCTGGCGGCCGTCCTCACCGGAAAGAAATAAACCGTCGTAACTTGCAAGCAGGCTGGGGATATTCGGTCCGCAAATGCCGATGAACGAGCGCTCGCCCGTCCTCGAACTAGGTCGGGTCAATGTTGGGCCCTTTGTCCCGATCCGACACCGAAACGGAATCAGGCGGCAGGGCTGGCCGCGCTCCTTTAGGTTGATTGGACGCCTGGCAGGGCGCCAGCGCCGCACTCGAGGCCATGCGGTTCAGGCCGCCACGGCTTATCGCGATGGTTCTCGCAGACCCAGCGAAGGCCATCGCAGACGGGGCACGTCACGCCGTCCGCCGTATCAGCAAGCGGTTTTGATCTACCGGCCTAACAGTTAGCTCTTTGAGGGCCGTCTTTTCGTCGGGCGCATAGACAGCCCTGACAAGCACGGCAGACGCCTTCAAAACTCGGATTTCCCACAAAACACGCTTTGGACGCATACACCCCGAATATAGCGGTCCTACCTAAAGAGGCTGGGTGCGTTTGCTGCCGCGATGTTTGACGGAGCGCCGCGCACGTTTTGCCAACCGCGTAGCCACACGCCGACGGCGGGGCGTTTTTCGCCATTATTAAGGCCTCGGGGCATCCAGAAATTCGCTCTCATCGACGATGTGGCCGGCCACGTCTACAATCGTGACCTCCCTATAGCTGCCTTCTTGGAAGCGCTTGAGAATTTTGAGGGCGTCTTACATCGTTGAGCACGATATCGTCAGGACATTGCCGATGCTGTTCCGTCGCTTAACAGTAACTGGAAATTCGGCTACGCCCCATTAAAGGCCGGAGGCGCGCACCCGACTAGGCAGCAAAAATTCAAACTGAAACACCGCTGGAGTTTCGGCAGTGCCTCAGTCTGAATTTTTGCAGGGAAAAGCGGCGAGCAATGAGATCTCAGCTTCGCTGGCGCCACGTAGGGCCGCTCTTCTGGATGTTGTCGTAGATGCTTCATGACGATGTCTATGACCCGCCTCGCTGCCAGATTGTCTGGCGGACACAGCGCTTTCGTTGACATCAGGGCATCCACTACTCCCTCGACATAAGCGGCGCATATATTCATTTGCCGGGTATTCGAGGGAACATCACACCGAGCATAAAGATCGTTTGCGTCAAGGAATGCGCCAACGGCAGGGATCGGCGATGCCAGCGCTATGACATAATTAAGGGTCTTCCCAAATTGATCATAGCGCCTCGCGCTTCTTGCAAGGCCCGCGCATTGCCGGCTTAGGCAGTCGCGCGTCGATCATTTTCATAAGAAGTGATCGTGCGATCCTGTTGTCATTAGCGGGCGATGGGCCTTTTGGCGTCTTGTGCTGCTTCACCAAATTGTATCAGACCGCGTAGAGCGCGACCATGTGGCAATGGTTTTCGTTTCTTGGAAAACGCACTGGTAGCCGCGTAAACCGGCGCATTTGCGTCCGCCCTCCGGTACTTAAACGATAGTATGGGCAATCATAAGGGCTGCGATCGCGCTAAGAGCAGCGGCGGGGTATGGCGCCGACTCACGTGGAACCTTAGTGTTGCTCATGCGGTTTGTTGGAAGAGGAGAAAAATGATGTTCCGGATGTCGTCGGTTTTGGTAGCTATCGCGCTCTTCGCGGGATCGGCGGCTATTGCCGACCCACTTGGTAACGGGACAAAGGAAGAGCAACAAGCCTGCGCGCCAGAGACGGTGAAATTTTGCAAACACGAGTTAGATGTCGACGCGTCGGATACGGGGGCAATTTTAAAATGCCTACAAAGGAACAGACAGAAAATCAGCACCCGTTGTCAGGTTGTACTCGAGAACCATGGGAAATAGCTGGCGTTGCTGTCGCTGGCATAGCCGAAACATTGGCCGATATCCATTTCTGGGCCGTTACGGAATCCAGCAAGTAGCGGCGTATTTCCGCCCTGCATATATCTGACGTTTCCGCTGGCGCCTCGGCCAAAAGTTTCAACGATAAATGAATGGCGCTGGAGGCGAAACGTCTCGTTATGATTTCATTGTTTGAAATTACGTGACTGAGCCTTGCGAGCACACGGTGCTGTCGTAGCGGTTATGGCTCACAAGAGCTTATCGGCCAGAGCGGTCAGCACCAGCATCGCGCCCAGCATCGTCATCCCCGCCGTAAAACCCTCTAGGAACTCACGCAAGGCACACTCCCAACAAAGTCGAGCGAGGATAACGCCGCCGCACTCCCATTGTCAGGTCCGCACGGAGAAAAGGGTTAAAAAAAACCAACTGCGCCACCGCGAAACTCCTGAAAAAGCCTTCTCGACCTTGTAGAAATTGCGATGATCGGCGTAGAGCGCGTTATCAGCTTCTTCGTCGGACCAGTCGCTCACCCAACAATCTTCTCCCGAAGCGTTGCAGTGGGGTTAGGCGGGAGCAATCTCACTGGCGGTGTTTTCCGCGTCGCGGCCCAGCCGCAATAATCGCAGACGGTGCATGTTTTTGAGCGCCGCTTCATGCCTCGCGTGCTCTTGTTGGAGAGCACGGGAAATTTCAGCTTCTCGACGCTCGTATCTGTTAAACGCAGATTCGGCGGCTTCGCGGCTCTTTGTGTCCATCATATCCTGCCATTTTGGGTGACGGTCGATAACGTCCCAATGTCAACTGAAGTTCCGTTTTGCGAACGCCGGCTTACAGCGCGATAACTCCGCCCGTGCGATCTTTTTACGGGCAACGGCCCTGCCGCGTGAACCTACGCAACATTCGCGCGGCAGGGCCCAGAACAGTGGCGGAGCCTAATTCTACACAAACGTTTCCGCTGTCCCAGGTGAAACACATAAGGCGCACCGGGTTAGCGCCAGCTTAAAGCGCGCGACAGAACCGACGGCGGCCCAATTAAGAGAGCGCGGCGATCCTTAGGGCTTGAACGAGGAAGCGAAGGCTTGAATGGCCAGGCGCCGCCAACGGACTGGACGCCGCCAACCAATGCGACTAGTGAAGCGACCCTTTGTCCCGATCCAACACCGAAACGAAAATCAGGCGGCAGAGCGGGCCGGGCCCCTTTAGGTTGATTGCACGCCGGGCAGGGCGCGCCGGCACCGCACTCGCGGCCATGCGGTTCAGGCCGCCGCGGCTTATCGCGATGGTTCTCGCAGACCCAGCGAAAATTGCGGCCCGGACATTTCTACCGGGGCCACGTGCGCGTCTAGTCTGGACACGTATGGCAAAATCTGCCGCCGGGCTGTGACAGTGACGTGATTTTACCGAAGCGCGCGGCAGGTACACGCTCGCGGACGGTCCACAAGGAACTATTTGGGCGCCAGCGAGATCACGACCATTGAAGGACGCGCCGCAACTTCGGCATGTGATTGCGTTCTTCCGGTAATTTCGCTGGTAAGCCCGAAAGTAGCAAATGGAACCGGATTCGGCATTGAGGCCGTACGCCGAATTGACGACCACAACGACATCTACGGACTAGGTGGTTTACTACCGAATGCCGCCTCAGTGCGACTTGCAAAAGCGGTTTTGCAGATTGCTGATATTTAATCGTTCTTTCAATTCGCGCTCATGGGTCTCGAAAATCGCCAGGGAGTTTTCAAGCTCTTGCAACGTTTGTTCGGCGCTGCGCGTGCTGCATCTAAGGTTTCGCAGCCGTTCGATGCGTTGCCGCTGACGCACAACCATCATGCGCCCGTTAAACACGCGCTTAATGGCGGCTTCCAGCAGCGGGTTTCGCACGGGGTATTTCACAATATAGAAAGAATAACCCAACTTCCGGCCAATCAATCACAGGCGGCGGCTTTCATAAAAGTGCCTGTGGATATCTTGCGTTTGCTTGGCAGCAAGAAACACAGAGCCCCAAGCGCGGGGGGCGCCTGGGGGGTGAGGGATCGCGACCAAAACTCTTTGCGGAGGCAAGTGACGTCCTTTATCGGAGCTTACAACCGGTCGCGTCCGATATAAAAGTGTTTCCATGCGCTTAAGTGGTCGCGAAACTTGAAACGTCGTCTTGGACAAAGGCGATAGCCGTGTGTGGCATGGCCACACGTCCCGAAGTCGCCTCTTCGGGTTTTGCAGTTCGGTCTAAATGGGAGCCGTCGGTGCCGATACGCCGACGGCTTTTCCAACTCTGGCTGTGGCCTAGTCTCGCTTTTTGGGCAGTGCTGCCAGAGCGGCTTCCGTCAGTCGTTTTAGAGGTTCCTCGGCGCGAGCTGCTTCAACGATCCGCCGAGCTATTACTTCGTACCCGATGGGAGGTTGGCCGCTACGATGACGGGCTTGACATGCGGCGTCGAATGCGTCGCCCATGACCTTAGTTGCGGCATCATCAAAGATGCCACGCGGAATAAACCTAATAATCGACGCCTCCGCGCGCCCCAAAATACGGTAGTGGCCAGTTATCTTTTTGCTATTCTTTTCCGGTCGGGAACCGAGGACGAAACGGTTCTGTGGCAAATAACGCGGAAAAATTCTTCTCAAACTAGAGTCTGGCGATCCGCTCAACCAAACTGACGAGAATGCGACGCACCGTGCGATCGCTGATTTTTGCAAAAGCTTGCGACAGTGCCATGCCCTGCGGCGAGGAAACAAACTCCACGATGCGAGCCGGCACCTTCGGCCCACTGCGGACGATCGCTGCTCCATCGAAAAAGAACGCGGGTGTAACCTTCAAAGCGAGCGCGATCTGTTGTAGCCGGCTGGCGCTGACGCGGTTGGCGCCCCATTCGTATTTTCTTACCTGTTGGATTGAGACTCCAATCATCTCCGCCAGCTTGTGCTGTGAGATGCCGAGCGCACGCCGCTGAAGCCGTATTCGCGCGGCAACGTATCGATCAACCGGCTTTGGGCTTTTAGTTCGTGCCATTGCGGAGACGGGAGAGCCGTCACCTCAAAAAGGTAACCACCGCGACGACGGAAAAGGCGAGGATTAGAAGCACCGCGAGCAAATCAGTTTTCCAGGCGTCCTTGGGCTCGCCGTAGCCGGGGCCTTGCTGGTAGCCGGTCATCGCCCGCCGCGATCTCCTTTTGCTCCCCGGGCAATCGCACGGGCAGCAAGCCCATCGTAATCAGTCGCGAACCTAAGCATGCCCGCCTCGATGCCATCATCGGCCATAGTGCCGGCTATTGCCCGCATTTCGGCCGCTCGGGCCTGCCAATGCTTCGGATTGTTGATGTAGTCGGACGGCATCCCCGGTCCCTTCCGCCCCACGTGTTCCAAAGAGATGCAAATCGCCGTTAGGATGTCACGCTGCCGGAGTCATGTCTACCCGCCGCCGCTGGGCGGAGTAAGCCATCTGGGCAGCCCGCTAGGCTGGGCGTGCGCGAGACCGCTCGTTCGCCCGGGTAGTGTCCCAACTCCGAGCTTTTGTCCTAATTGAATTTCCGACTGTATTTATTTGCCATTTGGCAATGATCTGGCGATATTTTTAGCCGACTGCGTATTAGGCGCGACGTCAATGCGCACTATTTTTCTCATCTGTATCGGCCTGGCGGCTGCGTACTGGATCGACTACGCCTTCTATGGCGGAGTCTACAGCCGTCCGGTCGTCGATGTGCTTCGCCACATCATCGTCAGCTACAAATAAATCCCCTCGGTTGGCCGCATTTTGCCTGTTCTAATTTCGTTAATGCCGCCGCCTTACCGTTATGCTGCTGGACGTAATCGCACCAAACCCAGCACATCCCCCGAAGCCCCGGTACTCACACGCACCGGGGCTTCTCCTTTTAGGCGACCTCTTTCAGTGTCCGTGCGCACCGTCATGCGTTCCACCCGTTTTGACCTAATTTTTCTGGTTGTCCTAAGACCACTTTTGATACGTGAATTTACGTATCCTCATCTTCTGACGCCTATGACCCTCCGCGCACCGTGGGTTTATTAGGAGCAAAGGAGCTAATTTCATGTCTCAACTTGTCACTCGGTTTTGGAAAGATCAGTCGGGGGCGACGGCCATCGAATATGGTCTGATCGCCGCGGGCATCTCCGTGGCGATCATCGCCGCTGTAAACGGCATCGGCACCAAGCTGAACACGAGTTTCGGCAGTATCTCTACACAGCTTAAGTAAGTCCGAACTACGGGGCCATGCGCAAAGAGGCCGCCTTAGCGGCGGCCTCTTTCAATCCCGCACCGGGGCATAAGCGAATCGTCATAACGAGACGAAAATGCCGCTCGTATCACGTTGATAATTGGGGCTATCGCCATGCAATTTTTCTTTGATTTTACTCGGAAAGACTGCTCACTAAATGACTATCAAGGCGTCGAGTTCTCAAGCTTTCGGAGCGCGACGGAATATGCAGATGCGATTACTTGCCATATGCGCAACAGTTTAAGCGGCGAATGGGCCGGCTGGCGCGTTGATGTGCGCAATGCGGACGGTATGAAATTCCTTTCAATGTCGGTTTAGACTACGCGAGCTGCCATCACGTATGGCACCTGTCTGGCCGAGCGCGATCCCGCACCGCGCCCAAATTATGAACCGGGCGCGTCGCGCGCCGTTTCATTCCAAAGTTGAAAGCTAACAACCTCGACAGATGGCCAAGAGTGAATCAAACTCTCTCTGCTTTATCTCCTGATCGTGCCGCCACTCCTCCGAAGAGGGGTCGAGGTCCTCGGACTTGCTTGGCGTGCTGCCGAGATAGGGCCGCTCATACGTTGCTTTGAGACGGACCGGAATCGGCGCGACGTACATTTTTTTTTGGTACGAACGCTCAGCCATCCGCACATAGTGGCTATTGGGCGCTGCCGTTGCCCACGATGGAATGGAAGGCGACGAGCAGCCGCAAAGCGCGAAAGTTGCCACCAATAAGCCGCCTCTGAGGGCAAAGCGCACGATCTATTCCCGCTCCCGGGCCGATATTGCGCCATGAATAATTTCTTGGTTAATTTTTAGTTAATGAGCGGCGATGGGATCTGGGTCGTTACGATTGGTATGAACCACCAGGCGGTCGCTTTCGCACCCAAAGCCAAAATGCTGCTTTGGCTTATTTTTTGGTCCCTACATCTTCGGCACACATCAAGACGAGGCGCGGGCGCGTCCCCCGACCGGCTTCGGCAGCAAAGCGGCAAACGATGTAGCCGCGTTCGGCAACATAGCGGGACTGCGCCAGCCCTCGTTTTTTACGGGGGGCCTTACGACAAGAGAGAAAAATATCCGCTCGCGATCAACCGCCGCGAGCTTCTCGCCTCGGCATCCCACCGTTGCCCTCGCTGCTGCGGTCGGAGGTTGTTGATCGCCGCTTGTGTTGTGCGGCTGGTTTCGCATTCTGCTCTTAACTTCGAACCCTTTGTCCTAATGTGTTTTTCGGACCGTCCTAATTTCCAAAGTGGAACTAGACGGCCTTCGGTTGTCGAAGGATAACTGGCAACGCTTCTGACATTCCGTTGATATGTTCGGATTCAAAAGCTTGATTGCGCAAGAATGGCGTGATTGGCGTGGCCGCGCTCCTACTACAGTTGACGGCGGAAGCGCAAAGCATCTCTCAGCCCCCGGAGGCAAAATGAAATTAGCCGGTGGAAAACTCCTAAGACAAAAGCCAACCTCATCAAATTCTGAAGAGGAAGAGTGAGCGAATCACCTTATTTAGACGGGTAGGAAATCGGAAGGCTCACGGAGCTTCGTCATGACCTGGCTGCGCACCATTGATCCCATCACTGTAGTTGCAATGGCCGTCGGATTTCTCCTAGGTGCTTCACTGATCCTGGTCGCGATCCAACAATAGGCGCGTACCGGAAGCCGTCGTTGTTTATCGGCGTGGCTAGCAGCGGAAAGCCCAAGCGCGGGACGGGTTGCGCCTGGGGCAAAGGAGGGCCGGGGGAATTCTGGGCTGTCGGGGCCCCGCCCCGCTTGAAGATAAGGCAGCCGCCGGTGTCACATTCCGGAGCGTGCGGGATTAGGGCTACGGCGCCGGGGTCATCTGCCATTAAGCTGGCTGTCAGATGACTGAGCACCCAAAGCGCCGCAAATCCGATCACGAGCTTATTGATTTTGTCTACCGTCGCCCTCGCTGCTGTGGTCGTGGTGTCGTTGATTGCCGTTCATGTTGTTCTGCTGGGCGTCACGCGGCTGTCGCACACGCCCGTCAACCTATGAAGGACACGATTGGGCTGATTGTTTCGGTAGCTGCGCCGAGGCATTTGCTCGCACATGGAGGGTGAAATGAAGAGTGCCTCGAAGATAACTTTGGCGGTCACCTGCGGGCTGTTGGCTGGCGGGGGCGCCGTTCAGATCTTGCACGCCCAGTCCAAGCCACCGGCCTTCGTGGTCACGGAAATTGCGGTCAAAGACGAGGAGGGCTATGCGCAGAATTTCCTCAAGGCCGCTCGGAAGGATATCGCTGATCACGGTGGTAAGTACCTGGCGGGGGGCTATCACAAGACCCTAAGTCTGGCCGGTAGCGAACCGCCCAACCGTGTCGTCATTCTTCAGTTTGATAATATGGACGCGGTCAAGGAGTGGCGTGATCAAGGCGCCATGGATCTAGAGAACTCCGTCGGCAACAAGTATGCCTCGTTTCGCATCTATGCTGTCGAGGGCGCGACGCGGTGAACTAAGATTTCGGTACGGGCTCCCCCGGGTTGTCATTTGCATGCCGCTGACGGAGAAGACAATACCGTATCCCGGTTGCTGCTCCGTGAATGAGAGAGAAGCCACAGGACCGCAGAATTTCCCGGGCAGTGGGCCCTCCTGCCAGTCGCCAGCGCATGTTTGCTAATAGCTGGTGAATGATTGGCTTAACCGACAAATTCTCGCCGGCACTCCGCGAGATCGATCTCAGCCGTAGATCAGATCCGGCGTGCTGGGCGGTAGGCAAAATTTTGCGCCGCGACTAAGCCGTAGTCCCGGTAAAATTGTACAACGAGGCGCATAGCAAGCCGTAGCGGAATAGACCGGGAAACCTAACGCATTTTTGACTAGTACCATCCGCGTTAACGCGACCTGCTGCGTTAGCGTCACCGCACCGGTTCGTCGCCGCGGCGATGACCGTCACGATGGTCAACACGGCACGATCGCACCGTGAATTCATCACTTACCTTCCGGGCGAGCGCTGGGCTTCGCGCGAAGCGCATGTGGTGAGCGTTCGATGGTTGCTCGCCACAGATCAGGCACGGCTGCTTGGCAATGAACCGGAGGTGATCGCAGTCGCGGATCCGCCGCGGCCCCGGGAAGGCAAGCGCACCCTTATCGATTGTCTGGAAGCGCCGCTTCTTCACCAGCGGGGAGGGGATCTAAAATTTCGCACCAAGTCATGCGCCCGCCATCCCGAGATTCAATAGGGCGGCGGATTCGTCAACCGCGTACGCCCAGCGTGCCAAAAGGGGTCTTGATCTGGTAGGTCACCCCTGCACTTTGGGGGCCGGTAACAAACCGGAATGAACCGCGCGCCACTTCAACGGCGGCGCTGCCGGCCGACCTATGCGCGTCGTACACAAATTTATCGAGCCGTACTTCGGATTTGGGGCTGACACTGAGGTTGCTGCTGTCGTGAAAGCGCAAGTCCGCCACACCGCTTTCCCCGGTGTGAATCATTTCCTGAGAAAGACGGTGCTGCCGGGCGAAAGTGTCCGCCTGTCCCGCCCTTGGCGGCCGTCGGCCTGCGGTTTTACGGTGGTGGCGCTGCCGATGGCTTCTTGGGCCTTTGCGCTTGTCGCCTGGAAGGCTAACAATCCTCCCAGCAGAAATGCCGAAGCGTAGTTGTGATGCTGGTGGATTTGCGTCGCCGCAAAAGACTGGCTGTGCCGTTAGTGGTTTTCCTCATGCGACCCTCCTGTATCGTCTGGCTTTTTGTCACCAGGTTACGGCAGTGAATATGACGAACAACACGTCGTGGTGTTTTGTTGATTTGTGTTTTATCACAAGCTCGTCGCAGGTGATGCGTGCACCATGCCAATATGTGGGTGAAATTGACGTCGATAGAGTCCGTGCGGACTGCCGGCCAAAGCCATGACCCGCCTGCGAAATCGCCTATTGTATATTGTCCTCGTGGTTAGCTTTCTTGTAGTGGCGGCCGCGATCCGTTTTTTCGATCCATTTTTCGTCCATGCACTGCGCCTGGTCGCGTTCGATCACTACCAGCAGCTTGATCCAGGGGATTACGACCCGAATCTGCCGGTTCGGGTGATCAATATCGATGAGGAATCGCTGGCGAAAATTGGTCAGTGGCCTTGGCCTCGAACCACCATTGCCAAGCTTTTGCAGACCCTGACGGACGGAGGCGCTGCTGCAGTCGCCTTCGACGTGTTGTTTGCCGAGCCAGATAACAACTCGCTCGAGCAGGTTGCAAAGCGCTTGGCCGCTTCTGATGCTCAACTGCTGTCAGCCGCCATCGCTGGGCGGCAAACGAACGATCAGGTGTTTGCTACTGCACTGAAGAATTCACCGAGCATACTGTCTGTATCGCTGGGTGATGGGCCCAGCACTGGTCTTCCGCAAAAAGCGGGTTTTGCCACGGCCGGCGACGACCCGCGTCCTTTCGTTGTCGGCTTCACCCATGCGACCGGCGACCTACCTGATCTCGATCAAACCGCCCATGGGCTGGGCGCGTACAACTGGCTGGCCGATCGCGATCAGATTGTTCGCCGGGTCGCGCTGGTATTTCGGCTTAACTCGGATCTGGTCCCGTCACTGACGGCCGAAGCGCTACGGGTCGCTCAAGGTGCTTCGACGTACATCGTCAAAGCAGCTAACGCGAGTGGCGAGACCGCCTTCGGCCAGTCCACCGGACTGAACCACATTCGAATCGGCACCATTGAAATACCGACCGATGGTGCGGGCGGTGTGTATCTGAAATTTCGACATTTCGATAAAGCGCGCTATCTGCCGGCTTGGAAGGTGCTCGCCGGCGAAATTCCACCGGACGAAATCAATGGGCGCATCATTCTGGTGGGCACAAGTGCTTCTGGCTTGTTGGATGTGCGCGCTACCCCGCTTGATGCTGCGATTCCGGGCATCGATATCCATGCACAAGTGCTGGAGCAACTTATAACGGGGCGCTTCCTCACTCGCCCTGATTATGCATTATCGCTTGAACAGTTCGTGATCGTCGCATTCGGTATCTTGCTGGCTTTCTTCCTCCCGCGCGTCTCAGCGATGTCTGCAGCTGCGATTGGCGTCTTGGTCGTAACGGCGGTTGTCGCTAGCGGGTGGGGTGCATTCCGCTATGCAGATCTGCTCTTCGATCCCGCTTACCCGGCCTTAGTGTTAGGCGTGCTGACCGGGGCCATCACATTCTACACCTATCAGACCGTCGAGTCGCAGCGCGGCCAAATCCGGAATGCCTTCAGTCGTTATTTGGCGCCAGCTGTGGTTCAGGAGATAATCGCAAATCCTGACAGACTGCGACTAGGTGGTGAGCAGCGTGTGCTGACGCTCATGTTCTGCGATGTCAGGAACTTTACCTCCATCTCCGAACGACTGACAGCGACGCAATTGACGCATTTTATCAACGAACTCCTGAGTCCGCTCACCGAGATTATTTTGGCGCGGCGCGGCACGATCGACAAATACATGGGTGACGCAATCATGGCTTTTTGGAATGCGCCGCTCGACGATCCCGAGCATAAAACCCACGCGAGCAGTGCCGCGATCGCGATGGCGAAAAAAATCGAGGAGCTGAACAAAAAATGGCAACAGGAAGCTTTGTCGGTCGGCCAAACCTTTCAGCGCGTGCGAATCGGTATCGGTATCAACAGCGGTGAATGCTGCGTGGGTAACTTGGGCTCGACCTTGCGCTTTGATTATTCGGCCATCGGCGATGAAGTGAATGTGACCTCGCGTTTTGAAGGGTTGACGAAGATGTATGGTGTTCCCACTGCTGTCGGGGAGCGCGCATTGAGCCCCGAATTTGCGGCTCTTGAGCTCGATATGGTTCAGGTGAAGGGTCGCAAACGACCCGAGAGAATCTATTCTTTGCTCGAGGTGCTTGGTGGGGACAAACTGCAGCTTGATCGTTTAAAAGAAGCCCACGCGGAATTCTTGCGGGCGTATCGTCAGCAGCGGTGGGACGACGCCGTTCGTTTAATTCGCCAATGCCGGGAGATCGGGATTTCAGAAGTTGGTACGTGCTATGATTTGTTTGCCTCCCGGATTAATGTCTTGCGAACTGCTTCTTTGCCAGCCGATTGGGATGGTGCCTTCGCGATGACGGAGAAGTAGGTTGTGACACGGTAGAACTCGTTGAGCACGGCCTTGTTGGAGCGCTCGCGTATGCCTTTTTGCGAGCCCTCGGTTTTGGGCGTTTGGGTGGATTTTTCGGAATAGGTTTCCAACCGCCGCACGGCGACCCGCAAAACGATTTTAGGTCGTTAACTGGGGAATATGTTCGCGGCAATCGCGCAACGAAAGCCGCTTTTCAAAACCTGAATGCAGCTGATCGTCAATCATCGACTGGCGCGTGTGCCTTAGATGCTATCGGCACATGCGATCATTGCGGCTCAACTGCTCATCGCTTATCCAAACAGAATTCTAGTCATTCGACCTTTTCAACTGGGTAAGACTCCTATTGTCAGAACGCAGTAATCAATAAGTTCGGCCCCGAGTTGATTAAAATTTGATCGATCAAGAAAAGCCCAACACAATTGGTGATGAGGTAGGGTTCCGTTTGGGGATCTTGGGAGAGGCACGTCAGATTACCCGGAACTTCCCTCGAGTTTTGTGTGTTGTCCCCGCTGACGAGTGCAAAATATGGATCAACGCGACTGGGAACTCTTGGACCGGCAAATGCGGGGGTTTGGTCCTCCGCGCAATGACGGCATTTTAGGCCTAACGGTTGCCGTAGTGTTTTTGGCTGGTTTGACCCTTGGCAGCATCTTGTTTGCCCATCAAAGCGCGCCCACCCAACTCGCATGGAACAATGCGAAAGTTGCGGCCTACTTTCCTAACGGATCCGCGCCAACCACCAGCCGATAGGAAGTGAAAGCACGGCGCGCCGAGTGATCCACAGCGAAATTCGTTAGCCGCGGCCTATGGGGCAACGACCCCGGACGTCCGGAGCTTCGATGCGCGCGAAGAGTAATTGTCGGCCCCTACTTTGGCGCGCGTAACGGCTAATGCACGATCGTTGGAGTTTTCCCCGCTGAGCCGCTCCGCCCCCTTTGAAAGGATCTAGTTAGGGAGGCATTTTTGATATTATGATGCGTCTCTCGGGTCCCTGGAGGTTAAGATGCGCTTTTGGTTCTTTTGCTGCGTAGTTTTGTGCGCTGCTTTTGCAGCCTCGCCGGTCAGCGCTCAAAAGTCTTACTCCAAGAAAGGCTATGGCTCATGTTATTGCGATTTCGGTTATCCGGGTTTCAGCTGCACGCCCAAAGTTTCATGTCGTGATGAGGGCGGACGGTGCAGAGGACGATGCGAACGCCAACATGAGTGAGAATCTGGAGTGTGTTCGAACTGTTCCGACGGATCGCGTCCTCCCGTCCATTGCCGCCCTCTGATCGTAGGGTAGTGGTACGCACCACAGCGCCATAACCGGGCACGAGTCTCCAAACTCGAGCGCCAGTTTGACGGTTCGTATCTTCTTTTTGTGCTTGCCTTCGCGGGCGGTACTGACCCTTTCCATCCTCTGGTCCCTTTTTGCAATAGTGGAGTGGCCCTTCTTCGAATGGATCAAAATTGCAGGCTGAGAATTAGTATATGGTTCACTGAATGCGACCCGCGAAAAGAGCATGTCTCAAGCCGAAGTTGTTACAGCTCGTGCTGTCATCCGCTCCCGGCCGCGTCCAATTCCCGCTCTCCATAAAATTGGGCCGGTTGCTGCTTTAGGGATTGCTGTAATCGTGACGGGCGCCTGGATAACCCTTCTCGGATTCGGAATTTATATTCTGAAGAAGCCTAGACGTCCTTGGCTTGGGGCACCGTCCTAACTCGTGGCCATTATGTCCTTATTTCAATTTCCGGCTGTCCTGATTAGTTTTGTACAAGCTCTGCGGGTGGAACTGTGCAATACACAGACCATGACCGATCAATGGATGTTTCTGACGGCGGTGCTCGCAATGGGTATCGTGGTCGCCGCAGTGTCAGGGTATTTCGTCTTCCAAGGCGAAGGCTTAACTGCAATCTTTTTTGGCATCCCGCCTACCATTGCCATCTGCGGTTCGCTTTGGATGACTCGCAATTTCTTTACGGAACAGCCGCGCTAGGCCGCTCAGCTAGGTCACATTCGTAGACTTCAGCGGGACTTTCAAATTCGCATCCGACGGGAATGGCGGTACCGACATTTTCGATCCGCCGGCTGCGAATTTGCCCGATTCATCCGTCGAAATTAACCCGTCGAGCAATGATCAATTCATATTCTGGCCGGGACTACTTGGTGAAACGACCTCGCGCTTCGATTGACACAGAGATTCGATCGAGTTTGATCAATTCTCGAAGGTGGACTCGATGCAGCAAACATCTGCGCCAATAACGACGGACGTTCACGGCGATGCCTTTGTTGATTTTTGGCACGAGCACAGCACTACGGCAGCAGGTTGGACCGCCGCGCAGTTACATCAGTTTCTACAAGGCACCGTTCACCTACACTTATCGCGGGAGTAGGACAGTACCGCGGTGCGCTGGCGATCTCATTCCTCCGGGACGATCCATGCCTCAGAAATATCCCTCTTTTTTCTTACGTTCCATCGAAGCGCTGCTCTCGCGATCGATGAGCCGGCCTTGCCGCTCGGAAAAACGGCTGCTGCGCAATTCGCAGATTATGTCTTCGACGCTAATCGCATTTGACTCGATACCTCCTGAGAGGGGGTAGCAGCCCAACGTGCGAAAGCGAACTAGCCGCATTTGCGGCGTTTCATTGCTCCCGAGCAGCAAGCGCCCGTCATCGACCATAATCCAGGTTCCGTTGCGCTCGACCACCGGCCTGAGCGCGGCAAAATACAGCGGAACTACGGGGATGTTTTCTGCCGCGATATATTCCCAGACGTCGAGCTCGGTCCAATCGGAGAGCGGAAATATGCGCATCGTCTCGCCGGCGCCGAGCCGCGTGTTGTACAGGTTCCAGAGTTCGGGACGTTGCTGGCGCGGATTCCATCCATGGCCCGCCGAGCGCAGCGAGAACACGCGCTCTTTGGCCCTGCTTTTTTCTTCATCGCGGCGAGCGCCGCCGATAGCGGCATCAATGCCGTACTTATCGAGCGCTTGCTTGAGCGCCACGGTTTTCATCGTATGGGTATGCAGCGCGGAGCCGGAAGCGATCGGGTTGATGCCCGCCTTGAGGCCTTCTTCATTGACGTGGACGATAAGGTTCAATCCCAGCCGTTCCGCGGTAGCATCACGGAATGCAATCATGTCCCGGAATTTCCAGGTCGTGTCGACGTGCAAAAGCGAAAACGGCATGTGGCTGGGTTTGAACGCTTTGATCGCAAGGTGAAGCAACACGCTTGAGTCCTTGCCGATCGAGTAAAGAATTGTCGGACGCTGGAATTCCGTGGCGGCCTCACGCAGGATGTAGATTGTCTCGGCCTCTAATCGCGCGAGATGCGTGGTGAGGCGACCATGTGTGGAGCTCGCCGGTATTTGTTCTTCGGTTGCGGTCTGTGTCACCTTATTCCGAATCCTCAGCGTTATTTTATATCCTCAGTGTTGACACGCCGGACGACAATCTACAATTAGTCATTTATTGACGGACTGGACTTCCCATCAGAAGCAAATTTTCATTAAAAGCGTTTTCCCAGAAGCTTTTCATCTTCCCTGCCGATATCCTCGGCGCTTTCAACAAGCGCCTCGATTGGCTCGCGATCGTCGGGCTTCGTCGGCCTGCGCTGCATGACAACTAATCAAGCGGAAAACGAACAGTAGGTGACTTTTTCGCAAACCGAGCCCCGCGCTGCCCCATTCGAGATTACGTCCGTTCCCCGAGCCACGCCGAACCGCGCTTATCGCTCAGTTTGGTAGCGCGCCCGAATCCGTTTGATATTTCGCTTTAGCGGGTTCGCCTCTTGCGGCGCCAGCGCAGGAAGCGCGCAGCGATCTTCGAATAGCCAGCTTGGTGGTTTACCGATACGTGAGCGCTTGCCGTCGCCGCTCTTTACGGCAATCGCCGCACGGTCGCGGTCGTTTTAGCCGAGCTTGACCCGGCGATTGCCGTGGAATCAAACTCGGCGAGGTCACGGCGCGAATCCTTCTCGCTGCAATGCTGATAGTTGCCACGCATCTCGCGATTGAAGATTTAGACAATGGTATGCGTGGTCGCGTTACCGTGCGCTATTCTTTGGCGCTGTACGTGATCGTTTCGTGCGCTGCAAACTCTTTGCCGATGCGTGGTACGAGGTAGGCATCTACGGCGGCCGTGCCGGCAAACGACTGCGGGGACGCCGGCGCGCGCTTCGGTGAGGGCGTTATATCCCGTGCCTCGCGAATGCCAGCGGGTCGAAACGAATATCTCGATGAATTCTTCGGCCTCGAGGATTCCGCGAGACCGCGTTCTGCTTGAACAGGCGCGTCTCCAAGCCAAGCCCGAGATTGCTCTTAACAACAGGGTCGGATTTTCGCGACCTGTGGCGTTTCGGTTACATCCTTTATCGGCCGCCATTAGGTAAGGTTGAGGCGGGCGTAGCGTTAGGAGTTCCACTAATGAAAACGACAGGCTTCGCGGCATTGTTGTGTCTCGCAGCTGTCACCGACGGCTTCGCCGCCGATATGCCAATGCCTGCGCCTCCGGTACCGCCCGATCGCTATGCACCGATCCTAAACTACGACTGGAGCGGGTTTTACGTGGGAATCAATGGAGGGTATGGCTTCGGACACTCGAACTGGAGTAACACTTCTCTGCCATTCGAGACAGGAGCCTTCGGCGGTAACGGAGCGTTGGCGGGCGCAACGCTAGGCATCAATTATCAGGCGGGGCAGTTCGTTTTTGGCTTCGAAGCTGACGCGGACTGGACTGGATTCAAGGGAACCAGCGCCGTTGCTTACTGCAGCGGGATTACTATGGGCGCAGTATGCGAAACACAAGAACGCTGGCTCGCTACATTTCGCGCACGTGTTGGTTATGCCGTCGACCGGTTCTTGATATTTGGCACTGCGGGTGGTGCCACAGGTAGTATTTGGGGAGGTCTAACACCTCCGGGGACATTCGACATCTCGAACAATTTCGGTTGGACAGCGGGTGGGGGCATCGAAACAACCATTGTACAGAACTGGACGGCAAAAATTGAATATCTGTACGTGAATTTGGGGAGCGGCGTCTGCCCCACTAATTGCGGGTTGGCTGTACCAATAAGCATCCCGTTTAATGAGAATTTGGTTCGTGTGGGGGTCAACTACCGGTTCGCGTTCTGAATCGTACTTCTCGAAAGCTCGCGGATGCAGCGAGGGATGAGGACTGCGATAACCCTGAAAGGCAGAAGCAACTATAAAACTACTGCCTGCGATTGCTTCGACTATCGGTCAGAATGGCGGAGCAGGGTGCGTTTGAGTTCGCCTATCGCCCAGTGTGCCGGGTCGCCAAGATAAGTTCTCGCGCAGCGAACGTCGCATGAGTGAGCAGCGCCAGGCGCATGTTTTCTCATATGTTTGTAACATTAAGCCTTGAACGTCGACGACGAGCACTATGCGTCGCCAGCGGCGTCGTTTTTGTGCTCGCCTATCTGCTTTTGCTTTACTGGTTTGATAGTCGGGACTTTTATCACCGATATTTCTTCGAGCACTGGCTCCCAGTCCGTCACTACCAATGGGCCCGCCTGACCTTCATGCTCTTTTTTTGCTGGCTGATTTATGCGGCCGGCGCCATGACGATGCGGATCATCGCCGGTGCGGATAGTTGTGCAAAGATCCAGGCGCGTGAGCGGTTCCCTCTTGGCTTTTTAATCGGCGTTGCCGTCTGGTCGATGTTGCTTTTTCTATTCGGCCTTGCTGGCCTTTATGGGAAGCTGCTTGCATTCGCGATCACGATCTTGGTGATATTGGTTTCGCTCCCGGAACTGATCGACCGCATCGAAGCGAGCCTGTGCGCGCTTACGCGTGGTTGGATGTCGCGGGCCAACTTGGTTGGCTCAGCCAACGACAACGCAAGCTCCGGGTTCCGTCAGACATCGAGGCTTCTAGTCCGATGGCTTGTGTGGATAGCAAGCGCATTAGCCGCCACGATTTTCGTTCTGGTGAAAGGTCTCTATCCGGGAGGCGGCCATGATTATTACAATCATTATTTCCCCTACTATCTCCGAGTCATACAAACCGGATCGATTTTGCCGAACGATGTTTGGTACCATTTCTATTTATCAAAAGGTGACGGCCTCTATTTCCTCGCCATGCTGCTCACTGATCCGCTAGCGCCCCAATTAGTGTCAGCCGGATTCATCTTATGCGCTTCCTGCATCATTTTTGCGTGGCTTCGCGGCATCTCGTCCACTGGCCTGCTGCCCTGGATTGGTGTGCTGTTATATTTTGCGTTCTTCATCTACACGCCCGGTCCCGACGAATTCAGGCTCGAGGGCGGATGGGGCGATCTGGAAAAGGAACATGAGCTGACAGCAGTTCTGCTTCTGGGCGTGATTTGGTGCGTCGCCCAGTTGTGCAAATCCTCCCGTGAAGGCAGGTCACTTTGGATTCTCGGGCTTCATGCCTCGATAGTGGCGACGATCCTAGTCACGCTTCAGCTTGGGCTTTTCATAGGACTCTATCTCTCAGGCTTCATGCTCTGGTTTGTAGTCAAACGACAATGGCGGCAGGCTTCTGTTCTGTTTTTTGGGTGCGTTACCGCGGCGATCACAATGGCTGCGATTTTAGCAATCAACTACGATCTGACCGGTCTCGCACTGGACCAATCACTTGTGCTGACATGGCCAATGGTTAACTTGGATAAGCTTGCAAAATGGGGAGCGCTGTTTGAAGCGATCGCCCTCGATAAGCGAATATTGGATCTTTCGGCAAGCGCGGCATCGTGGTCGCGAACGATCTTTTGGCTGGTGCCGTGTTATCTTAGACTCGATGTTTGGTGGCCGCTTGTCGGGACCGCGAGCATATTCGGAGTCTATCGGATTGTCAGTTCACGAACCGTGGTGGAACCGACTGAGACATCGGTCTCGCCCGCAATTTGGGCGCTTCTCTGGTTCGGCGGGACAGTAGCACTCACGGCCATATTCGGGGGTGGTCGTTCGCAATCAGTTAGCTTCTATCGGCTGGCGTCGTTCTCGTATGCGCCGACCCTTTGTATGGGCCTGCTGATTTGGCATTTCGGGGTTAGCGAAACCAGTTGCAAAAGGCAGCGCTCGATTAAGGCCATCTTGGCCGGACTCCTGATTGTAATGCTGCTGACAGGCATCGCCATCGAGGATAAGCGAACTGGA
>Ga0302325_10002279_pt1 | contig 46747 bp, 47 predicted proteins | sample Palsa_T0_2_FD_201948 | JGI IMG/M metagenome (GOLD analysis project Ga0302325, IMG submission 201948) | Peat permafrost microbial communities from Stordalen Mire near Abisko, Sweden - Palsa_T0_2 | ecosystem: Environmental > Terrestrial > Soil > Palsa > Peat permafrost | place: Sweden: Abisko...
CGGTGAACCCGAGGCCAATGAAGTAAGTATTTCGGGAATGGTCGCAGGCTGAGTATCATCAGTCCCCCAATCACTGTGCTGCCGCTAACGCCGGTTCAGCAAATCGAGGAGACGCCCATGGCGACGATGAAGGCAGTGCGGGTTCACGAATACGGCGGCCCGGAAGTGCTCAAGTACGAAGATGCACCGCGGCCGCAGGCGGGTCCAGGCGAAGTGCTGATTCGGGTGCACGCATCGAGCGTGAACCCCGTGGATTGGAAAGTGCGCGCAGGATATCTCCAGCAGATGATGAAATACAAAATGCCGATGATTCCCGGATGGGATGTCTCCGGCGTCGTCGAAGCGGTCGGCTCCGGCGCAACGCGGCTGAAGGCCGGCGATGTGGTGTACTGCCTGAGCGATATTTCCCGGGACGGGGCCTACGCCGAATACGTGGTGGTGAAGGAATCGGTGGTCGCGCTGAAACCGAAATCCGTTGACCATGCGACCGCGGCGGCGATTCCTCTGGCGGCGCTGACCGCGTGGCAGGCACTGAACGATGGAGCGAAACTATCCGCGGGCCAGACGCTGTTGATTCACGGCGCGGCGGGAGGCGTGGGCACCTTCGCCGTGCAGTTCGCGAAGATGAAGGGCGCACGCGTGATCGCGACGGCATCGAAGAAGAACCACGATTTCCTGCGCTCGCTCGGCGCGGATGAAACGATTGATTACAACACGACGAAATTTGAAGACGCGGTGCATGGCGTGGATGCCGTGCTCGACACGATTACCGGCGAGACCATGGAACGTTCCTGGCAAGTGATGAAGAAGGGCGGAATTCTGGTGTCAATTCTCGAGCCACCGTCGCCGGAAAAAGCCGCCGGGCACGGGGTGCGCTGCCATCATACGTTCGTGCAGGGAAATCTCGAGCAGCTGAACGCGATCGCGAAGCTCGTGGATGCGGGAAAATTGAAGGTCATCATCGAGAAGGTTTTTCCGCTGTTTGAAGCGCGCGCCGCGCAGGAATCCAACGCTACCGGGCACACGCGCGGCAAAATCGTTATTCGCGTGGTCTGACGATCGGACCAATGGAACTCTTGGGTTACATCGGAAGCGTTGCGGCGGTTTGCACCACTGGCGCCTTCATCCCCCAAATCCTGAAAATCCGAAGGCAAGGCGGGGGAGATCTTTCTTATCCGATGCTGTTCCTCTATCTGACCGGCATATTGCTCTGGCTGGCGTACGGATTGATGCTGCACGCCGCCGCGATCATCTGGGCAAATGGCGCCACCGCGCTGCTCGTCGCCATAGCCATCTTGCTCAAGGCGAGCCACCCCCGGCAGTAGCGACGCTCCGCCCCGCCAAAACAGGCATCACCTTGCCGGTGACTCGCGAAGGGCGTACCTTCTCGTGACGGGGAATGCAGCCCAGGTCCCCACTTCGCGCCGAGGGCGACTGGCGGTGCGCGGGTCCCCGTTCAAAGTTCACCTGGAGGCAAAAGCGATGTCGTCGGCGACTCAAGCTGCTCCCACTTCGAAAAAGATGACTTGGGCCGGACGAATTATCAGCGGCGTCACTGTGCCGTTTCTGATCTTCGACGGCGTCACAAAAGTGATCAAAGAGCGACACGTCCTGGAAGCGTCGGCGAAGCTCGGGTATCCCGTTAATTCGATTGTCGGGATCGGGGCCGCTTTGCTCATCTGTGTTGTTGCCTACGTCATTCCGCGAACCTCCGTTCTAGGAGCGATTTTGCTGACGCGCTATCTTGGCGGCGCGGTCGCCACGCACGTGCGCGTCGGCGATCCAATATTTGACACCGTTTTCCCGGTCATCTTCGGAGCGCTCGTTTGGGGAGGGCTGTTCCTGCGCGAGGGTGCGCCTGCGCGCGCTGATTCCTCTTCGAACCTAGTTCGCGCGTTACTGCTAACGGATAGAGATGGGCGGCCGGAGTCGTGCCTCGTCCGGTCCAATTCCTGCAGCCTTGTGATTATCACTTGCATTGTGCAAGTGACATTGCTAACTTTTTCCCGTGCGTGGAAAAGTGAAGTCACGGCGCCGCTCCGGCTGCCCGGTGAGTCTCTCGCTTGAGATCCTGGGAGATCGCTGGTCGTTGCTCGTAATCCGCGATCTGATGGTTCGCGGGTTTCGGACGTTCAAGGAGTTTGAGGAGTCGGACGAAGGGATTGCCACGAATATCCTGTCGGACCGCCTCCGAAGGCTCGAAACGAACGGGATCATCATCGCGGAAACAGAGAAGACGGACCGAAGAAGGGGAAGTTACCGGTTGACTGAGAAAGGCATTGACCTGGCTCCGGTACTTTTGGATTTACTGATTTGGGGAGCGCGGCACGAGGAGTCGTTGGCACCGCCTGCGCTGATGGTGCAGATGGAGAAAAACCGCGAAGGGGTCATTGCGGAGGCGCGGAAGCGCTGGCGAGAACGGGATTCGACGCCACTGATACCGAGTTTTGCGGACGATGGGGCCGGCCGCAGTTCAAAAAGGAGATGAGCGATGAGCAAAGTACGAGTACTCGTCGGAACTCACAAGGGCGCGTTTGTCCTGACGTCCGACGGAAAACGCGAGAAGTGGGATGTCAGCGGCCCCCACTTCGCGGGTTGGGAAATTTATCACCTTAAGGGATCGCCCGCCGACCCCAATCGGCTTTATGCGTCGCAAACCAGCGGCTGGTTCGGGCAAATCATCCAAAGGTCAAGCGACGGTGGCAAGACCTGGGAGACGCCCGGCGGCGGGCTGAAGCCAACGCCTGGCGGTATGCCCACGGGCGAGAGCAATAAATTCGCCTACGACACATCGGCGGCAACCGGCAAGCCGCTCACCACGCACCAATGGTATGACGGGACGCAGCACCCCTGGGAGTTCAAGCGCGTATGGCATCTGGAACCTTCGCTCACCGATCCGGACACGGTGTACGCGGGCGTGGAAGACGCAGCGCTGTTCCGTACGACCGACGGCGCCACGTCGTGGCAGGAAATTGCCGGATTGCGCGGCCACGGCACCGGACCTAAGTGGCAACCGGGCGCCGGCGGCCTGGGCCTGCACACCATCATTCTCGACCCCTCGAATCCGCAGCGGATCTTCATCGCCATTTCGGCTGCGGGCGCGTTCCGCACCGACGACGGCGGCGCGACGTGGCGCCCGATCAACCGCGGGCTGCGCTCCGAACACATTCCCGATCCGACTGCCGAAACCGGGCACTGCGTTCACCACGTGGCCATGCACCCCAAGCGTCCAGGCGTGCTCTTTATGCAGAAGCACTGGGACGTCATGCGCAGCGACGACGCCGGCGATCAGTGGCGCGAGGTGAGTGGAAACTTGCCCACCGACTTCGGATTCGTGATTGACGTTCACGCACACGAGCCGGAAACAATCTATGTCGTTCCGATCAAGAGCGACTCGGAGCACTTCCCGATCGAAGGCAAGCTGCGCGTGTACCGAAGCCGCAGCGGCGGAAACGAATGGGAGCCGCTCACGAAAGGCCTGCCGCAAAACGACTGCTACGTCAATGTGCTGCGCGACGCCATGGCCGTGGACACGCTCGATTCTTGCGGCGTGTATTTCGGCACCACTGGCGGGCAGGTGTACGCTTCGAGCGATGCCGGAGACAACTGGTCTCCCATCGTCAGCAATCTTCCCGCAGTGTTTTCCGTCGAGGTGCAGACGCTCCAATGATTCAAGTCGTGCTTCCGGCGCATCTGCGGACCCTAGCGCACGTTGGCAGCGAGATCTCGATCGAGGTAAAGGGACCGGTCACGCAGCGCTCGGTCCTGGACGCGATCGAATCAACCTACCCGATGCTGCGCGGAACCATCCGCGATCACGTTACCCTCGAGCGCCGCCCGTTCTTGCGTTTTTTCGCCTGCCAGGAGGATCTGTCGCATGAACCGCCCGATGCCCCGCTGCCTGAGGCAGTTTCTTCCGGCAAAGAGCCATTCATGATCATTGGCGCGATCGCGGGTGGTTAAGGGCTGGGGCGGCGCTTCATGAGGGTGAACAGGATGCCGCCTGACGCTGGCCGAAGTGCGGCGCCGAGGCGTACCACTAAGAACCAGATCCCTCGGCCGCGATGCGGCCTCGGGTGACGATGCTCGTCGCATCGTCACTTGCATACGTCTGCTGGATTGGGATATAACCGCGCGCGACCGCAGAAAAACGAAACGACAATTGCTTGCTGGGCGTCACAACACAGCAGAAGTGAATCGAGAATGCCTTGGGGGGCAGCCTGATGAAAACTTATTGTTTGACGCTACTGGTGTTGTTCGCGGCGGCGATCGCGCCGGTATCGCGCGCGCAGGATGAGGCACCGGCTCCGCCCGCGGCCCAAGCTCCGGCACAGGCGCCTGGGGGTGCTCCTCCGGCGGCTGGCGGCGCGCCAGTCGCGCGCCCAGCCGCGCCACCTCCGGGAATGTTCGCGGTCGGGCCCCTTCCGCATGGCACGGTGAAGGACTACAAACCGGTCACGGCGGACATGCTTTTGAATCCGAGTCCGGACGACTGGCTGCAGTTCAGCCGAACCTACGACGCGTGGCGCTACAGCCCGCTCAAGCAGGTCAACAAGAAAAACGTCGGCCAGCTTCATATCGCCTGGGTAAAGGGCCTGCCCGCCGGCACCACTGAAACGATTCCGCTGGTTCACGACGGCATTATTTATACGATCGCGCCCGGAGCGGACGTAATGGCGATCGACGGAACCAACGGAGACATCATCTGGGAGTACAAGCGGACGTACAAGAATCCGCAGATCGGTTCGACCGAGCGGACGAAATCCCTCGCGATCTATAAGGACATGATTTACTACACGGCGCCCGATGGCTACGTCGTCGCGCTCGACGCCACCACTGGAAAAGTTCGCTGGGAAACATTCAAGACGGACACGCAAAATACGTCCGGAGCGATCGTGGTCGAGGGGAAAGTGATTTCGGGCGGCACCTGCGGAAAGGGCCGCGACAGTTGCTTTATCGAAGCGGATGACGCGGACACCGGCAAAGAGATTTGGCGATTTCACAACGTTGCGGGGCCGGATGATCCCGGTTACGCCTCCTGGAACGGCGCGGACAACACGAACGACACGGCGTCCACATGGGGGATGCCCGGAAACTACGACCCGATTCGCAAGGTGATCTACTGGGGCATCGCGAATCCGTCACCCTACGAGCGGCTGGCGCGCCACGGCGGCAACCCGGACGGAGTTTCGCGCACTGCGCCGGCCGATCTCTACAGCAATTGCACCGTCGCGCTCGATCCCTCGACCGGAAAGCTCATCTGGTATTACCAGCACCTGCCGGCGGACGATTGGGATACCGACCACACACACGAGCGCACGTTGCTGACCACCACGTTCAATCCCGATCCCAAGTCGGTGAAGTGGTACAACACCGAAGTTCCTCGCGGCTCCAAGCATGACATGGCAGCAATGGTCGGCGAGAGCGGCATCATGTTCGTGCTCGACCGCAACAACGGCCAGTTTCTTTGGGCCGAGCCGGTGCCCGTGGACGCGCCGAATCTCGCCATCTCGAATATTGACGGAAAAACGGGCGCGACCACGATCAATTACGACGTGGTCATGAAGGCGCCCGGCGATCATCACGTCATCTGCTACTGGAACGGGCGCAGCTACTGGCCGACGGCGTACGATCCGGAAACGAACTCGCTTTATACCGGCTACATTGACAACTGCCTCGACATGACCGGGACGAGCACCAGTGGAAACAGGCACGGCGTCTTGCGCGAGGGTTCCGACATCAACAAGATCTCCGGAATCGCTAAGATCAACCTGTCCACGGGCGAGATGCTGAAGTTCGACGTCCAGAACGCGCCGGGCACCGGCGCGCTGCTGGCGACCGCCGGAGGCTTGATCTTCCACGGAGATATCAATCGCAGATTCCGTGCATTCGATGCCGCGACGGGCAAGCAACTCTGGGAATCAATTCTTGGAGGGCCCATTTCCGTCAGCACCGTGACGTATGCGGTGGGCGGGAAGCAGTACATCATGGTCATCACCGGAGACAATCTCGCGGAGCCGGTGCTTAGCAGGCAGAGTGGCGTCAACCTGACAACTGGACACAACGCGATCTATACGTTTGCGCTCAACTAAGGGGCCCACATTCAGAAGCAAAGCCGCGGCGTTTCGCTCCAGCAGTTCGGGAAGCGAAACGCCGCGGCCTTTTTTCGTGTGCGCCCTGGCGCTACTTGCTGGCCGCCGCTGAGCTCAGCCCAAAAAGCTTGGCGGCGTTTTCCTTCAGGATCAACGGGCGCACTTCGTCCTTGAACGCGACCTTTGCAAAGTCCGCCATCCACCGGTCCGGTGTGATCAGCGGATAGTCCGATCCGAAAAGCACTTTCGTTTTCAGCAGTGAGTTCGAATACTGCACCAGGTTCGGCGAGAAATACTTCGGCGACCAGCCCGAAAGATCGATGTAAACCTCTGGCTTGTGCAGGCAAATCGAGATGGCCTCGTCCTGCCAAGGGAACGACGGGTGCGCCATGATGATCGGCATGTTCGGGAAATCCACGGCGACGTCGTCAATGTACATCGGGTTGCCATACTTCAGCCGGATCCCGCCGCCGCCTGGCATGCCCGTGCCGATTCCGCTGTGCCCGGTGTGGAACAGCACCGGCAGTTGCGCTTCGGCAAAAAGTTCGTACAGCGGATACGCGATGCGGTCGCTGGGGAAAAATCCCTGGATGGGTGGATGAAGCTTTAATCCGCGAACCTGGCCGGTGGCGAGCAGGCGCCTCGCCTCGCTCACGCCTTCGGCGCCGCGGGTGGGGTCAATGCTGATGAAGGCCATCATGATGTCGGAATTCGCGGCGGCGAATTCGAGCACAGTGTCGTTCGATACTTGCGGCCGGCCCGAAAGCTTTTCCTGCACGGTGAATACGACACAGCCGATATTCCGCGAGCGGTAGTAGTCCGCCATTCCCTGGCGGCCGCGCGCCGCGCCCTCGCCGAAATATTTCTTCGCGGCTTCGTCTGCCGCGGTTCCTTCTCCTTCGTGCTCGATATGCACGTGCACGTCAATCGCGGTCAGGCGATCCGCATCCATGCGCTTTTCGTTCCCCATTCACGGCCCCCGTTTCAGTTCGATTAGGCACCAGAAGCAGTTCAGCTTGGCGTGTGATTATCCGTTTTTTCGGGGCATTCCTCAACTGGTTCAGACGAGGCTTTGGTGAGGCTACGCGGACTTCACGGTGGGCGGGTGGTTCTCCCAGGCGTTGCCGAGACGGCGGATGGTTTCGCGGAGGCGAACGGCGAGGCGCACGACGGTCTGGAGGCGCTGGGTGTCCACCGCGGAGAAGCGCTCACCGTGAGCGAGAAGCATTTCGGCATTGCCCAGGATACCGGTGAGGGGATTATTAATCTCGTGGCGGAAGATCGCGCGGATTTCGCCGGGCAAATCGGCCCATAATGTCTCCGGAGTGGAGTTCAGTTTTTCCGCTCGCCGCACTCTGCGCTCGATCAAGCTGGCGGCCGTGGTGACAAAATCTCCTGCGCGCGCCACGAATTCCACCTCTCCCGCGGCTACGAAGGGCGCGATCTCCGCTTGCCGGTCCAGAGGCGCCAGCACGATTACGGGCGCTAGCGCGGTCAACTGAGCGAGCGACTCAGCCAGCGCCGCGCCCTCCAACAAATCGCAATCGAAAAGAATCACCTGCGGCGCGGCGCGGCTGGCGAGCACCTGCAACTGCAGCAGACTCGAAGCGGTGGCCACGCGGCCGGCCTCGGTGGAACGCTTGACTTCATCGGCGAGGCGCTGCGCGACCGATTCATCGGCAATACCGAGCAGCGGGCTGTTGTAGGGCACAAACATGGTTCTCTCGACACCGCCTTCCTTCACGGTCAAGTCCTCGGACTCGCGATACGGCCTTTTGCCGCGCCGCCAACCTGATCTTTCGCGGCCCGCTTTCGGCCGTCCACGAGCAACCGGTTTACGGCCAGTTTCAATTCCTCCACCAGGAATGGCTTGGCGAGATAGGGCAAGCCATTGGGCTCGAGAAACTGGGTGGTGCGCGGCGCGAGCATGTCGCCGGTGGTGAAAAGAATTTTGTCGCGGATCGGGCTGCCTGCGCGGACTAGCGCATCGTAGAAGGCGGGCCCGTCGAGCCGCGGCATGCGCACGTCACAAATCACCAGATCGTACCGGCTGCGGGAAAGAAGCGTGAGCCCTTCCTGGCTGTCGAGAACTGCTTCGGCGTGATGGCCCTCTTCCTTCAGCACATCCACGATGAGCTGCGCCACGGTTGGTTCATCCTCGACCACGAGAATGCGGCCCGCGGAGACGGCTCCGGGACGGTCGGCTCGCGGAGACAACACCGCGCCGCGCTCCGCCACAGGAACGGCGACGATCGGCAGCTCCACCAGGAATTTGACGCCCGCGCGAGGCTGATTTTCAAAGGTCACTTCCCCGCCGTGTTGCTGCACGATCCCGTAGACGATCGAGAGGCCAAGGCCAGTGCCCACGCCCGGCGGCTTCGTGGTGAAGAACGGGTCGAAAATGCGCGACGCGATCACCGGGGGGATGCCGGGGCCGTCGTCTGAAACCTCGAGCAGAATCCGGCCCTGGGTGTCCGACCCCGGCCTGCGCGCCGAATGGCTGGTTCGGACGCGGACGCGCCCCTGGCCGCGCTCCTCGAGCAGGGCCTGTTCCGCGTTGACCAGGAGATTCAGGACTACCTGCTGAAGCTGATACGGATCGGCCATCGTGCGAGGCAGGTTGGAATCGAGCTCGCACTCCACGTGAATGTTCTGAACCCTTAATTCGTAGCTGCGCAAGGCGAGCGTGCGTTCGACAATTTCGTTTAAGTCCACGCCGATGCGCTCCGGTTTGTTTTCGCGCGCGAAGTACAGGAGATTTTTCACGATGCGGCGAGCGCGCTCAGCCTGTTGGTAGACTTTCTTGGCTTCGGAAAGTTGAGCGGGCGCGAGCCCGTGTCCCAACAGAAGCTGTGCATAGCCCATGATCGCGGTGAGTGGGTTGTTGAGCTCGTGGGCAATTCCGGAGACAAGCTGGCCCAGGGCCGCCATCTTTTCGGCCTGCAACAGCTTGGACTGAATCTGGCGTTCTCCGGTCACGTCGGAATACAGCTCGGACCAGCCCATGGAGCGCCCTTCGGCATCCAGAATTGGGCGCGAATATCGCTCGATCACACGCCTTACCGGCCGCGTTAGCTCCAACTCATCGTGTCCCGGCTCTCCCGCGCCGCCGACATATGATTTCCACGGCGCAAGAAACGCGCTTGGGTCGTGAAATCGTTTGCCGATCAATTCTTCCAGCTCTTCAAAACTCGAGGATTCGCTCAGTTGCCGGGCGACGAGCCCGAAGAGCTGCCCAAACCGCGCGTTCGAGAAGCGAATCCGGCCGGACGGATCCACCAGGATGACTCCCACCTGAACGGAATCGAGCACGCTGCGGAGCTCGGCCTCCACCTGCCTCCATTTGGCATCGGCGCGCTGGACGATGGAGCCTTCCTCCATGCAGAGGAGAAGATGCTGAGAGCCGGGCAGGATTGCACGCAGGACGATGCGGATGGGAAAGCCGCTCGAGAGCGACGCGTCCAGACTCTGAGCGCGCGCGGAAGAAGCCGGGGCGGTCCAGAAGGACGCTAGCTTTTCCGCGGGCGGCCCCGCCAGAAAATTGCCCAGAGCGGCGAGGCGGTCGGTTGCGTCTTTAAGACGAAGCAGTTCGCGGGCGCGAGGATTGGCCCTCTGAATCATTCCCGAGGGGTCGATGATGACAAGCGCCTCTCCACTCGACTCGAAGACGGCGTTGAATGTCCCATCGGCGGCAAGCGGAGGCCACGGTTGCGCGGAAGAATGAGAGGCAGAATGGCGAGCTTGGTGGGCCGGATCTGTGATGTCCAAGGGAGCGGTCTTGTTCGCTTGTTTCATCGCGTCATCTACCAAAGGCCCCGCACGATCCAGTAACTGGACAGAAGTGCGAGACCGATCGCGGCCGCGTATTCCACTCCGCGGCGTAGGACACTCGTCGAGCGGCATTGTTCGCGGAGGTTCAACGTGTAACGCACGCGATAAACACTGCATTACCTTGACCAAGTGGCCCGTCAGGCCAAGTCCGCGGTTTTCAGCAAGTTGACGAAAACTACGTGGAGAAAGGATGTGACGTGCTTCCCACTTCGATACGAATGGCGGCGAGGACTTCCCTGTCTAGGAATGACTCGATAGTGCTTACTTTCCTGACGGCGAAGAAAATGCTTCAAAGCGAGTCGAGACGAGCCACTACGAAAAACGATCGCTCGTCGCAGCTGCGGCTGTCAGTTGGGTTGGGAATTCGATGTAGCTTCATACAGCTTGAGTTTTCGATAGAGCGTGGTTTTGCCAATGCCCAGCAGGCGCGCGGCCGCGAGTTTGTCGCCGCCAGCCTCGCGCAGAGCGCGCAAAATCGTGCGGCGCTCAAGCTCCTCCAGGGGCAGTAGTTCATCGCTCTGCGGCATGCGATCGCCCGCGACATGTTGGAGGTTGGAGGGCAAATCACCGACGTGCAGCATGGAACCGGAACCGAGCGCTACCGCGCGCTCGACCGCATTCTCGAGCTCACGGACATTGCCGGGCCAATCGTACCCGATCAGCCGGGCCATGGCGTCCTCGGAGATGGTTTGCACGTTGCCATTGGAATCGCCGAATTTCTCGAGGAAGCAATTCACGAGGATCGGAATGTCGCTCTTGCGCTCGCGCAGCGGCGGCAGCTTGATCTGCACCACATTGAGGCGAAAAAACAGGTCCTGGCGGAATTGGCCCTGGCGCACGGCCACGTCGAGATCCCTGTTGGTGGCGGCGATAATGCGAGTGGCGATGGAAATGCGATCGTTCGATCCCACTGGCTTCACTTCCCTTTCCTGCAAGGCGCGCAGGAGCTTGGCCTGCAGGTCCACCGGCAGATCGCCGATTTCGTCGAGGAAGAGCGTGCCATCGCCGGCTGATTGCATCAATCCTGTCTTCGAATGCACGGCTCCAGTGAAGGCGCCCTTCACATAGCCGAATAGCTCGGATTCGATGAGCGTGGGCACCAACGAGGAACAATCAACGGGAACAAACGGATTCTTGCGGCGGGTGCCTGAAAAATGAATCGAGCGAGCGACGAGCTCCTTGCCTGTTCCACTTTCGCCGAGGATCAGGACCGGGTAGTTGTGCTGGCTGACCTTCTCAACAAGCCGGTATACGCGTTGCATCTTCGGGGAAACACCGATCAAACCGCCGAAGCCGGGCCGGGTGCGAAGTTGCTCGCGCAGAATCCGATTTTCTTGATTCACTTCCAGCAGACGGACGACGCGGTCGAGCTTGGCCCGGAGTTCCGAAATATGAAACGGCTTCGTAACATAGTCGGCGGCTCCAATCCGCGTGGCTTCCACGGCGCTCTCGATCGTGCCGTACTGGGTGAGCACGATCACCGCGGTTTGCGGATACGCCTCGCGAATTCGTTTGAGGAGTTCCAATCCTCCCAACTGGGGAACGCGCAGATCGGTGATCACCACGTCGATGCTGGACTGCTCCAGGATTTCCGTGGCCTGCTCGGTGGTCGAGGCGGTCCGGGTGCGCCAACCAGATTCGGCCACCACGTCCCGGCACAGGTTCCTTGAGACATCTTCGTCATCAACGATTAGGACGGAAACAGTGGTCGGCCGCTCAAGCGACGCCACAATTTCTGTTCCACTTTCGGACATGCTGCGGCCCCCTTTATTAGGTTCTCCAATGAGAATGCAAAGCAAGTGCCAAAGATCAGCTGCTCCGCGGATGAAAACACGTCACTTATCTGCCCTTGGAGTGGGCTGGTCGGGCGAACTCTAGTCCCGAAACGAAACTAATGGCAAGATCGCAATAGTACGCACGCGGATAAGCCTCGACTACCCAATGGCATGCAACTTTGGTAACTGTAGAAATCCCGATTTGGAATTGCCCCCTCGATTGCATTTATAATTGGGCGGTTCGAAGTTGGTCACATCCCTCGGGGATTCGGACCACCTTGCGGTCCATGAACACATCTGAATAACCTGGTATGGTTCGATCGCTTTCTATCCAGCAGAAGGCGCCAAGCCAAATTGAAAAAGGAGAAGCGAATGAAACGCCTGACTATGCTTCCGGCTATGGCAGCTCTGCTGACCCTCACGCTCGCTGCGACATCACCGGTGTCCGCGCAGAATCAATCAACAGCGGGAGCGGGAAGCTCTGCCGCGCCGAATGAAGTTGCGCCCGGAACCCGTTTTTTGGTCGGGCTGCAGGATGTTCTCAGCACGAAGGATTCCAAGAAGGGCGATCTGTTCACCGGGCGGACACTGGTACCGCTGATCAGCGCCGACGGAACAGGTTTGCCGGCGGGCGCCGAAGTCCGCGGGCATGTTGACAAAGTCGAATCCGCCGGCAAGACAGGCCGCGCGCGAATGTGGCTGGCCTTCGACGACATCAAAACCCCGGACGGGTGGATGCCGCTGGTCGCCATGGTTGACGACGTGCCGGGTATCCATTCCGTACGTGTGGACTTCAACCGCGAAGGTGAAATAGAAGCCAGCACAACAAAGCGCCAGGAGGCGGTGCAGGCCGCAGCCGAAGGTGCTCTCGTCGGTGCCGCGCCGGGAGTGGTCGCCAAGAATGAGAAGGATGCAGCCATGGGCGCAGCGGCAGCAGCCGCTGCGGCATATATGGTCGCGGCGGGTCTTGGACAGGAGGTGACGCTCGAGAAAGGTATCAAGCTCGAGTTGATCCTCGAACGGTCGCTTCTCTTTCCCCGAACCTGATTCACGCAATGGGAGTGCGGCGCCGCCCACGGGGACGGCGCCGCACACCTTGTGCTCACGCATCGCCATCCCTCATCGCGCACCTGCCTCGCTTGGAAATCCCGCAGACTGCTGGTAGATTCGAATTCGCGATGGCTACCGACCCTACGTCCCTGCAACGCATCCTGATCGTCGAAGACGAGGACAATGCCCGCAAGGGCTACGAAGCCCTGCTGCGCAAATGGAATTGCGAAGTGCTGGGCGTACCCAGCGGCGAGGACGCTCTCGCGAAGCTCGCGGAGTTCAATCCACAGGTGATCCTCGCCGATGTCGAACTGCCGGGCATGAACGGCCTGGACCTGCTGCGTCACCTAGGAGAAGAAATTCAGCGGATTCCGGTAATCATCATCACGGGGCGCGGCAGCGACGAACGCGTGGTACAGGCGATTGATGCCGGCGCATTCTGGTACATCGAAAAGCCACTGAAGCCGCCTGTTCTGCGGGCGCTGCTCGATCGCGCGCTCGGGCGCGTGCGCGACCAGCAGGCGGTCGCGGCCCTGACGCGGCAGCTGCGTGAGGCGGGAAAGCTGGGGACTTTGGTCGGCGCTTCCGGCGCGATGCAGGAGGTGATGCGCCAGGTGGAGATGGTCGCGCCTTCGACCGCAAGCGTGCTGATCACGGGCGAAACCGGATCGGGGAAAGAGATGGTCGCGCGCTCGATCCATATGCTTTCGCCGCGAGCTGGCCGGCCCTTCGTGGCCATCAACTGCTCGGCCATTCCCGAATCGCTGATGGAGAGCGAAATTTTCGGCCACGAGAAAGGCGCATTCACGGGCGCAGCCGAGCGGCGCCTCGGCTGCTTCGAACTCGCGCACGGCGGCACGCTGCTGCTGGACGAAATTGGCGAAATGCCCGCGCCCACGCAAGCGAAACTGCTCCGAGTGCTCGAGGATCACAATATTCGACGGCTGGGCAGCAAAGTGGAAACGCCCGTGGACGTACGCGTCCTGGCGGCGACGAACAAGAATCCTGAGCAGGCCGTCGCCAGCGGGCACCTGCGCCAGGACCTTTATTTCCGCCTCAATGTGTTTCACATTCACCTGCCGCCGCTGCGCGAGCACAAGGAAGATTTGCCGCTGCTGATCGAGCATCTGCTCGCGGACGTATCGGAAAAACACGGCAAGAAAGTTTCCGGCACGAGCGCGGACACCATGGACCTTTTCAAGTCATATCCGTGGCCGGGTAACGTCCGCGAGTTGCGCAATGTGCTGGAGCGCGCGGCTATCGCTTCGGATCGCGGGACCATCGGCAGGCAGCACCTCCCGCCGGATTTTGGGCATACCCCGGCCGTGGCGGGAGATGGACTGGGCGGGATTCGCTTCCCGATCGGGACCACGGTGGACGATGCGGAACGCGAATTGATCATTCAGACCCTCGCGTCTACCAGCCAGAACAAGACGCGCGCCGCGGAACTTCTCGGCATCAGCTTGAAGACACTCCACAACAAGCTGAAAGAGTATGAAGCGGGGCGGAGCAATGCGTCTCAGCCTGAAAACTAAATTCACGCTGGCCACTTCGCTGCTGGTCCTCGCCGTCGTCACCGTTGTTTCAAGCCTGTATCTGGGGCGGCTGATGCGGCAGACCCTTCGCCAGGCGAACGATACGGCCAGCTTCGTCGCACAGCAGGTCTACGGCGCGTGCGGGGACGCGCTGAAGGACGCCGCCGAGCGCGGAGAGTCTCCTGCCTCGCTCAAGCCTGCCGACCTGCGGCGGTACGTGCGGCATGCATTTGACAGCAGCAGCACGCTGAATTCGCTGATCGAATCGGACGTGGGAATTTCGCCGACCATTTATGAAATCACAATTACGGACGCCGACGGCAGCGTGCTCGTGTCCAGTGACGCATCGCTTCGAGATCTAAAAGTGGCGCGGCGCCCGCCGCTGAGTTCGCTGGTTCGCGCCGGATTCTTCCAGCAGATGCGCCTGCTGTACGGCCCGCCGCAGACGTACGAATTTTCACTCCCCTTTCAGCTCGGGCCGGAACCCTTCGGCGACATTCGCGTGGGGCTATCCTCGGCGTTGCTTCGCGATCAAATCTCCCCGGGACTGGTGTCGGCCGGATACTGGGCGTTGGGGTCCGTACTGCTATCCACTTTGCTGGCCCTGCTGGTGAGCACCATTGCTCTCGCGCCCATCGGGCGAATTTCCGCGCAGCTCGACCGAATCTCCGCGGGCCAATTCGATGCCGAGCCGGTGGTCGAGCGAGGCGACGAACTGGGCGCGGTCAGCACGAAAATCGTCGGGATCGGAAAGCAATTGCGCGACGTGCGCGAAATTTTCAGCACATTGCGCGAAAACCTGGACCAGGTGATGGGCGGGCTTGAGGACGGACTGTTGCTTTTCAATGGCCAGGGCCGCGCCGTGCTGGTCAGCCCATCCACCGAAAGATTCCTCGGAGGCCGATCGGACGAGCTGCGGGGCCGCCGCGTGTCGGATATTTTTCCGCCGACGCATCCCCTTCGGGCTGTGCTGCAAATCGAGTCCGATCAGATCGAGCCGGCCGAAGGAAAGGAAGTGACGCTCGATGGAGGCGACGGTCCTCAACGCATCGGCGTGAGCGTGCAAGTGATTCGCGAACGTGGCACGCGCATGGGCACCCTGGTGACGCTGCGCGACGTGGAATCGCTCGAGCGCATCGGCAGCCAGCTGCAGGTGTCCGAGCGGCTGGCGGCCCTGGGACGGGTGACCGCTGGCGTCGCGCACGAGGTGAAAAACCCGCTCAATTCGATGCGGCTGTGGCTGGAGGTTCTGAAGGCCAACATGCCCGTGGAACCCGAGCCCCAGCAAGCGGTCAAGATGCTCGACAGCGAGATCGATCGGCTGGACCGCGCCGTGAAAACGTTCCTCAATTTCACCAGGCCCGTGGAACTCAACCTGGAGGAAACCGACCTGCGCGTGTTGCTGGAGGAGATCATGGACGCGGCGCGGCCCTCCATCGCCCAGGCCAGCCTGGAGCTACGCGCCGACTTGCCGTCGGATTGTCCGCCGGTGCTCGTGGATCGCCAACTCATTCACCAGGCGGTCCTGAACCTGCTGCTCAACGCCAGCGAGTTCACCGATCCCGGCGGTAGAATCACGCTCAGTTTGCGCCGGAGCGGCGAGTTTGCGGAGATCGCCGTGGAAGACTCCGGCAGAGGAATCCCGGCCGCCGACCAGAAGAAGATCTTCCAACTTTTTTTCACCACTCGCCCGGGAGGGAGCGGCATTGGATTGGCGAACACGTTTCGGTTTGTGCAGTTGCACAATGGCGGGATAGAGTTCGAATCCGAAACGGGACGCGGCACGACATTCCGCGTGAAATTGCCGCTGGCGCGATTCGTGGACGCGCCCGCCGGAAGATCTGGCTCCCTGGATCGGCCGATTGCAGCGGAAAAACGATAGATGCCCAACCGCCCCACCGACGCCCGATTGGCCACCGTCCTCCTGACCTGCGCAATTTCGTTTGCCACGGGAGGATGCGCCCACAAGAGCGTGCATGCCGCGGCGCCTGCGGCCGCCGCCCCCGAGCCGGCTGCAGCACGGCCTATGAACACAGCGCCCGATACCGATGCTTCCCCGCCGGCCGAAACCGTCGCGGCGCCTCCGGCACTGCCGATAAGCCCTGCTCCGCCTCCAGCGTCGGTGACGATACCGCCGCCAAAGCCCGCGGCACCGCGCCGCCAGGCCGAGGACCAGCCGGCGGACACCGAGTCGGAACAGCCTGCTCACCCACCGGCACCGCAGATTTCACCGCAGCTATCGCCAGGCGACCAGGCGGCCTATCAGCGCAAGACCGGTGACGACACTGCTGCCGCGGAAAAGAACCTGCAGGAAACGAGCGGCAAGCAATTGAATGCCGCTCAGCAGGACCTTGTGGGGAAAATTCGCAGCTTCCTTTCCCAATCGCGTGATGCCAGCAAGGATGGCGACTGGTCGCGCGCGCAAAACCTGGCGCAAAAGGCCCGCTTGCTATCCGATGAACTTATTAATTCGTTCTGAGGTGGCCGCTGGCTCAGCGGCTCCTGCTGACCCGCCGATGGCTGTTAGCACAATTTAATGCCATTGACCCTATTGGCTCCGCGCCCGGTTTGTGGTAATTATTAATCCCATGTGAACGCTTCACCAACCAGGAGGGAACGAATGCCGAGTTCAGGCCAGGATATACGGCAGTCCCTGTTGGCAAGAGATCCAGAATTCCGAAACCTCGCTGAAGAACATTCCCGCTGCGAATCCCAGCTAGAGCAGATTCTCAAGTCTTGCTACCTCAGTTCGGAAGATCTGATTCAGGAAGTAGAGCTGAAGAAGCTCAAGCTGCGACTACGGGACCGCATGGAATTGATTCTCGCCCGCCATCAACAGATGGTCAGTCACTAGGGCTGAATGGCGCTCGCACTTCTGTCGTACAATACACGTGCATCTGAGTAGGACACACGATCGAGAAGCAGGCATTGCGTGTTCTGCCGCCTGTTGCATCGCTGAGTTCAACCGAATGAGGCAAGACTTCTTCCGTCCCCATGGTTAAGGAAGCGTATAAATTTGCGATGCCGCCCCTGGTCGTGGGCGCCGCGTGCTTGATTCCGGGCTGGAAATGGGTCGCCGGGGTGTTGATTTTTTTGGGACTTTTCGTCTTTTATTTCTTTCGCGATCCGGAGCGCGAAATCCCTTCCGATCCTGGAGCAGTCGTCTCGCCCGCCGATGGCCACGTGGTCGCAATCGTGGACGAAATGCTCGATTCCACGATGGGCCACCGCGTCAGTATTTTCCTTTCCATCTGGGATGTCCACATCCAACGCGCGCCGGTCGCCGGACGCGTCGCGAGCGTGGTGTATCGCCCCGGGAAGTTTTACGCAGCATTTCGCTCGGCCGCCTCAACCGAAAACGAGCAAAACATAATCTATATTGATACGCCACAGGGCCGGTTGGTCTTCAAACAAATCGCCGGAGCCATCGCGCGACGCGTGCTATGCTGGAAACGCGAGGGCGAACCCGTGGCGCTCGGCGAGCGCGTGGGAATGATTCGATTCGGTTCGCGCGTGGACATCTGGCTTCCCATGGAAGCCGAAGTGGTGGTCAAACAAGGGCAGATGATCAAGGGCGGCGAAAGCATCCTGGCGAAATGGAATTCAACCACCTAGATCCGATCGGCAACGAAGAAGAACCCAGGCGACTTTTCCGCAATCACCGCCTCCGCCGCGGCATCTACATCCTCCCCAGCGTGTTTACGGTAGCTAACCTGCTTTGCGGCTACTATGCCATTCTCGCGACTCTCGACGGCCGGACGGCGGATTTTGACAACGCCGCGCGCGCCATTGGCATCGCCATCCTTTTCGATTCGCTCGATGGACGCGTGGCCCGCGCCATGGGCACCAACAGCGAATTCGGAAAACAGTTCGACTCGCTCGCCGACGTCGTCAGCTTTGGCATTGCGCCTGCCTTCCTTGCCTACGCGTGGGGCGTCCGCGCGCTGGCGTCTGCGGTCGCTCCTGAGCAGATGCATCTCACTCAACTTGGCTGGCTGATCGGTTTTGTTTATCTGGGATGCTGCGCGTGGCGTCTGGCGCGATTCAATATCCAGGGGATGGCGCCGGGCGGAAACCGGTACTTCGTCGGGATGCCGACCCCCGCGGCGGCCGGCATGATCGCGGCGTCTGTCCACGCCTTCGTGAACCCCATTCAGGACGGACGTATTTCGCTGTTGTGGCTGGCTTTGGTTCTCGTGCTCGGCCTTTTGATGTCCAGCACCGTGAGATATTCCAGTTTCAAGGAGATCGAGTGGACGCGCCGCCGGCCGTCGCTCGCCATCGTCGTGCTGGTTCTACTGATCGGTGGCGTCGTTCTGTTCTCGCAGATCACGCTGATGGTGATCGCCAGCGTATACCTCCTTCACGGCATCACCATGTATGTGGTGCGTTCCGTGCGACACCGTCTCGCTTCGCATCACGCCTAAGCCATGCCCGCCGGGCGTTCGAACCACCATCGCGTTGCTATCGTGGGCGCCTCCTCGCTCCGCGGGAAGGAACTGAAGCAGGTTCTTGAAGACCGGCATTTCCCCGCGAGTGATTTCGTCCTGCTGGATGAGAGCGTCGTGGCCGGCACTCTCACCGAAGCGGCGGGCGAACCCACATTCATCCGCGCACTGGATCAGGAAAGCTTCGAAGGCGCGAGGCTCGCGTTCTTCGCGGGCACGGCGCGCGACGCCGAGCAGAACTGGAACGTGGCGCAGCGCTCCGGCGCAACCGTGATTGATCTCACAGGCGCGCTCGCCGCTCCCGGCCACTCGTCTGTCGCGAATGCTTGGATTCCGTCGCTCGGCTCCGTTCTGCCAAGGCGCCCGAGTTCGAAGGGAAATGGCGCATCGTCGCCGGCGGCGTTCGTGTCTCCTTCCGCTCCGGTGATCGTCGCGTGTACGCTGGCCGCCGGTCTGGGAAAATTTCAGCCGCTGCGAATTTCTGTGCTGCTTTTCCCGCCTGTTTCCGAGCGAGAAGAGGCCGGCGTCGAAGAACTCGAAAAACAGACGGCCGGAATCCTTTCGTTCCATGAAATTGCCAGGCCGGTCTTCGACGCGCAGGTGGCGTTCAATCTTCTGGCGGGCTACGGGCCGGAGGCCAAACCGCGCCTTGCGGACACGCGCGCCGCGATAGCGCGCGACGTAGCCGCATATCTTAACGGACGCGCCCCCATTCCCGCCATTCAATTGGTGCAAGCTCCGGTCTTTTACGGGTATGCTTTCGCGGCGTTTGCGGAGTTCGCGTCACCGCTATTGCCCGAGCAACTTCACGCGGCGTTTTCGAATCTTGGAGTAAAGGTCGCGGCTCCGGACGAAGGGCCGCCGAGCAATGTCAGCGTGGCAGGCGAAGGCGAGATTCACCTCGCCCGGATCGAGCCCGATCCAAATGTCGCGGGCGGCGTGGGGATCTGGGGTGTCGCCGACAATCTGAATGTTGCCGCGACGAATGCCGTGCGAATTGCGGAGGAACTCGTTGCGAAACCGACCGAGTAGGATAGCGCGCACGGGGCGCGGACTGGCGCTGCGGCTGGCACTCCTTGTCGCGCCCCTTGTGGCCGTGGGCTGCGGCTATCACGTCGCGGGACACGCTTCGCAACTGCCCTCTGACTGGAGCGACATCGCCGTTCCGGCATTCAAGAACGATACGACGACTTACCGCATCGAGCAGCGAATGACCGAAGCTGTGATCCGCGAATTCATTACACGCACGAAATATCGCGTGGTGCAGGACCCGAAATCCTCGGACGGAGTTCTGCATGGCGAAGTCATCTCGATTGAAACGGACCCCGTGCTCTTTCAAGCGACCACCGGCGAGGTGACGACCATGCTCGTCACCGTGCATATGAAGGTCGAATTGATTGACAACAAAACGGAAAAGCCGGTTTACAAGAACGACGACATGGTTTTCCGCGACGAATATCAGATCTCGACGGACGTGAAATCGTTCTTCCAGGAAGAGGACCCCGCGCTCGACCGGATGTCCCGCGATCTCGCCTCGCATCTCGTTTCAAACGTCCTGGAGAATTTCTGATGCCCGGAGTTTCTCCCGAGAAGCTGATCGAGCGCCTCGCAGGCGGCAAATCGATCCCCGCGGTGGTTCTGCTCGGCACCGATCACTATCTGCGCGAGATGTGCCGAAATAAAATCATCGAGGCATGCGTTCCGGAATCCGCTAGGGATTGGGCCGTCGCGCGGCTTTCCGCCCGCGATGCGGGTTGGGACGAAATCCTCGGACGCGCACAAACTCTGCCGATGCTCGCGCCGCGCCAGGTGATTATTGTCGAGGAAGCCGAGTCCGTCGAGAAGCTCGGCGAAAAAGCGCGCGACGAGGTTCTCGCAGTTCTCGGCAGCTATTTTGAATCGCCTGCGCCCTTCACGGTACTGCTGCTCGAAGCGGCGGCGCTCGACCGGCGGCAGCGATTTTTCAAATTATTGAGCGAACAGGCACTGATCGCCGAGCTGACCATCGGCCCTGAATCCGCCGCAGCGCTTGCCGCGCAAATGGCGAAGGATCTGGGCGCGGAAATGGACCCCGAAGCGGCGGCGATGCTCGCGGACATCTTGAATGGCGCACCCGCGCGGATGCGCATCGAACTCGAAAAGCTAGCCGCCTATACGCAAGGCCGCGGCCAAATTACCGTAGCCGATGTCGAAGCTTTGGTCGTGGCCGCGCGAAAGAACACGGTGTGGCAACTTACCGAAATGTTGGCTGGCCGCAATCGCGCCGCGGCGCTCGCGTTTCTGGATAATCTTCTGCGAGAGGGCGAGCAGCCGGTCGGGATTGTTGGCGCGCTCGCGTGGATGTACCGCAAATTGATCGAAGCGCGCGATCTGCCTGCGCAGACCAACGGATTTCAGGCTGCGCGTCAACTGGGCATGCGGCCCGAGGCCGCCGAAACGGCCGTCCGCCAGGCGCATCGCATTCCAAAGAAGGATTTGCTCGCGGGCCTTGCCGCGCTCGCCGAAGCCGACAGCCAGTTGAAGTCCGCGAACCCGAATCCGCGGGCGATGATGGAATTTCTGATCGCGCGGCTGACCTCTTCCGCTGCGTAATACCCCGAGCGCGCTTCCCAAGCGCACAAAACAAAAGGCGCCCCGATTTCGGAGCGCCTCTTCAAACTACCACGCGGAATGGAAGACTACTTCTTCGCCTTGAGCGCGTTCAACGCCAGCGCCAGCCGCGACTTGTAGCGGTTGGCCGTGTTCTCGGAGAGCGTGCGCTTTCGAATCGCCTTGTCCAGTTCGGAGTAAGTGTCCGAAGCGAGCTTGGCCGCGCCTGCGGCATCGGCCGAGCCGAGCGCGGCGCGCATCCGGCGCATCGCCGTGCGGACGCGCGTGCGATTCATGCGATTGACCGCGGCGCGGCGCTCCGTCTGGCGGATGTTCTTCAGTACGGATTTCGTCTTCTTCTTGTGCTTGACCGGATTACCCTGAGCCATTCATTGCTCCTTCGTATTTGATTTCGGATGATCCAGAGTATCCGAGCCGCGCAGCGCTGTCAATTTTCGCCCAACGAATTCAGGCCTTCGCGCCTTGCAAATTGGGGGCCGCAAAGCATACGCTGAGTGCTCCGCAAATCGGCGAGCGGATCACCCCATGGCGAAGAAAAAACTGAAAGTGGCGCCGGGCGATACAGGGGCAGGCTGCCTATACGTGGTCTCGACGCCCATCGGCAATCTCGAGGACATTTCGCTCCGCGCGTTGCGAATACTGAAGGAAGCGGACGTGATCGCCTGCGAGGACACGCGCCAGACGCTGAAGCTCCTTGCCCACTTCGACATTCCCAAGCGCCTGGTCAGCTATCACGAACACAACGAACTCACGCGCGCACCGGAAATTGTGATCGAGCTCGAGCAAGGCGCCAAGGTGGCGCTGGTCAGCGACGCGGGGACGCCGGCCATTTCCGATCCCGGCTATCGCCTCGTCAGCCTGTGCCTGCGGCACGGAATTCAGGTGGTTCCGGTGCCGGGGGCGTCCGCGCTGGTGGCGGCGCTGGCGGCTTCCGGAATGCCCATCGAGGAATTTGTGTTCGCCGGTTTTTTGCCTTCGCGGCCGACCGAGCGGCGCAAGAAGCTGCGCGAGCTGGCAACCGAGCAGCGCACGCTGGCCCTCTATGAAGCGCCGCACCGCCTGCTCGACACGCTCGAGGACGCGCTTGAAATTCTCGGCAACCGTCCGGCGGTGATCGCCCGCGAAGTTACGAAGTTGTACGAGGAATTCGTGCGCGGGCACATCGAGGATCTTGTCGCGGCCGCCCGAAAGAAAGCGCCGCGCGGAGAAATCACCCTGCTCATCGGACCACCCGACGGCCAGGCGCAGCACGCCGCGGACGCCGCCAATCCGCGAAACGCGGTGCCGCTTGCGCGCCACGTCGAGGAAATCATGACGGAGCGCGGCGTGGATCGCAAAGCGGCGCTGAAGCAAGCGGCGCGGGAGCGCGGCCTGACGCGGCGCGAAGCCTACAAGCAGCTCCTGATTACGCGCGACGAATAGTTTCCCGATAATATTTTCGAGCTCAATAAATTCAGCTTGACAAGCATGCCGCATAGCGTTACATATTGTAACGCTACAATGCATAACACATACAAGAAGCGCCCAAAAGGGCTCGGCGAAGTCGAACAAATGGTGATGGATTACGTGTGGGCCCATGGTCCGTGTCCGGCGGAGTCGTGCCGGGAGGCTCTGGCGTCAACGCGCCCGATGAAGGATTCGACGGTACGCACGATTCTCCGGAGGCTCGAGCAGAAGGGCTTTGTCGCGCACGAAATCGAGGGCCGCACCTTCATCTATCGAGCGGCCGAGGCGCGGCAGAACGTCGCGGTGCGCGCCGTGAAAAGCATCATTGACCGCTTCTGCGGCGGGTCGGCGGAAGAACTCGTCGTGGGCATGGTCAACAGCGCGGTCATCGACCGCAATCTGCTCGACCGGCTCGCGCGCAAAGTGGCTCAGGGAAAGATTGGGGAGAAATTGGAGCCCGGGTCCGGGAACCGCCCATCGAGGAAAGGAAAATAGCCATGCTTCCTGCGCTGATCCACGCCAGTACGAGCTTTCTGATTGCCATGGCGGACGCCGCTGCGCGTTCGCTCATGCTCGCTTGCTTCGCCGCAGCCGCGCTCGGAGCATTTCGAGTCAAGAACGTTCGAACCAGGCTTCTGCTTTGGGAAGCGGTGTTGCTCGCGGCTCTCGCGATGCCGTTGCTGACTTCGCTCACACCTGCCATTCAGATTGCGGTGCCCCTGTCGAATCTTCAGGAGCGCAGCGCGAGTGTCGAGATTCCGGCAACGCAGCCTGCCCCTGCGCACACATCCATTTCCGAAAGTTCAGCGAGAACACGTACCCGCTCGGTCGAACGCGTGAAGGCTGGGTCTGCGGTTATTTCCACGGAGGCCGGGCAGGCCGCCGTCGCCGCTTCCGCTTCGTCCGCCGCACGCCGTGGAATCCCATGGCCGATTCTGGCCGTTTCGGCATATTTGGCGATCGGGCTGGTTTTCCTTGCGCGCGTTTTTATCGGCATGCGGTTCGGAAAGCATCTGGTGCGCGCAGCGACGCCGATCGAGGACGCAGACGCCTCGCGGATGCTTTCAGCAGCGTCGCGTGCGGCAGAATTGCGTGTGCCGCCGCGGCTGGCGGAATCGGAAATGATTTCCGTGCCGATGATGCTTGGCGTGCGCGCGCCTGCGATTCTATTTCCTCCGGATTGGCGCAAGTGGGATGAGGGCGAACTCGCCGCGGTGCTGGCGCATGAAGTTTCGCACGTGGAACGCCATGACGCGCTGGCGCAGCGATTGGCGCTGATTCATCGCGCGATTTTCTGGTTTAGTCCACTCGCTTGGTGGCTGGAGCGCCATCTGGCGGAGCTTTCGGAGCAGGCCAGCGACGACGCCGCGCTGGCCAGCGGCGCGGACCGCACGCGCTACGCGGAAACGCTGCTCGGATTTTTCGCGGAGCTCGAAGCTGGCCCGGAGCGCGTCTGGTGGCAGGGGGTTTCGATGGCCAAAGCGGGACAGGCGGAAAAAAGAGTGGATCGAATCCTGGCATGGAGGGGTGCGATGTCGAATCGATTGAAGAAATCTCTCGTGGTGGCTCTAGTGGCGATTGCAGCGCCGGTTGTCGCGCTGACGGCAGCCGCACGTCCGGCGGCTTACGATGTTCAGGCGCCGGCGGCGCCACCGGCTCCGCCCGCTCCAAAAGCCGACGCGGACCCAACTCCGAATCCGCCGCAGCCGTCGGCGACTGCTGCCAAGCCGGCGCAAGCTCCGGAACCACAGTCGGACGAAACTCCCTCAGAGGTCATTGTCCCGCCTATTCGCGTCATCTTTCCTCCCATGCCGGCGATTCGTATGCCCCGCATCCCGCCCGTGGCGTTTGCGATGTTAAGCGATTTGAATTCTCTTAGAGGTTTCCACGGCGGTTACTTTCTGGGCCGCTTTGACGATTGGGGGCCGCGCTTTGTGATTGTCACGAAGGATTCAGACGCGATTACGATGTCCGGCGACCGCGAAGATGCCGAGCACGCCAAGTCTTTGCGAAGCAAGATTCCGGGCGAGTTCATTTGGTTCGAGAACGACGACAAGTCCTACGTGATTCGCGACCAAGCCACCGTCGATCGTGCGAAAACGCTCTGGGAACCACAGGAAAAGCTGTCCAAGGAACAGGAAGAACTCGGGAAACAACAGGAAGCCCTCGGCGAGCAGCAAGAAGAAGCGGCACGGAAAATGGAAGAGCTGAAGCTGAAGATTCCCGACCTCAGCGCCGAGATGCAGAAACTACAATCGGAGATGAAGCAGCTCAGCGCGAACGGCGGGACAATGGAAGATATCGGTAATCTGCAGGGTGAACTCAGCGAGCTGCAATCCCGGATCGAAGAGGTCGCGTCAACCGCGGGGCGCGAGCAAGGCTCGTTCGGCCGTCAGCAAGGTGAGCTGGGACGCCGGCAGGGCGAACTCGCGCGCCAGCAAGCGACGATGGCGCACGAAGCGTCGCGCCAGATGCAACAGCTGCTCGATGACGCAATCGCTCACGGATTGGCAAAGCCGGAATAGCTACGAGCTGACGGGACGAGCGAAAAACGCGTCCACGCGGTCGAGGATTTCGGCTGCCGTTTGAGAATGGTGCACCTGCTGGCGCAGTTCGCCGCCGTTGCGCACCCCGTGCGTGAACAGAGTGGCGAACTGCTTCATCTTGCCAATGGCGTCGGGCATTTCCGCGGCGATCAGGCTCTGAAAGTAACCCGAGAGCAGATGGTAACGATCGGCTTCCGTGGGCTCGTCATAGCGTCCGGTCGCGACGAAGTCCGCGATCTGGCGGAAAATCCAGGGATTGGAAGACGCGGTCCGGCCGATCATCACGGCGTCGCAGCCGGTTTCCGCGATCATGCGCATCGCGTCCTGCGGCGAACGAATATCGCCATTGCCGATCACGGGAATGCGCACGGCCCGCTTCACCGCGCGAATAATATTCCAATCCGCGGAGCCCGCGTAGCCCTGCATCCGTGTGCGCGGATGAACGGCGATCGCCTCGATGCCAATGTCCTCGGCCATGCGAGCCACATCCACGGCGACGATATTGTTTTCGTCCCAGCCGGAGCGAATCTTTATCGTTAACGGGATGCGAACCGCCGCGCGCACCTCGCGGAACAATTTCTCGAGATGCGGCAGATCGCGCAGCAGGCCTGAACCTCCGCACTTGACCACTTTCTTGACCGGACAGCCGAGATTGATATCCGCCTGATCGAAGCCGAGATCCTCAATTAACGCGGCGGCCGAAGCCATCACCTTGGGATCGGAGCCGAATATCTGGCCGGCTATGGGATGCTCGTCCTCGTCGAAGTACAGGTAGCGAAGCGTGCGCGCCGAATTGCGCGACATCCCTTCGGCGCTGGTGAACTCGGTCATGATCAGGCCGCACGCGCCCAAGGAGCGAATCACGCGCCGAAAAACGGTGTCCGTCACACCAGCCATGGGAGCCAGGATGGTCGCCGGGCGAATTGCCAGATCCCGAATTTTCATTTCGACGGGAAACATTTAATCGGACCCTGTAACCGGCTGCGCAACGCTCTCCGGCCGCCTGTCGCCGTCACCCGTGGACGACGGAGCAGCGCCTGCGGCGGCGCGGCGAACCGCCGTTCCGTTTCCGAGCTGCGCGAGCAAGGCGTCCTTCGAGCCTCCAAAAAAATTCTCGAGAACCTGTCCCAGCGCCTGTGCGCGAGCGTCTTCGGCAGTCAGCCGCGGCCGATAGACGTATGCGCGGCCTACCTTCGCCCGCTCAACGATGCCCTTGCGCGCCAGGCGATCCATGATCGTCATGATCGTGGTATAAGCGCGCGGCCGCCGCGCAGCGAGCAGGTCGCGAATCTCGCGAACCGTGCCCTCGCCGATGGGCCAGAGCGTATTCATGCAATCGAGTTCGAGCGGCGCCAGATCGAGCAGCGAACGCCGCGGCGATGGTGTCTTGTCAGCCATGTGTTGCCGTTATCCCTTTTGCGGCGGCGCTTTCGCAGCGCCCTCCGCCAAAAATTTGTCTTTGCGCAGCAGCGATCGGCGCAGCGAAGGATTGCGCTCGGTCCACAGTTCCGCCGCATCACTTCCGGATCCCTGCTCCAGCGTCTTGCGCATGCCGGCCATCTTCGAATCGATATCGTCAATGAAATTCAGCGCGACCGCCTCGGGAATCTGAGGCAATGAGGGCGAGCCGAATTCGTACGAGCCGTGATGGCTCAAGATCATATGCTGGATCAGCACGGCGAGCGGCGCCGGAAATCCCGGGATCGCTTTGATTTTCTCGCGCGCCATTCCCGCGCCAATGGCGATGTGGCCCAGCAGGCGTCCCGCATCGGAATAATCAATTCCGCGCGCGTAGCGAAGCTCGTCGATTTTTCCGATATCGTGCAGCACCACGCCGGTGAGCAGCAGGTCAGGATCGAGCTCGGGATAATGCTCCGCGACAGCGGACGCGAGACCCATCAGGCTCACGACGTGCTCCAGCAAGCCGCCGAGATACGCGTGGTGCATGGTCATGGCCGCGGGCGCGCGTTTTAGCCTGGGGGCGATTTCCGGATCGTCCACCACGCTCGTGAGCAGCTTCTGCAGCCACGGATTCTTCATCCCGGAAATGGCTGCTCGCAGCTCGGCGTAGAGCTTTTCGACATCGCACTTCGTGTGAGGCAAGAAATCGCCGAGCTCGTACTCGCGCTCGGCGGCGGGAATGATCTGCTCGAGCGTCAGTTCCTTCGAGCCGTTGTAAAGCTTCACGCGGCCGCGGATGCGAATTACGTCGTCGCGCTCGAATGTCTTCGCGATGGCTTCGAAATTGTCCCACATCTTCGCGGCGATCGAGCCGGTGCGGTCGCCCAGACTAAGCTCCAGCCAGGATTTGCCGCTGCGCGCTGAAGTACGAATCTCTTTTTCGCGGACGAGGAAGAGACTGGCGACCATCTGGCCGTCCGCGAGATCGCTGACGCAGGGAGACTTCATCAGCTGGTGGCTTTCGGCACCGGCAGCTTCTTCTTTTCTTTCTTCTTGTCTGCCGCATCGGGCGTGGGAGCGACCTCTTGAATCACTGTCGCGCCCGCCACCGCTGCGGAGTCCGTGTAGCCGGGCTTCACGAGAACGTAACTCTCTTCGCGCAGTTGGGCGAGATATACCCGCATCGCGGGGTCCATCTTCTGGCGGTAGAGAACATTCGTGATTTCGCCGTCAACCTTGTCGAGCGGCTGCAATCCGGCTTGAAAGTGATCGAGCACTTTCAGGATTTCGAAACCGGTCTTGGTTTGGATCACGTCCGTGAACTGATTCTTTTCCATCGTGAAAACGGCATCCTCGAGCTGCTTGGAGAGCTGTCCGCGCTCGAACTCGCCCAAATCGCCATTCTGCTGGGCCGTCGAGCCTTCGGAATAGCGCTTCACCAACTGCTCGAAATCCTCACCCTTTACGAGCCGGTTATGCAGGTCGTCCGCTCGCGTGCGAACGGCGGAGATTTCCTCGGGGCTTTTTCCGTCCGTACTCAGGAAAAGCTCCGCGAGAGAAACCTGCTCGGGCCGGTTGAATTCCTGCTTGTGGGCTTCGTAATACGCCTTCACTTCATCGCTGCCGATATTCATGCGCCCGCCCACTTCGCGGCGGATCACTTCCTGGGTCAAAAGGCTGTTCCGGAGCTGCGTCTTATAGTCTTCCCAGACGATACCCTGCTGCTCGACCGCCTTTTCAAGGTCTTCCAGGCTCGACAGGTTATTCTGCTTGCGGACGTCGTCCAACCGCTTGACCAGATCGGTCTCGACGGAGACGTCCATGTCCTTGGCGCGCTCGATCAGGAGCTGCTGGTCAATCATGTCTCGCAACAGATTCTTCTGGTGTTCCGTGACTGAGGCCTGAATCTGCATCTGGGAGCAGTTCTGGCAATCCTGCGAAGCCTCCTGCTGCAAGCCTGCGGCGGCCTTTTGGTAATCGGATAGCGTAATAATCTGGTTGTTCACGCGAGCGACAATCTCCTCGACGGTGGTGCCTTTGGCCTGGGCGTGGGTTACCGCTGGGACCAGAAGAAGCGAGCTGCACAAACCCAGAGAAGCAAAAAAGACGGCGGTTCGATTATTCATAGTGTTCACTCCCAAAAAGTCTATTCTACGCCTGTAGTTGTAGCAACACGTTTCTCACTGCGTCCGTGGCCGAGCCCTTGCCCGACTTCCAGCCGATCCAAAGTACGCCCGACGGATCGAGACGCATGTCGCGGCGCTTGTGGATCAATTTGACGATACGCTCGGGACCAAGCGGCGTGTCGTCATAGAACTTGATGGCAATCTGATCTCCGCGCCGGTCTACCGCCGCAACCAGCAGCTTTTCCGCCAGCGCCTTCAGCACCGCATACTCGAGCAGATTCGCAACTGCGGGCGGCGGCGGTCCGAAGCGATCGTCAAGCTCGCGGGTGACTTCCACGCGTTCCGCTTCAGACGCGACGCTCGCGATGCGCTTATAAATGCGCAGGCGCAGATTTTCGCTCTCGATATATTCCGGCGGGATGCGAATTTCCTGGCCCAGGTTCAGCGTGGCTCGGCGTTCGGGCGTGACCGCTTCACCCTTCCGCTCGGCTACGGCGCGCTCCATCATCTGGCAGTACATATCGAAGCCGACGGCTTCGATATGACCGTGCTGCTCGCTGCCCAGCAGGTTCCCCGCGCCGCGCAACTCGAGGTCGAGTGCCGCGATCCGAAATCCGGCGCCCAGATCGCTGAATTCCTTGAGCGCGCCCAGCCGTTGCCGCGCAATGGACGTGAGAGTGCCCTCGGTGGGCACGAGCAAGTAGGCGTAGGCGCGCTGGTTCGACCGGCCGACGCGCCCCCGAAGCTGGTAAAGCTCGGCGAGCCCCATGCGGTCCGCGCGGTTGATGAGGATCGTATTCGCGCGCGGAATGTCGAGGCCGTTCTCGACAATCGTGGTCGAAACGAGAACATCCGCTTCGTTGCGGATGAATTTCAACATCACTTTTTCGAGTTCGGACTCGCGCATCTGGCCGTGGCCGACGACCACACGCGCGCGCGGAACCAAACGCTGCACCATCGTGGCGAGCGAGACGATGGATTCGACGCGGTTGTGCACGAAGAACACCTGGCCTTCGCGGGCCATCTCTTCCTCGATGACGCGCTGAACCAGCGTCTCGCTGAATGGCGCGACGGTCGTCTGAATCGCGAGGCGATCCTTCGGCGGGGTCTCGATCACGCTCATGTCGCGGAGTCCCACGAGCGACATGTGCAGCGTTCGAGGAATCGGTGTCGCCGACATGGTGAGCACGTCCACGTTCTTGCGCATCTCCTTCAGGCGCTCTTTGTGCGCCACGCCGAACCGCTGTTCTTCGTCCACAACGAGCAGACCAAGATCGTGAAACTTCACGTCCTTGGAAAGCAGCCGGTGCGTCCCGATGACCACATCCATCTTCCCGGCTTCCAGCTCTTCGAGAGTCTTCTTCTGCTCCTTCTCAGTGCGAAACCGGCTGAGCATTTCAATCCGCATCGGGAACGCCGCGAAGCGGCGGCGAAACGTTTCCAGGTGCTGAAACGCAAGCACCGTGGTTGGCGCAAGCACGGCGACCTGCTTCCCGTCCGCAATGGCCTTGAACGTGGCGCGCATGGCGACTTCGGTCTTGCCGTAGCCGACATCGCCGCAAAGCAGGCGATCCATCGGCAGAGTTGATTCCATGTCGCGCTTCACATCTTCGATGGCGCGCTGCTGGTCCGGGGTTTCCTGGAACTCGAAGGCATCCTCGAATTCGCGCTGCCAGTTGGAGTCCGGCGGAAATGCGTGCCCGGGCGTGGTCTTGCGTTCGGAGTACAGGGCGAGCAGCTGCTCCGCCATGTCGGTGACGGATTTGCGCACACGCGTCTTGCGCGCCTCCCAGATGGTTGTGCCCAAGCGGTCGAGCGTCGGTTCCACGCCGCCGAGGGACTGATATTTCTGGATGAGGTCAATGCGCGCCAGCGGGACGTACAGCTTTGCGTCTCCGGCGTAACGCAGAAACATGAATTCACCAGTCGCGCCTTCTACAACTACCTGCCGTAAGCCCTCGAATTGACCGATGCCATGGTCCACGTGAACGACATAGTCGCCCGGCTTGAGGTCCGAGAAATCGCTGAAGAAGCTCGCCGTCTTCGGCCGCGCGCGCGGGCGCTGCGGAGGAAGCGTTTCAAACAGGTCGGCGTCTCCGTAGATAGCGAGCTGCGCCTCGGGAAAGACGACGCCTTCGTTGAGCGGCGCTTTGACAAGCACCATGGCTGGGGCGCTGCTGCCGCTCGACTCTTCCGCCAGGCGCGTAACCGTGACGTTTTCCTCGAGTTCACCCAGGCGGTACGGCAATTCGTACTCGTGGCAGATGTCCGCAAAGCGCTCGAGCTCTCCGGTGCTCGTAGCGGACACCATCACGTACTCGCCTGCGCCGAGCCGGCTGCGGACCTCGGCCATGAATGCGGCGACATTGCCGTGGTAACGCGTGGTGGGCTGAGTGGCGAGCGCGAATGGCGCGACGCCTTCGTGCGCGAGGCCGAGATGTTCGACGGACAGCCGCGGCGAAAGCTGGAGCGCGAGCGACCACTCGTCTTCGTTGAAAATGTAGCGCGCCGGGGGCTCGGCGAGAGGATCCTCTGCTCCGTCAAAAGCTTCCGCGAGGCGCGCGCGATATTTTTCCACGGCAGCGTCGAGAAGCGAAGGTTCATCCAGGACCACGATCGGATCCGCTGCGAGATCGAACAACACGCCGGGGCGTTCTTCGAGCGGCATCTCGCGAAACTCCCATCCGGCGTAAAAGCCCGCCGGCGCGGCGTCGTCCTCGCGGCCGGACCCGGACCCGACGCGCTGCCGCTCGAGCACTTCAGCGTGGCGCTGCAGTTCGACGAGAGGAAGGAGCGCCGCGCGCTCGACAGGATTCGTCGAGCGCTGCGTATTGGGATCGAACGCGCGAATGGATTCGATCGTATCGCCCAGCAGCTCGATGCGCACGGGCTGCGGCGTCTCGGGCGAGAACACGTCAATGATGCCGCCGCGGACAGCATACTGTCCCGGCATCTCGCAGGTGACGTGCTTCTCATACCCGGCCGCTACCAGAAAACCGATGAGTTCTTCGTGGGGAACGGACTCGTCGCGCGCCACGACTCGGGCAAGCCCCGGATAAAACGATCGCTCGCGCATTCGCCACAGCGCGGCCTGCACGGGCGCAATCAGGACGTCGGCCTCGCCCGTCGCCAGGCGCCAGAGGGCGACCGCGCGGTCTTCGGAAATCTCCGCGTGCGGCGACCGATTTTCGTACGGCAACACGTCGTGCGCGGGGAGATGCGCAACGCGGCGCCCGGGCTTGCCGGTTACAGCGCTGTAAAACCAGCGAACAGGTTCGAGCAGCGCTTCCGCGCGCTGATTCGACTCCACCAGCAGAATGGCGGGGCGCCCCAGCTCGGAAAACACCAGCGGAACCAGCAGCGCCTTCGCCGAATCGGTGAGCCCTGCGAGACGAACTTCTCCTCCAAGGCGCCGCAGCTTGTCGCAGGCTTCCTCGACGGCGGGCCGGCGGGCAATCCGCGCGAGGAGCTCGGAAACGAGCGGGAGAATCATACGCGAAGCTCCAGGATGCGTTCGATCAGCCGAGTGGTTGAATAGCCGGGCTCGAGCGGGATGCGCACGACTCTGCATCCGAGGGCTTCGAGTTCGCTGCTTTCGTGATGTGCGGATTGATCCGAGCGGCCGCTGCCGCCGATCGCGACCACATCGGGCAAAAGACGCGCGAGAAATTCGCGCGGCGAAGGACCTTCGAATTCGACTACGCAGCCGACGGCGGCAAGCGCAGCGAGGATTTTGGCGCGCTCTGAGGAAGGAATGATCGGACGCGCGGGAGCTTGCCTTGTAGACCCGTTGCGGGGGGCTGACCGTGCGCCGGCAGTTGCGTCGCTCTCAATCGCGACGACGAGGACATCGCCCAGGGAGCGTGCGTGTTCGAGAAGCCGAATGTGACCGGCGCGCAACAGGTCGAAACAGCCGCTCGCACACACTACTCCCTTCCCGGCGCGTTTCCACTGGCCCCGGCGGGAAATCAGGTCACTTTGCGAAACGACTTGTCCCAAACGTCTGCCCGTCAGCCCGCTCCCGAAGGAAGGGCCGAAGAGACAATTCTACCATGCGCGCCCACCGCCCCGCGGCCGGCCATACGTGAAGCGCTGCAAATGCGCCGGCCAACTGCGCGCCAAGGCGTTGGCCTTCAAGATCGGCACGCGGCTGTGACCGGGATTTTCAGTGCTATAATTTCCGCCAGTTTCAAGCCGGGTGTGTTTGCGCGGGCCGTATCCTAATCACAACGGGATCGTTATAGGGGCCATGAAAGAAATCGCGATTGTCGGAGGCGGACCCGCCGGCGCGCTTTGCGGCGAACGCCTCGCGAGCCAGGGATTCCATGTAACAATTTTCGACGAGCGCCTGGCGTGGGAAAAGCCCTGCGGCGGCGGCCTCACCCATAAGGCGATCCAGGCGTACCCTTTCCTGCTCGACGGACCTCAACCCAAGAAAATTGTGCGGACGGCGGAGCTGATTTCCGGCTGCGGGCGCCGCGCGCGACTCGAGATGAGCCACCCGATCGTGATTTACGCGCGCAAGGTGCTGAACGGGCTGCTGCTCGACCGGGCTGTCGCGGCGGGATGCACGGCCGTGCGCTCGCGTGTGACCAGCGTGAACACGGATGACCCGCAGGTTCGCCTGATGGCGGGCGGCGAAGAACGCCGGTCGGACTTCGTGGTGCTCGCGGCGGGAGCGCGCAACCAACTGCTGCCGGAAACGACGGCGCTCGGGGCGATGGATTTGGAAATGACGCTCGGCTATTTCGTGCCGACCGAGGAAGACATCATCAAGGTGAAATTCCTGACGGAGTTCGAGGGCTACTTATGGTCGTTTCCGCGCGCCGATCATCTTTCTGTCGGCATCTGCGCAAAGATGGGCCAGAATCCGACGCAGCAGCTCCGCCGCCACCTCGACCAATTCGTCCAGGAAGAAAAGATTTCCATGGAGGGCGCGCGATTTTATAGCCACGTTCTGCCTTCGCCGGAAGCGCAGACGATACGCGGCCGCCGCATCGCCGGAAAAAACTGGGCGATGGTGGGCGACGCCGCGGCGTGCGTGGACCCGCTCACTGGCGAGGGCCTTTATTACGCGCTGCGTTCCGGCGATTTGCTTGCGCAGGCGCTGATGGAAGGCCAGCCGCAAGCCTATCCCGAGCGGTTGCGGGCGGCTTTTTCCGCCGATCTGGAATTCGCCGCCAAGATCGCGCGAAGGATATTTCGCGGCAACTTTCTGGGTGGAGCGATCACCACTCGAATGGTGCAGGTGCTGAGCCACTCGCCGGCATTCCGCGATCTGATCGGCGAGGTCTTCAGCGGCTCGCAGGATTATCGCAGCTTGAAGAGCCGCCTGTGGGACCAGCTCGGCGTTACGTTCGTGCAATTTGCGCGCAGCTTTCTCGCGCCGCGCGCGATCATTGCCACGCCGCGCCAGCCGCGCCGCGAGCCATCGCCATGAAACCACGGAGAGCCAAGCGCAGCACGAGTATGTCGAAGCATTCTTCGAAACGTAATTCGAAGCCGGCCTCAAAGCCAGCGCCAAAAAAGACATCCGAAAAAACGGCCGCCGGGTTGCTCGAGCGGCGCCCTCGGATCGGCCTCGAAGCGACTGCCGAGCGCGTGGTCGCGCCCGAACACACAATTCAGGTGGTCAATCCGAATCTCCCAGCCGTCTTTTCGACTCCCTCCATGATTGGATTGATGGAGCATGCGACAGTGCTGGCCATATCCTCTGAATTGCCACCCGGTGCGATTTCAGTTGGCACGCGAATTGAAGTGGATCACTTGAAGGCCGTGGGACCGGGCGCGACCGTTCGCGCGTGGGCGCGGTTCGTGAAATACGAAGGTCGCTTCCTTGTCTTCGATGTCGAGGCGCGTTCCGGTGAACATCTGATCGGGCGCGGGCGCGTGTTCCGCGCCATCGTTCACCCGGGAGAGCACGGCGCGAGAGCTCAAGCTCGCGCGCAGCAGTAAGCTCCCCCCTTACTTCTTCTCGGAAATTTGCACCGAGGCCTGCGTGGATTCCCAAGCCAGACGCAGCGTGCACGCGCCGCCGCTCTGATCGAACGCGATCATGAAGTTCTCCATCGGCGAATCCAGCTTCGACACTTTCATCGGCACGCGCACGAAGTCGTACGATTCCCCCGGATAGGGGATGCCCCACTCGCCTGTTTGCTTGCTGATGATCAGCGTCCATGCCTCCGCTGTGGGGAGCGCGAAAAGCGTGTAGCTTCCCGCGGGAACCGTCTTGCCTCCCACGTTCGCGTTCGCATCAATCACAAATGTTGTCGCTTCGTTCGCGCCGGCGCGCCACGGCTCGCCATAGGGCACCAGGCCCCCGAAAATCTTGCGTCCCTTCATCCTCGGACTCGAATAGTCCACGTGGATCGTCTTGCCATCTGGAAATTTACAATCGGCCTTTGCCGGCGGGCTCGCGACATTGCCTCCCATCTGGGCGCGACCGGGGGTGGCAAAGGCAGCGGCAAGCAACATCACGGTGCAGACGGCTCCGGGATTGATTCGCATGTTTTCTCCTCAGGCTGAGATGTCCGTTAGCTTAGACGCATTCAGACGGCGATTCGATTCGCTGCGAATGAAAATCAGCACGGAAACCAACGCGGCCAGGGCGGCAAACCAGGTCACAGCAATCAAATGAACGACCCAACCCGCGGTTTTCCCGATTCTTGCCAATAGAAATGGCAGAAAGTTGAACGCCGTGATGTGCGCGTAGTCCCACGGATCGTAAGTCATCGAATCGTTGACGAGACCCCACTGATCCATTTTCCCCAGACTAAACGCGACGATGTTCTTCATGCGCAGCGCGACGACAAATGTCGGATGGCCGATCGTGTCCAGCTGATAGATCTCGAGCGGGCACCAGAACATCACGGACGCGACCTGGACGAAGACGCTGGTCACGATAAACGCGATCCCCATCGCCCAGACAATCCCGCCAAGTTTCGCGCGATGACGCATCAGCAGCGGCACGGAAATAAACGCGACGAGCTGCGCCGCGGTCGAAACGTACCGGTCGCCCCATGCGAAATCCCCACTCCAGTCCGTAAACGTCGAGTAGAAGCAGGTGTTCGCAAGCAAAAGCGCGGTGAAAGCGATCAAGTAGGCTCGAATCTCAGGCCGGAAGCGTCTCCAACCCACCGCGCAAAGAATCACCGCCAGCACCAGGAGCGGATCGAATAGGAAGATGGACTTTTCCGGGGTGAATAGCGCGCCGAGGAATCCCACATGGAATGGCATTTCGAACGGATACGCGGCGGGCAGCGCGGGGTTCAGCATTTTCTGTTCGCGGCCAAACACGCCCATGTATGTGGTGAAGAACGAACCGAAGCGCTGATATTGGTACAGACGATCGAGCAGAAGGAATATCGCATAGACAGGCAGCGCCATTTTCGCGTAACGGGCGAATCGCGAACGCAATTCCGGCCCGCGCGCGCCAGAAAACCACGTCACCAGAGCGAGAAAAAGAAACACCGCGAGCAGATCCATCCCGGTTGTCAGGCGCGTGAGCAGATTTGCGCCGAGCGCGAGCGAGCCGATCAGCAGTGCGCGGCGGTCGCCGCTGCGGAGCCATTGGTACTGAAATGCGAGCCCCGTGAGAGTCAGCAGCAGGATGTAGTTGTTCTCCATCATGTTCTGCGTGTAATGGAAAAACGTGGTGCAGAAAATCAGCGCCAGCACTCCCGCGATCTGCTGTTTGACGCTGAACCCGAAAAGCCCAAGCAAGCGGAAGCAAACCAGCGCGCTTAGGACGCAGACCAGAATATTAGTGCTGTAACTTACGACAATATCGCGCACGGTGGGATCTGCGTCGTAGCCGTCAAACGCAGGCAGGCGCTCGATATAGGTGCCGACGATGTCAGACGGCAACATCAGCAGGGACTGGCCGATGCCGTACCAGCCGTAGAGCTTCCCGTTGCGTCCGTGGATGCCGAACGTGGGGTAGTCCTGGGGATCAACAGCAGGCTCGGATGTCCAGAAAGAGTGCGTGGCCTGCAGGCGATGCGTCGTGTCGCTCGAGCCGAGCTCGCCGGATTGCACCACGAACGCCCCAAGAAATGCCGCGAGGCCTATGAGAAATGCGGGGTTGCGGAACAGACGGCGGAGGCGAGCGATCATCGTGGCAGGCGCATCCTAGTCCACGCCCGCGCTGGATTCAAGCGCTCCCGGAGCGGTCCGCAATGCGCGCAGTCAAAAAGTTGCTGCGATTTCGAAGGTAGCCTAAGATATTCGCACGCCGGAGTGGCGGAATGGCAGACGCGGCGGACTCAAAATCCGTTGGTCGCAAGGCCGTGTGGGTTCGACTCCCTCCTCCGGCACCAGCATTCCTTCACGGCTGTGAAGCGGCTGCGGGGCGCGCCTCCACCACGGTGTGAAACAGGATTTTCCCGTGGCGGACCACAAACGCGTCAGTACCGGCCATCGAGCCGGGTTTCCCTGGATTCGATACCCAGTGTTCGTACCCCACATCGCCGTCGGCTGTGACCTTCGCCTCGAAAACCGGCGCGGGAGCCTTGCCATCGCCATTCGCGAAGAACGATTCGAATAGGCGGCGCAGCGCGGGCTTCCCCTGCACCGTTTGTTTCGGCGCTATAAAGATCGCGTCGTCAGCATAGTCGCTCAACACGCCTTCCAAATCGTGCTGCGTGAAAACGGCAAGGTGATGCGTCACCACTTGCTCGGGCGTCCTCGCGTCCGGCGAGTTCTGCGCCTGCATTGAGAAAACGCAAAGAAAGGATAGGGCTGCGCTTGCGAGAGGGGCTTTTTTCATCGTTCGCTCCAATCCTTTGAAAATCAAACTATGGGCTATGTTCCCACACGCAGAGAACGCGTGAGGTTCTTCAGCGTCGCGACCGCCGAGAATGCGGCGAGCTGCGAGGTCCGCGGATTCGATTTCGACGGCACGTTTTCCACCTTCATCGTGAGCTTTCCGAATTCGCCGTGGACGCGAATCTCGTGCACGTTTTCACTTCCTCCCGGCACGGCCACGATGCGCACGCGAACCGGTACCGCGGGGTCAACGGCCAATCGCAGCGAAGCCGCCACGTTTGAGGTCGCGGGAAACGCGCGCGCGGCCTCCTCGGCCGTGCCCTCGAAGATGACGGCCTCCTCCTTGAAACCATCGAGTTGCAGGCCGCGCTCCACCACATATTTCGATCCCTGCAGCGCCGCGATTGGCTTTCGACTCGTCAGTTGCGCGAATTCGATCCGGCCAATGGACGCGGACTTGATACCGTCGAGCCCGGCGATGGCTCCCGACGGAACATAGATCGTGCAATTCCTCTCGTGTGCCTGGCGAAACCACTCTTCCCTGCCGAGCAAGCCGCCCACGCTCATGATCAACATGTCGCGGCCCTGCGCGAGCGCCTTGGGAACGAATTCCGGCAGCGCCGCCTGGCTCGCAGCTTCCACTGCCAGCTCGCAGCGCTCGATCATCTCGTCAATTGAAACGACCGGCGGGTGGCCGAAAAGCTCCTTGGACAGGCATTCGGCTCGAGCGTGGTCCTGGTCCGCCAGCGCGACAAGCTCCGCATCCAGTTGTTGTTGATCGAGAGCCGTGGCGATCACGCGGCCGATGGCTCCGACGCCGAGTATTCCGATTTTCAGCATATATGTGCCGGTCTCAAGCGAGTTCGAGCATGCGGTCAATGGCACGCTTCGCCTTGTGCGCGATTTCAGTGGGCACCGTAATCTGCGGCGTCAGTGTCTCGAGCGATCGAATCACTTTGTCGAGCGTGATGGTTTTCATGAACGCGCAGATCGCGTTCGGATTCACAGGATGAAACGTCTTCTCCGGGTATTTCTTGTTAAGCTGATGCATGATGCCGAGCTCGGTTCCCACGGCAAACTCCGCGGCGGACGATTCTCCGATGTGCCGGAGCATTCCTTCGGTGGAAAGAAAAAACGTGCGGTCTTGCGGCAGCGTGCCGTCGAGTGCCTTGGACATGCACGAACTCACGCAGCCGCACTCAGGATGCAGCAGCAGCTCGATGTCGGGATGCTGATCCATTATCTCGACAACCTGCTCTGGGCGAATCGTCTTGTGCACGTGGCAATAGCCCGGATACGCGACGATGTTGTTGCGTCCGGTCTGCCGCGCGACGACCTCCGCCAGGAATTTATCCGGGAGAAAAAGAATCGTCCGGTCGGCAGGAATGGCGCGGACCACCTTCGCGGCGTTCGCCGAGGTGCAGCAATAGTCGCTTTCGGCTTTCACGGCCGCCGACGTGTTTATATAGGAGACCACCACGGCATCGGGAAGCTTCGCCTTCCACTTGCGCAGCTCCTCGGGCGTGATCGAAGCGGCGAGCGAACAACCGGCACGCAAGTCCGGCAGCAGCACGATCTTGTCGGGCAGCAAAATCGCCGCCGTTTCCGCCATGAAGTGCACGCCGCAGAAAACGATTACGTTAGCGCTGGTTTTAGCCGCGGCCTGCGAAAGCTTCAGCGAATCGGCGACAGCGTCGGCTACCTCCTGGACCTCGGGCCGCTGATAATGGTGCGCGAGCAGGATGGCGTTGCGCTCCGCGCAAAGCGCGCGGACTCGCTCCTGCTTCCGCCGGATCTGCTCCGCGGAGTCCTCTACGTGTTCGATCAGCGGAAGACTGTAGCGTCCTTCAAAACCCTCTGGGACGGTTACTTCTGGCATGACGGGTCTCCTCTTTCAATGAAGTTATGAAATCCTCTGGCAGATATCGAGCGCGCGTGCTGAATGCGTCAGGGCGCCGATGGAAATGGCATCCACACCGCAGGTGGCATACGCTTCCACGTTAGTGTCCGAAATGCCGCCGCTAGCCTCGATCAACGTGTGGTCCCACAGCCCGCCGCGGCGGAGCATTTCGAGAATTTTGTTGATTCCATCCGGCGCCATGTTGTCGAGCATCAACAGGCACGGATATTGCTCGCCCGCATCTTCCTGCACCCGGCGGAAGGCTTGCGCCGCCGCGCGCGCCGCGGCTTCGCCGCGTACCTCAACCTCAATGAACGCCGACTCTGCGCGAATCTTCCACGCCTCTTCGATTGCCAGCGGGGCGGCGTCCTCTTCGCGGCTCGCGAGTAAAGCGAGGTGATTGTTCTTGATGACGACCGCGTCGCCCAGGCCGAGGCGATGTGTTCCGCCGTTGCCGAGATGCAGTGCGCGCTTATCGAGGAGCCCCCAGGGAGTCTTTCGCGTGCCCACGATTCGAGTTCCCGACGAGCGCCGCCGCGCGCGTTCCTGCATGCAACGCGACGCTGTGGCGATGCCGCTCATTCTTTGCAGCAGATTCAAGCTCACGCGCTCGAGCGAGAGCAGTTTCGACTCGTCTCCTTCGGCACGCAGCAGCGTGTCGCCGGGCTTGATCACGTCGCCATCCTGTTTTTCGAACGCGACTTCGACTCCATGAGCCCGCACCAGGAAGGCAAACTCCTCAAGTCCCGCGGCAACCCCGCCTTCGCGAGCTAGAATTGAGGCCGATGCGAACCGGTTCTTCATTCCGAGGGCCCTTGCGGTCAAGTCTTCCGGGGCTAGATCCGTTTGCACCAGTGATTCAGTGATCGCGCGAACGGCCTGGCAATACGCGGGATTATCGAGCGTGAGGCTCCCGCCTCGAAATAGAGCTTGCTCGATTCGTTGTTCGCGCGTTGCGTTCATCCCAAGCGCCTGCCTTCACAAATTACTTCAGAAGAAAGCCTCGCGCGCGTAACCGCGCCTTGGCTCGCGAAATCATCTCCGGCCGTGAGGCCTCAATCGTGTGCAGATGCACGCCTCCAGTTAAGGAGGAAAGCAGCAACGCGTGCGATGCGCTCACATGCGCAAGAAAATCCTGCAGATCCGCCCTCGATTCGATCATCAGCGAACCGCGCAACTCGCCGTAGAGGGGGTGCTCGACGATTACATCCAATATCTTGACGCCGTGATCAACCAGGATTTGAAGCTCTTCTTCGGTCCGCTCCGGCGCGTGCCGGCAGGCCAGAATCGCCCGATGCCCACGCCCCGCGCGACCAGGCAAGAGGTAACCCCGCGGCGTGGCCACGATGTCTTCGCCGCCGGCCCGCAGAATCGCCACGTCTTGCACGAGCGATTGGCGGCTCACGCGAAAATGCTTCGCCAGTTCCCCGCCCCGAATCGGGCCGCCGTGGGTGCGCATCCATGCCACGATCCGGCGTCGACGTAGTTCGGCTGAATCCGGCCGAATCCCGGGTGAGGATCTCGCTTTCCGCGATCCGTTGGGTGGCTTCATATCCTTACTGTCTTGTCAGATATCTAGTCTAATGTCAAGTCGCGCGAGACAAATGCCCTGCGCGTTTGTCCGAGGTTTACTCTGGCGGTGTCAGCTCCGCATTTTCTCTCCATGACGCGGCGAGTTGGGGGATAGTGGACGAGGCCGGAAGAAAGGCTGGATTTTGTGCCGCAAGCGGGACAACGACGAAGCGCGCGCGTGCTGTTGGATGTGCCCGTCGTGATTCGCGGCGAATCTGCGGATCAGCGAGCCTTTCGCGAGGAAACGTTCACCGTGACCGTGAGCGCCCACGGCGCGCTCCTGATGCTGGCGACGAACGTAGTTCTCGGCCAATCGATCGTGGTGGTCAATGCGCTCAACCGCGATGAGCGCGAAGGCAAAGTCGCCTACCGTGGACCGCTCCACGCCGGGCTTTCGCAGGTGGCTGTCGAGTTCACTCAGCCATCCCCGGAATTCTGGCCCGTCAACCCCGTACCTCTCGACTGGAAAAAGTCCTAGAAAAATGCGCGCAGGCTAGGAAGCGTTGAGTTCGGCGAGCCACGAATTGAGGACTTGTAATTGATCGGCCGGCGTATTCAGAAACGCGATTCCCATGCCCATTCCTTCTTGCGTGTAGATGATCTTCCCCGGCGATGTGAACTTGCCTTGATCCCGCGAAATACAGACTTCGACGTTCGTTTGCGTCGGCAGCGTGTTCAACACATCCACGTAACAGCCTTTGAGGCTGACCTCGGATATGCGTCCGGAAATATGCAACCCGCTCTCGGGTTCGACGAGGTCAGTCTGCGCGATCAGACCGTAACGCGGCACCGACCGCCGGTCGCGGTAGGACCTTCCCTGATCGTTAGGAGAGGTGCCGGAATCGCCCATTGTGTCACTCCTGCTCTTGGATTCAGCGTGCCACAGATACCCGGGCAATGCCACGCTCTCGGTGCCCCATGGCGCGAAAGGGGAACGTCACCCGCCAGGAGTCACGATACTCACCGCGGAATGCTCATCCAAATCGCTTAAATTATGGGCCAATTTCGCCCTCTTGTGCCAATTTGGCGAAAGCTTCCCAGTGTGTAACGCAAACATGATGTGCAGTGGGGTTCCGACGCCTGCTTTCAATTGCAAGCAGTCGAGTACTAGGCTGGGTTTTCTTCACATGATTCCCACGAGGGGAAACCAGCTCGGCCCCACCGGGTCTATCGCGGCGCGCCGAGGACCGATGCCTCGGTCGCAGGCCCCTTATGCCTCGGCGCCTCGTCACAAAGAATGTACATAGACCGTACTAATCTCTTCGGTACTGCTTCCCACGCCCTAGGCGCTTTATACAGTAAATGCAGTACCCTCCTTGGACACAGGTTTCCTCAAACCAGTTGCTTCGAAGCCCGTAAAGCTCTATCGTTCTATCTAGTAGAGACCATTAGGCGGAAACGTTTCGTTTCGGAATAGTCCAACGATGCCATCCATGCGGCCAGGGGAACAGCTAAGGGAAATTCGCAACCGCCTTGGGGTAACGACACGCGAAGTAGAAGAGTTCAGCCGCACGATTGCGGAAGATCGTCAGAACGAAGAATTCTACATTTCGAACGCCTGGCTCACACAGCTCGAGAACAAGAATTCCATCCCCAGCATCTACAAGCTTTACAGCCTCAGCGTCATCTACCGGACCAAGTTCAACGATTTGCTTACCGTTTTTGGCATCGACCTCGGCGCTACCTCTCGCTATCAGCTGGCCTTGCCTTTGCAGAATACGCACCTGACGGCGTTTGAATCGCTCGATCCTGAAAAGGGCGTAACATTCCCGGTGCGCTTCGACAAAAACTTCAGCTTGGATTCGACAAGCCTGATTTCGCGCATGGTCGAGGTCTGGGGCGAGGTCCCCATCGCGCTGATTCAAAAACTGGACGTGCGACATTGCCAGTACGGTTACATTGGGGTTGAGGATTATTCGATGTATCCGCTGCTGCGCCCCGGATCATTCGTGCAAATAGACAGCCATCCCAACCGGATGCAGGCGTCGGAATGGCGCACGGAATTCGATCGCCCGATTTATTTCGTCGAGCTGCGGGACGGTTACGCTTGCTCGTGGTGCGAGATACGCGGGTCCCAACTGACGCTGATACCACACCCTCTCTCAGGCTGCACCATCAGGCAGTTTGCTTATCCATCGGAAGCGGAAATTGTGGGACAGGTAACCGGCGTGGCTATGCGCTTAGTCTCACAGAGCGCGGATTCAGACGAGACTCCAAAATTGCCAAAGCGATCTTGAAGCTCGAAAACAGAAACTGCGCCGAAAGCGGATCGCTTTCCACCGGCACCGCCACTCGATAGGGCTCCAGCCCTCTCCAAGCAGCCAGGAAATCAGCCGGGCTGGTGTGGGTAGAGGCCATGTAGGCTTCCATCTGCCCAACCAGATTCTCCAGTGAACACCCTACCAGCTCGCGAAATGCCTCGCGGTGGCAATCTGCCATCGCCTCGCACGCTACTTCCTGGCTGAAGCGGGAGGCCAAACCATCGTGGTAATAGAGGCCCGTGTTGTAATCACGCATGGACGCCAAATAAATCAACCTGTCCAGGGGCCTGGGGAACTCAGATAGGGAGCGGCGTCGCAAATCCTCGGCCGCTTGTTGCACGTCCATTCGTCTGGGAAAGGAAGCCACGTTGGCCTATTTCTAGGGGCGCGCGGGTCCGGCCGCGCTGCCGCCTCTGGTGGCATACACGGGGGTCAGGAAAGCGAGAGATTGTTCGGAAACCTTGCAAACACGAGTCGCGGTGGCCGCTGTGGATCCCACGATTCTGGGAGTCGCATAGGGTCCCCCAAGGAACACAGAAACCTGCAGCACGCGGCACGCGAACAGAAGAACCGCAAAATCTAGCGCCAGCGCCAGTTCCGTCCTGGGGCTCAGCCGCGCATAAAACCTCGCGGACCCAAGATGAAAGTGCCTCAGACTCAGCACCTGCTTGCGAACCCGGCTCACCCAGGAAAGAACGACCTGTTTACGCTCCTCCAGGAACAACTCGCGAATCTCTTTCGCAGGCTCCAATTCAACGTATTCCAAATCCTCTCGGGCGAAGATCCGGCCTACAAGTTCGGGCGGCAGCAGGCCCGCCTGCAAGGCGTTCAGTGCTTGCTTGGCTTCCACCATTGCGCCGGAACCACCCTCCGCGCGCCGGCCGCTTCGCGCGAAGAAATAGAGCGATACCAGGAGCATCGCTCCGATCAGCAAGAATGAAATCAGTTGGATCACGGTCTATTCACCTTTACCAGCTCAGTGTTGGCGGCACCGACCATATTACGCGTTCTCGCCGCAAGCGCTTCATAGTCTCCGTCAGGACCAATTGTCGCCTCCGGGACCGGATTGGCGCAATAGGACCAAAGTGCCACTAACCAGATCACTAGGGCGGCCACGTAGGAGAGCTGCTCGATCAAACTCCATGCCCCCCGGAACGAGAGCCCGAAGTAAGACCGCAGCGCGAGAGTGATCAGGGTCGTCCCGACGCACTGCCCGTACCCCAGAATCATGCCTTTCAGATTCCGCCCCATCGCGATGCCATAGTAAGAAATCACCTGGAGCAGGCCGAAGAGCAGGATCGCCTGGACGGTCAGGAAATCCCGCTGCAACCTGAAATAAAGGGCCCGCACCACCGCTATGTTGGGCGCAAACACTAGGTACCCAATGGCGAAACAGAGAACCGCCCCCAAGATGACAAAACCGCCGATTCTTGCGAATTTATCGGCCCCCGCATAAGGAGACAGAACGTGCCGGAAAATTTCCAGGAGAATTCCGCAACCCAGAAAGAGGATTATAAAACCCCCGTACCAGCTCCACTTTTCGTACGATTTCATGTTTATGAAATAGAGAGGGTATGCCACGACATCGGAAAGTAGCATCACGAAGAGGTAGGTGTAGAAACTCGAATACTTCGTCAGGAGGTTCGCGCGGAAGCCCCTATACAGAATCAGGGCCTCCAAGACGATACCGCACAGCCAGATTGTCAAACTCAGCATAGAGGAACACCCGTCCACATGCAGTTAAATGCTAGCACAAAAAGACAGGAGAGGGGCTGGAGATTCTCTCCTGCTTGCTTTGCATTTAACCCGCTTTACGCTCCCCTTGGCTGGGACTCAACACCCGCGAAACCGGTTCCTTAGATCCCGCCTCCCCCACCCGGTGGCTCCGGCATCGGCTTCGTGCCCTGAAACGCTAGCCCGCCGCCTCCGCCTGGTGGCTCCGGCATCGGCTTCGTGCCCTGAAACGCTAGCCCGCCGCCTCCACCCGGTGGCTCCGGCATTGGCTTCGTGCCCTGAAACGCTAGCCCGCCGCCTCCGCCTGGTGGCTCCGGCATCGGCTTCGTGCCTTGAAACGCCAACTTCTGCGGCGCGGATTTCAAAACCGCACCGGTTGCTACCGTCGACACTGCCGCCAGTGCGATAGCCAGCAACCCTGCGGAATACCTAAGTTTCGTCATGTTTTCTCCTCTGAGTAGTTGGTAATGGGGCCCAAAACGGCAGGCTGAAGGTAGTCATCCGGACGGATTGCGCAAGGGTCAGTCCACATGCGCTCGGCTGGCGACGCAAAACGGAGATTGCATTTAAGTTAATACCTCGCCTGGCCGGACACCCGGCCAAGGCGTCGTACGGGATGCCCGCAAATCGCGCCGCGATCGTGCCATTCCGGCGCGTCACGTAACTGCAGCTAACGACATTGGAACCTACATGGAACATACATGTGGAGTTCAACGGGGAATCGCGGTACTAAAGGAAGTCAGGCAGTGTGTGTCGGTGATCGGTATGGTTGAAACGAATCCCTCTCCAGTTCCTGCGAATATTCAGCCGGAAGCTTTCCGCGAGCATTTGCGGAAGCTGGACCGTCGCCAGTGGTGGCTGTGGTCCTCCACCGTGCTGATCCTCGTTCTGCTTACGATTGCGGTCGCATCGTTTGCCTTTCCGGCGATGCTCAGCATCGAGCAGGTGACGTATTCGTTCTACTTGAATCAAGCCGTGCGTGCCCTTGTTGGAATCGTGCTGCTCTTCAGCGTCTACGTTGTTTATCAGCAGACGATGATCGTGCGCATGCGGAATGAATTGGCCGATCAGATCCAGTCCCTCGCCAAGGTCCAAATCCTCACGGACGAGGTTTACAAACTGGCTGCCCTCGATCAGTTGACCGGCCTCTACAATCGCCGCTCGGGAGAGCAGCGGCTAGCCGAAGAGATCAGCCGCGCCGTGCGCCATGAGCGCCCTCTGACCATCTTGCTGATTGACCTCGACGGGCTGAAACAAATTAACGACCGGCTCGGACACGCGGCGGGAGACTTGGTCCTGAAGACTTTCTCCGAGCGTCTGCGCAAGGCCATTCGCGGCTCCGACCTCGCCGTGCGGCTCGGTGGTGACGAGTTCATGGTCCTGCTGCCGGAATGCCGCGCCGATGAGGTGAAACACGTCCTCAATCGCCTGGAAGGCCTCGACGTTCAGTATGAAGACAACAAGATACCCTGCCGGTTTTCTCGCGGGTGGACCGATTATAAGCCCGGCGAAACCGCCGAAGAGCTGATGCGCCGCGGCGACGTGGCTCTTTACGAGAACAAACGCGCGGGCAAGAAATCGGCTGATCCTTCGCAGTCCAAGTCCGTTCCTCAACACATGCTGTAAGGTAAATTCCCGGGCGAACTCCTCGGCC
>Ga0302325_10002280_pt1 | contig 46744 bp, 36 predicted proteins | sample Palsa_T0_2_FD_201948 | JGI IMG/M metagenome (GOLD analysis project Ga0302325, IMG submission 201948) | Peat permafrost microbial communities from Stordalen Mire near Abisko, Sweden - Palsa_T0_2 | ecosystem: Environmental > Terrestrial > Soil > Palsa > Peat permafrost | place: Sweden: Abisko...
ACTGCAGCAACACGTATGCGGTGGCCGCCACCGCGAGCACGGTGAAGGTGAGGTTGTAGTGCGGCCGGGCCGCCCGGGACTCGCTCACGGCGACGGCCTGCGCAGCCCGGCGGCGATCAGGCTGCCGTAGCGCCGCCACACCGCGGCGTCGTGCTCGCCCGCCTGGTTGAGCATGTGGGCGGCGCCGGCGAACAGGATGCGCAGGTCCTGGACGGTGGCATCGGCTCGCATGCTGCCCTGACGCTGGGCCTTGCGCATCACCTTCCCCACCGCGGCGAGCGTCGCCTGCCGCGCCGTGGTCAGCTCGGGCAGCTCGCAGGCGGAGGCCAGGGCCTCCACGAGGATGCGGTCGCTGGCCTGGGTTTCCGCCATCGCGGCGAGCAGTTCGCAGAACGCGGCCCAGGCATCCGTCTCGCGCAGCGCCGCCTGGGCGAGCCGCTGAAACCTGGCCAGCCGCTCGCACGCCACCGCGCACATGAGGTGCTCCTTGGAGGGAAAGCTGCGGTAGATCGTCGCCTTGCCCACCCCGGCTCGCTCGGCCACGTCAATGATGCTCGCGTCGATGCCGGCCTGGCCGAACACCTCGGCGGCGGCGGCGACGACCTTGGCCCGGTTGCGCGCGGCGTCCGCGCGCAGGGGCCGACGCTTCGGCGCGTATCGCGGTGGTGATTTGACTGGGGTCATAGAGCGTAAGTGAACTGTACGGTCCGGATACTAACAGGGTCGGGTGAGCTGCCCCCGCGACCCGCCGGCGGGATTTTGCGCCCCCGGCCGCTAGCCTGCCACCCGTGCCGTTGGCCGTTACCACGCCGCTACGCCGCGAGCTGCGCCAGACCTTTCCCGACCGCCCGTTCTCGGTCCGCTTCTGGGACGGCACCGAGCTCGAGGCCACCGGGGACGACGACGGGCCGGCGTTCACCGTGCGCTCCTCCCGGGCGGCCGCGTACGCGCTCGGCGCCCCCGGCCAGCTCGGACTCGGTCGCGCCTACATCGCCGGTGAGCTGACCGTCGACGACGTCGACAAGGTGATGACCCTGCTGGCCACCTGGAAGCCGCCGCCGGTGGACTCGCGCGCTCGCCTGCGCCTCATCTGGGCCGCAGTGCGGGCTTGTGGGCTGACGCTGCCGCCCAAGGTGCCGGCGGTGGAGTTGCGTCCCCAGGGAAAGCGTCACACCCGCGGTCGGGATGCCCGGGCGGTGCGGCACCACTACGACGTGTCCAATGCTTTCTTTTCCCTGTTTCTCGACGCCTCGATGACTTACAGCTGCGCGATCTTCTCCCGCGGCGCGACCACGCTCGAGGCGGCGCAGGAGACCAAGCTCGAGCTCATCTGTGCCAAGCTCGGCCTGCGCGAGGGCCAGCGGCTGCTCGACGTGGGCTGCGGCTGGGGCAGCCTGGCGCTGCACGCCGCCCGCCACCACGGCGTCACCGTCACCGGCATCACGCTGTCACCTTCGCAGGCCGACGAGGCCCGTCGACGGGTCGCCGCCGCCGGACTGGCGGACCGGGTGGAGATCCGGCTGGCCGACTATCGCGAGATGGCCGGCGAGCCGTTCGATGCCATCGCGTCGGTCGGCATGGTCGAGCACGTGGGCGAGGAGCAGATCGACGTCTACGCCCACCAACTGGCCGCCCTGCTGCGGCCGGGGGGCCGGCTGCTCAATCACGGCATCGCGCGGCTGCGTCACGGTGACCCGCCCGCCGGCCCGTTCTCCGAGCGCTACGTCTTCCCCGACGCCGACCCGCTGCACGTCTCGCGGGTGACGCTGGCGCTCGAGCGCGCCGGCCTGGTCACCCAGCACGTCGAGGGCTTTGCCGCCGACTACGCCGAGACGCTGCGCCACTGGGCGCGGCGCTTCGACGCGAATCTCGCCGAGGCCACCCGCCTCGCCGGGGCCGAGCGCATCCGGGTCTGGCAGATCTACCTGCGGGCCGCGCGGGACGGCTTCGAGACGGGGTTCACCGGCATCTACCAGGTGCTGGCGGCGCGACCCGACGGCCGCGGCTTGCTGCCCTCGCCGCGATTCTGAGCCTACGGGAACGCGGCCAGGACGCCCTCGGCGCTCCCGTTTCGCGCATCCTCGGGACGCGGCGCGATCACCGGATCGCCGCGATAGGGCCCCGGCTTGGGTCGCGGGGCACCGCCGGGGAAGGCGAGCCGCAGGATGGTGCGCTGTACCGAAGACCACTGCTTCAGGAACGGCCCGGTGTTATAGGGCAGGCCGTAGCGCTCGCAGATGGCTCGCACCCGCGGGGCGATCTCGCCGTAGCGGGAGCTCGGCAGATCCGGGAACAGATGGTGCTCGACCTGGTAACTGAGATTGCCGCTCATCACATGGAAGGTCGGGCTGCCCTCGATGTTGACGGCGCCGAGCAGCTGGCGCACGTAGAAGCCGCCCCGGGTCTCACCCTCGGTCTCCTCCTCGGTGAACGTGTAAGCCTGATCGGGGAAGTGGCCGCAGAAGATGATCGCGTTGGACCACACGTTGCGCACGATGTTCGCCGTCACGTTGGCGTAGAGCGTCTTCTTCCAGTGGCGACCGGACAGCGCGGGAAACACGATGTAGTCCTTGACGATCTGGCGCCGCGCCTTGGTGAGAATCGCCTTCAGCTCGTCGCGCACCTGCTGCTTGGGCTTCTCGCCGGCGCGGATCTTCTCGAAATCGAGATCGTGGACCGCCACGCCCCACTCGAAGAACGCCATCAGCAGCAGGTTGACGAACGGCTGGGCCAGGTAGGCGGGGTGCCAGGGCTGCTTGGGATCGACGCGCATGATCTCGTAGCCGACGTCCTTGTCCTTGCCGACGATGTTGGTGTAGGTGTGGTGCACGTAGTTGTGAGAGTGCTTCCACGCGCCCGCCGGCGAGGCGGTGTCCCAGTCCCAGGTGGAGGAGTGGATGTTCGGATCGTTCATCCAGTCCCACTGCCCGTGCAGGACGTTGTGCCCGATCTCCATGTTCTCGAGGATCTTGGCCACCGACAACCCCGTCGTGCCGAGCAGCCAGGCCGGCGGGTAGCGCGAGGCCATCAGCACGATGCGCGACAACGCGCCCAGCCGGCGGTGAAACTCGATGATCCCGCGGATGTAGACGACGTCGCGTTCGCCCAGGTCGGCGTAGACCTCGTCGTGGATGGCTTGGAACTCGATGCCGATCTGTTCGATCTGCTCGGGGCTCAGGCGGTGAAGCGGGTTGGTGGTCGTAGACATTTGTGCGACTCCTCGTTACAGATCGATTTCGACGTGGCCCTCGGGTGCGTTCACGCAGATACGCACCAGCTGACCCGCCTCGCCATTCAGCTCGCCGGTACGCAGATCGCGCAGGCGGCCCTCACACAGTCGTCCCACACAGGTGTGACAGATACCCATGCGACACCCGAACGGCAGCACCGCGCCGGCCTGCTCACCCCCCACCAACACCGAGATCCCCTCGTCGCACCGCGCCTGCAGGTCGCTGACCCGGAAGCGCACCGTCCCGCCGGCGCCCACGGCGGCCCCGCCGGTGCCGATGATCGGCTGAAACCGTTCGGTGCGCAGACGGCTCGGATCGGCGTGCTCGCCCCAATGGGCTTGCAGCGCATCGATCATCTCGCCCGGTCCGGAGAGGAAGGTGTCGGTCTCCCGCCAGTCCGGGCGCAGGGCGTCGAGGTCGGTGGCGGTCAGGCGTCCCCGGTCCGCGCTCAGATGCTCGACCAACCGGTAACCGTCGTGGCGGGCGGACAGCTCACGCAGCATCGGACCGAAGATGAAGTCATCGGCCTGTCGCGCGCAGTGCACGTGCACCACGTCGCGCAGGTCCCCGCGTCGGGCCAACTCGCGCAGCATGCTCATGATCGGCGTGATGCCGCTGCCGGCACTGATGAACAGCGCCCGCTCCGGCGACCGCTCGGGCAGGCCGAAGGTGCCCTCCACCTGCCCGAGGAACACGATCGAACCCGGCTCGGCCACGCGGCCGAAATAGCGTGAGACCTTTCCGTCGTCGACCGCCTTGACCGTCACGCTGACCAGGCCACGCGGGTGATCGGGATCGGAGGTGATCGAATACGCCCGCCAATGGCGGATGCCGTTGAGCTCCACGCCGAGGCGCAGGTACTGTCCCGGCCGGTGACCCGGCCAGGGGAAGTTCGGCTCGATCACCACGGTGGACGTGTCGGCGGTCTCGCGACCGATCCGCACGATCGCGCCGGTCAGCTCGCGGGTTGACCAGGCCGGATTGATCAGGCCGATGTAGTCGTCGGGCAACAGCGGACTGGTCAACGACCTTGCCGCATTGAGCAGTCGTCGACGCCACGGGGCCACCTGGGGAGCCGCGGCAGTTTCAACCACGACTCTGCTCCCTTCGATCCATCAACCACCGAGCATAAACCCCAAGGGCAACCCGATGACGCAGTTGCCGTTTTTACTGAAGCTCGGCCGCTGAAATGCCGATCTATGTCCAATCATGACTGGGCCCGGCCGCCACGACGCCAGCCCGACCGCCGAGGGCGCACACTTCTCGTGCTCGATGACCGCGGTGATGCTCGGCTATCTGCGCGACTTCGGTGGCGACGAGGCGGTCGCGCGGCTGTTCCAGGAGTCCGGGATTCGCCGCACCCCCGAGTACCTGCTCGACATCGGCAACTGGGTGACCTACGACGAAGCGGTGGCGCTGTGGGAGGCGGGCGAGACGATCACCCGTGATCCGCACTTCGCCCGCCATCTCGGTAAATCCACCTCCGTCCGGCTCAACGCCTCCCCGGTGGCCGCGCTGTTGCGCTCGCTCGGCTCGACCGAGGAGGCCTATCGCACGGTGACCGTCAGCGCCACGAAGTTCAGCTCGATCACCGAGCAGGAGGTGCTGGAGGTACGGCCCGGCTTTGCCGAGTTCAGCTTCCGAAACCGCGAGGGGTTCCCCCGGGATCGGCACCACTGCGCCTGGACGGAAGGGCTGTTCACCCAGACGCCGGTCCTGTTCGGGCTGTCGGAGGCCACGGTGGAGCACGACGAGTGTGCCGTGCTCGGCGCCGCCGAATGTCGCTACCGCGTGACCTGGAACCCGCAGGCGGCCGAAGACGACGAGGCGTCCAGCACGGCGCAGGAGCTGGCGCTCAAGCAGCAGCTGGCGGCGATGACCGAACGCCTGCAGAGCATGTTCGCCACGGCGTCGGACCTGATCGCCGAGGGAGACCTCGATGTCACCCTGGCGGCGATCACCGACCGGGCGGCGTTGGAGGTTCGCGCCCCCCGTTATCTCCTGGCGGTGGAGCCGGTGTCCGGCGAAGAGCTCCACTATCACCACCGGGGCCTGACCGACGAGCAGGCCGCGGAGTGCGCACAGCGCATCCTCACCGAGTCACCCGCCGACCTGCCCGATTCCTGGCTGGTGGTACCGGTGAGCTCCCACCGTCACGACTACGGCCGCCTGCTGGCCATGTGCGAGGACGGCGCCAAGTTCTTCGAACAGGAGCGCGAGCTGCTCGAGGTGTACGCACGCTACGCGGCGACCGCCCTGGATACCGCCACCGCACTGCTCGAAGCCCGACGCCGTCACAGCCAGGCCAGCGCGCTGCTGGAACTGGCCCGGGCGCTGGCCACCGCGGGGACCAGCGACGAGGTGGTCCACCGCCTCGCCGAGGCCGTTCCGGCGGTCGTCGACTGCGACCGGGTGGGGATCTACCTGTGGGACGAGGCGGCCGGCGAGATCCGCCGGCGGGTGGTCACCGGCGAGATCGACCCCGCCCTCGAGTCGCCCGAGTGGAGCAAGCTGCCGGACGCTGACGGGCTCCTGCAGGGCTGGCTGGATCAGCCCGACCAGGAGCCGATCTTCGTGGACGAGCACCAGGGCAGCGAGCGTCTGCGCGAGTTCTTCGACAAGCTCGGCGCGGTCGCCTCGGTCGTCGTCCCGATCGCCTCCAGCACCCGCTTCCTCGGCACCCTGGTGGTGTCGGTGCGTCGCGACCCCGGGCGTCTGAAGCTGACGCCCGATCTGCTCGATCGGCTGTCGGGGGTGGCCGCGCACGCGACCACGGCGCTCGAGAACGGACGCCTGGTTGACCGCATCACCCATCAGGCGCACCACGACAGCCTCACCGGACTGGCCAACCGCACCCAGCTGCGGCTGGAGCTCGCGCGCGCCACCGCCGCATCCGAGCCCGACCACGCGCTCACCCTCTTCTACATCGATCTCGACGGGTTCAAGCCGATCAACGACGACTTCGGCCACGAAGTCGGCGATCAGCTGCTCTGCGCGGTGGGTGAGCGGCTCGGCCGGGTCACGCGGGGCGATGACACCGTCGCGCGCCTCGGCGGTGACGAGTTCGCCGTGCTGCTCGTCGGCGTGGACGATCCGCGACTGGTGGAGATGGTCGCGGCTCGGCTGGCCGAGGCGTTCGAGCGGCCGTTCGAGGTGGGCGAGCGGCAACTGCAGGTCGGCGCGAGCATCGGGCGAGCCGCCTGGCCGCAGGACGCCCGCAGCGTGGACGCGCTCATCCGCCACGCCGACTCGGCGATGTACACGGCCAAGCGCGCCCGGCACCCTGGAAACACTCGCGCCGCGTAGGCGGGCTTCGGGGGGCTCGCGCCCGGGCGCAGCCGGGGGCGCGCGGCGGGGACGCGGCCGGGGGCGCGGCGGGGTGACGAGGTCTCGATGGTTGCTGGCTTTCCGACCGGGGGTGCTAGCAAAACGGAATCGCGCGGATCCCCGGGGTCGGGGCACAGCCCGGACGCGAATCCGCGACCCGCGGGGCGGGGGCGCGCGGCGGGGGCGCGCGGCCGTGTGGCGAGAAATCCACCGTGGTGACCAGGTTCTCGCCACACCCCTCGGTCCGCCCGCGCCCCGGCGGGGCGCGTGGCGAGGAATCCTCCGTATTGACCAGGTTCTCGCCAACCCCCCTGGCCGATCGGGGCGAGCGTTGCAGCAGTGTGCCGCTGAGTGTCGGGAACGCTGCGGCAAGCGACGCGACCGTCACAAAACGGGGCCTCGCCCGCCGCACAAGACCGCCCTCGGTGGTCGCTGGCTTCCCGAGCGGGCCCGCACCCGGAAGCATGGGCCAACCCCCTGGCCAGCCCGGGCGCGCCGACCGGCGCCCGCCGCGAGCCGCCGCTCGCCGCGACCCGCCGGACCCGCCGCGAGGCGTCGCGACCCCGCGCGGCCCGGGGCCCAGCGCCCCGTTCGGCGCTCGTGCAACGATGTCCGGCGTGGGGATCGGGCGGACACGCATCGTCGTCGTCGCTTCGGGGTTGGTGCTCGCCGCGTGTGGGTCGGGAATGGCCGCCAACCTCGGCGGCGCTCCGGCGGCCTCGGCCACCGCGGTGACCGCCACGGCGACGGCCACCGCGTCCGGGGTGCGGCTGGCGCAGATCGGCAGCTTCAGCCAGCCGGTGTTCGTCGCCGGCCCGCCCGGGGACCCGAGCCGGCTGGTCGTGGTGCAGCGGACCGGCCAGGTGATGATCCTGGTCAACGGCCACCGCCAGGCGCAGCCGTTTCTCGACCTCAGCCGGATCGTCAACTCACAGGGCGGCGATGAGCAGGGGCTGCTCGGGCTGGCGTTCGCGCCCGACTACGCGACCAGCGGCCGCTTCTACGTCGACTACACAATCGCCAACAACGACATCCGGATCGCCCAATACCAGCGGTCCGCGAGCAATTCCAACGTGGCCAACCCTGCCAGCGCGCACGTCCTGCTGACCATCGACCACCAGCAGAACACCAACCACAACGGCGGCATGATCGCCTTCGGCCCCGACGGGGACCTCTACATCGGCGTGGGCGACGGTGGCAGCGAGGATGACCCGGACAACAACGGGCAGAACACCGACACGTTGCTCGGCAAGATTCTGCGCATCGACCCCACCCCCGCCGGCGGCTACACGATCCCATCCAGCAACCCGTTCGCCGGGCAGTCCGGCAAGCGCCAGGAGATCTGGGCCTACGGGCTGCGCAATCCCTTCCGCTTCTCCTTCGACTCACTGACCGGCGACCTGATCATCGGCGACGTCGGCCAGGACCTCGAGGAAGAGGTCGACTTCCAGCGGGCCGGCACCGGCGCCGGCGCCAACTACGGCTGGAGCATCTGGGAGGGCGACCGCCGCAACAAGCCCGGGACCGCGCCGCACGCGGTGTTCCCCGCCCTCGTCGCCCTGCACAGCAACGGCTACTGCGCGATCATCGGCGGGTACGTTGTGCGTGACCACTCGCTGCCCAGCCTGTACGGACGCTACCTGTTCGGCGACAACTGCCGCCCGCAGATCGAGGCGGTCAACCTGGGCACCGGACACGCCACCGGCCTGCACGCCACCGGCCTGAACGTCAGCTCCACCTCGTCATTCGGGCAGGACGCCAGCGGACACGTCTACGTGGTCTCGCTCAACGGGCCGGTCTACCGCATCGTCGGCGGCTGACCGAGCACCCGCCGGGTGTAGTCGTTGGCGAACACGCCGTCGGGGTCCAGGCGCGCGCGCACCGCCTGGAAGCGGTCCCAGTCCGGATAGCGCTCACGCAGCCGGCCGGCCGACTGGTAGTGGCGCTTACCCCAGTGCGGGCGGCCGCCGTACTCGTCCATGATCGCCTCGACGGCGCGGAAGTAGGTCTCGTACTCCATGCCGACGAACTGATGCACGGCGATGTAACAGGTGTCGCGCGCGTAGGCGGTCGAGAGGAAGGCGTCGTCGCCCGCGGCGAAGCGGACCTCGAGCGGGAACAGGATCGGCAGCTGGCGGCGCTCCACCAGGGCGAGCACCCGCTCGATCGCCTCGCGCGCGTGGACGCGCGGGATGGCGTACTCCATCTCGTTGAAGCGCACCGAGCGGGGGGACGCGTAGACCTTGTAGGGGTGGTCCTCGACCTCGCTGGCCGACATCGCGGCGGCGATCATCCGGTTCAGCCGCGGCGCCAGACGGGGAAGCCGGCGGCCGGTGCGGCACACCGCCCCGAGCAGCTTGTTCTCGATCACCTCCTCCTGGAGTTGCCGCCGCCAGGCGGGGGGCGGTGAGGGTACGTCGTGACTGCGCCGGGTGGTGCGGGTGAGCGCTGTGCTCGTGTAGGGGAAGACGAAGAACTCGAAGTGGTCGTTGCCGTCGACGTGCTCGTCGAGGCGATCGAGCGTCTCCCCGAGCGGCACCGGTTGGTCGTGGCGGTGCAGCGTGTACAGGGGCACGCACTGGACGGTCACCGCCGAGATCACCCCGAGTGCGCCGAGCGAGACCCGGGCGGCGAGATAGGCCTCGGGGTCGGACCGCGGCGTCACCTCGACCACCTCGCCGTCGGGCCCGACCAGCCGCAGGGCGACGATGCCGGCGGACATGTTGGGCAGGCGCGCGCCGGTGCCGTGCGTGGCGGTGCAGATCGCCCCGGTGATCGACTGGCGATCGATGTCGCCCTGGTTCTCCAGGGCGAGGCCGTGCGCGGCCAGCGGCGCACCGAGCGCGTGCAGCTTGACCCCACCCTCCACGGTCACCCGGCCGGCGTCCCGATCGACCTCGAGGATCCGCTGCATCCCCGACAGGTCGATCATCACGCCGTCGGTGGCCGCGCAGTCGGTGAACGAGTGGCCCGAGCCGACCGCCCGGACCGACTCGCCGCGCGCCACGCCCTCGCGCACCGCCCGGCACAGCTCGGCCTCGGTGGTGGGGCGGACGATCGTGCTCGGCGCGCAGATCTGGTCGCCGGTCCAGTTTCGCCAGACCGGCGGCAACGCGCGGCCCGTCCTAGCGGGCGACGGCCAGCTCGCGCCCGACCGCCTCGACGACCTCGACGGCGCGCGCGACCGTGTCGTAGTCGAGGTTCTCCGGGGTGTCGCTCATCTGGTGATAGTTGGACAGGCACTTGTAACGGTCGAAGGAGGTGAGCATCGCGGTCGGGTACCCGGCCCGGCTCGGGATCACCGAGTCCGAGGAGGATCGCGAGCGCAGACCGCGCCGGATCGGCAGCCCCACGCGTTCGGCGGCGCGCGCGACGAGATCGCGGAAGCGCCGGTCGAAGTAGTCCTCCATCACGAACGGGCCCTCGCCTTCGATCATCACCAGCTCCGGTGAGCCGATGGTGTCGAGGTTGAGCACCCAGGTGCGCTCGCGATCCAGGGCGGGGAAGTGGCGCGCGCCGAACCCGTAGATCCCGCCCTGCAGCACCTCCTCGGCCCCGCAGGAGACCAGCCACACCCGCAGGCCGGGGATCGGATGCTCGCGCAGGCGCTCGGCCAGCGCGACCTGCGCGGCGACCGCGCTGAGATTGTCGTTGGCCCCCGGCACGATCCGAGTGCGGGCGACGTCGGCGCCGAGGACCACGGCGAGCAGGGACAGCGCGCTGCCGGCGGCGGCCAGCCCGCGGTGGTTGGTGGCCGCGCCGAGGGCGACGAGCGCCGGACCGGAGGTGATCCCCCACCACAGCGGAAACGAGGTGTTCTTGCGCTCGACGATCCCCGGGAAGTGCTCGGCCAGCCAGATCTGGCCGGCCGGATCGAAGATCCGCCCGGTGGGCGCGGCGTCGTGATGGGCCAGGACGACGAGGGTCCGGTCGGCCGTCGGATCGCCCGCCTGCGCCACCACGTTCCAGGTCGTGCGCGTGCGCGCGATCGCCTTGCGCCACACCCGGACGCCGTTGGAGACGTCGTCGGCAATCGCCGCGGTGGTCAAAGCCCCGAGGGCCGCGGCGAAGCGCCGGGCCCGACCGGACAGCGCCAGGCCCCCGGCCAGCGCGCCGGCCGCGGCCAGCGGCAACAGCTGGCGGGCGTAGCCGTCGAGAAACGGCTCCTCCTCCACGGTCGCGACGGCGCCCGCGCGCTGCAGCCGCTGGGCGATCCAGTGTGCCGCCTCGCGCTCACCGGGCGAGCCGGCCAGCTTCCTGATCGGAGCCAGACGCTCCACGACCTCGCGCAGGATGGGGTGATCGGCCGCCTGGGCCGCCGGCGCGGTGGTCGCCAGATTGGACATACGCTGAGCGTAACGAAGAGTTGGGACGTTTGTCCAGCTATTTGTTAGGCTCCGGCGATCGCCTTTCGCCCCGAGAAGAATCGACCGGCCACGCTGGCTCGTCGCCAGGCGCTGCTGCGAGCCGCCGTCGCGCTCGTGGCCGACCGCGGGGTGAGCGGGGTCACCCATCGCGCGGTCGCGGCGCGAGCCGGACTGCCGCTCTCCGCCACCAGCTACTTCTTCGCCTCGATCGACGAGCTCGTGCTCGAGGCGCTGCGGGTGTTCATGGCCGAGTTCATCGAGCGCCTCGATGGAGTGGCCAGCGCGATCGCCGAGCAGCGACTCTCCCCCGAGCAGGCGGCCGACCGGCTGGTCGACGTGCTGCTGGCCGAGCCCCAGTCGCCGGTGGTGGCGCAGTTCGAGGCCTACCTGGAGGTCACCCGGCGTTCGGAGCCGCCGGTGGAGGTCAAGCGCGCCATCGCGGCGCTCGAGCGCCTGGCCGTGGCGGCCCTGACCGCCGCCGGCGCGTCGCGGCCGAGCGAGGGCGCGCGCGCGTTCGTGGCCCTCATCGACGGGTTCGCGATGCACCGTCTCGCCTGGCCACGCGGACGACGCGATCGAACCGAGCTGCGCGAGGCCGTTCTTTCCCTGTTCATCGCCTACGCGATGGACCCGCTCGAGCGGGCCAATTGGGCGGTGCGGCTGCGACAGCCACCGGCGGGTCCGGCGCCGGCCCGGCCGGCGACGCTCGCCGCCGCGGCGGAATGATCGATGCACGCGCGCTACGAGGCGATCTTCGCCGAGCTAGAGCCGCCGTTCGCGTTCGTGGATCTCGACGCCGTGGCCACCAACGCCCAGGACATGCTGCGCCGCGCCGAGGGCAAGCCGATCCGCGTGGCCTCGAAGTCGGTGCGCTGCCGGGCGCTGCTGCGGCGCTTCCTTGAGCTGTCGGGCGGATTTCGCGGACTGCTCAATCTCACCCTGCCGGAAGCGCTGTGGCTGCACGGGCAGGGGTTTGCCGATCAGTTGGTGGCCTATCCCTGGACCGGCCTGGCCGCGCTGCGGGAGCTCGCCGCGCTCACCGCGACCGCGGGCGACGGCGCCCCGGCGGTGATGGTCGACTGCGTCGAGCACCTCGAGCTGATCGAGCGGGCGGTCGGCCTCGGGGGGGCACCGATACGGGTGTGCCTGGACCTCGACGTCGGCTACTGGCCGCTGCGCGGACGGCTGCGCTTCGGGCCCAAGCGCTCGCCCATCCGCACGCCCGCGGCGGCCGGTGCCATGGCCGCGGAGATCGAGCGTCGTGCGGGGGTGCGGCTGGTCGGGGTGATGGCCTACGAGGGGCAGATCGCCGGACTGGCCGACAACGTGCCCGGGCGGGCGCTGGAGAACCTGGTCATCCGGGCGATCAAGCGCGGATCGCTGCGCGACGTGGCCGAGCGACGGGGCGCGATGGTGGCCGCGGTGCGCCGCGTGGGTGAGCTGGAGTTCGTCAACGGCGGCGGCACCGGCAGCATCAGCTCTACCGCCGCCGAGCCGGCAGTCACCGAGATCGCCGCCGGATCGGGCTTCTATGCGCCGATGCTGTTTCAGTACTACCGCTCACTGCGCCTGGCTCCGGCCGCCGGCTACGCGTTGCCGGTGGTGCGCAAGCCCTCGCCGGCGATCGCCACCGCGCTCGGCGGCGGGTACATCGCCTCGGGCGCCACGCGGGCCGACCGCCAGCCGGTGCCGGTGGAGCCGCCGGGGCTACGGCTGGACCCGCGCGAGGGGGCGGGCGAGGCCCAGACGCCGCTGCTCGGGGGCGGGGCGGCGGGGCTGCGGGTGGGCGATCGCGTGTACCTGCGGCACGCCAAGGCCGGCGAGCTGTGCGAGCGCTTCAACTCGCTCTGGCTGATCGAGGGCGACCGGATCGTCGACGAGGTGCCGACGTACCGGGGCGAGGGGAAGTGCTTCCTCTAGTTGTAGTGACGCAGGCCGGTCCAGATCGCCGACCAGGGGGCGCGCTCGGCGGCGCAGAAGGCGACCGGATCGCCCTGCTCGTTGTTGTTCAGGCCGACTCCATTGTTGATCCGCGCTTCGGTGCGGCAGCCGCTGAAGTCCCTGGCCAGTAGGTTGTCGTCGAGGTCTCCGACCACGATGGCCGAGGTCTGGCTGTCCGGCGGTGGCCCCCATTGGGTGAAGCCGTTGTGGCCGCTGTAGGCGTTCGGCAGACCGTCGGCCGGCCCGAGCAGGTCGATGGCGCCGGCCTCACCGTAGTTGGAGGTGAAGATCGCCGTGCGCTGGCGCGTGGCAGCCGGCAGGCGGTCGTAGACCCCGGCCACCGTGCGAGTGAACGCCGGCCAGCCGACCTCCTCCCCGATGTCGGAGTTCAGGCCGATGGTCGCGCTGTTGGGGAGCTGGCGGGCGGGGAGCACCGGCAGCGCGATGACTGCGTTTATCAGGGCGGTGATGACGATGGCGACGGCGAGCCACGCGACTCGGGCCCGCCCGCCCCGTTTGCCACGGGCCAGCCAGGCGTCGACGGGGACCGCGCCGAAGCCGAGCAGCAGCGGGTAGAAGCCCGCCAGGTAATAGGCCTTGCCGCTGCTGATGAGCAGCAGCACGACGAGCGCCAGATAGGCCCAGCCCAGGCACCGGTAGCGGCGCCAATCGGGGCGGCGCAGCAGTCCGACGAGGCCCGAGAGCCACACCGGAACGAGCAGCGGGCCTTCCAGGACGAGCTGGAAGGGGAGGAAACCGGCGCGCCCGCCCTCGTCGCCCGACTCGGATTCGGCCCGGACGAGGTCGAGCTGGGGCAGGCCGTGCCCGAACTGCCAGATCAGGTACGGCAGCACCCCCAGGACGGCCAGGGCGGCGCCGACCCACACCCAACGTGAGCGCAGCAGCTGGCGCGGGCCGAGCGCCGCGAGGGCGACGATGGCCGAGCCGAGTATCGCGCCGGCGACCAGCTTGTTCAGAAGCGCCAGCCCGAGTACGGCGCCGAGCGCCGCCCACAGCCGCTCGTCGGCGCTGCGCAGCAGCCGCACGAGCAGCCACCAGGCCACGCTGGTGAAGGCGAGGTCGAGCGCGGTCGTGGTGAGGAAGTGGCTGGTGGCCAGGGTCACCGCACCCACCGCGCAACTAGTGGCCGCGATGGCCTGCGCGCGCCGGCCGCCGCCGATCTCGCGGGCGATGAGCGCGGCGCTGACGATCGAGGCGATGCCCGCGGCGGCGGCCGGGAGACGCAGGACCAGCAGCGAGTGCGGGGCCAGCGAGTTCATCGTCCACGCGACCAGCGGCGTCAGCAGCGGCTGGTCGGGATAGCCCAGCGCCAGATGGTGTCCGGCCTCGATGAAGTACATCTCGTCGCGGTGGTAGCCATACCGGCCGCTGAGCGCCACCAGGACCGCCAGGGTGATTCCGGCCACGGCGAGGATCCAGCGCCAGGCGATGGGCGCCAGCCGCGGCGGGGTCAGCGGCGGGGTGACCGACGCCGGGCTCGTGACGACCATGCGCGCAGAATGACGGGTGCGGGGGCGGCACGGGCGCCGGGGCGCTGGGGCGGCCCCGGGGCGGCGCCGGGGCGTGAGACCGCGGTTGTCGTGAACTATTCACTGCAAGTGCGGTCTCACGGTGCCGGCCAGTGGGCCCGCGACCCGTCGCGGCGCCCGGCCGAAACCACCGACCCCGCCGAAGCCGCCCGCTCAGCCCGAGGGCTCGGCCGCCAGCGCCGGCGCGGTCGCGCGTTGCGGTCGCAGCAGCAGTGACGCCACCGCGGCGAGCAACGAGAAGCCGGCGACGGCCAGCCAGCCCCGCTGGAAGGCGGCCAGCGAGGCGCCGGCGCCCGGGTTGCCGATGAGCGCGACGAGCACGGCGACGCCGACGGCCAGGCCGACCTGGCGCAGCATGTTCACCACGCCCGACCCGGTGGCGAACGAGGCCGCCGGCAAGGAGCTCGTCGCGGTGGCCATGAAGGTCGGCAGGGTCAGCCCGACGCCGATGCCGGTGAGCAGCATCCCCCCGAGCATCCCGCTGACGTAGTTGGGGTGCACGCCCACGGCGAGCACCCACCACACCGCGCCACCCGCGAAGATGGTCGAGCCGACGCCGATCACCGGGCCCGATCCGAAGCGCTTGATCAGTCGGCCGGCGATCAGGAAGGCGAACAACGGGACCATCAGCGGACCCGGCGCCACGGCCAGGCCGGTGCGCAGCGCCGACCAGCCCCAGACGTCCTGGTCCCACAGCACGATGGACAGCAACATCGCGCCGAAGGCCATCGAGAACAGCACGGCGACGATCGACGCCCCGGAGAAGCTGCGCACGCGGAACAGCGCGGGCGAAACGAGCGGGTTGGCGCTGCTGCGGCAATGCCACACGAACAGCCCGAGGAAGACCACCGAGGCCACGAGCACCCCGATGGTGGCCACCGAGCCCCAGCCCCAGGTCTCGCCCTCCACCAGTCCGGCGCTCAGCGCGCCGACGCCGAGCGTGACGAGCGCCGCGCCCAGCGCGTCCGGACGCGCGCCCGCTGAGCCCGGCGCCTCGGGCAGGCGCCGCCAACCAACCACGAGGGCGAGCAGCCCGACCGGGACGTTGACCAGGAACACCCAGCGCCAGCTCGCGGCGACCAGCAGCCCGCCGATCACCGGTCCGAGCGCGGCGGCCATGCCCCCCACCGCGGTCCAGGTCCGGACGGCCCCGTGGCGGCGCTCCGGCGGGAAGGCGGCGAGCACCAGGCTCAGGGAGGTGGGGGTCAGTAGCGCGGCGCCGGCCGCCTGGACGAGCCGAAACGCCACCAGCATGGCGACGCTGCTCGCCGCCCCGCAGGCCGCCGACGCGGCGGTGAACACCGCCACGCCGAGCAGGAAGCCGTACTTGCGGCGGTGGCGATCGGCCAGCCGGCCGAACAGGACCAGCAGCGAGGCGTAGACGATGGCGTAGCCGTTGAGCACCCAGGAGAGATTCCCCAGACCGCTGTGGAGGTCGACGGCGATGCGCGGGAGGGCGACGTTGACGATGAACAGGTCGAGGCTGGCGAGCACGACGCCGGCACAGACGATGGCAAGCACGGCGCGGGGCGAGGTCTTGTTCGTCTGGCTTAGGGAGGGCATAGCCAGGAACCTAGCACTTGACTTAGCCCGACACAAGTCAGCTACACTGTGACCATGGCCGACACCCTCACCCTGACCGGACCGCTCGATCCCCGCGAGGCGTGGACGGCCGAGCGCTGCTCGATCGCCAAGGCGATGGAGGTGCTCAGCACCCGCTCGGCGCTGCTCATCCTGCGCGAGGCCTTCTACGGCACCACGCGATTCGACGACTTCGCCGAGCGGGTAGGGATCTCCCAGCCGGTGGCGGCCGCGCGACTGAAGGAGCTCGTCGACGAGGGCCTGCTCGAGCGTGCGCCCTACCGGGAACCCGGTCAGCGCACGCGTCAGGGTTACCGGCTGACCGAGCAGGGCGCGGACCTGTTCCCGGTGCTGGTGGCGCTGATGCAGTGGGGCGACCGCTGGCTGGCGCCCTCCGGCGCTCCGGTGCAGCTCAGCCATCGCGACTGCGGCGAGCTCGTGCACGCCGAGCTGCGCTGCGCCGCCGGCCACGAGACGACCCCGGGCGAGCTCGACCTCGTGGTCGGACCGGGGAGCCGCTACCGCGGCGCCTGACCCGGCGTCGCCGGATCAGTCATCCAAGGGGTGGCGCGAGCGCTGCCAGTGCACCAGGGTGGCGACGGCTTCGCTGAGCAGCGCCAGCCCGATGAGGACGCAGGCCAGGTAGAACACGACGCCGCGCACGTCCACGATCAGCAGCAGGGTCAACCCGGTCACCACGACCGCCGCCCGCAGCAGGAACTGCCAGGGCGGCGGGAACGACGGCCCGCCGCCGAAGCGGCGGCCGTCTGTCGAGGTCAACTCATGCGCCCTCGCCGGACTCGGGCAACGCGGCGGAGAGCCGACGCTGCGGACTGACGCGCACCACGTCCCAGGCCAGGCCGCAGCGCTCCAGGCCGGCGATGACCAGGGCGGAGGGGTCGAGCTGCCAGCGGGCCAGGCCGTGGGTGGCCGAGGTGGGGAAGGCGTGGTGATTGTTGTGCCAGGACTCGCCGAACGACGGCAGGGCCAGCCAGAACACGTTGCGCGATTGGTCGGAGGTGCGGTAGCCGCGGCGACCGAAGCAGTGACAGATCGAGTTGATGCTGTAAGTGACGTGATGCAGGACCAGCAGCCGCACCAGTCCTCCCCACAGCAGGCCGGTGAGGCCGGCGCGCAGCGTGCCGCCGATCGCCACGCCGAGCGCGAAGGGCAGCGCCAGCCCGGCCACCGCCCAGACCACGAAGGTGCGGTCGACGAAGCGGATCACCGGGTCGGCCAGCAGGTCCGGGGCGTATCGAGCCCGCGAGCCACGCTCGTCGTGGCGGAACAGCCAGCCCACGTGGGCGTGCATGAGCCCGGTCAGCGCCCCCGACCAGCCGGCCCCGTGACCGACGTGGGGGCTGTGCGGATCGCCCGGACGGTCGGAGTAGGCGTGGTGCTTGCGATGGTCGGCCACCCACGAGATGGCCGGGCCCTCGATGGCCGCCGAGCCGAGGATGGCCAGGATCGCGCGCACGAACGGCTTGGCCTTGAAGCTGCGATGCGTGAGCAGGCGGTGGAAGCCGACGGTGATGCCGAGGCCGGTCAGGACATAGACAATCAAGAACACCGCGAGGTCACGGGGATGCAGCAGCCCGTCCCAGGTCTGCCACACGGCAACCGCGAGGGCGATGACCGGAACCCCGGTGACCAGACCGGTGATGGTTCGGTGCAATGCCTCGTGCTGCACCGGCTCGATCTCACCCACCCGGGGCGGGGCGGGCTGCGCGGTCGGCAGAGCCACCACCACGGCGCGCGGACGCTCGACGTCCGGACGGGGCTGCGCTGACATGGTCAGACCTCCTGCAGCCTCTATTCGGACATCCCCCATCAGGAGAGACCGGCGAGCCTGACGGGCGGGCCGCGCGCAACGGCGCGGCCCATGGAGCCTACCGCCCCGGATGGTCGTGAGGCCGAACCAGCTCATTATTTACTCAGGTCATAGACGGTCTCGCCGCCGATGGTCTGCGACTTGTAATGGGCCGCGACCCAGGTGGTGATGCTCGAGGACGAGCTGCCGCCGCCGCCCGGGCCGCCACGGCCACCGCCGGAGGCGATGTAGTAGTGGATGTCACCCTTGGCCACGTACTGCTGGAAGGCGGCGAGGCTCAGGTTGCCGCCCTGGCCGCTGAAGCCGCCGATCGCCATCACGGCGTCGCCGCCGGTGGCCAGCTCGATGCTCGCCGCATTCTGGGAACCGTCGGTCGCTGCGACCCAGCGGTAGGAGCCGGCGTCGCTCTTCAGCGCCGTGACGAGCGCGCTGCTCACCGTGGTCCCACCCATGCCGCCGGCGCCGCCCGCGAAGCCGCGCGCGCTCCGCGCGCCGGAGCCCGCGCTACCCGCGGCACCGCCGGCAGCGGACGTGCCGCTTCCGAACAGGGCCGGGCCGCCCGACGAGCCACTCGCCCCGCTCGGCGGGGTCAGTCCGCTCGGCGGTCCACCGGTGCGCGCGCCACCGGCGAAGCCGCCGCTGGAGCGGGCGCCACCCGGGAAGCCGCCGCCACCCGGACCGCCGCCGAAACTCGACCCCGCGGGGCCGGCCGAAGGGATCGAGCCGGTATGCGCGGTGGTCACCGTGTCCGCCGCGTAAGCCAGCGGACCGGCGAACATCGCCACCGCGCCGAGCACCGCCGCGGCCACGGTGACCCGCCGGGCCAGCCGGCCGAGGGCCGGCGCCGCGAGCAGGCCGATGACGGCGAGGGCACCGGCGACCACCACCAGCGTGCGCAGCCACGACTCCCATGACGGGGTGCGGTCGAGCAGCGAGTAGGCCCAGGCGGCGCTGCCGCCCACCGCCAGGGCGGCCAGGCCGCGGGCCGCGAGCTGGTGGCGGTGCGGCCACAGCATGGCTCCGCCGATGCCCACCAGCGCACCGATGGCGGGCGCCAGCGCGACCGTGTAGTAGGTGTGGATGATGCCGGAGGAGAGGCTGAACACCGCCGCGGTGACCACCAGCCAGCCACCCCACAGCAGCAGCGCGGCCCGGGTGCGGTCGGTGCGCGGCGCGCGCCGGCGGGCCCACAGCCCGACGACCAGGGTCAACAGCGCCACCGGCAACAGCCAGGAGGCCTGCCCGCCCATGAGATCGTCGAACAGGCGCAGCGGGCCGGTGGCGCCGCTGAAGTTCATCCCGCCGCCACCACCGCCGCCGCCCGGACCGCTGCTGCCGAAGATCCGCCCGAGGCCGTTGTAGCCGACGATCAGGTTGAGAATGCTGTTATCCGGGGAGCCGTCGATGAACGGGCGCGACCCCGCCGGCCACAGGGCGACGATCGCCACCCACCAGCCGGCGCTCACCAGCAGGGCGGCGCCTCCGGCCAGCACCTGCCAGATGCGGCGGCGCAGTCCCGTCGGCGCCGCCACCAGGTAGACCAGCAGGAAGGCCGGCAACACCAGGAAGGCCTGCATCATCTTGGCCAGGAAGGCCAATCCGATCATCGCCCCCGCGGCCACGATCCAGCGGGTGCCCGCCCGCTCCAGCGCGCGGGTCAGGCAGTAGGCACCCGCCACGAGCATGAGCACGAGCAGCGCGTCGGGGTTGTTGAAGCGGAACATGAGCGCGGCCACGGGCGTGAAGGCGAACACCGCGCCGGCGAGCAGACCGGCGGCCGGTCCGAACCAGCGCTTGACGCCGGCGTAGAGCAGGGCCACGGCGGCGACGCCCTCGAGCGCCTGCGGGACGAGCATGCTCCAACTGCTGAAGCCGAAGATCCGCCCGGACAGCGACATCACCCACAGCGACGCGGGCGGCTTGTCCACGGTGATGAAGTTCGAGGCGTCGAGCGAGCCGAAGAAGAAGGCCTTCCAGCTCTTGGTGCCGGCCTGCACGGCGGCCGCGTAGAACGAGTTGGCGTAGCCGGAGGCACTGAGATCCCACAGGTAGGCCACCGCGGTGATGAGCAGCAGCGCGATGAAGGCCGGGCGAACCCAGCCGGGGTCGGCGGTGCGGGTGCGATCGGCGTTGCGCCAGCGGACGCGGGACGGGCGGACCGCAGGGGCCGGCGCGCCGCGCAGGGGGTGGAGGAGCTCGGGGGTGGTCATGCCATGATGCTCGACCCGGAAGCTGGCACGGGCCCGTCGCGAAGCTGGGAGTCCCCTGAGAACACCCCGCGGCGGGGTCTGCGAGGCTACTGGGCCTCGATGAGCTTGATTGATATGGGACAAAAGGACTATCCAGGCCAGCGGCGGTCGGCCCGGCTGGCTCGCCGCGCGTCGGTGACCGTCCTGCTGCTGGGCGCGGCGCTGCTCCCCACCGCCTGCGCCAATTCGAGCGCGCAGACGACGAACCCGACGCCGCCCCTGACCAAGAACGCTCGCCTGGCCGAGGCCAATCCGGTCACCGTCTCCCCCCTGCCGGGCACCGAGGACGCCTCACCGACCACGCAGATCAGCTTCCTGGGCAGCGGAGCGCTGACCATCACCGGCGTGCACGTCGTCGGCTCACACACCGGCGCCCACAGCGGTCAACTCGAGGCCTACTCAACCGGGACGGGCTCGAGCTTCCTGCCGCAGGGCGCGTTCAGCCCCGGGGAGCACGTCACCGTCTCGGCCACGGTCAACGGCGCGCCGGTCAAGACCGACTTCACGATCGCGCACCAGGCGTCGGTCAGTCAGGTCGAGTTCCCCGACAACCCGGGCAACGCCTCGCAGGTGCAGCACTACGCGTCCGCCCCCACCCTCACGCCCTCGACGGTGACCATCACCACGCCGGCCAAGCCCGGCGCCACGCCGGGTGACTTCTTCCTGGCGCCCTACCAGGGCCAGGGTTCCCCCGGTCCGATGATCGTCGACCAGGCCGGCAACCTCATCTGGTTCCACCCGCTTCCGGCCGGTGACTCGGCCACCAACTTCCGCGTGCAGCAGTACAACGGCCAGCCGGTGCTCAGCTGGTGGCAGGGGCGCATCATCGCGGTCGGGTACGGCGAGGGCGAGGACGTTCTTTACAACAATGCCTACCAGCAGGTGGCGGTGATCAGTGCCGGCAACGGCTACCACGCCGACCTGCACGAATTCCGGCTGGAGCCCGACGGCACGGCGTGGATCGACATCTTCGATCCGATCGACTACAACCTCAGCTCCCGCCACGGGGCTTCGGACGGCATCCTGCTCGACTCGGTGGTGGAGCAGATCGACGTCAAGACCGGGCTAGTCATGTGGGAGTGGCACGCACTCGGACACATCCCGATCGGCGACTCGCAGGCCCCGGTGCCCAAGACCCGCTCGCCGTATGACTGGGTTCACATCAACACGGTCGATCCCGGCACCTCGGGCGACGTGCTGCTGTCCTCGCGCAGCCAGTGGTCGGTGTACGACGTCAACCTGCACACCGGTGCGTTCAACTGGGAGATCGGGCCGCACGGAACCCTGAAGCAGGGACCGGGAGCGCAGTTCTACTGGCAGCACGACGTCGAGTGGCAGCCCGGCGGGCTCATCTCGATGTTCGACAACGGGTCGACCCCGCCGAAGGAGAAGCAGTCACGCGGGCTCATCCTCAAGCCCAACCTGTCGGCCCACACGGTCAGCCTGGTCAAGGCCTACGTCAATCCGACCAAGACGCTGCTCGCCTCCAGCCAGGGGAACCTGCTCAGCCTGCCCGGCGGCAACTGGCTGATGGGCTACGGCGGGCTGCCCAACTTCACCGAGTACGACGCGGCCGGCCACGTGCTGTTCGACGCCACCCTGGGCAAGAACGTCCAGGACTTCCGGACCTATCAGGGAACCTGGCAGGGCCAGCCCACCACGCCCCCGGCGATCGCGGTAGCCCCGAGCGGCGGCGGGCTCACGGTGAAGGCGAGCTGGAACGGCGCGACGCAGGTGGCCTCGTGGCAGGTGCTCGCGGGGCCGGCGGGGGGGCTTGTTCCGGTGGCCACGGCGGCGAAGAGCGGGTTCGAGACGACGATCCACCTGGCGAGCGGGGCGGCACAGGTGCAGGTGCGGGCGCTCGACGCCTCGGGCGCGGTGCTGGGGACGTCGGGGGTGGCGGCGGGGTAGGCCGGGCGGGGGCGCTCGCGGGGTTCTCGGGCGGGGCCCCGGGGTTCTCGGGCGGGGCCCCGGGGTCCGGGGCGGCGCCTCGCGTGCGCGGGTCCGGTGCGCGGCGGGGCGTGTGGCGAGGAATCCTCTGTGGTGACGAGTTTCTCGCCACGCCCCCTCGGGCTCGGGGTCCCGGGGCGGGGGGTGTGGCGAGGAATCCTTCGTATTGACCAGTTCCTCGCCAACCCCCCCTCCGGGACGCGGGCGAGTGCTACGGGGGTGTGCCGGCGTGAGACGGGACGATCCGCCCGTGTCACGCGACCGTCACAGAACCGCGCCGGCGGACCCGGCGGCGCCGCCAAAAAGCCCCCTGCCGCCCGCGGCCCCGCCCGCCGCCCCGCCCGCCGCCCCGGCGAGAGCCGCGCGCAAGCCAAGCTCAGCCCGTGTTGCGCAGCCCGCCGGCGATGCCGTTGATGGTCAGCAGGCTCAGCCGCCGCAGCGGCTCCGGCGGCGGCCCGCTGGCGGCGCGCAGGCGGCGCAGGAGGTCGACCTGGACGAACGACAGCGGATCCACGTAGGGGTTGCGGCGGTCGATCGAGGCCTGCAGGTGCGGCTCGTGGTCGAGCAGCCGCTGCTGGTCGCGGATGAGGTCGATCTCGCGGGTGGTGCAGGCGAACTCCTGCGCGATTACAGACCAGATCCGCTCGCGGGTGTCCACGTCATCCATGAGCTCGGCGTAGCGTCGCCCGATGTTCAGGTCGGCCTTGGCGCAGGCCATCTCGGCGTTGGACAGCAGCGCGGCGAAGAACGGCCAGTCGGCCAGCATCTGGCGCAGGTAGTCCAGGCCCACCTCCCCGCGCGCGGTCTCCAGCGCGCTGCCGAGCCCGAACCAGGCGGGCAGGATGATCCGGGTCTGGGTCCAGGAGAACACCCAGGGGATGGCGCGCAGATCGTTGATCCCGCCCTCGGCGCGGCGCTTGGCCGGACGCGAGCCGAGCCGCAGGCGGGCCACCTCGTCCACCGGGGTGACGGTCTCAAACCAGCGCACCAGGTCGGGGTCGTCGTGGACGAGCCCGCGGTACACCTCGGCGGAGCGGACGGCCATGACGTCCATGACCGACTCCATCCGCTCGCGGCGGGCGATGGCCGGCGGCTCGAGGTCGGGCTCGGCCGACAGCAGCACCGAGCTGGCCGCCAGCTCGAGCTCGCGGTGGGCGATCTCGGTGACCCCGTACTTGGTGGCCAGCACCTCGCCCTGTTCGGTGGTCTTCAACCGCCCGTTCACGGTCCCCGGCGGCAGGGCGTGGATGGCCGCGCTGGTCGGGCCGCCGCCGCGTCCCACCGCTCCGCCGCGCCCGTGGAAGAAGATCCAGCGCACGCCGTGGCGGCGCATCACCTCGGCGATCGAGAGCTGGGCGCGGTAGGTGGCCCAGCCGGAGGCGACGTAGCCGACGTCCTTGTTGGAGTCCGAGTAGCCGATCATCACCTCCTGCTCGTTGCCGGCGGCCTGGACCGCGGCCCGGTAGACCTCGCGGCCGAACAGGTCCTCCATGGTCTCAGCGGCCGCGGCCAGCGTGTCGCCGGCCTCGAACAGCGGCACGATGCGCAGTTGCGCGTCCGCTCCACCGGCCGCGGTGAGGCTGGCCTCCTTGCACAGCAGCAGCACCTCGAGCAGGTCCGCCGGCCCCTCGGTGCCCGAGACGATGTAGGACTGCACCGCCCCCCGGTGCTCGCCGGCCAGCGCCTCGCGCAGCATCCGAAAGGTCCGCAGGACCTCCTGGGTCGATGCGCTGAAGCCGTCGATGTCGGCGGGGACGAGCGGACGCCGCCCGGCGATCTCGGCGCACAGCAACGCGCACCGCTCGGCCTGGGGCGCCTCGGCGTAGGCGGGGTGCAGGCCGAGCGTGGCGAAGATGTCGTTGAGCGCCTCGCGGTGGCGCCGGGCGTGCTCGCGCACGTCCAGGCGGGCGAAGTGAAAGCCGAACACCTCGACCTGGCGGATGACGTCGCGCAGGTCCCCGTCGGCGGTCAGCGTGCCCCCGTCGGCCCGCAGCGAGGCCTCGACGGTGCGCAGGTCGCCGAGCAGCTCGGCCGGCGAGGCGTAGCCCTCCTCGGCGCCGGCCCGGGTGGCGCGGACCCGCTCGCGCATGAGGGTGAAGGCGCGCCGATACGGCTCCTCGGCGTTGCGCAAGTGCAGCTCGCGCGCCACCTCGGGAAACCGCTCGGCGCCGTCGGCCAGCAGGCTCTCCAGTCCCGACACCGGGCCGACCACGCGCTCGGACAGCGACACCCGGCCGGCCAGCAGCTCCACCCGCGCCTCGAGGAAGCGCAGGCACTGCTCGCGCATCAGCTCGAGCGTCTGCACGGTCACCGACGGCGTGACCGACGGGTTGCCGTCGCGGTCGCCCCCGATCCAGGAGCCAAACCGCAGGAACGGCCCCACCGGAAGGTTCGCGTCGGGATACAGCTCGGCGATGGCCTGCTCCAGATCCCGGTACAGCAGCGGGATCGTCTCGGCCAGCGTGGAGGCGAAGTAGACCAGACCGGTGTGCACCTCGTCCAGCACGGTCGGCGCCGCGGCCCGCAGCTCATCCGAGCCCCACAGCTCCTGGGCGGTGGCGGCCAGCCGGGCGCGAATCCGCGCCCGCGCCTCCGGCCGGGCCGGTCGCTCGTCGAGGTCGCGCAAGCGCGCGAACACCCGGCGCAGCTTCTCCAGGGTGGTGCGCCGCCGGGCCTCGGTCGGATGCGCGGTGAGCACGAGCCGCACCTCGGCGGCGGCCAGCAGCTCGCCCAGCCGCTCGGCGCTCACCCCGGCGGCGGCCAGCTCGCTCACCGCCTGGCGCAGCGACCCCGCACGGGGTGCCGGCAGCCGCGCCTGCTCGCTCGCCCGCAGCCGACGAACCCGGTCGTTGTCCTCGGCCAGGTTGACCAGCTGAAACCAGCGGGTCAGCGAGCGCACGAGCACCTCGGTCTGATCGAGCCCGAGGCCGGCCACCAGGTCGGACAGCGCCTGCGCGCTGGCGGCATCACCGGCGCGGGCGAGGCGGGCGAGCTCCACCGCCTGATCGTGCAGGCTGAGCGCGTCCTCATGCGGATCGGCCCGGATGACCTCGGCCAGCACCTCGGCCAGCAGCGCTTCGTCGTCGGCGAAATCGCGCAGCGGTAGTCCGGGGGCGTTCACCGACCGGACGCTAGCGTCGCCCGCCGGTGGTGACTCTCGACCGGCGGCGAACATTGCGACGGCGCGGCTTGGACAACCGGTCCAACCCGCCGACGGGCTAGCGCGGTCCCGGGACGTTGCGGAAGGCGAAGGCCGACGGCTCGCGGCCCGGTTGCACGAACCAGCACTCCCCGGTCATCTCGCCGCGCAGCAGGGTCATGACCGCGCCGGCCACCACCGCGGCCGGGATGATCTCGACCTGCTGGGCCACCAGCGTCGCGCGGATGTTGGCGATGATCTTCGACTCGGCGAAGCCCGGGCAGATGGCGTTGAAGCGGATGCCGTCGGCGACGAGACCGGGGCCGAGCGAGCGGGCCAGCCCGACCACCGCGTGCTTGTTGGCCGCGTAGATCGCATCGAACGGCACGGCGGTCAGGCCGGCCAGCGAAGCGGTGGCCACGATTGCCCCGCCGCCGCGGGCGCGCAGGGCCGGCAGCACGGCGTGGGTGCCGAACACCACGCCATCGAGGTTGGCACCCATGGCGCGACGGTAGAGCTTCAGGTCGAAGTCCTCATCGACGCCGCAGCCGGTCGACACGCCGGCGTTCAGGTAGGCGTAGTCCAGCCCACCGAACCGGTCCACCGCGTGTGCCACCGCATCGAGATTGGCCTGCAGATCGGACACGTCGGTGGCGATGAACGAGCCGCCGAGCCGGGCGGCCACGCTCTCGCCGGCCAGACGATCGAGGTCGGCGATGACCACGCTGGCGCCGGCCTCGGCCAGCGCCTCAGCCGCCGCGAGGCCAAGCCCGCTCGCCCCGCCGGTGACCAGAGCGACCTGTCCTTGCATCAGTGGCGGAAGTGGCGCCGGCCCGTGGTCACCATCGTGATGCCGGCCTGCTCGGCGGCGGCGATGACCTGCTCGTCGCGGATCGACCCGCCCGGCTGGATGATCGCGGTGACGCCGGCGTCGATGGCCGCCTGCGGCCCGTCGGGGAACGGGAAGTAGGCGTCCGAGGCCAGCGACGACCCGGCGAGCAGATCGGGCTGGGCCTCGCGAGCCTTCTGGATGGCGATCTCCACCGCGTCCACGCGGCTCATCTGGCCGGCGCCGACGCCGATGGTGGCCGACCCGTGGGCGAGCACGATGGCGTTGGAGCGAACGTGGCGACAGACCCGCCAGGAGAACAGCAGGTCGGCCCACTCCTGCTCGCTCGGCGCGCGGGTGGTGACCACCGTCATGTCCTGTCGGGTCTCGGTCACCGCGTCGCGGTCCTGCAGCAGCAGGCCGCCGAGCACCGGCTTGGCCTCCAGCTCGGTGGTCAGGGCCGGGGCGGCGGTCGGGTCCTCGAGCTCGAGCAGGCGCACGTTCTTGCGCTGCGCGAGCACCTCGATCGCCTCCTCGCTGAACGACGGCGCGAACAGCACCTCGATGAACTGCTTGGCCAGGGCCTGGGCCAGGGCGCCGTCCACCGCGACGTTGAGCGCGATGACCCCGCCGTAGGCGCTCTGCGGGTCGCTGGCGAAGGCGCGCTCGTAGGCCTGCAGACCGTTCGACGCCACCGCCGCGCCGCAGGGGTTGTTGTGCTTGACGATCACGCAGGCGGGGGCGTCGAAGTCCTCCACCAGCTCGCGAGCCGAGCTGAGGTCGAGCAGGTTGTTGAACGAGAGCTCCTTGCCGTGGAGCTGGCGGACGCCGCCGAGCAGGTGGCGCGGCGCGCCGGCCTGGGCGTAGTAGGCCGCGCGCTGGTGGGGGTTCTCGCCGTAGCGCAGGTCAAGCGTCTTCTCGTAGGTGCGCGACAGCTGGGCCGGGAAGTCGTCGGCCTGGCGCTCGGCGAACCAGCTCGAGATGGCGGCGTCGTAGCGGGCGGTGGTGGCGAAGGCGCGGCCGGCCAGGCGCTCGCGGGTGGCCAGCGACAGCCGCCCGTCGCCGCCGCGCAGCTCGGTGAGGATCGCCTCGTAGTCGCCCGGGTCCACCACCACCGCGGCGAAGGCGTGGTTCTTGGCGGCGGCCCGGATCATCGTCGGGCCGCCGATGTCGATGTTCTCGATGATCTCGGCGTCGCTGGCGTCGCCCCGGGCCACCGTGCGCTCAAACGGGTACAGGTTCACGCAGACCAGGTCGACCGGCTCGATGTCGTGGGCGGCGGCGGCGCTGACGTGCTCGTGGTTGTCGCGGACCGCCAGCAGGCCGGCGTACAGACGGGAGTTCAGCGTCTTGACCCGCCCGTCCATCATCTCGGGAAAGCCGGTGAAGTCCTCGATCGGACGGGCAGCCAGGCCGGCCCGGGCCAGCTCGCGCGCGGTGCCGCCGGTGGAGACGATCTCCACGCCGAGCTCCTGCAGGCCGCGGGCGAAGGCGACCAGCCCGGTCTTGTCCGAGACCGACAGCAGCGCCCGGGCGATCCGCACCTCCCCTGGCGCCGCCGGCTCCAACGAGCCGGACGTGTCGGTGGTGGCGTCGAGGTCGGAGGACATCAACGCAGAGCCTACCCCGCCACGAGGACTCTGCGCGGGTTGGCCGGGTCGATGGTCAGGGCGCCGCGCGCGAACAGCCGCACGGCCTCGGGGAGCAGTCGATGCTCGACCGGCCGCAGCGCCGCCAGCACGTCGTCGGGACTGCCCGGGCGGGGCAGCTCGATGCCGCCCTGCAGGATCACCGGGCCGGTGTCCACGCCGCCGTCGACGAAGTGCACGGTGACGCCGAACAGCTTCACCCCGTAGGCGAGCGCCTGCTCGATGGCGTGCAGGCCGGGGAAGGCGGGCAGCAGCGAGGGATGGACATTGATCACCGCCTGGGGGAAGCGGTGCAGGAAGTCGTCGCCGAGCAGCTCCATGTAGCCGGCGAGCACCACCAGGCGGGCCCCCTGGCCGTGCACCCAGTCGGCCAGCTCGCGGTCGCGCTGCGCCCGGTCGGGGTAGGCGCGGCGGGGGAAGCTGGCGGTGGGGATGCCTTGCTGAGCGGCCCGCTGCAGGGCGGGGGCGTCCGCGCGGCTCGAGGCGACCGCGACGATCCGGGCCTCCCGGTCGTGGACGGTGTCGATGAGCGCCTGCAGGTTGGTGCCGGTGCCGGAGACAAGCACGGCGATGGGGAGCGGGCTGGGCATGGCGGGCACGCACGATAACCGCTTGCGTGACCGACCTCACACAGCGGCGAGGCGGGCGGCGCTATCCCTGGTGGTGCAGATACCGACCGCGCTCCGGAGGGAATGGCGCGGGCCGTATCGGCACCGCCTCGCACTCCCACGATCGCCGAGGTGTACCCATGTTTGTCACCCTCATCCTGTTTGTCTCAGGGCTGTTCGCTCTCGTCACCGCCGAGGCTTCACGCCGCGGCAGCGGCCAGCTGATCGCCCGCCGTCCGTACGAGAACGTCCGCGACGGCATGCCACGGTCGGCACGGACGTCGACGCATATCGACCTGTAGGGGTTCGCCCTACGCCCGCGAGGTGAGCAGCGGCAGCTCGAGCGCGTACTTGCCGCTCGCGGTGTCGGTCCCGTCGAGCGGATACTCGCCGGTGAAGCAGGCGTCGCAGTGGTGCTCGCGCACGCCGCCGATCGCCTCGTAGACGCCCTCGAGGGAGATGTAGGCCAGCGAGTCGCAGCCGAGCTCGGCGGCCACCTCGGCCGGCGTGCGCTCGTGGGCGATCATCTCCTCGCGCGTGGACATGTCAATCCCGTAGTGACAGGGATGGCGGATCGGTGGAGCGGAGATGCGCATGTGGATCTCCGCCGCTCCGGCGTCACGAAGCATCTGCACGATCTGGCGGGTGGTGTTGCCGCGCACGATCGAGTCGTCGACCACCACCAGGCGCTGGCCCGAGACCACGTCGGGCAGCGGGTTGAACTTCAGGCGCAGGCCGTGCTTGCGCAGTTCCTGGCCGGGCTGGATGAAGGTGCGCGCGACGTAGCGGTTCTTGACGAAGCCGTCGTCCTGGGGCAGGCCGCTGGCCCGGGCGTAGCCGCGCGCGGCCGGGTTGCCCGAGTCGGGGACCGGGATCACCAGGTCGGCGTCGGCCGGCGCCTCGTGGGCGAGGATCTCGCCCATGCGCCCCCGCACCACCTGCAGCACACGGTCGTTCATGCGCGAGTCGGGGCGCGCGAAGTAGATGTGCTCGAACACGCAGGCGGCCTGACGGGCTCCGGACACCACCTGGGTGCTCTCCATGCCCTGCTCACCGAGCGACACCATCTCTCCGGGGCGGACGTCGCGTACCAGGCCGGCCCCGATGATGTCGAAGGCACAGGACTCGCTGGCCACGCAGTACTGGGGCGCGCCGATCGAGCCGTCCTCGCCGGCCGGCGGATCGATCACCCCGAGCGACAGCGGGCGCAGGCCGTGGGGATCGCGGAAGGCGATGACCCGATCCTTGGTCATGACCACCGTGGAGAAGGCGCCCCGCAGCCGCGGCAGCACCGCGGCCACCGCGTCCTCGATGCGCTCGGCCGGATGGGTGGCGATGAGCGCGGCGATGATCTCCGAGTCCGAGGTGGAGGAGAAGGTGATGCCCCGCTCGGTCAGCTCGGCGTGCAGCTCGACCGCGTTAATGAGGTTGCCGTTGTGGGCGAGCGCGAGCTCGCGCTGGGAGCCATGGGTGCCCGCCGAGCGTTGCACCGGCTGGGAGTTCTCCCAGGCGTTGGAGCCGGTGGTCGAGTAGCGAACGTGGCCGATGGCGAGATCGCCGGCCAGGGTGCGCAGGTCGTTCTCGCTGAACACCTGGTTGACCAGGCCGAGCTCGCGGCGGGTCATGATCAGCCCGCCGTGGTCGGCCGCGGCTATCCCGGCCGACTCCTGCCCGCGATGCTGCAACGCGTACAGCGCGAAATAGGCGAGACGGGAGACGTCATGCCCCGGCGCATAGACGCCGAACACGCCGCATTCGTCGCGCGGTCCGTCGCGGTCTTCGAGATCGAGGTGATCAGGGCTCATCGAGATCCCAACTCAGCTTCCGTACGGACGGTGCCCCGAGAAGTGGGGCACAGCGGCAACCTCGCCACAATCTAGCAGCAGGCACACCCACCGCCACGCGAATTTCCAGCAGTTTCCGGCCGCAAACGACCGCGTTCACGCAAACAGCGCCGCCAGCGCCCCGGTCGCCTGGCGCAGCGCCGCCAGCTCGACGGTCACACGCGTTTCGCCCGCGTCGATGCTCAGCGCATCGCCGCCGACCCGACCGAGCGTCACGACGCGGGTGCGGGCGGTCAGCGCGGCGAGCGCGGCGGGTGACCCGGAGACGACGAAGCCGCCCGGGGACTCGCCGAACAGGGCGGGTAACGCCTTGCGGTGCCCCGGGGTGGGGCGCTCGGGATCGACGCTCACGGTGGCGCCGCGCCCGCCCGCGAGCGCGCACTCGGCCAGCGCGACCGCCAGCCCACCCTCGGCCACGTCGTGGGCGCTGGCCAGCGACCCCGCCCGGACCGCGTCGCGGACGGCCGCGATCGCCGCGCGGACGGCGTCGAGGTCAAACTCGGGCAGGCCCAGGGGCAGCTCGGCCCCGGCCAGCTTGGCCAGCTCGGAGCCGTGCAGATCGGGGGCGAACGGACCGACCAGCGCGATCTCGTCGCCGTCGGCGGCGAAGCCGAGCCCGCCGGCGCGGCGGGCGTCGGGCAGCCGCCCGACCATGCCGACCACCGGCGTGGGGTAGATCGGCCCCTGGCCGCCCTCGTTGTACAGCGACACGTTGCCGCCGACCACCGGCACGCCGAGCGCGCGGCAGGCGTCCCCGAGGCCACGGATCGACTCGGTGAGCTGCCAGGCGATGTGCGGCTTCTCCGGGTTGCCGAAGTTCAGGCAGTTGGTCAGGCCGAGCGGCTCGGCCCCCGCACAGGCCAGGTTGGCGGCGCATTCGAGCACCGCCTCGACCGTTCCGCCGTAGGGATCGCAGGCCACGCGGCGCCCGTTGGCGTCGATCGAGATGGCGAGCGCCGGGGCCGGCGCATCCGGGGCCGCGGCCACCGCCGACGGGTCGAGCACGAGCACGGCGGCGTCGCTCTGCTCTGGTCGGCGCACGGTGCGCGACTGCACGACGCAGTCGTACTGCTCGAACAGCGGGCGCCGGGAGGCGAGATTGGAGCTGGACAGCAGCGCCAGCAGCACCTCCCGGGGCTCCTCGGTGTGCAGCGTGCGCACCGGGGCCGGGTACAGCTGGGCGACGGGCGACTGGGGATCCAGGTCATACAGCGGGCAGTCATCGACGAGCGCCGGCACCGGCATGTCACCCACCACCTCGCCGTCGCACAGCACCCGCATGTGCCCGCTGTCGGTGACCTCGCCGATCACCGTCGCGCGGGTCTCCCAGCGCTCGCACACCGCCAGCACCTCGGCCACCCGCTCCGGAACCGCCACGCACAGCATGCGCTCCTGGGACTCGGAGACCATGATCTCGAACGGCTCCAGGCCGGGCTCGCGCAGCGGCACGCGATCGACGTGGACGTCCACGCCGACCTCGCCCTTGCTGGCCATCTCGGCGGCCGAGGAGGTCAGTCCGGCCGCGCCGAGGTCCTGCAAGGCGACGAGCAGCTCGCGGTCGAGCAGCTCGAGCGAGCACTCGAGCAGCTTCTTCTCCTCGAACGGGTCGCCGATCTGCACGCTCGGGCGCTTGGCCGCGTCGTCGACGCCGAGCTCAGCGCTGGCCAGCACCGAGGCGCCGCCGATGCCGTCGCGACCGGTGGACGCGCCGAACAGGATCAGCGCGTTGCCCACGCCGGCGGCGGCGGCCCGGATCAGCCGCTCGCGCGGTGCCAGACCCAGGCACATCGCGTTGATCAGGCAGTTCTGCTCGTACGGGCCCTCGAAGTAGACCTCGCCGCCGACCGTGGGCACGCCGATCGAGTTGCCGTAGTGGCCGATCCCGGCCACCGCCCGGTCGAGCAGGTAGCGCGAGCGCGGGCTGGTGGCCTCGCCGAAGCGCAGCGAGTCGAGCACCGCGATCGGGCGCGCGCCCACCGCGAACACGTCACGCAGGATCCCCCCGACGCCGGTGGCCGCGCCCTGGAAGGGCTCCACCGCGCTCGGATGGTTGTGCGACTCGACCTTGAAGGCGCACACCAGCCCGTCGCCGACGTCGACGGCGCCGGCGTTCTCCCCCGGGCCCATGACGAGCGCCGGGCCCTCGCTCGGCAGTGAGCGCAGCAGCTTCTTGGAGTGCTTGTAAGAGCAGTGCTCGGACCACAGCAGGGAGAAGCAGGCGAGCTCGACCTGGGCGGGCGGGCGACCCAGCTTTTCCACGATCAGGCCGTACTCGAACTCGGTCAGGCCGAGCTCGAGGGCGCGCGCCAGGCCCGGCGCGGACCCGGCGGCGGTGGGCGCCTGCAGGTTAGGCACGAGCGAGCGGGCGGGGGCCGGCGGCGCTGGCCATCGACGCGAACAGGGCCAGGCCGTCGGCCGACCCGGTGAGCGCGTCGACGGCATGTTCGGGATGGGGCATCAGGCCGAAGACGTTGCCGGCCTCGTTGCACACCCCGGCGACGTCCTGGATCGAGCCGTTGGGGTTCTCGCCGGGCGCGTAGCGCAGCACGATCTGGCCGCGCTCGCTCATGGCGTCCAGCAGCGGTGCGGGCGCGTAGTAGCGGCCCGTGGTGTGCTTGACCGGGATCGACAGCCGCTCACCCTCGGCGCAGCCAGCGGTGAACGGGGTGCTGGCATTGACCACCTCCAGCTGCACCTGGCGGCAGACGAAGCGCAGGCCGGTGTTCGGCAGCAGCGCGCCGGGGAGCAGGCCGGCCTCGCAGCAGACCTGAAAGCCGTTGCAGATCCCCAGCACCAGGCCGCCGTCGCGGGCGAACTCGGCCACCGCGTCCATCACCGGCGCGAAGCGGGCGATCGCGCCCGCGCGCAGGTAGTCGCCGTAGGAGAAGCCGCCGGGCACGATCACCGCGTCGACGCCCTGCAGGTCGCGGTCGGCGTGCCACAGCAGCACCGCCTCGCCCACCCGCGCCGCGGCAAGCTGCGCATCGACCTCGTCGCAGGAGCCGGGGAAGCGCACGACGCCGAACTTCACCGCAGGGCGTCTCCGGCCGGCTGGGCGAGCGGAGCCCCGTCCTCGCCAAGCACCTCGTAGTCCTCGACGAGCGGGTTGGTGAGCAGCCGCTCACACATCTCGGGCAGCTGGCCGGGATCGTCGAGCTCCAGCTCGACCAGCCGCCCGACGTGCACGTTGCGCACGCCCTCGAAGCCGAGCGCCGGTAATGCCCGCTGGACCACCTGGCCCTGCGGGTCCAGGATGCCGGCCTTGGGCCGGACGAGCACCCGGACTCTCACGACGTCGAAACGGCCTCGGCGGCCGAGCCGGCACCGACGCGCTCATACCAGGCCTCCAACGGCTCGCCGCTGATGAGCTCGTAGGCCTGGGCGTACAGCCGCTGGGTGCCGGCGACGATGTCGGCGGGGATGGCCGGCGCGGGGGCTGACTTGTCCCAGCCGGTGCCGGCGGCCCAGTCGCGGACGTACTGCTTGTCAAAGCTCGGCTGGGCGTGGCCGGGCTCGTAGCGGTCGGCCGGCCAGAAGCGCGAGGAATCGGGGGTGAGCACCTCGTCGCCGAGGGTGAGCGTGCCGTCGGCGTCCAGCCCGAACTCGAACTTCGTGTCGGCGAGGATGATGCCGCGCGCCAGCGCGTGCTCGGCCGCGCGCGCGTAGATGGCGATCGACACGTCGCGCAGGCGTTCGGCCAGTTGCCGGTCACCGAGGGCGCGCACCGTCGCCTCGAAGTCGATGTTCTCGTCGTGGTCGCCGATCTGCGCCTTGGTGGCCGGCGTGTAGATCGGCTCGGGGAGCCGGTCGGACTCACGCAGGCCGGACGGCAGGGCCACGCCGCACACCGCGCCGCTGGCCGTGTAGTCCTTGAACCCCGAGCCCGAGAGATAGCCGCGCACGACGCACTCGACCGGGAGCATCTGCAGCTTGCGGACGGCCAGCGCGCGTCCACGGACGGCCGCCGGCACGTCCTCGGTGGCGGAGACCAGGTGGTTGGCGACGATGTCCTCGGTCAGGCCGAACCAGAACACCGACAGCCCGGTCAGGACCGCCCCCTTGCCCGGCACGAGGGTCGGATGTACGACGTCATAGGTGGAGATCCGGTCGGAGGCGACCATGAGGATGCGGTCCCCGAGGTCGTACATCTCCCGCACCTTGCCGGCGGAAAGCAGTGGTAGATCAAGCGTCTCGGTGGTCATAACCCTGATGCTAGCGATGGCGGCGGCGGGCGGCGACTTGCCGGCTCGGCGCAACCATCGCGCGCGCCAACGGTTACAACTTGCTGGTCGAAATCGGCGCGACGGGTCAGCGGTAGCCGCCCAGAGGAGGATGGTCCAGATGCGACAGTGGAATGCGGCAGCGAGCGGCGCCGGGACGGCGAGCCCGTCGGCTCCCGGCGCGGTCGACCGTCGCCCTCGGTGGGCGGTCGCGCTGGCGCTGCTCATCGCCCTCCTGCTCGCGGGCGCGGTGGCCGTCCGCGGCGCGGCGGTGGCGCCGGTCCGCGGACCGGCCGCGGTGCCCCCCAACGCGGCGCTCGGCTCATCCGCGAGCACCTGGGCGCAGCTCTCGGGCCTGGCCCAGCTGGCCATCTCGCGGGGGGTCGGAGCCGAGGAGTCCAGCTACTGGCCGACCGGCGCGGGGGGGCAGCTGTCGGCCCGCAACGGCGCCCAGCGGCTGTCGCTGCGGTTCAGCGCCGGCGGTGTCGCGGTGAGCACCGCCGCCGGCCGCGTCGGGCTGTCGCTGCGCAGCGTGCGTGGCGACGGACGCTCGCTGCCGGTCGCGACCGCGGTGCCGACGGCTCGGGCCAACCGCGTCAGCTACGACCGCGGCGCCGTCACCGAGTGGTACGCCAACGGCCCGCTCGGCCTGGAGCAGGGCTTCACGGTGTCGCGCGCGGACGCGGCGGCGGCCCGGCGGTCCCTGACGCTCAACCTGGACTTGGCGACCAGCGGCGGCCTGCGCGCGCGGGCCGCGGGCGGTGGCGTCGAGCTGCTGGCCGGACACCGGGTCGCGCTGCGCTACGACGGGCTGCGGGTGGTTGACGCGCGCGGGCGGGCGCTGCCGGCCTCGATGCGTCTGCGCGGGTCCCGCGTGGCGCTGGCCGTGCGCACCGCGGGAGCCCGGTTTCCGCTGACCATCGACCCGATCGTGCAGTCCGGCACGCTGGTGGCCGCCGACGGCGCGGCGCAGGACGGGCTCGGCCAGTCGGTCGCCGTGTCCGGCTCGCTCATCGCGGTCGGAGCCCAGAACGCGACCGTGGGCAGCCAGTCCGAGGCCGGGGCCGTGTACGTGTTCACCGAGCCCACGGGGGGCTGGGCCGCCGCCAGCAGCGCGGTGAAGCTGACCGAGGCGACTCCGGTGGCGAACGCGCAGCTCGGCGCCTCGGTGGCGATCTCCGGCAACGCCGTGCTCGCCGGCGCCCCGATGGACGGGGCCGGCGCCGTGTACGTGTTCAACGAGCCGGCCGGCGGCTGGGCGAGTGAGAACCAGACCGGCCAGCTGACCAACCCGGACACGGGCGTGATGGACGAGTTCGGCTACTCGATGGCGGCGTCGGGATCCACGGTGGCCGTCGGGTCGCCGCTGGCTCAGGGCTACGCCGGGGAGATCGACGTGTACAACGAGCCGGCCGGCGGCTGGGCGACCGAGGGCCCGGTCGCCACCCTGAAGTCCGACGCCGCGGGGGCGTCAGCGGTTGGCTGGTCAGTCGCCATGGACGGCTCGACCATCGTCTCGGGGGCGCCGCTGTCCAACAGCTTCGCCGGCGCCGTCGACCTGTACAGCGAGCCCGCGGGGGGCTGGGCCAGCGCCAACGAGACCGCGCTGCTCAACAGCTCAGACGGTGTGTTCGGCACCGCCCTCGGCAGCTCGGTGGGCATCTACGGCAACACCGTGGTCGCCGGGGCTCCCGGCGCGACCGTCGGGGCCAACATGGCCCAGGGCGCGCTGTACGTATACGACCGGCCCGCCTCGGGACAGTGGGTCGCCGCCAACGAGTCGGCCAAGCTGACCGCCGCCAACGGCGCGGCCAGCGACGCGCTCGGCACCTCGGTGGCGATCACCGGATCGACGATCCTGGCCGGCGCTCCGGCCGCGACAGTGGGTGCCAACGCCAACCAGGGCGCGTTCTATGAGTTCGATGCGTCGTCGGCTGGCGGGTGGTCCAGCGGCGCGGGCGGCACCGAGCTGTCGGAGAGCGGCGGCGCCGCGGGCGACGACTTCGGCCACAGCCTCGCGCTGTCGGGACTGACCCTCGCGGTCGGCGCCGACGCCGCGACCGTCGGGGCCAACGCGTCCCAGGGATCCGCCACCGTGTTCACCCTGTCGGCGAATCTCGCCGCGGGCGGCGGCGCGGGCGGCGGCGGTGCGAAGGGAACCACCGGCCCGAGCGGGCCGGGCGCGCCCGGCGGTTCGACGACTCGCAACTACGCGACGGTCATCTCGGTGAGCGGCGGCCCCGGGCACGCGACGGTCTCCTTGAAATGCTTCATCACCGCGGGCAAATGCGTGGCCGCCAACGCCGAGCTGGTCGTGGAGGAGAAGCTGCAGGGCAAGAAGGTCGTGGCCACGCAGGCCAAGGCCAAGGCGAAGGCCAAGCCGAAGTTCACCTACAAGCGGATCGTGATCGGCAAGGCCCACGTCACGCTGACGGCCCGCCAGCACGCGAATCTCGTGGTGTCACTCAACGCCGCCGGGCACGCCATCTTCGGTGCCCATACCAAGCTGTCGGTGGGGTTGAGCGTCGCCTCCACCGGTCGCACCCTGCGCCAGGCGCTCGTGACCATCACCAAACCCGTGCCGGCCAAGAAGCCCGCGGCCAAGAAGAAGAAGTAAAGCCGCTCAGCTGATCTCGTCGAGCCGCCCGACGATCTCCGCCGCGTGCTTGGTGAAGTGCGCGTAGTCGAAGATGGCGTCGAGGTCCAGGCCCTCGGTCCGCTCGTCGCCGCCCAGCAGCGCGCGCAGCGGAATCGCCTCGGCCCAGGCCCGCTGGGCGGTCTCCTGCACGATCCGGTAGGCCTCGTCGCGCTCCAGGCCACTGGCCACCAGCGCCTGCAGCACTCGCTGGGAGAACAGCGCGCCGTGGGTCAGCTCGAGGTTGGCGGCCATGCGCTCGGTGTTGACGGTCATCCCGCTGGCCACCCGGGTGGCCAGGCCGAGCATGTAGTGGATGAGGATGGTCGAGTCGGGCAGGATCACCCGCTCGGCCCCGGAGTGGGAGATGTCGCGCTCGTGCCACAGCGCGACGTTCTCCACCGCCGCCTGGGCGTTGCCGCGCAGGACGCGGGCCAGTCCGGAGATCCGCTCGCTGACGATCGGGTTGCGCTTGTGGGGCATGGACGAGCTGCCCTTCTGGTGGCCGGCGCGAAACGGCTCGGAGGCCTCGAGCACCTCGGTGCGCTGCAGGTGGCGGATCTCGGTGGCAAAGCGCTCCAGGCCCGCGCCGGCCAAGGCGATCGCCTGCAGCAGCTCAGCGTGGCGATCGCGCGGCACCACCTGGGTGGACACGGGCTCGGGGCGCAGGCCGAGCCGCGCCAGCACCCGCGCCTCGAAGGCGGGATCGGTGGCCGAGTAGGTCCCGACCGCCCCGGACAGCGCACCGACGCTGACCTGCTCGAACGCCTCCGCCAGCCGACGGGCATTGCGGTCGGCCTCCATGGCGAGCCCGGCCAGCTTGATCCCGAAGGTGGTGGGCTCGGCGTGGACGCCGTGCGTGCGGCCCACACAGAGGGTGTCGCGGTACTCACGGGCGCGGACCACCAGGGCCTGCACGTAGGCTCGCGCGGCCGGCACGATGATCTCGCCGGCGGCCTTCAGCTGGAGCGCGAGCGCCGTGTCGAGCACGTCGGAGGAGGTCAGCCCGAAATGGATCCAGCGACCCGCGGACCCGGCGGAAGCGGCGAGCACGTCGACGAAGGCCGCCACGTCGTGGTCGATTTCTTTCTCCCGTTCATCGACGGCTTCGACGGTGAAGGTCGCGGCGCGAACCGACTCCAGCTCGTCGGGGCTCGGCCCGCGGCTGGGGCCGAGCAGCAGGGGAAGCTCCTCGGCGGCGGCCACCTCGACCCGGCGCCAGGCCTCCATCCGCGCCTGGTCGGTCCACAGGCCCCCGAGCTCGGGGCGCGTGTAGCGCTCGATCATCGGCGCCGACTCACGCCTGCAGAATCTGCGCCGCCAGGATCGCCGCGTTACGCGGGTTGTCCAGGCCCACGCAGGCCACTGGCACACCCGGGGGCATCTGCACGATCGAGAGGATCGCGTCCAGACCCCCGGCGGCGGTCAGCCGCCCGGACAGCGGCACGCCGATGACCGGCAGGTCGGTGTGGGCGGCGACGGCGCCGGGCAGCGCGGCCGAGATCCCGGCGCCGGCGATGATCACCCGCAGCCCGCGCAGACGAGCGTTCTTGGCGTAATCGGCCACGACGTCGGGCTCGCGATGGGCCGACATCACCCGGAGCTCGTGCATGACGCCGCGGGCCTCCAGTTCCGCGCCCGCCTTGGCCATCGTCTCCATGTCGCTCTTGGAGCCCATGACGATGCCGACGAGCGGGGTGTCGGCCGCCAGGTCGTCGAGTTCCTCGGCGACCTCCTCCTCCTCGGCGGTGCGCGGGCTGAGGTCCACCACGTCGGCGGTGGGCACCTCCACGGGGTCGGTCATGCCCGCTCCTCCGCCAGCGCGGCGGAGCGGTGCAGCGCCGCCAGGGCGATGTCGCGGCGCAGCTGACGTCCTTCGAATTCGATCATGTCCGCCGCAGCATACGCGGCCGCGCGCGCGGCGCCGACATCGGCGCCGAGCGCGGTCACGTTGAGCACCCGCCCGCCGGCGGTGACCAGCCGTCCGTCGCGCAGCGCCGTGGCGGCGTGCGTCACCTCGATCCCCGGGTCGATCCGGTCCAGCCCAGCGATCACGTCCCCGCTGGAGGAGGTCTCGGGATAGCCGGCGCTGGCCAGCACGACGGTCACCGCCCAGGCGGGTGACCACTCCAGCGCGACGTCGGCCAGGCCGTCGGGATTGACCGCGGCCGCGCACAGGGCGAGCAGATCCGAGCGCAGGCGGGGCAGCAGCGCCTGGGTCTCGGGGTCGCCGAAGCGGACGTTGAACTCGATCACGCGGGGGCCGGAGGCGGTGAGGATGAGCCCGGCGTAGAGCACCCCGTGAAAGGGCGTTCCCCGGCTGCGCATCAGATCGACGATCGGCTGGTGGACGTGGGCGACGATCTCCTCGACGTCGGCCCGGTCGACGTCGGGCAACGGCGAATAGGAGCCCATGCCGCCGGTGTTCGGTCCCTGGTCGCCGTCGCGGATGCGCTTGTAGTCGCGAGCGGGAGCCATCGGGACCGCCCGCACGCCGTCGCACAGGGCGAGCAGGGAGAGCTCCGCCCCCTGCAGGCGCTCCTCCACGATCGCCGCCGCGTCGTCGCCGAAGCGGCCGTCGAGGAAGATCTCGCGCAGCGCGCGGTCGGCCTGGTCCGCGTCGGCGGCCACGGTCACGCCCTTGCCGGCGGCGAGCCCGTCGGCCTTGATCACCACGCCCTGCTTGCCGAGGAACGCCGCCACGGCATCGCGGCCCTCGGCCAGGCTGGCGACCGTGCGCCAGGCGGCGGTGGGGACGTCGGCCTGGATCATCGCATCCTTGGCAAACGCCTTGGAGCCTTCCAGCCGCGCGGCGGCGGCGCTCGGCCCGAATACGACGTGCCCGCGCTGGGTCAGCGCGTCGGCCAGGCCGGCGACCAGCGGCACCTCGGGACCGACGATGGTGAGGTCCACCTGTTCGCTCTCCACCACGGCCACGATCCCGTCGACGTCGTCCGCCGCCACGGCGAGCAGCCGCGCGTCGTCGGCGATGCCGGCGTTGCCCGGGGCGCACAGCAGCTCGGGGTGTTGCGGCGAGCGGGCCAGGGCGCGGACGATCGCGTGCTCCCGACCGCCACTGCCGATGATCAGCACCTTCACGACGGAGTCCGGCGGCCTATAGCGAGGAGATGAAGTCGTCGACCGGGATGGCGTTGAGCGTCTCGAAGCGGCCGCTGCCACGCGAGCTGAGCTCGAGCGAGACCCGGGCCATCACGTTCTCGTCGGGCGCCTCGACGATGCTCACGAAGTCGAAGCGTCCGAGCACGGCCCACTGAGCGGTCACGTGCGCGCCGAGCTGCTCGACCTCCTTGTTCACCTCACGGATGCGCTGCGGGTTGTTCTTGACCGTCTGCACCCCTTCGGGAGTGAGCGTGGTCAGCATGATGTACGTCGGCATTTTCGGGGCCTCTCCTTGGGTTTGGCGTTCGCTCGGGCGGCCCGCGTCGCCGGGGCAGGCGTGCCCGCGAAGTCGTCCCACCCCAACGCTACCCTGCGCGGGCGATGAGAGACGCGCGGTTGGTCGGGGGACCACGACGGGCGCTTCGACTGGGCGGCGCAGCGGTGGCCGTCGTGGTGGTTGTCGCCCTGGTCCTGCCTGCCCGCGCGCACACCGCGCTCGTCGGGAGTGCGTCGCTGAGCTCGGGAGGCCTGATCGCGCCGGACGGGGTGCCGCCGGCCGGTCCGTCCGACGGCGGCGCGACCGGGCCCACGGGCGCCACCGGGACGACCGGCGCCACGGGGACGACCGGCGCGCAGGGTGGGCCGCAGCTGAGCACCGACCTGCCTTGCTATCTGCCCAATCGCGTGGTCCAGCTCAACGGCAGCGGCTTCCCGGCCAGCACCACCTATGCGGTGACCCTCGACCAGACGGGCGCCGGCTTCGGTCACGTGTCAGCGACCGGGGGCATCTCCGGAACCCTCACCAGCCCGGCGCTCGAGGCCGGCAGCACCGAGGCCACCCACCAGGTCATGGTGCTCAGCCCGGACGGCACGGCGAGCGCGCAGTTCGACGTGACCGCGTTCGGCGCCAGCTACGCGCCGCAGACCGGCGATCCGCGCACCCTGGTCGTCCACTACAGCATCTACGGGTTCGGGCTCGGACCGTCCGAGCCCAACGACCCGACCGGCGATCCCGCGCCGACCGGCGTGTACCTGCACTACGTCGGCCCCCGCGGTACGGCGATCCGGACGGTGGAGATCGGGATCACCCAGGGCCGCTGCGGCAGCCTGCCGCTCAGCCACCTGCACCACCTGTTCGGGTTCTCGCCGGTGGCGGGGACCTGGCATCTGCAGTTCGACACGCAGAAGCGCTACTCGGCGGACAGCGTGCCGCGGGTGGTCCGGGTGGTCACGGTGGGCTGAAGGGGGGCGGGGGCTGCGCCTGGGCGGGGCGCCGCGCGGGCGGGCTCGGCGCGGCGGGGGCGTGTGGCGCGGGCGAGGCGCCGGGGCGGGCGGTGCGCCGGCGGGCGGGGCGGCTCGGCGGGGCGTGTGGCGAGAAATCCTCCGTGGTGACCAGTTCCTCGCCACTCGCCCCCCGGGCGGTGGTCGCGGGACGGGGGGTGTGGCGAGGAATCCTTCGTATTGACCAGGTTCTCGCCAAGCCCCCCCGAGCGATCGACGCGAGTGACGCAAGGGTGTGACGCCGCGCGTCGGGAGGCGCACGGCACCGTCACGCGACCGTCACAGAACGGGCCGCGGGGCGCCGCGCGCGCGCCGACCGCGCGCCGGTAGATCAGGCCGCCGCGCCCGCTACGGCCTCGGCCTTGGCGAGCACGACGTGACCATCCTGCGCGTCGACGACCACGCGGTCGCCCTCGCCGTAGGTCCCGTCCAGCAGGGCCAGCGCCAGCCGGTCGACCACCTGCTTCTGGATCACCCGCTTCAGCGGGCGGGCGCCGTAGGTGGGGTCGTAGCCGAGGTTGCCGATCAGCTCCCGTGCGGCCGGCGTGAGCTCCAGGACGATCCCGCGCTCGGCCAGGCGCTCGATCACCCGGGCGATCTGCAGATCGACGATCTCCCCGATCTGAGCGCGATCAAGCGGGGCGAAGCGCACGATGTCATCCAGCCGGTTGATGAACTCCGGCTTGAAGTACTCGCTCAGTCCGGCCCGCAGATCCTGCCCGCTCACCGGGATGTTCGAGGTCATGATGAGCACGACGTTCTTGAAGTCGACCGTGCGGCCCTGGCCGTCGGTCAGGCGCCCGTCGTCCATGACCTGGAGCAGCACGTTGAACACGTCGGCGTGCGCCTTCTCGATCTCGTCGAGCAGCACGACGCTGTAGGGCCGCCGCCGCACCGCCTCGGTGAGCTGGCCGCCCTCGTCGTAGCCGATGTAGCCGGGGGGCGCGCCGACCAGGCGCGACACGGAGTGCTTCTCCATGTACTCCGACATGTCGATCCGGATCATGGCGTCCTGACTATCGAACATGAACTCGGCCAGCGCCCGGGCCAGCTCGGTCTTGCCCACCCCGGTCGGTCCGAGGAACAGGAAGGTGCCGATCGGGCGATCGGGGTCCTGCAGCCCGGCGCGCGAGCGCCGCAGCGCGGTGGCCACCGCCTCGACGGCCTCGTCCTGGCCGACCACCCGCTCGTGCAGGCGATCCTCCATGTGGATGAGCTTGGACACCTCGCCCTCGAGCAGCCGGCTGACCGGAATGCCGGTCCAGCGGGCGATCACCTCGGCGATGTCGTCGGCGTCGACCTCCTCCTTGAGGAACTGCGGCGCCGCGTCGTCGCTGCGGTCGCGCTCGGCCGCCTCGTACTCGGCCAGCGTCTTCTCCAGTTCGGGGATCTCGCCGTAGCGCAGCTCGGCCGCCCGCTGCAGGTCGGCCTCGCGCTCGGCCCGCTCGGCCTCGGTGCGGGCCTCCTCCAGACGCGACTTGACGTCGGAGACGCCCTGGATGGCGTCCTTCTCGGACTGCCACTGGGCCTTCATGGCCGCCGACCGCTCGCGTAGGTCCCCGAGCTCACGCTCGATCGCCTCGCGCCGCTGCTCGGACGCCGCGTCGGTTTCCTTGCTTAAAGAAGTCAGCTCGATCTCGAGTTGCATGATGCGTCGCTCCACCTCGTCGATCTCGGTGGGCAGGGAGTCGATCTCGATACGCAGCCGCGAGGCGGCCTCGTCGATGAGGTCGATGGCCTTGTCGGGCAGGAAGCGATCGGCGATGTAGCGCTGGGACAGCGTGGCCGCCGCGATCAGCGCGCTGTCCTGGATGCGCACCTTGTGGTGGACCTCGTAGCGCTCCTTCAGTCCGCGCAGGATGGCGATGGTGTCCTCGACACTCGGCTCGCCCACCATCACCGGCTGGAAGCGCCGCTCCAGGGCCGCGTCCTTCTCGATGTGCTTGCGGTACTCGTCCAGCGTGGTGGCGCCGACCGCGCGCAGCTCACCGCGGGCGAGCATCGGCTTGAGCAGATTGGCGGCGTCGACCGCGCCCTCGGCCGCGCCCGCCCCGACGATCGTGTGCAGCTCGTCGAGGAACAGGATCACGCCGCCCCGGGCCTCGGAGACCTCCTTGAGCACCGCCTTGAGACGATCCTCGAACTCACCCCGGTACTTGGCGCCGGCGATGAGCGAGCCGATGTCCAGCGAGATCACCTTGCGGTCGCGCAGCGACTCGGGCACGTCGCCGGAGACGATGCGCTGGGCCAGGCCCTCGACGATGGCGGTCTTGCCGACCCCGGGCTCGCCGATCAGCACCGGGTTGTTCTTGGTCCTTCTGGACAAGACCTGAATCACTCGCCGGATCTCATCGTCGCGACCGATGACCGGATCGAGCTGGCCCTGCTCGGCCGCCTTGGTCAGGTCGCGCCCGTAACGCTCCAGAGCCTGGTACTTGTCCTCGGGACTCTGGTCGGTGACCCGGTGGGAGCCGCGCACCTCGGCCAGCGCGGCCAGCAGGCGGTCGTGGTTGGCGCCGACGCCGCGCAGCGCCTGGCCGGCGCCGCCCTTGTCGTCGGACAGGGCGAGCAGCAGATGCTCGGTGGAGATGTACTGGTCGCCGAGGCTGCCCGCCTCCTTCTCGGCGGCGCGCAGGACCGAGGCCAGCTCGGTGGACGGTCCGCTCGGCTCGGTACCGGCGGCCAAGGTGGGAAGCTGGTCGAGCGCGTCGTTGACGGTGGCCCGGATCGGCGCCACGTCGGCGCCGAGCTTGGACAGGACGGGGAGCACGACGCCGCCGCCACCGGGCGCGCTGGAGTCGGACTGCTCAAGCAGCACGGCCAGCAGATGCGCCGGGGTGACCTGTGGATTGCGCCGCTCCTCCGCCAGGCGCGCCGCCGCGGCGAGCGCCTCTTGGGACTTGATGGTGAAGCGATCAGGTTGCATTTCTGTTCCTATAGAAAGAAGGTTGAATGGTGGAGGCTCGCACGAGCGCGGTGCTGTGGCGAGCCACCGGGACAAGTTCGGCACGGAAGGAGCGACGGACCTTCTCGAGCTCCTCGGCCAGCCGCAGTTGGGCGCGCTCGGCGTCGCGCTCGAGAGCCTCGATGTGCGCGCGCATCGACTCGAGCTCGCCTTCGAGCTCGAGTACCCGCTCGACCCCGGCCAGGTTGAGGCCGAGCTCGGCGGTCATGGCCTGGATGCGGCGCAGACGATCGACGTCCTCGTGGGAGTACAGGCGGGTGCCCTTGGCCGAGCGCTTGGGCTCGATCAGTCCACGGGCCTCATACATCCGCAGGGTCTGCGGATGCATGTCGGCCAGCTCGGCGGCCACCGAGATCATGAACACGCCGCGATCGGCGTCCACCTGGACGGTCATGGTCGCGCGCTGCACGGGTACCCGACCGGCCATCACGCCTCACCCGCCGCGGCGGCCGGTGAGAACAGGCCCGCCCGCGGGTCGCCGTTCATCACCTTGGACAGCGCCGCCACCGCCGCCTTCTGCTCCTTGTTGAGCTTGTCGGGCACGTCGATGACGAAGCGATAGTGCAGGTCGCCCTTGCCCTTGCCGTTCAGGCGCGGGGGACCCTCGCCGCGCAGGCGCTGCAGCGTGCCGTGCTGGGTGCCCGGCTTGACTCGCAGCGTCTTGCGGCCGTTGAGCGTCGGCACCTCGACCTCGGCCCCGGCCAGCGCCTCGGCCACGGTCAGGGGCACCTCGACCTCGAAGTTGTCGCCCTTGCGGGTGAACACCGGCGAGGGGGTGACGTGGGTGATGACGTACAGGTCGCCGGACGGACCGCCGTTGCGGCCGGGCTCGCCCTTACCGGCCAGGCGGATGCGACTGCCGTCCTTGACCCCGGCCGGGATGTTCACGCGATACTTCTTGACCGTACGCACCGCGCCGCGGCCGGCGCAGGTCGGGCAGGGACTCTCGATGACCGTGCCGGAGCCGCCGCAGCGTCCGCACGGCTGGGAGATGGAGAACATCCCCTGGCCCTGCGTCTCGATGCCACGGCCCTCGCAGCGGGGGCACACGGTCGGGGTGGTGCCCGGCTTGGCGCCGGTGCCGTTACAGGTGCCGCAGGTGGCCGCGGTCGGAACCGCCAGCGGGATCTGCGCCCCGGTCACCGACTGATCGAAGCCGATGGTCACCTCCGCCTGCAGGTCGGCCCCGCGCTCCGCGCGCGGACGCTGGCGCTGCTGGCGTCCGGCACCCGCGCCGCCGCCACTGCCGCCGAACAGGTTGGACAGGATGTCGCCCATCGCGCCCGGGTCGAAGTCGAAGCCGGCGAATCCGCCGGCGCCGCCGGCGCCACCCGCGTTGCCGAAGGCGAACGGGCCGCTGCCGGCGTCGTACTGCTTGCGCTTCTCGGGATCGCCGAGGATGTCGTGAGCCTGGGAGATCTCCTTGAAGCGCGCCTCGGCCTTGGCGTCATCCGGGTTCTGATCCGGGTGGTTCTCACGCGCCAGCTTGCGGTAGGCCTTCTTGATCTCCTCGGCCGACGCCTTCTTGTCGACGCCGAGAACCTTGTAGTAGTCGGGACGGGAAGCCATGGCGGTGCCTCAGGCGGCCACGACCACGCGGGCCGGTCGCAGGATGGTGCCGTTGACCCGGTAGCCGGGCTGGTAGACCTCGACCACGGTGCCGGCCGCCGTCCCCTCGATCGGGGTCTGGGCGACCGCCTCGTGCTCGACCGGGTCAAACGGCTCGCCCTCGGGCGAGAAGGACTCGATGCCCAGGCGCGCGAGCGCCTGCACGAGGTCGGTGTGCACGAGGCGCACGCCGTCCAGCAGCGGGTCGTCGGGCGCGGCGTGGGACAGGGCACGGCCGAGGTTGTCCAGGGCGGGGAGAAGCTCCTTGGCAAACCGGGCGTTGGCGCGGGACTCGGCGAGCTCCGCGTCTCGGGCCTTGCGCTTGCGGAAGTTCTCAAAGTCGGCCTGGGTGCGCTGGGCCAGCTGTAGGTACTGGTCGCGCTCGTTGGTCAGCTTGGTCAGCTCGTCGACCTTGGTCTCGGTGGCGTCGGCGGTGGCCTCGCCGGCGTCCGCCGCCGATCCGGGTCCGTCGCCGCCGTTTCCGGAGGTTGGACCGTCAGTGGTGGGGACGGACAAAGGATCGGCGTCGGTCACCGTCGAGTCCACCGCGTCCGGCTCGACCACGCTCGGGGTCGGCGGAGTGGTGTCCGCCGCGTGGCCACGGGTCGACGCCGGTCCGCTTCCTGCGGCGCGGGAATTCGTGCTCGCCTTCTTGCTGGTGCTTGGCTGTGGCGCCGAGCCTGTCTGCTTCTCAGCAAACGCCCGGGGGTCGCCCGCAGCCGCTGCCCGCAGCAGGTCACTCAACCTGCTGCCCGCGTACGGATTGCGGGCACCGGGGGTCCGGGCTGACGCGCCGGCAACCCTTTTATTGGTTGCCGGC
>Ga0302325_10002282_pt1 | contig 46721 bp, 54 predicted proteins | sample Palsa_T0_2_FD_201948 | JGI IMG/M metagenome (GOLD analysis project Ga0302325, IMG submission 201948) | Peat permafrost microbial communities from Stordalen Mire near Abisko, Sweden - Palsa_T0_2 | ecosystem: Environmental > Terrestrial > Soil > Palsa > Peat permafrost | place: Sweden: Abisko...
CGCTAGGCTTCGCTTCAGTAGTGGGAATTCCGATGTGATGGTACCGGCGCATTGTTTTTCGCTCTCCGTGGAATTGGCACAAATTCTACGCTGTCGTTACCGCGTTTGAACCGCGCCCTCGTGACCGGACTTTTGAGGCACGAAGTCAAATTGTACTTCACTGGTTTTGGCACAAGGCAGATTCGGAATGCATGACGGGCAAACAGGAAGTTATCCCCAGAAACCAGAACGGAAATAAGCTCTTAGCCCCAGTGGCGCAAAAGGGTTCCTGCGCAGCGGCCGCAAGTGCATGAATCGAATGCCTAGGAAATTCGCGTCTTCACCAGTCAGCCCGGTATACCTTCTGAGGCAAGGCAAAGGTTACCTCCCTGACAGCAACGACTGTTAAGTTGCTCCCGATTCCCGCTACGCCGATTGCTTTGCTGGTGCGAGCGCAATCAGCGCAATGCCAACGATAACAAGTGCAGGCACGTCGCCCAGCAGATGTCCGCGTTCGCTCGCATTCTGGAATGCCTGTACTGCCATAATCGCGGCATGAACGAGGCTCGACCATGCTGTGAAAGCGATGAGGCTTCGATTCTCAGACGGATTACGAGATGCGAGCAGTAGGAAAATCCCAAGGGTCGCATACACTCCAAGGATCATCTGCTCGTATTCCGGCTGATTCGGCTGCCAGCGCCACCCGCTCGGCCACAGAAACATCATTAAAGGGTAGACCCCAATCAAGAAGATCAGCCCCACCACCACCAACACAGCCTTCAACACCCGTTCTCGATTCATGCTGCCCTCCTGTCAAAACTGAAATCGTGAAAAGTGCCGTACACGCCCTGTGGTGAAAGATCATCGAAAGGGGAATGTTAGGCCGGACGGGAAGCAAAAATCAATTGCAATGCCGAGCAGAGACCTTGCGGCTATTGCAGCTTCGCGTACAGACGTTCGGATGATTCAGTGCGGAGGCGGCCTTGGCTTCGCGCTGAAAACGGGTGAGTGCTTGCGGGTCTTTGGCTACGTCATGGGGCAGGAACTTGAGGGCGACGTGGCGACCGAGCTTCAGGTCTTCTGCCTCATACACTACACCCATGCCCCCACCGCTGATCCTGCTGAGGATACGGTAATGAGGAACCGTCTGCCCCACGGGTTGAGAGGGCGTGGTCACTGGTCAGGACCTGTTAGGTGGGGACGAAGGGGAAGGTCAATTGTAGGGCGGCATCCAAGGTATTGAGACACGTGGATAGGAGGAGGACGCCTCGGCTGCTCACTTGATCTTCTTGGCGTGGATTTCCTGTCCGTCCCAGCGGTGATAGGTGTAGCCCGTGACATGGCCCTGAGCGTCACGGACAAACGTCACGCTTCCCAGATCATTCTTCACGAAAAAAATCTCAGACCCTAACGGAAAGTACTCCTCGTCCATATTTTCGCCGAAGTCTGTCCATAGCCTCCCGTCCTTCACCGACACGGTCTCCACCTGATCCAGCGGACGCCACTCATATTGGCCAACATAATCTTTATAAACGCTTGTATCCACGGCAACAGGCCTGTGGAAATTTACGGGCAGATTACCCCACTGCCTCGCAACGAGCAGCCACGAGCCATTTTGCTTGATGTAAGTCTCTGTGTCACGCTGTTCACTGATGATGTCGGCATCCGTAAACTGCTCGTGTACGGTGACTCGGTAGTTCAGCACGGCTGTACTGCCGTAGACGTGGACGACGTAGTCACGCTGATTCACCGAGTGGTCGTACGCGAGCGGCAGCTTCCAGTCCTCCATGACGTGAGCCTTGCGATTCGTATCAAGGACTCCATCGTCGTCACTGTATATGCAGTCATCCGCTACGAGGCGGGAGTAGGTCGCGTAGTCCCGCTTTTCGCTAGCCTCCGCGCGTGCTTTGTGGGCGTCGAGCACTTCCTGTTGGGCGGGTGAGAACTTCGGCTGGTCTTGAGGCCAGACCGAACTGGCAGAGAGGCAGAGCCTAACCAAAAGGCAGGCGATGGAACGCATGTTTGGTCCTCCGTGAATGAGGGGCAGCACAACTCAGTCGGGCAGCATTCTACTCCAGCCGCAAAAAGGAGGCCGAGGAATGGGGTCGCGGGCGTGTGACGGGCAAGCCGGAAGTTACGCCCCAGGACGGACTCTAAACACCGCTGGCCGGAAGTCGCCTTGTAGGAAGTCGCGCTTGCCGGCGATTGGAGCGGATGATGAGCGGCTCGGAAACAATTCGACGGATGGGAATCTCATGTCTCCCGATCAAGTGACGGAAGTCGTGTCACAAAGCATGGGCAGGAATCTCTGAAAATCGCCAGCCATTCGCCGTTTGACGAGCACATCCTGCGGAGATATTTTTCGCTTTTGGACTGCGCGGCCGGCACGCAGTCACGTGCGAACCAACTTGGCGGCTTGAGAGGCGTCGTACGACCACTGTCAGCCACACAATCGCCAGCCATTCGCCTTTCTGTCACAACAAGAAAAGCTCCGCACTCTCCGACTGCTGTTCACCTTCGCTCCGGAACGCTGTTCGGCTTCCTTCCGGAATCGATGTTCGCCTTCAGCGGAATACCCAGACAGACTTTCGAATCGCAGTTTATCCCTACGGCTCAGGTAAATTCTGGTTTGGAGGGTGATGCTTGTGCCGTACAACTTGCACCTAGAAGGTCGTTACAAGGCGAAAGGTATATTGGCGCGACGGGCCGAGTGCGTTGCCGGAGAACAGTCCTCCGAAGTCGATTACTTCGAGTTCGTTGCTCAGGTTCGCGACGTCGGCCTGGAAGCGTACCGAGCGTTTTTCGTGCTGGTAGAGGTCGGCTCCCACCGAAGCATTCTGCGTGAAGTACGGACTGATGCGGCCGAGATTAAAGTTGAGGTGATTAATCACCACTTGACCGTATTCTGTGGCATATTGCTGCTGGGTCAAATCCGGTTGAAAGGGCAGTCCGGTGTTGTAATCGGCTCCCACGGCGATCCACAAGCGCGGGGCTAGCTGATAACGGACGCGGGCGCGCACGGTGTTCCGCTGGTCCTGCGAGTCCGGAAAATGCCCGGTGGTCGGGTTGATCGCATCATCTCCCAGGAACAATCCGCCCGTCACCGGGAACCAGGCATTTCCGACGATGTAGGAGTAGCTAGCGAAGCCTGAGAACCCCTTCCATTGCAGGAGTTGCAGCTTGCCTTCCGCGCCGTAGAGAATGGCGTGGTCAAATGCGATGGGAAAACTGATCCCGGTACTCAGAATTTGGGAGTCGTCGGCATAATTGTTTACGTCACGGCGGAACATATTCGTGTCCAGCCGCAGTTTTCCGAAGAATGCCTTCGTGGCTCCCAATTCATAATAGTTCCCGTGTGAAGGCTGGACCGGCAACTGCAGTGCGGGAATGCTGGTGTCTATGGCCTCCGCAGCCGGAGAACTGGCTAAGAGTATGTTTTCGAAGGATGGCGTCTGGAAGATACGGTCATAGGAGAGGTGAATATTTACGCCGGCGGAGGGGAAGTAGCGCGAGACAGCGAGACGCGGACTCACAGCATTCTGGTTCAACAGCAACTGGTAGTGATCCCAGCGGAGCCCCGCATCGAGCGACCAGTTGCCGAACCGGATGGCATCCTGAACATAGGCCGCTTGTTCAAGATCCGGACGGCTGCCAAGAAAGGCAAAAGTTATCGCGCCGGAATCCAAGATCCCCAGATTAATAGGACATTGAGGATCGTTAGGGTTTGCGCAGTCGGGTATCACGTAGCTGGTGTTTTCGTGCAGGAATATGGCGTCGGATTCGACGCCCGCTTTAAATTCCTGCCTGCCATGATGAACGGAGAAGCTGCCGTTGAAATAGATCTCCTTGAAGTCGTTGTGCTGGGTTGCATTGAGGGGCCAGGAGGCCTGGTTGGAATAAAAGTCAGTGGAGGTATCGCGGGACATTCCCCGCAGCACGCCTATAGCGTCGGAAGAAAAAATATGCTGGTAGGAAATGGTCCCCATGGTTTCAAAGTTGTCGCCGGTCTGTAGCTGCCCCCCAGGAACAAAAACGCAAACGCTCGGCTCATCTGCCGGAGGAACGGGTGGACAGCCGGTGGTGTTGTTGGCGTTCGGCAGATATGCTCCGTTCTCTTGTACCAGTTCGTTGGGGATTTGATAGCGCGCGAGTTCATGGCGGACAATCAGGGTGATACGGTCTTTCGGCGTGAGATCCCGCTCATAGCTCAGCGAAAAACTGCCGGTGGTACCGTTGTTGGTGTAATTCTCAGGGACCACCGGGTTGAGATAGTGGCCGGTCATGTTGCCGGAGGCGCTCAGGCCAAACGTATTCTTATTCCATGTGTATTGGTCCTGGGTATTGATCCCAGCCGTATCATAGGTCCCGCCGAAAAGAGTGAGTTGCCCGTGAAATCCCGGATCTTGGTTTTTAAGAGTATTGACTTCAATCACGCCGCCCACCTTCCGGCCAAACTCCGCAGGAATGCCGGCCGTATAAATCTTGAGAGATTCAACGTCATCGGCTTCGACCTCCGGGCCGAAGCTGGGGGAACGGTTGTCGGTGAGGGGAATGCCATCGACGACGAATTGAGTTTGATATTCGGAGCCCCGAGGATGCAGGACGGCGTTGCCTTCGTAGAGCCAGCCGGGCTCCGAGTTCACTAGGTCCTGCATGGAACGGCCGGGCAGCGCGGTCAAACGGTTCTGAATCGTTTGCAAACCCATCTCATTGACCGAACCTGCACGATACGGATCGACCAATGTGCCGGGCGCGCTGACCTTCACCGATTCGGAAACTGAAGCCACTTTTAGCCGAATCGTACGGTCCACGGGGAGAGCAGAACGTATTTCCACCGACTCGGAAGCCTGAGCAAAGGCTGTCGCCTGGATCCGGACCTGATAGATTCCATAAGGCAGTCGCCTGGCATCCAGGTTGCCCTGATCGTCCGTAGTGAACGTATAACGGTAGTCGTTGGCCTCGCTGACGAGCTCAACTGTGCTCTTCAGGCCCAATCCAGAGGGATCGGTGACGGTCAAACGCAATTCCCCGGTGTTGCGTTGCGCAAGCATGGGAAGAGTCCACAGAAGTACGGTAATTATCAGCGCCTTTTTCATCTTTAATTGTCACCCAATTGGAATAGCTGCCTTCGGGTGGGGCGACGGCAGTCCTTTTCACCCCTCAATTTGAAAATTCCGTTTCCGGCTGTTTTGTTCAGTCTTTTTTTCAATCTCAGGCGGGGCGTTCAATAGAGGCGCTTGAAAAACCTTGAACAGAGCGGGGGGGGATGGAATATATATTCTAGGGACCCGAGCATATGCCTCCCACGGATTCGATCAACGGGCTGTCGTTCCCAACCGTCGCCGACGGGGCGCTTTCGGCGAAGCCCTCCGAGATCGAGCGCGAGGTCATGGAGCTTTTTGATCAGTTTCGCGACCCGCTTCTCCGTTATGCACTCTCGTTTGCCATTCCCGTGCATGATGCGGAGGAAGTCATCCAGGAAGGATTCCTGTCCCTCTACCGACATCTCCAATTACGCAGATCCCGGAAAAACCTTCGCGGCTGGATCTCCCGGGTCACGCATAATCTCGCGCTGAAACAGCTTTACGCGAACCAAAGATCGCACGCCAAGACGACCTCCGACTGGACGACTGCGGAAGAGCAGTTTGACCCATCACCTGATCCTGAAGAACAGTTGTCGTGGGCTCAAAGGCGCAACCGGCTGCTGGCCGTTGTTCATGCTCTTCCGGAGGCGGATCAGGGTTGCCTCCGGCTGCGTGCGGAGGGTCTCCGCTATCGAGAAATAGCAGCCGTACTCGGAATGTCTCTGGGAGCCGTATCGATGTCGCTGACACGATCACTGGCACGGTTGATCCGTGCGGACGGAGATAAAGCTATGCTGAGCGAAGACCTTCACCTGTCGGACCAAGAAATGCTTCTGGCGGCAGACGGCGAACTCTCAACCCGCCGTGCCGCTCAGGTTCACGCCCACCTCGCCGAGTGCTGGGCCTGCCGCGCTCGGATGGCAGAAATCGAAGGGACAATTGCCGATTTCGCGCGATCTCACCGGCAGACTCTCGATCCTCAATTACCCCCCATCGCAGGCCCGCGTGCACTATTGAGAGCAGGGTTAGCCGAACTGGCTTCGAAACACGAGGCCAATTCGTGGCGGTGGTTACTCCACTTCACCTCGGCCACGCGCGCAGCGGCCTTTACGTGTGCAGCGGTTCTCATTGCCGCGGTGGTTGGCAACATCTTGGTCCACCATTCCACGCTGCGTGGAGCAAACTCAATCGCTGCTGCATTCGAACGCGGTGCCCTTCCGGACCGCAGTCTTACACCAGGCGCAACGCGGAGAGTTACGATCAGCGACGTTTGTTCAATCGCTCATGAGGAAGTGGTGGGAGAGGTATCAACGTCGCTGCGTCAAGAGGTCTTTCAGAAGTATGGAATCGTGAACGCTAACGCAAGCGACTACGAGATCGACTACCTGATTGCTCCGGGATTGGGTGGTGTGGAAGACATCCGCAATCTATGGCCGGAGCCCTACACATCCCCGACGTGGAATGCGCACGTTAAGGACGCCTTGGAAGAACGCCTCCACGAAATGGTCTGTGGTGGCGAGTTAGATTTATCTACGGCACAGCGCGACATCGCCACTGATTGGATTGCAGCCTACAAAAAGTATTTCCATACGGATCGACCCCTCGCCCTGCATTCGCGCCTCGAATCGGTGAACGTCCTTGGGTTCGGTGGAGGGAACCCCGCGCTTGACGGAGAGCTAGTACGTCCTGGTCGCTAAGGTCACGAGCAACCCGCATCATCTCTTCAGCTTTATCGAAATTACTCAGTGGCCCCAGTGTGATCGCATGCGCGAGGATCTTGCCGATGCGCTTTATCCTCTCTGCATCGCGCAGATCCTCAGCTTTGCGTGTCGCATCCAAAATTAATCGTCCGACTCCTTCGTGCCTAGCAGGGTCCTTTATGAAATCATCCAGAATGGCCGAAATTCGTTTCAACTCTTCCCATGCTGTTTGGAGCATCAAGGCGCTATTCTCGATTCTTTGCTTCTCGGACTCATAACGGACAGCCGCTATGAGAGGCCCGCATCCCGGCAGCGTTGCAATGCCCGTCACAACTACCTCGACCGCCTCCGGTAACTGCTGTCGCTCATCACTCGCAATGAGGGCTTCGACTTGATCAAAAGGATTGTCGGAACTCATTTCAGCTCCTGCTGGGACACGGACAAAATGCGGACAATTTGAAAAGGGCGCCTGATGATAGGCGCCCTAAGTTATTGATTGCGTTGGTTGCGGGGGGTGGATTTGAACCACCGACCTTTGGGTTATGAGAACAACCGCTTGCAGTTAAATCATTGAACCTGAAGCACGGACGGGATGATTCAGGTTCTTAAGAACACCGCCAGTTCAACTCAGTCACGGCAGATTATGAGCGGATATGAGCGTTCTAACAGATGGATACAGCTGCGAAAACAAGAATGTGCGCCCCACTTCTCGGCAAAGACGCGAGAAATGGGGCAGCCAGCCCCCCTAGGCCACCCCGCCCGCCGACTGCGCGAAAGGCACGCAGCATCAGTCGCAATAATGCTCGAGGCAATACTGAATGCAAAGAATGTACAGCGGCGGCTCCTCGATAAAAAGAAGAGTGCAACCCGAAAGGCATACCACACACTCCGACGCATCGGCAGGGGTCTGGGACATTGCCGGTATGCCGACTCTCCCGAATAGGTTAATCATGGATGCACCTCCTCGTCACCTTGCTTTACTCTGCTTTTATTCTGCATGTAAAGATTCATTCGTTCCTCGACCCCGCTTTTATTCTGCAAGTAAAGATTCATTCGTTCCTCGGTTGGCAAGCCAGGATAGAGCTTTTCCACGGATCTCATCGGCTGGGTGAACTGGTGCGAATTTCCGGCCTTGTCAAAGAAGATCGTAGTCATCTGATCTCCCTTCTTGCCGGAACAAAGGAGGGTAAAATCGGCCCCAAATTTCGAAGCACTTCGGTGCTGAAACATGTTAAACAGATCGCCGTCGTATACGTAGCGGGTGAAGCTACGAATTACATCCGAGGTTCCATCCGGGGCGAACGCCTCAAAGTCAAGTTCGACGTCTCTGCCATTTGGCCGTTCGGTTGTTTGATCCTTGATAACCCTGACTCGTACGATCTTCAGGGAACCGGTTTTTTCTTCTTGGCCTTGTCCAAGAATCGGAAGTGCGGCGCCCAAAGCGCCGATCCCTCCTATCGCAACCGCCTCTTCCAAAAACTTGCGTCTTGATTTCTGCTTTTCATCGTCCATAAGTTAACCCCTTTTTGTTCTGCGCGTGATTGTAGGCCTAACCGCCAATGGTTCGCTTGGAAAGTTGTGGGTGCCCAAAAACGGAACGCACACGGCCGAACAGAGTGGTGGCATGCTCCTACGAACATTGGGGTCTAAAACGTGAATCGCAGTCTTGTTACAAAAGCCGAAACGGGGAACCGCTAGCCGGAGACAAGTTACACCGAAGTTACGTGCCCTCAGCGATTTCCAGTCAGTGAAACCTGACGACCTCATCTCTGTGCACACCCGCGTAATGCCGGAAGCTGCCCCACCGCCAATCCTCCGGCCGCCCCACTAACCCGCCTATCGTGTTCCGCATTTCGTAACAGGCTCACTACGTCCGCCCAAGCGGGTGGAGAGATCGGAGTGGTGGAGATTGAGTCGCAATGGATGGCACGAAGGCGGGAGCAGGCCGGGATTTTTCTTACGCTGAAGGTGCGGGAGGCGTGCAATGCCCTTCACAACTCCCTCGACCGCCTCCGGTAACTGCTGTCGCTCATCACTCGCAATGAGGGCTTCGACTTGATCAAAAGGATTGTCGGAACTCATTTCAGCTCCAGCTGGGACACGGACAAAATGCGGACAGTTCGAAAGGGCGCCTGATGATAGGCGCCCTAAGTTATTGATTGCGTTGGTTGCGGGGGGTGGATTTGAACCACCGACCTTTGGGTTATGAGCCCAACGAGCTACCAGACTGCTCCACCCCGCATTTCGATCATAACAATGCGGTGGGGAAGCGTCAAACGCTTGGAGAAGCATTCCGCAAGAAAGCTGTGGGCTACTTTTATGCAACGTAGCCCACTACTGTAGAAAAAACCGCACAAGGCCCGGATCTCCGGGATCGTCAAAGAAGAAGAACTCGCTCTACTGTCCGGCGCTTGCCGTATTCGGAGCTGTCAGCGGGCGATTCAACTCCAGCGTTAGCTCCGTGCCGGCGGGCAGAATGGCGGAATGATGCTTGGTCAGCCAATGGGCCGTAGTCGAACTTGCTCCTATCACGCCACCGATCAGGACTCCCGGGCCACCACCGATCAGGCCGCCCACCAACATTCCGCCAGCGGCGCCTCCGCCGACCTCAAGTTGGTCGTGGCCGTCGTGGCCTGATCCCTTAAACTGGCCTTCTTCGTTCACATCCGAGCCATGGCCGAGGTTGGTATCGACCAACGTAGCATCGAGAAAGTAGCGCTCTCCGGTGGGAAGAATCACAGCTTCAGGCAGAATGCCGATCGTCGGCTTGCCCGCGATGCGACGGGGTTCGTCAATTTTAGTCACCCGTCCTTCCACCATAGTTCCGACCGGGATCACAGTCTTGCCGTCCAGAATAACGGGCTGGGTCACGTGCGCCTGGAAAGGGTCGCCGGGCTTATTGCTGAAAGTTGCGAGGGTTGTTTCGAGCTTTACAGTCATTGCCGTGCCCGCTGGCACGGACAGATTAGTCTGCGCTGCGAGCATCCCCGCCAGCAGCAGGATGCAGGGTAAAGCGATCCACTTCTTCATTGCACCTCCTCGATTCTCCGAGCGTTGGTTTGATTTTAGACTAGTCGGAAATTAAGACACAATACGCAGGCGGACGAGGAACCAGAGACGATAAGGGCCGTGGCGGGCCACCGGGTGAGGTTCCGGGCCGTAACATGCGCCGCGAAAACTATCAGCCGCGTCACCTCACGATCGTCTTCCATCCGATATAATCGAGAGTTTCGTAACCGTCCATGGGAGCGTGTCTGGGCCACGTTCGGAGTTCAGAGGTCAAAATTCATTCCAAGAAAGTGAAGTGGCACAATGTCCAACATCATCGAAACTCATGCCAGACAAGTCCTGGATTCACGCGGCAACCCGACGGTAGAAGCTGAAGTTGCGCTGGCAGATGGTTCGTTCGGCCGCGCCATCGTGCCCAGTGGAGCCTCCACCGGCGAGCACGAGGCGGTCGAACTGCGCGACGGCGATGCCCAGCACTATCTGGGCAAGGGCGTGCTCAAAGCCGTGGAGAACGTAAACGGCGAGATCGCCGAGGCCCTTGCCAACTGGGACGCCTTCGACCAGCGCGGACTCGACCAAAGAATGATTGAACTCGACGGCACGGACAACAAGAGCCGTCTGGGCGCGAATGCGATCCTTGCGGTGTCGATGGCGGCGGCGCGGGCCGCAGCGGATTCGTTGAAAATCCCGCTCTACCGCTATCTCGGAGGCGCTGGCGCCAACACCTTGCCCACACCCATGATGAACATCCTCAACGGGGGAGCCCACGCCGACAACAACGTCGACTTTCAGGAATTCATGGTGATGCCCGTTGGCGCGCCTTCTTTCTCTGAGGCGTTGCGCTGGGGCGTGGAAGTTTTCCATACGCTCAAAGGCGTGCTGAAGAAGCGCGGCTACAATACCGCCGTCGGCGACGAAGGCGGATTCGCTCCATCGGTCAAGTCGAATGTCGAAGCCATTGAAGTTGTGCTCGAGGCGATTCAGCAGGCAGGTTACAAACCTGGAGAAGAGATCGCCATCGCTCTCGATCCCGCGGCCAGCGAGTTTTATCAGGACGGCAAGTACGTTTTCAAAAAGTCCGACAAGTCAGCCAAGGATTCCGACGATATGGTGAAGTTTTATGCCAAGTGGGTGAAGGATTATCCCATCGTTTCGCTCGAAGATGGCCTCTCGGAAGACGACTGGGACGGCTGGCAGAATCTGACCAAAGAACTCGGCGGCAAGATTCAACTCGTGGGCGATGACATCTTTGTCACCAACATTCAATTTCTGCAGGAAGGAATCGACAAAGGCGTGGCCAACTCGATTCTGATCAAGGTGAACCAGATCGGCACAGTGAGCGAGACTTTGGACGCCATTGATCTAGCGCGGCGGAACGGTTATACGTCGGTGATCTCGCATCGCTCCGGCGAAACCGAAGACACGTTCATCGCGGACTTGGCCGTTGCGACCGGTGCGGGACAGATCAAGACCGGCTCGGCCTCGCGCACCGACCGCATCGCCAAGTACAACCAGTTGCTGCGGATTGAAGAAGAACTAGCTACCGGGGCAAGATTCTTAGGAATCAAGGCGCTGAATTACCGAGGCTGAATACCGCGGCGGAATTACCGACTGAAATTCAACCATTCTTGTGAGGTGGAGTGTTCCATGAGATTCATGAAATTGAAGTCATTGCTGTCTGCAAGTCTTCTTGCCTTTTCGATGTGCGCCGCTGCGCAGACCACGGTCTCGGTCGCTCCGGACGCGCCTTCCAAAGAAGACGTAAAAAAACTCTTCGACGTCATGGCCAGCCGCGACCAGATGGCCCAGATGATGCAGCAGTTGTTCACGCAGATGCGGAGCCTGAACCGCGAGGAGCTGAAGAAACGGCATCCGGACGTCAGCCAAGGAGATCTCGCGCGCATGGACCGCGAATCGGAAGACATCATCAAGAATTTTCCCCTCGACGCAATGCTCAACGACATGATCCCGATCTATCAGCGGCACTTCACCAAGGCTGAGATCGACGCGTTGATCGCCTTTTATTCTTCTCCGCCGGGGCAGAAATTTCTCCACGAGATGCCTGCCGTAACGTCGGAAACCATGCGGGCGGTATATCCGCGAATCCAGGCGGAAGTCGACGCCGCGCTCAAGCGCGCCGAAGACAAGACCGGACCGCCGCAGAAGTGAGGCGCGGGTTTGCTGAAAATCTCGCAAACGCATGTACAAACGCGTGCAGTGTGAACATGCAATGTACGAACGTGGAAGAGCGGGGCTTCAGCGCCGCGTAGAGCCCAGAATCAATGCGGGGCTTCAGCCCCCGTGGTCTTATCTCCGTCAGGTTTGGGCAGCTTCAAAACCCCATCGTGTCATCCGCCGACGGGCCGTAAATCGCGGGTACAGGCTTATCGTTCAAGCGCAGATACACGCCAAGCTGGGCGCGGTGATGCACCAGATGATTCAGAAACATCTCCCGGTAAGCCAGAAATCGTGATCCTTCGAAAATGGACTTGCCCTTAAAGCTCAGCTTCCAGCTTTCTTTCCACGCTTCATCGGGAGTGGCTTGCAGAGCGGCGCGAACCTTGGCTGCACCCTCATCGAAAGCCTGCACCAGTTGAGCCGTAGACTCGAATGGCAACGGTTTGTAGCTGCCCTGGGAAAAATCCAGCTCAGGCGTAGTCAGCACCGTCACCCCGAAGCCGGCAAGCTGCGCCACATGAGGCGCCAGTTTGCCCAGCGGCATCGACTTGGCATGAGGCGCAAACTCTTTCTTGTCGGCCGGAACCCGCTCCAGCGTCGTGCGCGTCTTCTTCATCTCTTCATCCAGTTCCGGCAACAGCAATTCGTGAATAGGCATGATTTTCTCCGTGGATCGAGTATAACCGCGATTCTTGAGGCTTTGCTTTGTGACATCCAACCTTGTCTTCCACAGCCCCAACAGCCGATGATGTTCGCGCAGGCAGAGTCGGGACCCACTACGGCGTTATTAAGTCATTTGTTGTCAAGATTTTGCCCGCAAGTCATTGATTCTCATAGATTAAATCTCATTTCGGCGCTAACCCTATGATTACAATATACTGGGGGTATAGGGGTATACCCCTCAAGTTGCCAAAGAGTAAATAGCTGTCTTCCCAAACCGGGAACTAGATAGCCGACTTCAAGACGCAGTGTGCCTCCACGTCCGAAGTTGAAGCATCAGCTTATAGCCGGGAAGCCACTAGGCCGCGACCGCGCCGTTGACTTAGTCCACGACTTAGCTACAATACTCGTATGGAAGTCAACATCCACGAAGCCAAGACCCACCTCTCGCGTCTGCTTGAGCGCGTCGCAGTCGGCGAGGAGGTCGTCATCGCCAAAGCCGGCAAACCGGTGGCCAAGTTGGTGCCCATCAAATCTTCCCGCCCAAAGTTCAAGTTGGGTTCGGCCAACGGAGAGTTTGTGGTTCCTGACGACTTTAACGATCCTCTGCCTAAGGAGATTGAGGATCTTTTCTGGGAATGAAAGTTCTGCTCGACACCCACGCGCTGCTCTGGGCGCTCACGGAGAAATCCAGGCTCTCTTCCCGGGTCAAATTACTATTGCCCTCCGCCGAAACCTGGTTCAGTGTGGTTGGAGTCTGGGAAATTCTGACCAAGGTACAAGTCGGCAAGCTGTCGTTGCCGCGGCCGGCCGGAGCCTTCGTTATGTCGAAGTTGTCCGCCAACGGCGTCCAGGTTTTACCCGTGACAGTGGACCATGTGCTCCGGCTGGAGAACCTGCCACTTCACCATCGCGACCCGTTTGACCGCATTCTGATCGCGCAGAGCCTGGAGGAGAATCTTCCGATCGTCACATCCGATCCATTGTTTGCGCGCTATCCTGTTCAACTGATCTGGTAGTCGTTGTTCGGAGAACCCCCGACATTTATGTCACGTCCAAAACCACTTGTGCTGACCATTCTCGACGGCTGGGGATACCGCGCCGAGACCAAGGCCAACGCCATCGCTCTTGCCCGCAAGCCGACTTACGACCGCCTGCTGCGCGAATATCCCAACACGCTCATTCATACCAGCGGGCCGTTCGTCGGTCTTCCCGAAGGGCAGATGGGCAACAGCGAAGTTGGACATCTCAACATCGGCGCCGGTCGCATCGTTCACATGGACATCACCCGCATCGATCTGATGATCCAGAACGGCGAATTCTTCTCGCATCCCGTTCTGCTCGCCGCCATGAAACATGCGCGCATCGGCGAGCGCAAACTGCATCTGTTCGGACTGGTCTCCGACGGCGGCGTGCACTCGCAGCAGGCGCATCTTTACGCGCTGCTGAAAATGGCGAAGCAGAACGGAGTCGATCGCGTTTTCGTCCACGCCTTCATGGACGGCCGCGATACGCTGCCCACTAACGGCGCAGGCTATCTCGAACAACTGCAACAGAAAATGCGCGAGTATAACTCCGGCAAGATCGCCACCGTCAACGGCCGCTACTATGCGATGGATCGCGATCGCCGCTGGGAGCGTATTGCCAAAGCCTACAACGCGATGGTCTTCGCCGACGCCGAAGGCGGCAAGATCGCCGATCCGGTGCAGGGGATGAAAGATTCTTACAACCGCGGCGTGACCGACGAATTCGTCGTGCCGTTTGTGTGCACTGACAAGAACGGCCAGCCGCTGGCCACCATTCGCCATGACGATGCCTGCATCTGCTTCAATTTCCGCGCCGATCGCGTTCGCCAGATCGCCCGCGCGCTCACGCGCAACAGTGGACTGAACGACAAAGGCGGCAGCGATCTGCCCGGCGCGGCCGATCTCGACACGACGCTTCCTCGCGACCGCGGGCCCAGGAATCTGCACTACGTCTGCATGACGCAGTACGACAAGAACTTCAGCCTGCCCGTGGTAATTCCGCCCGAATCGATGGCCAACATCCTGGCCAACGTGATGGGCGGCCTGAACATGCGCAATCTCCGCGTGGCTGAAACTGAGAAGTATGCGCACGTGACTTATTTTTTCAACGGCGGCGTCGAGACGCCATTTCCCGGCGAAGAGCGCGTGATGGTGCAGTCGCCCAAGGTCGCAACTTATGATCTGAAGCCGGAGATGAGCGCAGCCGGCATCGCTGACGCAGTGGTGAAGGCAACAGAAGTCGGCACGTTCGACGTAGTCATCGTCAACTTCGCCAACGCCGACATGGTCGGACACTCCGGCAAGATCGAGCCCACGATCAAAGCCGTCGAGACTGTGGATGCTTGCCTGGGCCGCATTGAAACCGCCGTGCGCGCGAAAGGCGGAGCTATGCTCATCACCGCGGACCACGGCAACGCTGAGTTGATGATCGATCCAGCAACGGGCGGCCCGCACACCGCGCACACCACCAATCCCGTCCCGTTTATCGTCGTGGCGGAAAACGCCAGGCAATTCACGCTGAAACCGGGCGGCTCGCTGCGCGATATTTCGCCGACGCTGCTAAGCATGCTTGGCCTCGACGAGCCAAAAGAGATGACGGGGAGCGATCTGCGAAGTTTCTTGACAGCCAAATTTTGAAAGCTAAATGAAGACCGTCGCGCGATGAAGCTCGTCATCGTTGTTCACCACCGTTTCGATCTCTGGAACGTTCCGCAATGGTTCGTCAACCGAGTGCGAGAGAACTTTCCCAGCCTCGAAGTCATTCACCATCCCGACTACGAAGGCATCGGGAAAGATCTCAGCGAGGCTGAGATTGCTTTCACATTCTCGCTCCGCCCTGAGCAGTTCAACTGGGCACGAAAACTTCGCTGGATTCATGCGCCTACTGCCGCAGTGCATCAGCTTCTCTTCCCTGCCCTGACAAACAGCGATGTTGTGATCACCAACGCCCGCGACGTGCACGGTCCAGTGGTTGCCGAGCATGTGATCGCATTGATCTTTGCGCTGGCCAAGAAAATCCCACAGGCGGTGAGACTGCAGCAGAGACGCATATGGGGACAAGAAGCCATCTGGCATGAAAATCTACCCCCGCGCGAGGTCGCTGGCGCAACGCTGGGTCTGATTGGCCTGGGCAGCATCGGGAGCGCGGTCGCGCGCTTGGCTGCGCCGCTGGGAATGCGCGTAGTTGCCCTCCGCGAACATCCGGAGAAGGAAAAGCCCGAAAGCGTCGACGCAGTATTCGCTCCGCCTGAACTCGACCGACTGCTGCAGCAATCCCACTACGTCGTGGTCTGCGCTCCACTGACCCCGGCGACCCACGGACTGATTAACGCTGCCCGACTCGCCGCGATGAGGGCTGACTCGTTTCTCATCAACGTTGGCCGCGGGCCCCAAGTGGACGGGGCCGCTCTGGCTGAGGCGCTCAGCGCCCGTCGCATCGCCGGCGCGGCGCTCGATGTTTTTGACGAGGAGCCGTTGCCAGCCGATTCGCCCTTGTGGGGGATCGAGAATCTGCTTATTACACCGCACACGGCTGGTCTCACGGAAAAGCTCTGGCAGCGCCACTACGATCTTTTCTCTGCAAATCTTCGCCGTTATCTCGCCGGTGAGCCGGTGCTTTTCATGGTGGACAAAGAGAAAGGCTACTAGAGATCCTCCCGAATCATTTGCGAAACCAGATCTAGCCAGGGAGCACTTCGTGCTACAGTTTTCTCGACGCACTCTGTGCGAGAGAAACTATGGAACCGCGGCTGATTTTCATCAACCTGCTGGTGAAGCTAGGCGTAGCTGCGGCTGTGTCCAGCAGCCTGGTGCGTTCCGTGGAGTTCAAGTCTCTGCTATTTCGCGATGAGCGCACTCTGCGTCAGAAGATCTATCTGGTGCTGTGGTTTGGGCTCCCGATCATGGTCGGCGTGTGGATCCGCTTCTCGGCGAGGAGTTTCGTCGCCGGCGATCTAAGCTTCGAAACCGCCCTACTGCTGGGTGTAATCGGCGGCCGCTGGGCCGGTGCACTGGGAGGCATTCTCGTCGGCATGCCAGCGTTGCTCCATGGTGAGTGGGCGACGCTGCCCTTCAATCTGCTGTGCGGCCTCATCGCCGGTCAGCTGCGCACCATGGCGCTGGAGAAGGACGACATCTGGTCATTTTCACCATTCATCGATCTCAGCATTTATCGCCTGATTCGGCGCAATCTGCCGCGGCCGCGACTGTTCGACTGGCAGATCATGTTTTTCGCCACGATTGCCGGGCTGCGTTTCGTGCAGACCGAGTTGTCGCGCTACTTTCAGCGGTCCACTTTCAGCCTGGACAGTAATAATCTCTGGGTCGAGATTGCGATCTACGCCGCGTCCGCGACGGCCATCGGCATCGAGCTCAAGATTTTCAACAGCGTGCGCATCCAGATCAAGCTGGAAGAACAGGAGCGGCTGCTTCTGCACGCGCGCATGGAAGCACTCCAGAACCAGATCAATCCGCACTTCCTCTTCAACACGCTGAATTCGATTTCCTCTCTCGTGCGCGTCGACCCGGACACCGCGCGCGATTTGATTTCCAAACTGGCCACCATCTTGCGCCGCCTGCTGAACAGCACGGAGTCATTCGTCCCCCTGCGGGAAGAAGTGGAATTCATCGACAACTACCTGGACATCGAGGTCGTGCGCTTCGGAGGGGACAAACTTAGAGTGGTGAAAGAACTCGCGCCCGCCTCGCTCGATGTAATGGTTCCCAGCATGTTGTTGCAGCCGCTGGTGGAGAATTCGATCAAGCACGGTCTTTCGTCGAAGGTGGAAGGCGGCAGCATCTATCTGCGCAGCCGCCTCTCCGACTCCAAGCTTGTCATTGAGGTGGAAGACGATGGCGTTGGCATCGGGGGCGCGCACCTGACTCACTCTGCGAGCCGGCCGGGCACGGGAATAGGTATGGCGAATGTGTCGGAGCGGTTACACGTGCTCTATGGCGACACGGCTGGGCTCACGATTGACAGCCATGAAGGCAAAGGCACTCTGGTAAGAATCCGGCTGCCGCTGTTGCAAGCCGCGGGAGCAATTCCCGAGGCTTTCTACGAAGAACCGTCGAGGACACGCCGGTAGAATTCTTCGTATTGGGGAACGATCTTGCTCGAGCAGAAACGCGACTGGGCCACGGCACGCGCCTGCTTGCCCATTGCGCGCAGTCGATCTTCGTCGCCCAGGAGCTCGATGGCGAAGCGTGCCATCGTCTCCACATCTCCCACGTCGGCAAGATAGCCGCTCTTACCGTGTTCGATCACTTCCGGCACACCGCCCGTGCGCGTGGCGATCGGGACAACTTCGCACGCCATCCCCTCCAGCGCTGCCAGCCCAAAGGACTCCAGTTCACTCGGCATCAGAAGGATATCCGCGATTCCAAGTTTCTCCTGCACCTGATCCTGTTTGCCAAGAAACAAAACATCCGCATGAATACCCTTTTGAACGGCCAGCCATTCTGCCACTGAGCGGTCAGGGCCGTCGCCGATGAGCAACAGTTTTGACGGGATCTGTTTGCGCACGCGATCGAAAATCTCAACCACATCGGTGAGGCGCTTCACCGGCCGGAAGTTGGAAAGATGCACCAGGATGCGTTCATTGTTCGGCGCGTACTCGGCGCGCAATGCGCCCGGCTCTGGATTCCTGCAGTACACATCGCAATTTACGGAGTTGTAAATCACTTCAATGTGGTTCTTTACGTCGAACACGCGCTGCGTGCGGTCGCGCAAGTAATTCGAAATAGCCGTGACTCCGTCACTTTGCTGAATCGAGTAGCGAGTGATCGGCAAATAAGAGCGATCCAACCCCACCAGAGTAATGTCAGTGCCGTGCAGCGTGGTGACAAACGGCAGTCGGCGTCCACGCGGGCCATCGGCCATCATCTGGCGCGCCAGCAACGCGCTCACCGAGTGCGGAATGGCGTAGTGAACGTGCAGCAAGTCGAGATCGTATAACTGCGCTACCTCGGCCATGCGCGTGGCCAATGCCAGGTCATACGGCGGGTAGTCGAACAGCGGATACCGTGAAACTTCAACCTCGTGATAATGGATGTTCGGTTGCGGACCGCGCAGCCGGATCGGCGGCGCGTAGGAGATGAAATGAATGTCGTGGCCACGCTGGGCCAACTCCAGGCCCAGTTCTGTCGCCACCACGCCGCTGCCGCCGTATGTGGGATAACAAGTGATCCCAATCTTCATGCTGGATGCCTTTCCCGGAGTCCAGTGGATTCGATGGCTCGAACGGAAGGCAGATGCAGATTTTACGCGAAAGCAAGCCGCGAGGGCTTAAGGCGGGTGGAAAGGCTATTCGGAAGGTTTATGGGCGGCGGCGGAAATGCTTGGATCCATCCTGTCAAGATAAGCCTGCAGCCGGCCCTTGGCCTCCTCGGTCATGCTGCCGAATTCGAGGCCCATGCCAACGCCCGGATCACGTGTGCGGACGACCGCAGAGGTGGACAAATGCTCTTCGTCGATCCAGAAATCCACTTTCAAGGCCGTGCCGACAGGCAGGGGCATGATGCTCTCAACATAACAACCATTTCCACCGATGTCAGTCGCGTTCACCCGCATGGGCGTGTTCACCCGCTCATCGCGGATTTCCAGGGGAAATGAGATCCGATGGCGGGCGAATCGCCTGCGATTGTCTGGACTCAGAGCAGGCGTGCCCGATTGCATCTCAGCCGGCAACTGGGAGAGCCAGGGACACTCCTGATCCGCCACCAGTTGGACTCCGACTTGCATTTTTTTGATTCCACCGGCGTCCGTTACCCAGATGACTTTGCAGCGGGCTTTTCTTTGTTCGTACTGCACGCCGATAACGTCCCCGACCTTAACCTCGTGATCGAGCCCGTAGACACAGGCGCCCGTTCCGCTGACGTTCTGTGCCGTGGCATTCTGAAAAAAAGGACGGTCGTTGGCCCCCATGCCCCAAACACGTATGCGAAGGTCTAAAGTGGAACGCGGCGCTGCCGCCGAAGCAGACATGAGTAACCAGCTTTCCGGTCAACATTCCCAAGACAGGATTTAGAAACATAATACTTCTCTAATGTAATTTCTTGAGATTACCGAAGTACTCAGGATGACGGTGTCCTCTGGTGCCAACTGGAGGCGTTTGGCGATCATGCCGAATCTATCGATGCGAGGCCAGGTCTGCGAGGCCAGGGCTGCGAGGCTAGGTCTGCGAGGTCAGGTCTGCGAGGCCAGATCGTGGTAAGAAGCTAACGCAATCCCTTCCCGCGAAAGTAACTTCCGCGCTTCGGGCATGGTCAATACGCGCAGTTCGGTCTCCCGGGACTCGCGTAAGCGAGTGTTCATAGACCGCAGATCGTCATCGCTATACCCTGGATGGCAAACGAACTCCCACGTGCCCTCGGGAATGTTCTCGGCCATCGCGCGAAAAAGCTTCTCGTCGAGCGTTCCGGTTACTACGACGCCCAGAGTGCCGTCGGGTGCGGCGAACCCCTCGCGCTTTGCCGCTTCGATAAAACGGCCCGCAAACCTGCGCAGAACCCACACTTCGGCATAGCGGACCCAAAGGCTAGGCCGGGCAAGCAGGTGGCTGGACCGCAAAGGGCGTCTGGGTCCGAAGGGATTGCGGATGGCGTGCACGCCGCAGGATCGCGCCGCTCGCAGCAGAGGCTGCAGTACCTGAGGAAACAAGTGGGTGTGCTTATGCGTATCGATGTGCGAGACAGTGATGCCTGCGGCTTGGATCTTGCGTATCTGCGCGCTGGCTTCGGCCTCAATCTCGCCCGCATCCAGCCGCCCGGCGAGCGCACGTACCGCAAAAGATTTCAGTCCGTCGCGAAATCGCGGCACGTTCGAATCTGTTGCCGTGAGCGTGCGCAGGTGGCCGCTGCCGAGCACGGGCACACCATCGATTAACACCACGTGGCAGCCTACGCTGAGATTCGGGACCGTTCTCGCCAACTGCACCGCTTCTTCAAAAGCGCGGCCATTGGACATCAGTGTCGAAGAGGTCACGACGCCGCGGGTATGAGCTTCGATGATGGCGCGGTTCACGCCCGAAGTGAAACCAAAATCATCCGCATTGACGATCAGGCGGCGCACAGCGCCAGTCTAGCAGGCGCAGTCGGGTTAGGATCGCGATCCCGCACACGCGGTTCGATAATCTCCCCACTGTCCCACTGGTGCGCCGCAACTCAGAGATCATGACTTTCTCGATCATCCAATCGTGCGGGTCTGGCAGGGACAACTAGCGAAGGCGAGCGTACAATTCGGGCGGCGATCGATGAACGGTTCGCTGGATCGGCCTTCGCATGTTTGACCGATTTTTCGCAGCTCACGTATACTCACTCGGGCGCAGTTCGCGCGGATACCCCTCATCGAGTTCGACCGGCGCGGCACTCTCTCCTCAAGAGATCAGCAGCATCGGGTCGCGTGAAGGCACGAGGGGCGGTTAGCTCAGTTGGTTAGAGCGCCTGCCTTACAAGCAGGAGGTCGCAGGTTCGAGTCCTGCACTGCCCACCAGTCCGGCAAACGGAATGGCGGTTATCGGTGAACTCCTTCACCGATATCAAAACATCGATTTCTGGAATCAATCGTTCCGTGGCCTGTGAGTTTTCAAAGATCGCCCGACCCTAGCCCGGGAGGCATCTCCACCAATGAGTTCGTGGTAGCACTTTCTCTGTCGAGCTTCCTAGAAGTCGCAACCAGCGAACCTGGCCCCCATTAGATTGTTGCAGACGGCCTGGGCTCTGATTACCAGTGCCTGCGAACCGTGTAAAGCACAGTTGCTTCCGGCATTGATGGGTTTTGCAAACAACTGATTCTAAAACTGATAGCGGATGGCGGCGGAAACGGCGTGGAAAAAGAAAATAAAAGCGCTTGCATTTGATCTAGTGTTGTAGTTAACTATATCAGTAGGTTTCTAGCGTGTGCTTTTGAGGTTGGGTGTGGCCAAAGCGAAGCTTGCCGGCCTGAAGGCTTTTGTCGAAACCGAGTACGCCAAAGAGATTTCCGCAACCGCATCGAGAAAGAGAAAAGGAGAACACCGAAAATGAAACCACGCATCGCACTTTCCGTTCTATTCGTTCTGATCGCCGCCACCGCTTTCGCATCGGACGCCGCCGCCGCCCAGTCCGACGCGCAAAAGTCCTTCGACAAACTGAAAACTCTGGCCGGTTCCTGGGAAGGCCACGTGACAACTGTCCCGCCGCAACCCGACATAGAAGGCAAGCTCATGCAGGCCTCGCTGCGCGTGACTTCCATGGGTAACGCGATCGTGCATGAGATGACGGGAGCTGGAAGACCCGACGATCCGATCACCATGCTTTATCTGGACGGGGACCGCCTGCTCCTGACGCATTACTGTGATGCAGGGAATCGGCCGCGTATGGTGGGCAAGATGTCGCCGGACGGACAAACGGTGGAATTCGAGTTTCTCGATGTCGCCGGCAGTACGCAGTACGGACACATGCACCATGCTGTCTTTACCGTGATCGACGCGAACCATCACACCGAGGACTGGACTTACATGGAGCCTGGGGACAAGCCGGTCCACGCGCACGTCGACCTGCAGCGGACAAAATGACTTCGCTTCTGCGGCCATGCATCGTGAGGAATCCGAGGAGGCGCAGCGGTCGAGCATCGATCACAGCGATCGCTCACACCTCTCTCGTAAGGACTATCTGGAAAACATGATGGATCAGTGGAACGACAGTCAGCCGATTTACCGCCAGCTTCGCGACCGTGTCGTCGCCATGATACTCGACGGCGTACTCAAGGAAGGGGATCCGCTGCCGTCCGTGCGGAATGTCGCGGCCGAATACCGGGTCAATCCGCTCACGGTTCTGAAGGGCTATCAAGAACTGGTCGACGAGCAACTGGTGGAGAGTAGGCGAGGTCGCGGCATGTTCATCAATGCGGGCGCGCGCAATCTGCTGCTGCAGGGCGAACGTCAGAAGTTTCTTGCAGAACAATGGCCCAGGATCTCCGCTACCATTCAGCGGCTCGGCCTGACACCGGCAGAACTGCTGGATGCTGCCGCAACCCACCCGTCTTCGTCGGATGCCGCAGAGTCGGATGCTGCAGAGTCGAATTCTGCAGAGGAGGAGCCTAAGCCATGACAGTCATAGAAGCACGCGGCCTGCGCAAGGCCTACGGCACAACCATGGCGCTGGACGGCGTCGACCTGCATATTGAAGAGGGACGCATCCTCGGACTCATGGGTCCCAACGGCGCGGGCAAGAGCACCGCGCTCAACGCGATTCTCGGCCTCACCCCATATGAGGGAGAGCTGAGGGTGCTCGGACGCAACCCCTGGACCGAGCGCGATCAGCTCATGTGCGATGTGTGCTTCATCGCCGATGTCGCCGTGCTGCCGCGCTGGATGCTGGTTTCGCAGGCGCTCGAGTACGTCGCCGGCGTGCATCCCCGGTTCGATCGCGCCAAGGCGGAAGGTTTTCTGGCGAAGACAGACATTTCCCGCGCCAGCAAGGTCAGGGAATTGTCGAAGGGCATGGTGACGCAGCTGCACCTCGCTCTGGTCATGGCCATCGACGCGAAGTTGCTGGTGCTCGACGAGCCCACGCTTGGCCTCGACATCCTGTATCGCAAGCAGTTCTACGATTCACTGCTGAACGACTACTTCGATCGCAGCCGCACCATCATCGTGACCACACATCAGGTGGAAGACGTCCAGAACGTCCTCACCGATCTCATGTTCATCAACCGCGGGTGCATCGTACTCGATTGCAGCATGGAAGAATTCGAGTCGCGCTATGTGGAGGTGATGGTGCATCCCGAACGTGTTGCCGCAGCACGTGCGCTCAAGCCGATTCACGAGCGCCAGGTGCTCGGCCGCGGCATCCTGCTTTTCGATCATGCCGACCGCCAGCAACTCGCCGCACTCGGCGACGTGCGCACGCCCAGCATCTCCGACTTGTTCGTTGCCATGTTGGGAGACAAGCCGGGCAATCACGCTGGCCCGGCGAAAGGAGTGGCTCAATGAATACTCAATCGAACGCTATGCCCGAGTCCTTCGACTCGCAGGGAATCGCGCCCGCAGTCCTAGCGGCGACTCGGCCCATGTACTGGTCGGTGCGGCGCGAATTGTGGGAGAACCGTTCCATCTATATCGCGCCGCTGGCCGCAGCCGCCATCTATTTGCTCGGCTTCCTGATCAGCCTGATTTGGCTGCCGCGCAGCGTGCGTGCACTGGCGGCGCTCGACCCGGTGCATCAGCGCATCGAGCTCGCCATGCTGTACGCCCACGCTGCCATGCTGCTCATGCTGACCGCGGTCCTCGTCGGGATCTTTTATTCGCTCGACGCGCTACACGGCGAACGTCGTGATCGCAGCATCCTGTTCTGGAAGTCGCTGCCGGTTTCCGATCTTACGACAGTGCTCTCCAAGGCCAGCATTCCTCTCGTGGTTTTGCCGCTGCTCGTCTTCGCGATCACCATTACTCTGCAATTCATCATGTGGCTGCTGAGCAGCGCTGTCCTGCAGTTGTGGGGTGTGGGTGCAGCGACGCTGTGGACCCGGTTGCCGTTGTTGCAGATGGAATTGGTGTCGCTCTACGGTCTGATGGTGCTTGCGCTCTGGCACGCGCCCATCTACTGCTGGTTTTTGCTGGTGTCAGGCTGGGCGCGGCGTGCGGCATTTCTATGGGCGTTGTTGCCGCCGTTCGCAATCGCCGCCTTCGAGAAGACTGCGTTTCACACTTCGTATTTCGGCTCCCTGCTGCGAGACCGATTGTTTGGATTCGCTGCGGGCGCTTTCGACCTCAAGGACGCGGCGGGTGTCCCGGTCGATCCGCATTTTATTCCGCTGACCCAACTCGCTCCGGGCAGGTTCCTGAGCAGCCCGAGTCTGTGGCTCGGGCTGATAGTCGCCGCGGCATTGCTCGCCGCAGCGGTCCGGCTGCGCCGTTATGAAGGACCTCTCTGATTCGCATGCACGCGATTCAATAAGTCGCATGAAGGAGGAAAGAATATGAACACGCCTGTAATTATGGAACGGAGTCGAGAACGGGCGCTGAAGGTTGTATTGGTGTTGGTGGGATTGCTTTTTTCGGCTGGGGTTTATCCCGTGACAGACTCTTTATGGCACGCGGATTCTTCGATGTATGCCGACGATATGATGCTTAGCCTCTATGTCGCGCTCGGCATTTTCCTGCTGATAGCAGTGCGTAACCCTTCGGCAAATCGCAGCCTGATCGCCTTCGCAGCATGGTCGAGTTTCGCTCACGCCGCCGTTATGGCAGTGATGGCACTCCAGAAGGCGGGCTATCGCGGAGACCTGTGGGGCTCGGCTGCACTCGTCATCATCGGTGTAGCCCTGGTCGTGCTGGCTCCGGCAAAGCAGTCAGGCGATCGGGTATCGGCAGCCGTTGTGTAGGCTCGCACGCTTGATCCAATCGCTCGCATAGGAGAAATGAGTATGAACACACCTGTAACGATGGAACGGATTGCAGAAGCTTCGTTGCGTCCCAGGGCTAGGATTACCGGTGTCGTTTATTTGCTTTACTTTCTGACGGCGATACTCGGCGAGTTCTTTCTCAGAGGGCTTGTTGTAGATGGCGACGCCGCGGCCACAGCAACCAACATCCTGGCGCACGAGTCTTTGTTTCGGATGGGTTTAGCCACCGGCCTCATCGCGACCGCGTTCTACATCGCCGTGACGGCCCGCTTCTATGACTTGTTTAAGCCTGTGAACAGGAGCCTCTCTTTGCTCGCGGCGTTCTTCAGCCTCGTGGGATGCGCCATTCTGGCTTTCAGCAGCCTCTTTCAACTCGCACCCTTGGTCGTCTTGGGAGGCAGCCAGTACTTGAGCGTATTTAGAGTGGAACAGTTGCGGGCTCTGGCGCTGATGTTTCTCGAACTGAATACTCAGGCCGGCAACATCTGCGTGGTATTTTTCGGAGTCTATTGCCTCCTGATCGGGTACCTCATCTTCAGGTCGGCCTTCCTGCCTCGAATTCTAGGCGTGCTGATGGCGCTTGCCGGTTTGGGTTGGCTGACCTTTCTGTCACCACCACTCGCAAACTATTTGTCCCCCTACATTCTGATCCTCGGCTTCCTCGCGGAACTATCGCTGATGCTATGGCTGCTCGTGATGGGCGTGAACGTTCAACAGTGGAAGGAGCAGGTCAGCGAAGCGGGGGGATACCAATGAAAGCCGCCGTCTATACCAGATACGGACCTCCGGATGTCGTCCAAATCACGGACGTCGAGAAGCCCGTTCCGAAGGACAATGAAGTTTTGATAAGAGTTCGCGCGGCTTCCGTCAATCCACTTGACTGGCACTTTATGAGAGGCACCCCGTACTTCGTTCGCATACTGGCCGGGCTGCTCAGACCAAAGGACAGACGACTAGGCGTTGATGTGGCCGGACAGGTGGAAGCGGTTGGCGGGAACGTAGCGCAGTTCAAACCAGGCGACACGGTGTTCGGCTCGTGCCGTGGGGCCTTTGCCGAGTATGCATGTACTTCCGAATCAGCATTGGTCATGAAGCCGGACAACGTGACGTTTGAGCAAGCGGCTGCTGTACCTGTGGCGGCATTCACCGCATTGCAAGGTCTTCGTGACAAGGGACACATTCAGCCGGGGCACAAGCTCTTGATTAACGGTGCGGCCGGAGGGGTGGGTACGCTCGCTGTGCAGATCGCCAAGTCGTTCGGCACAGAGGTTACTGGCGTATGCAGTACGAGGAATGTGGAGATGGTCCGATCCATCGGCGCAGACCGGGTCATTGATTATACGCAGGAGGATTTCACTAAGCGCGGGCAACGTTACGACCTCTTTTTAGACTGCGTTGGGAATCTTTCGTTGTCAGCGTGCAGGCGCGTCTTAAATCCTAAGGGCGTATACATTCCGGCCGGAGGGTCGGCTGGCCGTTGGATGATCGGCCCTCTGGTCCGTACGATTACAGCGCTTGTGTTGTCACGGTTCGTGAGCCAGAAGCTGGTCATCTTCTTCCTGGCGAAACCGAGCAAAGCGGACCTGAACGTCATGCGCGGGCTTATGAAGTACGGAAAGGTAACACCGGTCATCGACAGGCGCTACAGCTTGAGCGAGGTCCCTGAGGCTATCCGGTATCTGGAAGAAGGACACGCTCGAGGAAAAGTAGTAATAACTTTGGAATTAACGACAAAATGACATGTTAATCCAGTCTAAGTTTTCATATTTGCCGTCTATCGCCGCAGCGGTGCAGGCTGCGCCGCTATCGTGAACCGATCTGATTCGCATGCGCTTGATTCAATAAGTCGCATAAGGAGGAAAGAGTATGAGCGCAGCAATCATGATAAAGCGGATCGCAGAAGCGTCGCCGCGTTTCAAGGCCAGAATGGCCGGCGTCCTTTTTCTGCTCCTCGTGCTGACGGCAGCATTCACCGAGTTCTTCGCTCGCGGCAAGTTGAGTTTCGCAGCGGATCTCACGGCGGGCATCATCGAGGTCTCGTGCATGATCGCTGTGACGCTGCTCTTCTATGGCATCTTTAAGCCGGTGAACAGGCGCCTCTCTTTGCTAGCGGCGTCCTGCAACTTCGTGGCACTCGCCCTTGAGCTTCTTCAATTTCTGCCTCACGGCGTGAACATCGGCCTGGGATTTCACGGATTCTATTGGATCCTGATCGGCTACCTGATTTTCAGGTCGACCTTCCTGCCTCGAATTCTGGGCGCGCTGATGGCGATCGCGGGTTTGTGTTGGCTGACCTTTCTCTCACCACCGCTCGCAAGCTCTCTGTCCCCCTACAATCTGGCCTGCGCCCTCCTCGTGGAAGGATTGGTGATGCTGTGGCTCCTCGTGATGGGCGTGAACGTTCAACGATGGACGGAGCAGTCTGGCACCGCGGCGGCATCCGTCAGCACATCAAGTGGGTGAGCACGACCGTTGGCCGTTTGTCGGGCAGGTCGATTCGTTCCGCACAACTACCTGGAGAGAGGGCGTCGCACAATGTCTGAAGAAACATCAACGTTCCGTCTGTATCTAATGAGATTGCTTTACCTGCTTAATTTCGTGTTGCTCGGACTCGACGTATGGCCTGGAATCATCAACCACGTAGGAGCGTGGGACCCCGTGCGTGGCGTCGCCTTCAGCTTTTGGGCCGCATTGTCGGCTTTGTCGGGTTTGGGACTTCGATATCCGATTAAGATGTTGCCTCTACTTCTCCTGCAACTGTTCTACAAGTGGGTGTGGTTGATCGCAGTTGCGCTTCCCATGTGGTCCGCCGTCCGATCCACGGACCTTAACAAAGCCATGGTAATCGGGGTTGTTTTGGATCTGATTGTTATTCCTTGGCCCTATGTTCTAGCAACTTTCGTAAAGAAGCCTGGAGATAGATGGAGATGAGTTTTCGGCCCGTTCTCTGGCCTTGGACTCACGAGCCGTGTACGAGGGCTAAGCATTCGCTACCGACTTGTTTGTTGCCGTGATGGGCAATCAAGCAGGCGAGGCAAAAGGAGCCGCTCAATGAATACTCAAGCGAACGCCATGCATGAGTCTCCGCTCGATTCGGAGGGAACCGCACCCGCGCGGCATTGCTGGCCGCAGCGGTCCGGCTACGCCACTATCGGGAACCGATCTGATTCGCATGCACTTGATTCAGTGACTCGCATGAGGAGAAAAGAGTATGAACACACCTGTAATCATGGCACGGATTGCAGAAGTGTCACCGCGTTTCAAGGCCAGGATGGCCGGTGTCCTTTATGTGCTCTCCTCGCTGGCGTATGGATTCGGCGAGCTCTTCGTTCTCGGCAAGCTTGTTGTACAGGGCGACGCCGCGGCTACAGCGAACAACATCCTGGCGCACCAGCCTTTATTTCGGTTGGGTTTCGCAGCCGCGATCATCGCGACCGCGTGCTATATGGCCGTGATGGCTCTCTTCTATGACTTGTTTAAGCCTGTGAACAGGAGACTCTCTTTACTCGCCGCGTTCTTCAGCCTCGTGGGATGCGCTATTCAGGCTTTCGGCAGCCTCTTTCAACTCGCTCCCTTGGTTGTCTTGAGAGGCGGGCAGTACTTGAGCGTATTTAAGGTTGAACAGTTGCAGGCGCTGGCGTGCATGTTTCTCGAATTGAGTGCTCAGGCCTTCAACATCGGCATAGTATTTTTCGGATTCTATTGCGTCCTGATCGGCTACCTCATTTTCAGGTCGACCTTCCTGCCTCGAATTGTGGGTGCGCTGATGGTGTTGGCCGGTTTGGGTTACCTGACGTTGCTGTCAAAGCTGCTCGCAGACTATCTGTTCCCCTACAATCTGGCCCCCGGCGCGCTCGGGGAAACATCGCTGATGCTGTGGCTCCTCGTGATCGGCGTGAACAATCAACGATGGAAGCAGCAGGCTGGCGCAGCATGAAAGCCGCCGTCTATCGCCGCAGCGGTCCGGTTGCGCCACCATCGTGAACACACCCGATTTGGCTTCACATTTGATTCAGTAACTCGCATGAGGAGGAACGGTATGAGCCCACTTGTATTGACCAAACGCTTGGGGGAAGCGTCGCCACATCTGCAGGCCAGAACTGCCTGCATCTTGTACTTGATCGTCATAGGCAGCGTACCTCCATGGCCCTGCGTATCTTCAAATGGGGATGGCCGGTGAGTCGGTGTAGCCCTTCGCACCATCGCCATAATAATGTGGTGGTCCGGCATGTTCCAATGGCGCGCCCCCGACTTGCCCAAGAACGCCGAACGAGGAGCGGCGGCTTCATGCTGAATGTCAACAGGCCTTAGTTTGATCGAGCGACACGCCTTTCGCGTTTTCTGAGAAGCTGTTACGATAACTTTGGTTGTGAGGTTTCTCGTGGTTTCCAATTGGCGGTTTGTTAGCGGTATCGACCGGATTACGAGCAATCTGGGTCGCTCGGGCAACCGCGGCGTTCTATGCAAAACGCGCAGGGCTGCATAAACACTGGATATCTCGCATCTTGTTGATTTGGCGAGTGGGGACGTAGTTCAGTTGGTTAGAACGCTGCCCTGTCACGGCAGAGGCCGCGGGTTCGAGTCCCGTCGTCCCCGCCATTCTTTTGAATGGTTTACAGTGATTCTCATGCGGCTTCTTGATCCACAATCAATCCACAGAACCGATCCTGCGCACTGATTTTGTTGTCGTTGTCGCCTTGGGTGTAGAGGTCGAGTGTAGTCTGCACCTTCGCGTGCCGCAGCATTTCCTGCACGGTCTTCGGATCAACCTTCCCCTGATTCACCAGCCAATTGCTGAGGCTGTGGCGGAGGTTGTGAAGTCCGAAGCGGTGTCCTTCTGGGATTCTTACGCCAGCCGCGATAGCAGCTTTGCGCAAGTGGCTCCTGTCGAACACCGACGCGCAGATTGGGACTGAACCGTTCTTCGTCCTTGATGGAAAAACGAAGTCGCCTTCACCTGTGTAGGCGCTCGCTTTTCTCCAAACGCGAAGGTACTGGGTAAGCATCGATCCGAGTGCAACGGTAGAGTCCGACGCGGCCGTTTTCGGCTTGCCGTCCCTGCCCTTTCGCCATCGCTTGTTGACTCGGATACGGTTCTCATTCCACAAGATGTCCGACCACCGTAGTGACATCACTTCACTTGCACGAAGCGCTGTCGCCGCCACGGTAAACACCAGAGTGAAATGCAGCAAATCGGTCATAGATTTCAGGATCATGAGCGTCTGATGAGGAGTGACGATGATCGCCTTGTAGCCGGACTTCACACCCTTCAGACGCCAACCGCTACACGGATTCGTGGAACAGAGTTCCTCGAACAGACCGTATTCGTAGACGGCGTGCATGATGCCTTTGATCTTCCCAATTGTCGGGCCGCTATAGTCGAGAGTTTTCAGCCACTCCCGCACGTCCTTGCGTTTGATGTCGTCGGCAATGGTGTTTCCCCATGCCGGGATCATCACCTTCTTAACGTAATAGACGGCGGCATCGTCACGGGTCTCCGCACCGAGATAGCGCAGCGCAAGCACGCCGAACGTGCCTGCATCTGGGCTGTCTTTGTTAATCTCGGATCGAATCCCCATCTCGTCAACCTTCTTCCATGCGTCAGACTCGGTTCTCAGTTCACTTGCGGGGCCGACGCGCTTGGTGTTCTCGACTCGCTTCCCATCCTTCATGGTGCGGTATCGCAAATACCAAACCAGCCCTTCCTTTCTTTCGACCTGTCTTAAACATCCCTGTTGGTAACTCATCTGGTCTCCGTTTCCGAAGACCGCCCTGCTGCCATTTTGGATCGATTGCTGCCGGACTGCAACACAAAGGCTGTCAATTCTGAAAGGCGGAACAGCCACCACTTGCGAGACTGACCGCCGCCCATTGGGTGGGCGGGGATTTGTCCGGTGCGGGCTAGGTGCAGCAGGTGCTTTCGGGAACAGCACAGGAAGGCTGCTGCACGAGCCGCGTCGACGAAATATTCTTCCTGCGCAGGCACTCCGCAGTTGGTGCAAAGAGGCGGTGTCGAAGGATGTCGTGGCAGCGGAGTGCGCAACGTTCCTGTCGCTATTCGGGCTGAGAGCGCTGACAATTCTTGCCGTTTCTTATTCTCCACTTACGATTCACTTTCTCTTCCCAAGTGTTAGTTGTGAACCGTCAAAGTCTCTCTACCGCTTTGATGACCTCCAATGAGCGGATGGTACAGAGAATGGAGCGCGTATGGCGGATGGACGCAATTCGACGTTTTTCGCCCTCACGTTACAGAGGGCGGCAAACAGAAGTGACAATTCTTGTCAGCGAGTTCTCTGCGGCAGCCTCCATCGCACGGAGGAAAAATAACTGCACGTCGAAAAGCCTCAAATTAGCGCACGGGTGAAATGCCACGTCCGGCAAGGCATCTGCTCGCTCGTCGCCAAAATAATTTGTCACGTTGCCCGCGTCGGCTGGAATCAAAGAGACGATTGAAACGCAACGAAAGCGCCCGACAGGGGCGAACGCAAAGCCGAGCGGATCGGTACTCACGGAGGAGACGATCATGCGCGGGCCAATGAAAATCATCGATGGAAGTTCTGGACTGATGGAATGCCGAGTTTGCGATTCGCGTCATTGCGCGAACCTCCAGTCAGGTTATTTGCGAGCTGACGGCATTACGCGATATTGCCGGGGCAGCTATCAATGCAGCAACGAACAGTGCCCGTCCAACTATAAGGAATGGGACGAAGGCAAGCAGCGATACGTCAAACCGGACTGGCGGAAACTCGTGGAGGCTATCGCGGCCTAGGTCGGCAGTGCGTGTAGCGGGCAGATGGATCGGAATACTGGTAATTCCGCGATGCGCGGTAATAGAAGTGAAGGAGCGTTGGATCGGCGGGGCTAGTCACCGCGCCTGTTCTCGAATCTGGCGACTACCAGATGCTCCATTAGGCGGCGGTTCGACGGAATCGCATTAAAGGTGGGGACGGTTGCACTGACCTGTTTCCCGTCCCCCACACCTTGCCAACAGCGGGTCAGGGAAAGCAAACAGGTCAACGTGGACACAATTGAAGTTCTCAGTTTTTCACTAAATTTCACCGAAATAACACAGCTCGTCGACCAACAGGAGGCAGTCTGTGGCAACGAGTAAGATCAATCCATCCGGCACCACCAAATTGGATACGCAGCGCATCCTCGAACGCGGCGAGCGTATCAGGGAAGGCACCGACAAGCCTTGGGACGTGCTCGTCCAAGAATCCAGCCTGTACGACCTCAAGCCGACCATGCGAGCCGTGCTTGCGCTCTTGGCGCGGAGTCGCGTCCAAGGCGACGGACCGAACGCCAGACCGAACCATCCTAGCCGGAAAGCTCTGCCGCAAGGCGATTACGAGAACTGGTGTTGGTTCAACCAAGAGACCATCGCGGATCGCGTGGGATGCAGGGATCGCTACGTGCGGTACTGCATCAAGCGCTTCGTCGCGGACGATGTCGTCGAGGTGCGCGAGTGGCGCGACGACCTCGGTCATCCCCACCTCGAATACAAGGTGAACATCCAGACCGTAAAGCTGAACCAACGCAAGGAAGGCGAGTCGCGTGCCAAGCGGTACAGCGCCAAGCGCAAACCGAACAACGGATCGTTCTCGACCACCAACCAGCCCAGCCACCGGAACTCTCAACCGTTAGGAAGTCACGACAAAAGTGGCGACAAATCTGTCGTTATCTACCGGAATTCTGAGCCGTCATCTACCGGAACTCTGGGCCGTAGGCGACCGGAAGTGTCAACCGTGACCCGCCGGAACTCTCAACCGCAAGCCACCGGAACTGAGTGCCGTGGTCTTGGAGATGTTGGTCTTGGATTGAATGTTTTTGATTCTAGTAGTGGACTACTGTTGCAGACGCCGCCTAATGGCGGCGATAGCTCGCTACGCTCGCCTGTTCCGCCTTCGGCGGTGAGTAGCCCTGCTTCGCAGGAGAACAGAAAAACACTAAAAGCAACACCGCATGGGTTTGTTGGCAAAACAGAAGAACAACCCCCTAAGCGCAAGCGGTGTGCTCAATCAGGCTGCAAAGGACTGGCAGCGCCGGGGGGAACCCAGTTCTGCTCGTGGCATGACCGCGAGAGGGCGGGCATGGGAAAGAAACCGCCGACCTACGACCAGATGCCGAACTCGAAACTTCGCGTGGCTGGTCTTGGCGAAGAACTTGAGATTGACGATGCCGACCGCTGCTCCGACTGCGGCGAGTTGGACGGTCATAAGCCGCATTGCCCACAGGACGTACCGTCTCGTGCTCAACGGTTCGAGGGCGAAGAGGACTGGAACGAGCGAGCGGTGCGAGACACCGAGCCGGGGCGCGTGCTACGCCATCGGATGCAGACGTTCGCAGACTACGACGAGGCAGGCAACGAGATAACGCGGCCGAAGTGCTCGAACGCGCCGGAGTGCAACCATTTCGAGTGCCAGTGATACTCGGCTTTATATACGAGGGAAGAAAAGATGAAACGAACGGGGATGTTCCACATTGGGCAAACGGCAGCTCGGACAGCGGGTGGCACGTAACCAGTGCTGGATACCTCTCGCAGGGGCTTCCGTGCCAAATGAAGAAACTCTGATCTTCGCAAGCCGACATTCCTCTTGTGTTGCCTTGCAACAGAAGCTTCCAGCTACCGCATCACTCTGTATCTGGGCTCTCAATGCCGACAGCGGGAGCCGCGTCGTCCAGTGGGACGGTCAGTTGCTTGTTCTGGCGGGAGCGAGGCCCGGGCTTGCGCTCTTGCTGGTGATGCCTTGCGATCTTGCTCAGTGTGCCAAGGGACAGGTTGAACTCCTGAGCCAGATTTCTGTAGCTCTTCGCTCTATTCTTTGAAACATACTTCGCGACCTTTGCGTCCAAGGCCCGACGCGCCCGCATGAGTTCCTTTTTGTAGTTGAACGGGCATTTGACGTTGTCGAATGCATCGGCTCTCATCGCTGCTCCCTAAATCCCCACGCCAATTGTGGCATGAGATCACACAATTTGTTGAACAATTATGCCCGGTAAGTTGGCCGTGAGAGGGGACTTACGCAAAACTATCCAGATTTTTCCAATGGTCCGTATATTTTGAGTGACCATGAAAAACAGCAAAATCAGAAGCGCATCGTCAGCCATTCTTCCAATACACGTGTTTCCTTACCCCGGCAGCAAGCGGTGGCTTCTCCCGCGTGCGGCGAAGTTTTTCCGTGCGCACGAGTGTCAAACCCTCATTGAACCTTTCGCCGGAAGTGGGGTTGTTGGTCTGTCTCTGCTCAATGCCGGGATAATCAAGAAGCTCGTGCTGGTGGAAAAATACCACAAAACGGCAAGCGTTCTTCAAGCGATGCTGGACGACCCCGAACTCGCCGATAGATATGCGGCGTTTGAGTGTACACGGACGAACGTCGAAAACTTGATACGAAACGAAGAAAGTGCGTTCCGGTATCTGGTGCACGCCAGATGTTGCTATCGCGGGAGATTCGATCTCTCGTTAGACCCACAACTTGACGCCCACTTTTGCCGTGAGAAAGTTGTAGCGAGTATCCGCCGAGTGCATGCAATGCGAGATGCCATTGTCGTCATCAACGGTGATGCGTTCGTAGAAATGCCTAAGTATGCTGCTGATCGCAACGTGGGATGCTTTGCCGATCCGCCATACACGGCGGACCCCAGAAGCAGGGGACATCAGCTGTACCGCCATCACAGACTCAATCACCAGAAACTTTTCTCTCTGCTGGCAGGATGGCATGGACCATGGCTGCTGACTGAAGACAACTCCCGGATGGTTCGCCGTCTGGCGCTCTGCTACAGGTTTCACTGCAAGCGAGTTCCGATGCGGACAGCCCTCAATAAAAAGAAAAAAGAATTGATGATCTCGCGAAGACGCAGAGTGTTTTAGAAACGATCATCGACCTTTCCCACTCAGGTTCCGTGGTAGGAGTCCAAGAATGGGAGAGTAACTATGACCGCGACCGTCATTGCTCGAAATGCCTCTGTTGCGATGCAACAGAAGACGGGACAAACTGCCGCGAAGCATTCCGCCCTGCCGACGGATCATCTTCATCAAGAGACTCTGAAAGCACGTGAGACGCTTTTCCAAATGTGCGTTGGCGCGGAACGCTATACCGTGGATGTACTACTGCCGTACTGCGAAGAAATCATCCGGCGTTACAAGATGCAGGGAGTGGCAGCGAAGAACCGCCCCAACGGGAAGCCCACTGTTGAGTCGTATTTCCAGAGTATCAAGTTGCCTTACAGCACGGTGCGTTCGTGGATTCACCGGAAAAAACTCCAGACGGAGATGTTTCAGCCGAAGCAAAGCAAAAGCTGGAACAAAAGCGCCGAGACACCCCACCTCACCCACCTTGAAGCGCAGTTGCTAGGCACTGCCGATGCTGGTCACGATCTCGTAAAAGCGATCAAGCATAATGGCAACGTGGATGCGGCGATCAAAGAGTTTAAACATTACGCACCCACCCCAGAACGGATCGAAAAGTATATTTCTCGCCCAGTGACGGTCGCTGCCACTGAAGCGGAAAAACTCGCGCTACGGTTGTGCAAGCTGATTGACGAAAACGACGGCACGCACGCGGACGACATTTTGGCCCTTGCGCGGGAACTGCGAACCAAGTTGGAACCTATCACTGTGGCTCATGTGCTTGGCAAAGAAACCAAGCATCACCAACGTAAAGCGCGGAAGAAAGTGTTGTCGCGGCCTGAGAAGCATCTGCTTCCTCTGCCGCAAGCCACGAACGGGGTGGAACAATGCGCACGATGATTATGCGCCCGCACTGCGGTCAAGTGATCGGTCGTAATCTCCCCCACGGGCGCTACTGACTGTCGCGGCGTAAACAGATTAAGAACAGAACTCCACACATCAGTCCTGCCAAGATTGGCACAGACGCGTGCTGATGCTGGCGTAGAATTGTAGCTTCCTCCGGCTTGTTACTCCGAAGTCTATAATGCTACTTTCTACGCACACGAAGTTACGTCGATCTTCATGTCCAAGGCAATCAGATGACTGACGTGAGCGTCACATTGAATGGCGAACAGCGCCGGGCTGCGGTCGCGTTTGCGGAACTTCCCGATCTCGCTTTCATAGACGAGTGGAAGGATAAACTTGGCGCAGATACAGAGTCCAAACGTCGTGATGCGGTGGATTTGGCACAGCTTGCGCGTGATAGTTTTCTGGCACATACCCGAATACAACAAATCTACGTCAATGGCGTTGAAGAAATCGCAACTCGCATCAAGGATGATGAGCACGTTGAACTTGCAGGTCTCGTGCTGTTGAAGTGCGACTGGTTTCCCGATTCAGGGGTCATTGGAATTTGTCATTTTCGTCGGTCATGGTGCAACAGCGTAATCCTCGATTACTTGGCTGTTCATCCCTTCATTGCTAAGGCACCGGACGGGTATCCTTACATCGTGAGTGGCGCGGGTTCTGCCCTGCTCTGGTTCGTCAGCGACATAGCCCGACGAAACAAGTGCGGTCGATTATGGGGTGAAGCGACACATGGTTCCCGTGGCTACTACAAACACATGTTTGATCTGGACGCTGTCGAAGACCTGATTCTAGCCGACAAACTCCATTATCTAGAGTGCGCGAAGAAGGAACTGGTCTGGCGTGCTGAAGGGGACGCGAATAAAATGGAAGCTGAAGTAAGACAGTTGTACAAAGTCGAAGCAGAGAACCCGCCCTTGATCGGAAGGCGTTCTTTTGTCGTGAGTCCATCGCGCACATTGGCTTATCACTTTTTGCAGTTGCCGACGCATGTTCAAATGCAAGTTGCGAAAGTATTCGGTCTGCCCGGAGACACCGAGGAAGGACTGCGAGACGAGATTCTCTTTCGTGCTTTATTCCGACAAGCGACCGAGAGTGGAAAGCTCGCCGACCTGTGGAAGGAAGTTGAAACAAAGCATCCGAAAGGGCGTCCAGAAGAGAATCCATTTCGATAGGTGTGGGTTGAAACGATGAGCATGAACAGCTATTTCGGCGATTGGTATCGTTCAGCGGGAATTCCACCAGAGGAAATACCGCTTTCAAAAAGATGGGAAGCGGTTGAGTCATTTGACGTCGACGCTACCGAGATCAGTTTGTTAGCTCAGGTTTTTTATCACTTGAGTCTATCCGACCCATCATTTGCGGAAAGGTTTCGAAAAGCGTTCAACGAAGCTGACCCAACTTTTCCGATGTCCGGCAATGACCGTGAACTGATTGTATTGGCCGGCGCTGGGTTGGTGGACGTAATACAGCGCCGGTCACGGGATATTGCTGATTTGGCTGCGCTGTGCCTTGTATGCGGAGCGGCGCAGAACGTGCGCACCGCAGCCGTCCCGCAAATTCCTGAGATCGCTGCCAGCTACCTCGGTCAGAGGTCTGTGCAACGGGCCAAGCCGGAGGAGGATGGCAAAGAAGAAGCGCTGTTGAAGGCACTCGCTGAAGCGGGTGAGCCGCTCAGCGAGCTGGCTCCCGAGTTTCAAAAACTACAGTTGGAATTTCCTATCGTTTCAGAAGAATCCAACATGTTGTGGTGGTTGGTTTCGGAAACCAGCCGAGACGTAAAGCAACGCTGGGGCGAAATGCCGCTTGGTATGGTTTGCATGCTCACAGGTAAGGAACTCGCTGACTTGACCCGGATAATTCCCGGTCCTATCGCGGCACGCGCATTTTTGGACCGAGCAATCCGGTCTGGTCGGAACAAGGTCGCTGCTTTAATCTCCATCACGGATGTTGTGAATGACACAGCCAAGACGTGGCGCGACTCCCATTTCGCGAAGGCGGTCCCGACCGGGCTAGAAGGTATTCTACCCCTGACACATGCCGTAATCGTTTCGGTTCAAGCTTCTGATGACAGCGCATGGCGACCTATCTTCAAGGCCGCAACTGGCATCGCCGCGACTGCGAAAGGTAATCCTGACGCGATAGCGTACCAATTCTACTTGGAGCAACTTGCCGCTCGCTCTTTCACTGAAATGAAGGAATCGCGATGACGACGCCTCCGCAAGTACCACCGAGTGCTCCCGTGCCGTCGCTGTCGCAGCCCTCGGCGGCTACAACCGTGCCAGATGTCATCGATTTGCCGAGTGGGAATGAGCTAGATGCTTCAGCCGCCGCAGAACTGCAAGGTGCTCAACAAACGCGATTGATCGTGGTCGCGGGGCCAGTTGGAGCGGGCAAGACGACACTGATAACTACTCTGCATGATTTGTTCCAGACCGGAAAGATTGGTGGTTACGCTTTCTCTTGGTCAAGGACGTTGCCCGCATTTGAGCGACGATGCCATCTGTCCAGAATTGCCTCAGAACGATCAGTTCCAGACACGGAACGCACCAAATTCGGAGACGTGCGTTACCTCCATATTCAAATTTCAGGCCCTGAATTGCCCGACAATCTGCTTGATCTATTGTTCACAGATGTTTCCGGTGAGTCCTTCGAACTGGCACGTGACTCGATAGCAGAGTGCCAACGGCTACATTTTTTGAAAGTGGCAGACGACTTCTTGCTCCTGATCGATTGCGAGAAGATCATCGACCGCAAGAAGCGTAATCAGGTGATACATGACGCGACGCTGTTACTTCGCTCCTGCCTCGACAGCGGAATGCTAGGCGCTTCTTGTTTCGTGGACGTCCTTTGGACGAAATACGATTTCGTCGCGGCCGCAGGCAACGGGGAACATGCTTCGTTTCTCGAAAAAGCTACGCAAGAATTCCAGAAGCAGTTCAGTTCGCGGGTTGGAAAGTTGTCGTTTAGGAGAGTCGCAGCGAGGCCAGCGGATGTTGATGGACTCGAATTTGGATACGGACTCCCAGAACTTCTTCAAGAATGGGCGACGGAATCGCCGCGTGACCGAACAATGGACCTCCTTCCTGATGAAGAGTTAGGGTCCCGTGAAAGCGAGAAGTTTCTGCAACGACATTTTAGTTCTGAGTCGGACTCAAAATGACTGAATCGGCCTTAAACCAGTTCGTGATGATCGGGCTTCCAGCGACGGGGAAAACGAGTTTTCTCGCAGCGCTTTGGTATTTGGTCCAGCATGGGGAGGTTGAGCACAGGTTAGCGCTTGAGCGTATGGAAGGCGACAGTAAACACCTGAATCAAATCTCAAGTTTGTGGGCGAGTTTCGAAGTCGTTCCACGGACGTCCACTGGCATTGAACGAACCGTTTCTATGGTTTTGAATGATACCGTCAAGCAGAAGACCATCACTCTGACTTTCCCGGACCTCTCCGGGGAATCATTCATGTCGCAGTGGATTGATCGGCACTTCACGCCGAGCTATGACGAATTCCTGAAGGATTCGGTTGGGGGAGTTTTGTTCATCAGTCCCCTGAACTATCACAAGCCAGTTCGGATCGCTTCGGCGATGCCGTTGCTGAAAGAAATGGGTGAGGCGGGACAGTCCGACGGGGCGAAGGATGACGAGGGTTCTATACTGTGGGACCCCACTCAAGCGCCTACGCAAGTGCAATTGGTGGAACTACTACAATTCATCGCGGGGCGTGAGTATTTCAAGCCACCGTTCCGGTTGGCTCTGGTAATCTCTGCTTGGGACGAATTGTTGAAGGGCGCAAAGACCAGCCCCGCAAAATGGCTGGCAGACGAGATGCCGTTTCTCGCCCAGTTCTTGGAGAGCAATCGGCGGCTGTTCGATTTCAATGTGTATGGTGTCAGCGCTCAAGGCGGTGACTACAATAAGGGCGGAGATGAACTGGCCGGGCTCACTGCATCTGAGCGAATCCTCATTGAGGGAGACGGCGTGACAAATGCCCACGACCTGACAGAACTGTTGACATGGTTAATGCGCTGACATCGGACGCCGCCAATTTGCAGATAGGCGAAGTCCACCAATTCTTGCACGGCTACTCAGACGGTCATCGGCTCATCGAGGGTTCGGTAAAGCTTCCGAGTGAACTCGCACGATTGATGCTCAAAATGAGCGACCTGTCGGGCAGTAGTGTCGTCAGCGGATTTGAACGGTATATCACGGGCTATCCGCTGGAATCTATCAACGCGTACGCATTGGCAATGACTTGGTATGCGCCGGAAATGCCGCGACCCGGCTGCGTATGGACACACACAATTGCGGTTCCAATGCAAACGCTGGCGTCCATTTCCTCTCTCGCGTCGCTCACGAAATTATTCACGCGACCCACGCGTGGCTTCCTTAAACGCGATTACGCTGCAACCATTCCTTTCGAGCCCGGTTCCACGCAGACAACTGTGCTTGGACCAGTCCGGAAAGACCATCTCGTGTCGATTTTCTCTGCTTACTACGGGTCTCAGCAGCCAACCCCAGTGGTTTTGGTTGCCCAAGATTCTGACGAATTTTCTGATGCCATTTTTGCTCTTTGGTCGCAACAATGGCCGCGCCTTCGACAGAGATTTTCGTTTTGCACTGGTTCACTTTCTGGAAGGAGTCTCGATGGCCATGCCTTCGATATTCAATGTTCTCCGCCGATTGTGGCGAAAGATGTCGCTCGCGAGGCGACGGTGGAGCCGTTTCGAGTGGAACCGATACTCATACCTTCTCACGATAGTGCCTCCTCGCCAGACTTGGCGTCTGCAATAGATGACGCCTCGATCTCCAATGGCGGACCATTTCGGGCCTTCTTGTGGGCATCCGTCGATGAAGGTACTGACCGAAAAGACGTTTCATTTTTCACGAAAATCTACGATGCGGTGACCACATCCCACACCGTGGACATCCTGATTCACTTGGTGGCACAGTCCTTTCCCGAACCAAACGGAGGTGCCCGCTTAAAGCAGTTGTTGTTTGGAAGTGACCGACCCGACGTTGTGACCCGCAATTACGAAGATCGAGACATCTTATTTTCATTAGCTACGACAACAGATTTTCAAATCTTCGATTCCGAAACGCTCTCAATCGAGAACCGTGTAACTCGCCTCTGTGCCACTAAACCGACCGAAGCGCAGTGGTTACTAGGACAGCTTTTGGGACGGACATTAAATTCTCTTGGCGAGAACATGCTGTCCGCTCTCATTGCCCATATGGATTCAGATACGGCTAGAGAAATAACGCGAGAACGGCCAAAATTCCTTCCCGGCCTTTTTCGAGCGAGGCCGGACTTGGCGCGCTCTCCCGAACTTTGGAACTTAGGTGGTGATCGCAAACGCGAGCTATTTGAGGCAGTGGTCGGGCAAAAGGAATTAGACTCATCTTCCGTTCACGGAATAGTTGCAGCGCTGCTCAACAGCAATTCGGAAGCCTTCCTTCGCCGGTCCGTCGATCTTTGGGGTAAGGAGGCAGTCTTCTCAGTTCTCGATTGGGTCGAATCCCATGACGGGCGACTGTCCCGAACTTCCCGCGACGCTCTCTCCAACCAGCCAGAGTCTGTGATGGATTGGATTCAAGAGAGGCCTAGTTCTTCATCAGCTTCTCTCGTGGCTGCTGCGCATGTTGTTGCGCCGTATGTTAGCCGAGTTTCGCGAAGAGATTCCGAGGTGTGGCTTCGCACATTTCGTGATGTTCAAGGAACGGCATCCGATTCTGAGAAGGACTATTTGGCGAGCTTCTTATTGGCGCTTGGGTTTTGCAATGCACCTCCCGCACCTCTCGATCTTGTCGCGGAGTCGTATCAGCGAGTGCATCAAGCTGCGTGGGTGGAAAGACTGAGTGACGAAGCATGGAGTCTCGTGGAACCGTTTGTTCCAGAATTGCCGTGGTGGGCGAGTTGGGATAAATGTGAACGCTTAAACCGAGGGCTGATCGTGGCTTTTTTACATCATCGCTGGCCTCCAAGCGCGTTGAAACGGAGGATAAAGAATTACCGCCCACCGAAGAGTACCACCGATCTGTTCGAACAAATCTTGGAGAGCGCACGAGACGTTAGAGGTGGAAGAGAATTTGTCCGCAATGTAGAAGGGGATACCTGACAAGCTAAAATCGTTAAGGATGTTTGGGTTTTGTCTTCAGCAAAAAGCTTCCGCACCTTTTCCTCCTGCTCGCCACAGAGCCGAATGGTAAATCCCCACCCTTGGATCACCGGGGATTCGACTGCGCAACAAACGCCATACCGAGGCCAAAGCCTAGACCATGGACTATGCGCGAGCAGACCTCCCGACAGACGAATCAGTTCACAAGTTCTTCTGATAGTCACTGTGTTTCCTGATCCAGTACCAAGGAAGCCGAGCGAAGCTGCAATGACTTTGGGTTCAGGTTTTTCCGTTTGCCTTGAGACGCGCCAGCAGGTTCAGTTCCCAGCGCATGTTCTGCTCGTCCCAAACGATTTCCTTGCGAGAAATCCTGAGAACGTTCCGGTTCCATAGAAGGACGTGCGCGTGCTTATCGTTCACGTGCTCAACCAGTGCAATACCCCGACCGAGGATCGCCACGCGGTCGCCACGCTTGATGCGACGTTCCTCTTGACGGACTGCATACCAACTTTTGCCCCTCTGAACGAGTAGGTCGAGTGCCGTCAGTTCATAACCCGAACCCTTGACCCACAGTGGCATATTTCCTTTTCTGCCAATCAGGTGGATGTCGCAGCCGAATGCCGCCAACGCCTTGAGGCGTGGTTCCAGCATGCTCATGCTGACGGGCAACATCTCCAGCGGCAAGAAGAAGTTCTTGGGGCAGGCGTATTGGGCACGCCATCCCAGCTCGTGCTCCACGACGGTGCCCCACAGATAGACTTCGCCGTGTATGCCGAACCCGGCGTAGCCAGCGGTTCGAAGATCCGCGTGACTCTTTGCTGCGTAGATGCCGCAAGTGCAGGTCATCTGCGGCGCGTCGTGGACATCATGCGCTGCGCCCCTCACGGATGCCCTGCATGCGGCCGCCAGCGACCGACCCGGATGCCACGGCTGCCCGGAGAGCGACCTCAACCCATTAGCGTCCAACTGCCACGCACGATAGGCGACAACCGGCGAAATGTAGTCTGGTACTCTCATCGCTTGGCTGGCACCTGCTGAGGCTCCGGTTCTGGCTGAGGCGCCGGCTCTGGCTCAGGCTGCATCTGCGGATCACTCACTGGAAGTTCCAGCGGTTCTACCACAATCGTCCGAAGGGGGGCACCGATCTGCATATTCACTTTCTCCCTCAAGTCCAGAATGTCCGTCTGATGGACGGCAGGCCACTCCGCCGTGCGCGGCAGAGCCTTGCTTCGTGAACACGCCGTCACAGATCAAACACCGCCGCATGTCCTGACTGAGGGCGACGAAAATCTTGCCAATCACTTCGTCGTTTCGCGACCGTCGCATCCCGCCTGCCTTGGCTTCAGTGGTCATCGTCTGGTCGGAAATCCTGAGAGACCCAAGTAAGGGCGATCCTTCTTCCGCTTGCCCGCTGCCCAGAGCAGCCGTTTGCGGAAATGCGAATACGCCAGCCTCATCATCCTGAGGTCGCCGCCACGATCTCGCCACTCGTCCATGAACATTGCTACTAGCCGATTCTCGGCAGTCTCAAGCTCCCGCATGAGGGCGAAGGTGCGTTTCTCCTCATCGTCCCACTGGCTCTCAAGCTCGACGAATATGAGTTGTGCCTCCCTCATCTCGATCTCACTCATCTGTTCTCCCTGAGTTCATTAGGTGACAAACGTATAAGTTCGTCACCAACCCACTCCGGCTGAACTCGACTGCGCAAGGTCAACAGCTTCAACAACTGGGGCTGGTGGCGGCATGGAGCCTCTGTCACCAGTCCTGTTCCGGTTAACCAATTTGCAAACAAGGCTTCGAGAAATACCCCACTTCTTGGAAACAGCCGTCAGGGTCATCCCGCTGAGTCGGTCGCGAACAATGGCCGCCCGATCTATGTTCATTGGTGCGCGTCCGATTCGTACCCCATCAAGCTTGGCTCGTCGCATGCCAGCCAACACTCGCTCGCGAATCAAGTCCGATTCGAGTTCGGCAATTGATCCAATCAGCGTCAAGAAGAGTCTCCCCATCGGGCCGCTCGTGTCCACATTTTCTCGTCGGGAGATGAAGACGACCCCTAGACTGTCGAACTCGTCCATGACTTGCAGGAAGTGCTTCACACTTCGTGCGACTCGGTCGAATGCAGCAACGAGCACCACGGAGAACTTCTTCTTCCGTGCATCCGCGATAAGGGCGTCGAGACCCGGACGCCTCGCTCTTTTCCCTGAGACTCCGCTATCTCGATACTCTTGCACGACCTCCAAGCCACGCTGCGTCGCAAGTTCGCGGAGATCATATAGCTGGCTTTCGACGTGCTGGTCGGCGGTGCTGACGCGAACATAAATGGCGGCTGTTTTCATTGCGTAGAGTCCTCCCCTTGTCGTTAGCCTTTGGATGGAGCCGGATTGCGTCTGTGTTCGTTAGCGCGTCGGCGCAGCCGATCCACAGCCGCAAGGCAGATCGTTGATTCGGGGGAGAAAATGTTCAAGCATGCCCCGACCTCATCGTCCAGCAGCTCTCCGATGTCGCAATCTTTCAGCTTGCTCAGGCGCTTTGTCAGCTCAGCTGAAATCAGCAGGGAGGCTGCGAAACGCTCCACCGGGTTTGTTGAGCGCAATCGCTGCCTCTGACTCTGAATTAGTTGACGAATCGTCAGGTTCAGTCCCTCTAGTCTTGGTATACGGGCGCTTTGGAAAAATCGTCCAGAAAGCAGAGTGCGTGTTACCGAAGATTTCTCCCAAAACCAGACGAAATATCCGAGTCGCCCGTATACATAGACATGGCTCGAAGCGGCGAAGTGAACGACACCATCGAGTGCCCGCTGTGTTGCGGTGCGGGAATACTGAAGCGCACTGAGGTTTTAGATCGCCTCGGAGTCAAGGACTTCGCCCGCGTAGCCCAACTGAGTGCCGAAGAAGCCTTCCGACTGCTCGCGCAGAAGCACAGTCACGACCAGCAAAACGTATGGTCTCGCTTCGAAACGGAACTCGCAAAACGAACCGCCGAGATCACGGGGCGTCACAAGGACGAACTGCGCTCGACTCAGTCCGACAGGGATGACCTCACTCGCCGAGTCGAAGACTGTCTAAGAGAAGTCTCCCAGCTTCGCGAACGCAACCACCAACTAGAAACCGAAATGGCGAAGGTCGCAAGGGTTGGCAAGCGCGAGGAGATCAGCTTCGAGGAAGAAGCGCGGACATGGGCGGGCATCGCAGTCAGCGAGAAGTTGCCGAAGAACGGCGACTATGTCTTGGCATATCGTGATCCCAGCGGCGCTCCGCTGGAGCCCTGCATTCTCGTTGACAACAAGGACAAGGCGACCATCAGCGAAGGCGATATTAGGAAACTGATCCGCGACGCGAAAGAACGTCGCAGCCCGGTCGGGATCATCGTCGCGAAGGAAGAAAGTCAGCTTCGGCAGCTTGACCGAGAACGGCGCTGGGGTCAGGAGGAAGGTGTCTGGGTTCTGCGAACTACCCGCCACTGGCTGCCGCGAGACCTAGAAGTTCTCAAACCCGTCTTCGAGCGCATGAGAACAGAGGGGCCAAACTTTCTCCAGCGGAACTCTGTGCTCGCGGAGGAGGTCCGCCGTACCTTCATTGATCTGGACGAAATCGGGAAAGAGCTGAAGAAGGCTGCAAAGGCCGTCGAGGCTGCATCGGGGCTGACCGTGAAGCACAGAGCACGAGTGCAGACGCTTTGCGACGATGCCGTGCTGCCTTCGATACCCCAAACGGCCGGCGTATAAGCCAGTTGGAAAAGAGAGGGATGGGAATGAAGAGAATCCTGAGATTTCTTATTCGGATGCTCATGCTGAACATCGTGCTGGTGCCCATCGTGGTGCTGGGCCCGATGCTCTACGTGATTCCATTCTTCTGCATTGTCGCGAATCTGGAAGGCAACTTCTCCGGGCTGGCGAAGCTTTACTTCTGGCTCGGCCCGTTGTCCTGTGCGTTCTGGACGCTGCTCTCCTGCCATTGGCCGACCGTCCGCAGGGCGCAGCGCGAAGGTCGACTAGCGACTTGGCGCGAGAGCGAGGGCGGCATCGTGTGTACTGTCACGAAAGCAGCTCTATACATGTTCGCGGGACTCTTCGGCTCGTTCTTTACCGAGATCATGTTCTTGGTCGTGTTCCGCTTTCGCCCCGGCAACCCGTATGGAGAAATGCTGTGGTTCACCATTCTGCCATTCGCGACCTTTGCCCCGGTTATTCTGCTCTGGCTGAGTCGTTGGATGCGGGGCAGGAAGCAGGGGGACTGGATTAGCCGAGCGAAAAATGACCGCGACCTGCAAGACCAGTTGCATGATGCTTCTCTGTATGCGAAGAACCTGGGCACCGGAAACGCGCACTGATTATGAGAACCATGAGAATGTCCAAATCCAAGTTCGCGGCGGCAGGAGGCGTTTAATGGAGTTCGTCCATGTCTTTGTGCTCACGTCGCTCGCTCTCGACAGAAGCGGCGATGTCAAAAGCAAGAATGTCGCTGTAACTTTCGATCTCTTCGAAGCCGAAGAGCACAGAAGCAAGGGCGTGGAGTACGACTACAACACATTCGTTGTACCGTGCGACTGGCGAGAAAACGCAGCACAGTCCGAGTTGATTTCTGCGATGCGAGAGTTCCGAACGATGGTAAAAGAGATGCAAGATGCCGCACTCAGGACAGGATGATGAGAATATCCAAGAGTAGGTACATGGCGGGTCTTCAGTGCCTCAAGCGGCTCTATTTGCAGGTGCATGAGCCGGGACTGGCAGCGCAGGGGGACGGTGCCGATGTAGCCATTATTCAGCAGGGGCATGATGTCGGGCTGCTTGCCCGTGAACTGTTTCCCGGTGGCATCGAAGTTGACAGTT